>ERZ1027065.893-NODE-893-length-11298-cov-6.496576_pt1 | contig 11298 bp, 14 predicted proteins | sample MGYA00519421_ERZ1027065 | MGnify/ENA primary metagenome ERZ1027065 (study PRJEB26926, sample SAMN06164495) | human gut metagenome | biome: ENVO:00009003; feature: ENVO:2100002; material: ENVO:00002003 | host: Homo sapiens | place: USA | collected 2012 ... | reverse complement strand
TGCGGTTGATATTGACGCTCAAAGCATTGTCATCCACATATAGCTGATTGTCCCATAGATAATCTACAATATCATTACGGGAACAAATCTTTCCTGCGTGTTTGAAAAGATAATATAATATTTTCAATTCATTCTTTGTCAGTTCTGCTTGGTTACCGTCATATTCAATCGTGCTACTTTCTAAGTGAAGAATCGCTCCTTGCCAATTCAGACGCTCAATTTGTTCTATCGGGTAAGCTCGTTTCATCAAGGATGAAATCTTTGCCAGCAGAATTGCTGTGTTATAAGGCTTGGTGATAAAAGCATCTCCACCCAGCAAAATACTGTTCAATTCATCCATGTCCGTATTGCAGCTTGTTACAAAGATAATCGGTACATTGGAAAAACTGCGGATTTGAGAACAGATTGAGTAGCCGCTTTCTTGTGGCAGCTTTATGTCCAGCAAAATCAAATAGGGATGAGTATTTTTGACCGCTTGCATAACTGATGTAAAGTCAGTAACTGCGGATGCCTCATATCCGTTTCCGTTTAACAGAACTTGTAATTCAGTTTGAATGATTGGGTCATCTTCGATGATGAGTATTTTATATTTTTCCATGATTACATGTCCCTTTCTTTGAATATTTAGTACCACCAAGGCAGTTCCAGCCAGAAGTTATCCAGAGCCAATTTCTCCGTGGACTTTGCTCTGCTCTCTGACAGATGGAAGTGCTTCGCCGTTTCGCTCAGAGGATGGAGGACATCGTCCTCAAAGCCAAAGCGATACCAGAGATAGGCTTTCTCTCGCTCATCAATCATTTCCAGAGCCGTATGGATTTCTTCGTGGGTTTCCTTTGCAATGAAAATCTGCTCTGGGTTCTGTACTCTGGAATCTGCTATAAATTCATGTTGTCCCTTATTCTCGCCCTTTTTGACCTCATCCAGACGAATGATACAGTCCAGATTTTTGGCTTCAAAGGTAGGATTCAGCCTGCGGATGTAGTCCAGCATGGCATTATGAATAGCCGGGGCAGCATAGGTCAAAAACTTGTTCCCGTAGTCGGGTTGAAAGCTGCTTATGCAGCCCAGAAGCCCCAATGAACCCTCCTGCACCAAATCGTTCAGTTCAATGCCGAGGGCAACGTTCAGCTCCCGCTGTGCGCTCCATATCTCGTATGCCGTCTTTCGGATAAACCGCAGATTGTTCTCTACAAGGGCGTTTTCTGCCCATTTGTCACCGCTCTGCGCCGCAATACAGAGCTGCTCGTTAGTTATCTTGTCCATCATCTTCCGGCAGCACCATCGTCTGCATCAGCCCCAGCAAGGCTTTGTTAAAGTTGTCCAGAGCTTCCTGATTGACTCCATCGACACCGGAAATGCTGCCTGTAATAGCATCAACAACTGCTTCCGGCGTGATGGTCGGATTCTGCATATCCTGCCCCTTGGTCAGCTCGGCAAACATCTTTTCGGTGGCTTCCTTGCTGATTGCCTTGGCTGCGACCAAATCGCTGCCTGCTTCTTTCTTGATTTCCTTAACCACCGTCATAAAGGTGTTTTGAATCGTGGTCTGGTCTGCCTGATAAGCGGGAATTTTCATGGCATTAGCGGTTCGGGCTGCCTGTACTGCTTCGGGAGCTTGGTTCTGTCCCAACAGCAGAGAGCCAACGGTAGCAAACATCTGGTTTTGTGCGGCATATCCTCTTGCAAGGGTATCATCCATATACTGTGCAATCATATAAGTAACCATGGCAAAGCGGGGATTTTCCAGCAGACGGTTGACTACATCATTGTTGACCTTTCCGGTATAAAGATTCTTTGCAGCTTCAACAGATAATCCCAGTTCTGAAATATCGTAGTTCTTTTTATCTGGGATTACGGTCGTACCCAAGATAAAGTCCGTGGACACATTGAACACTCTGGCGATGCGGATAACGCTTTCTTCGCTCAGCTTTTCGGTCTTTCCGCTAAGGAAGCGGCTGATGGTGCTTTCATTCACATCAATCCGAAGTGCCAGTTCTCGCTGGGTCATCTTGCGTTCTCTCATTACATCAACGATTCTTTTCCGAACATCGGCGGGTAAATAAGTATCAGCCATTATGCTTCCTCCCCTCTGTCTGTTTTCTGTTTGATATATTTTCCGCTTTTAATGCGGGCATCTGTCGGCTTTTCAGCGTCCTCCGGGATGATCCAGCGGCTTCCTGCCCGCTGTGCGCCCGGTATGCGGTCATTGTTGCAGAGGATACCAACTCTTCGGGGAGAGATACCCCATTTCTCGGCAACTTCAAATGTAGACAGGTATTTCATTTCTGTATCATCCCTCCTGATTCATATTAACTTCAATTATATTCTATTTACGGAACAATATCAACCAACTTTGTGTGAACACTGCCGTCTCGAAACTTGCATTTTTTCAAGTTTTCGGGGCGGCTTTTTGCTTTGCTTGCGGAAGTGCCTGATTTTTCGGTTGAAAGCGTTTTTCTGCGTATATTCAGGCAGATGAAAAAATCATCGAGAAAAATCAAGGAGGTTATGCAAATGAACATTTTTGAAACAGTCAAGGCGGCGGTCACGGTTAGGCAAGCCGCCGAACACTACGGGCTGAAAATCAATCGCTCCGGGATGATTTGCTGCCCTTTCCACGATGACAGACACCCCAGCTTGAAGCTGAACGAGGATTACTTCTATTGCTTCGGCTGCGGTGCCAAGGGAGATGTGATTGACTTTGTGGCAAGGCTGCTTGACCTGTCTGCCTATGAAGCAGCGCAGAGACTGGCTGCGGATTTCGGACTGGACAGGCCGCCGTCCGTGGTGGCACAGGTAAAGAAGTACCGTCCCCGTGTGAATCAGTCGAAACAGGACGAGCTTTTCTGCATGAATGTGCTGTCCGGGTATCTTCATCTTTTGGAGGACTGGAAAGAGCGATATGCTCCCGAAGCACCGGAGGACGAGCCGGATGAGAGGTTCGTGGAAGCTTGCCACAAGCTGGAATATGTGGAGTATCTGAACGATTTGCTCCTTATGAGCGATCAGGAAGAAAGGACTGATACCGTCAAGGAACTTTTGACAGACGGAACGATTGCAAGAATGCAAACACGACTGGACGAGCAGAAAAAGGAGGTGCGCTGCCATGTCAGAGAACAGGAAATTGCTTGAGATGAATGTGCCGATGTGGTTTGACGGCAAGAGTATCAATGAAGCTCTGTTTTGTGAAGATTTTCTGAGAACCCGTCAGATTATCTTTGCAAACGGAGCTTTTTTCACACCTGATGGTCGAGTGACGGACGACCTGCCGCTTCGTGGCGAAATCTTTGAAGAATTGAAATATTGTGCCGTGAACAACATTCCCCGCAAAATCAGCAACATCATTGAGATTATGAAGCTGGCGGCTCATGTGGAGGACTTCCCGCCGGAGCAGGACAGGATTCATCTGGCAAACGGTACGCTCATGCTGGACGGCACTTTTACAGAGGGGAAGCCGGATATTGTGAGAAACAGGCTCCCGGTTTTCTATCGCCCGGATACTCCGAAACCTGTGCTGTGGCTTTCCTTTCTGAATGGTCTGCTTTACCCGGAGGACATCCCTACCTTGCAGGAATTTATCGGCTATTGCCTGATTCCCTCCAATAAAGGACAGAGGATGATGGTCATTAAGGGCAATGGCGGCGAGGGTAAATCCCAAATCGGTGCGGTGCTGGGGCAAATGCTGGGCAGTTCCATGAAGGACGGAAGCATTGGTAAAATCTCTGAGAACCGATTTGCCCGTGCCGATCTGGAGCATATCCTCCTATGCGTGGATGATGATATGCGAATGGAAGCCTTGCGCCAGACCAATTATGTGAAATCCATTGTGACAGCTCAAGGGAAAATGGATTTGGAGCGCAAGGGCAAACAGAGCTATCAGGGCTGGATGTTCGCCCGTCTGCTGGCTTTCTCCAACGGAGATTTACAGGCATTGTATGACCGAAGTGACGGTTTCTACCGCAGACAGCTTGTGCTGACCACAAAGGAAAAGCCTGCCGGAAGAATGGATGACCCTGACCTCGCCCAGAAGATGAAAGCTGAGGTGGAGGGCATTTTCCTCTGGGCGTTTGAGGGATTGCAGCGTCTGGTTGCCAACAATTTCAAATTCACGGAAAGTGAGCGCACCAAAACCAACCGAGAGTCCGTCAAGCGTGACAACAACAATATTTTCGACTTCATGGAGTCTGAGGGCTATATCCGGCTGAAAGCGGATGCTTCCATCAGCTCCAAGGAGCTGTACGAAATTTATCGGATGTGGTGTGAGGAAAATTCTCTGCCGCCCCTGAAATCCCGCAGCTTTAGTGACAGTGTGGTGGCAAATTTAAGTCGCTACAATCTGGAACACACCAACAAAATCACAAACTCTGCCGGGCGCAGGGTGTGGGGATTCATGGGAATTGAAGCCGTAGCCCGTCCGAATATAAATGGGTTTTACGACGTTTCGCCGTGTACGTACGTACCGGAGGAATGGCGGGATTGATTTTTTGGTACGTACGTACACAGCGTACGAGCGTAAATCACTCCTGTATAAAACCTTCGTGACGTACCCAAATGACAGGAAAAAGTCAGTCTTTTTTCTGTCAACGGACGGGGCGGTTTCGCAAAACAGCAGCCGTCCGTGCCGGACATTGGAAAGAGGAGCAGACAACTTTCTGATGTTCGGCAGAGGTCGCCGCAGCGACCGCATTACCCTCGGAGAGCCCCTCGGGAGAGCCCACGGCACTTTGCAGCCAGTATGGATGAAAGTGTCATAGTGGGTTATTACACTTTGAAAAAGTGCCGTTCTCCAGCCTTCCGCTGTTGCAAATCTCAAAGAAAGGAAAAATCCAATGGCAAGAAATGATGGAATAGACCGTACCGTAGCCAGAAATCAGGACTTGGAAACACCGGCTGATGTGGCGAAGGTACAGGAACACAATGAGCGTGAAAAGGACAGCTACAGCAATCAGGACATCGTGCCGGAACGCACTTCTCTGAACGTCCATTTCAAAGCACCCACGGACGATTATGTAAAAATGTTTGAGCAGATGGAACAAGACGGCGTGATCTCCACCAGAGGTCTGAAACCGGATGCCGTCAAATACGGTGAGTTGGTATTTGATGTGAATTCCGCTTATTTCTACAATCATGGCGGCTATGAATTTGCGAAACAGTTTTATGCCGATGCCTACAAAGCTGCTGCGGAGATCGTAGGTGGTGAGCAGTATATCCTCTCCGCTGTGATGCACGCCGATGAGCGCAACCGAGCAATGTCCGAAGCTTTGGGCGAAGATGTGTACCACTACCACCTTCATGTGGTTTATATCCCGGTGGTGGAAAAGCAGATCCTTTGGTCGAAGCGATGCAAGGATGAAGCCCTCCGGGGAACCGTTAAGGAGGTCATCACACAGGTCAGCCGCAGTAAGAAATGGGAGTCCAAGCCGGTGCTTGGCGAGGACGGAAATCCCATGCTCAACGCAAAAGGGAAAAAGATTTTGAAGTCATCCTACAGTGTGTTGCAGGATGACTTTTTCAATTTCATGCGAAACGCCGGTTATACCGATGTGGAGCGTGGAGAACGTGGAAGCACCGAGGAACATCTGACTGTGACCCAGTTCAAGGTGCAGGCAGAACAGCAGCGGCTGGAAGCTGTGACCGGGCAGGTGGCACAGGCAGAACAGAATTTGGAGGATGCCAAAGCTGCCACAGCAAAACAGAAAAAGAAACTGGAATCTTTGCAAAAGGAAACCAAGGCGGCAAAGACCATTGCGCTGACAGTGCAGGACATTGAAGTAATGGGCAAAAAAGCCACATTCGGAAACAATATCACGCTGACACCGGATGAATGCGACACACTCAAACGCTATGCGGTCAATGGCATTATCGCCAATGCTGACAACAAGCGTCTGAAAGAAAAACTGGCTTCCGCAGAAAAGACGGTTTCCATCTGGAAGCAGCGGTATGAAGCGGTAAACGAAAAATATATGGAACTCAAACAGAAAGCCCAACCCTTTCTGGATGCACTGGAAATCGCATCCGAAAAGGTTCGGGCTTTTATCAATTCTATCCTCATCAGAGGAAAGCAAACACAGGAACACGAACACCCTGCCCGGAAGCGTGGACAGGATATGGAACTTTGATGGAGGAATCGCCTATTGAAGAAATATTATGAGGAAGCGAAATATAATGCGGCATTTGACCGCTGTGTGGATGTTATGAGCCAGATGCTCCAGAAATATGGACATCAGGTTTTGGATAAATTGGAACAGGACGCACCGCAGGGAGTGGAGCATTCCGAGGAAAGTAATCAAGCGCAGCTTCTGACGGATAAGGCTGCATAAAATTTGCAATTTACACGTTGCGTATTCGCTATGGCTATGCTATAATGATTACGCAACGTGTATTTTTTTGCTTTTGTGGAGAAAAGACGGATGGATTGTAAAAACAGAATTATAAAGTTGCGTGAAAGCACAGGACTGAATCGGAAAGATTTTTGCAAGCTCGTCCATATTCCTTACCGGACTATGACTGAATGGGAATTGGACAACCGCCATGCACCGGATTATGTGCTGTGGCTTTTGGAGTATTATATCCGCAACGAGGGACTTATGGTAAAAGGAAGGAATGAGGGAGGTGGAGATTCTGAAAAAGAAACAACTTAAATGCTATCTTTATACAAGAGTGTCCACCTCGATGCAGGTTGACGGATACAGCTTGGATGCCCAGCGTGACAAGCTGCGGAAGTATGCGGCATACGAGGATATGATCGTTGCCGGGGAGTATTCTGACGAGGGCTTTTCCGGAAAGAACATTCAAGGGCGGCAGGAGTTTCAACGGATGCTGAATGACATCCAGGACGGCAAAGATGATGTTTCTTATGTGTTGGTCTTTAAGCTGTCCCGATTTGGCAGAAATGCAGCGGACGTTCTGAACTCTTTGCAACTCATGCAGGATTTCGGTGTCAATCTGATCTGCGTGGAGGATGGCATTGACAGCTCCAAGGATGCAGGAAAGCTGATGATCTCTGTGCTGTCTGCGGTGGCAGAGATTGAGCGAGAAAATATCCGCACACAGACAATGGCAGGACGTGAGCAAAAGGCTCGTGAGGGCAAATGGAACGGCGGTTTCGCTCCATATGGATACAAACTGGAAAATGGAAACCTTGTCATTGCAGAGGATGAAGTGGAAGTAATTCGTGTCATTTATGACCGCTACATTCACACTAATGAGGGTGTTGCAGGAGTTGCAAAATATCTGAACCGCAATGGTTATACTAAGAAACTAAGACAGAATAATACCATTCCGGGATTTTCAAGAGATTTTGTGAAAAATGTATTGTACAATCCTGTTTATATGGGAAAGATTGCTTACGGCAGACGAAGAACAGAAAAGAAACAGGGTACAAGAAACGAGATGCACGTGGTTGAGCAGTCGGAGTTCCCGGTTTATGAAGGACAACACGAAGCTATCATTTCCGAAGAGGATTGGTATCTGGCACAGGAAAAGCGCAAGATCAATTCTTTTAAGCGGGAAAAGGTTAACAATCCAGACCACGCACACATCCTGTCCGGTATCTTGAAATGCCCATGCTGCGGAAAGAGTATGTACGGCAATATCGCCAAGGCGCACAGCAAGGACAAGAAAACACGGTATTATTACTGCTGCAAAAATACGGTAACACCTACCGGGCATGAGTGCAGTTTCCGTCTGAATATCGAGCAGACGGAAATCAACAAATTTGTGGCGAAGGTTATCTCCGCTATGGTCAACAATCCACGGTTTGTAGAAGCGATTCAGGCGAAAATCGGAACAGCAGTTGATACAGAAGATATGGAACGGCAGATTGCTGTCCTACAAGGGCGGCTAAAGCAAGCCTTTGGAACGAAAAGCCGCTTGGAGCGTCAGATGGATACCTTGGACATCAATGATGCCCACTATGACAGAAAGATTTTGGACTTGCAGCGCCGCTATGATGAGCAGTATGACACCATAGAGGAAATCGAAGTTCAGATTGGCGAATTGCAAAGTCAGATCCGCAGCATCCAGCAGGAGAAGATTTCCGGAGACAATATCTATCGCTTGTTGCTGGCATTTGATGAAGTCTACCATTCCGCAACGGAAGCGGAGCAGAAGGAGTTTATGAAGGCCTTTATCGAGCGAATTGAGATGTTCCCGGAGAAAAGGAAAGACGGAAGCTGGATAAAGAAGATCGTATTCAATTTTCCTGTGCCTGTTGATGGTGAGGAAGTGAAAGAACTTCCCTTGGAAACTGAAACAACTGTCGAGACGGTTGTTCTTTTGTCCCAACAAAAGCCGGATGACACCATAGAGATCGACCTGGACTTGGATGAGCTGGACGCCACGACTGCTGAGACAAAGGCCACCTATGAGGAAATCAAGGCATACGTCTGGGATAAGCACCATTTGAAAGTATCCAGCCTGTATATCTCCCAAGTCAAAAGAAAGTGCGGATTAGAGGTTGGTCAGAATTATAACCTGTCCAAATCCGAAAACCCGAAAGTGCCAAAGTGTCCGCCAGAAAAGGAAGCGGCTATTATGGATGCACTGAAACATTTTCAAATGATTTGAGGGAGGTTGATGAATATGGCAAAGAGTATGACAGAAGATGCTGTTCGCGACTTAGCTCGTGAAGCTCTTGGTTTGGTTGATAGTGAAATTGCGCGTGCTGGTGTGGGGCAGCTTACCACATTCAATCAGCTTGGGTTCCCAGGAGTAGCTGATAAACCAGATGGTTGGTATCTGCCGAATAATAAAAATGAGGTTGCAGTTGTTCTGGAAACGAAAGCAACTCGTATTACTCTTGGACAAGCGCAAGTTGATGAAGTTCTGAAAAACGTGCGCATTATGCAAACACAATATATGTTGAAGATTGTCTGTTGTGGTGCTTTAGAAAAGGTGTAAACTGTTAATGACAAAAAAGCCCTCCCGGCCATCATGGTCGAGAGGGTTTCGTGCATCTATGGGATTATCCTTCAATATCCATGTTCAGCCCGGACTTAAGTTCCACAGTGAAGTGGTCCTCCCAGACAATGATCCGCTCAAGCCATCGTTTCACCAGGGCCTCGCCGAAGGCCTCTAAGCGAGCAGGGGGCTGTTTGATGAAAGTCCTGCAGCTCGTTGATGCGGACAATCTGTGCGTCTTTGGCAGCAGTATTGACCGTACATTTTTCTCGCTGTTCCCGGAGTTGGAAGATCTGGTCGGCAATCTCGTCGTAAAAGTCCTGCAAGAAGTAAATCAGCATAAACTAACGATCCAGTTACGCCTTTTAAAGATAATTAACGATACAGCAAGCCTGAACAATTCCTCCGTGGTAAGCAATGTATACACACCAACAATTCCCCACTTGAATACATATGCTGCAAGCAGACACAGTGGAATTCCGATACACCATGTGCCAATAATATCAATAATCATAATGGTTTTTGTGTTGCCGCCACTTCTTATAATGCCTCCGCCAAGGATCATATTTTCCACCTTGACCGGAGCATACAGGGCAAATACGATGAGCAGCGTCTTTCCAAGCTCTTTTACGCTGTCATCAACACGATATAATCCGGTATATGCTCCAGCCAAAAGAATGAGCAAAGCTGATACTGCTACTCCACCAAATAAGCCTGCATACATAATCTTCTTTGATTCTGTGTAAGCCTCATTATATTCTTTCCTACCAAGCCTTTTGCCGATCATCACACCGGCAGCCGCAGACAGTCCACTAAGTGCCCCTACGATAAGCGCTTGTATCGGACCGGTAAGTGTATAGGCTGCAAGGTTTGATGTGCCAAGATGTCCATAAACAGCAGACTCTACATTTTGCCCGAGACTCCATAAAAACTTACTGATCAGAATCGGCATAATCATTATCAGATAATCCCTGATTGTGATTTTTTTAAAATGTAGAGACAATACCGGTTTATCTCCATCTTTTTTGATACATAAGACAAATCCGATAACAATAAATACAAGATTAAACAACTGCGAAATAAGTGTGGCAATCGCAGCTCCCTTTATTGCCATACAGGGAAATCCAAATTTTCCAAATATCAGCAGATAGTTCAGTCCTGTGTTTACAATAACTGCTCCAAAGCTTGCCAGAAATGGTATCGTGGCATATTCCTTACAGCGCAGCCATGAGGATAAAATATTGCTGACAGCCATTGGAATATAAGAAAGCGCTACGATTCTAAAATAAACCGTACCAGTATTTACAATACTCATATCTTTCGTATACAGTCCAAGAATCTGCGACGGAAAACCTCCGGCTGCAAGCAGGAACAATGCTGATATCACAATTCCGCAGATGAGGCTCACATCAAAACTGCACCATGCCTCTTTGCTTTCTTCCGCACCAATAAACTGAGCAATTAATATCCCGGCAACCGTGCTTACTGCACCAATCATCACTGAAAAAATCAGTGAAAAATTACCGCATAATCCAACTGCCGATATATTTGTTTCACCTAACTGCCCGATCATGATCTGGTCAACAATTGAAAATGATGACTGCAGCATACTTTGCAATGTGACAGGAATTGCTATTTTACACAACGATTTCAAAAACTTTGACATTATAATTTCCTCGTACTTTCCCTTTTTATTAAATCAACCGGCAACACGATTTCTGGCTTATATTCTGTTCCATCGCGCATTGCCTCCAGACATTCAATTGCCGTTTTCGCCCTTAAGTTTGCTTCCTGATGAATCGTTGTGAGGGAAGGATTGCTTTCCTTACTTGACATACTACTAAGACCTAACGTATCTGCAACATCTACGATTCTAATCCTGTTCTGTGTCATTTCCATTCCTTCTTCTGTGATATTATGATTATATGGTACATTATAAATGTGGAATTTACAAAGGTTAAGCGCATAACCTATTACAAAATTTGCATTCGATTTTTGTGATATTTTACTATTACATTACACATTTAACCTTTGTAAAAACGATATTTCTATTGTAATATTGAACCAGAACATTAAAAATCAGTAAACAATGTGGTGTAGAGCAAAGGAGAAACACATGTGAAAAATGAACGTATTTTGAAGGAGTTTATTGACGGTGACACGATTTATCAGCTGGTTTTAGAAGACAAGATGAAAACTGACTATATCGAGCAATTGCATAGAATGTGTGCACTGTTATATGCTGCCAATACAAATATTGATTATTTTCCAACGAATTTTGTTGTACATAACGAAGAAATATATTATGTTGATTTCGAGTGCAACGATTACATGAAAGAATGGAATTTTGAAAACTGGGGTGTAAAATACTGGTCAAAAACACCGGAATTCCTGCAG
>ERZ1027065.876-NODE-876-length-11422-cov-5.573502_pt1 | contig 11422 bp, 9 predicted proteins | sample MGYA00519421_ERZ1027065 | MGnify/ENA primary metagenome ERZ1027065 (study PRJEB26926, sample SAMN06164495) | human gut metagenome | biome: ENVO:00009003; feature: ENVO:2100002; material: ENVO:00002003 | host: Homo sapiens | place: USA | collected 2012 ... | reverse complement strand
GAGATAGGCTCCGGTCTCGTGGGCTCGGAGATGTGTATAAGAGACAGGTGTAGCAAAGCCTGCAGTCGCATTTGGAGGAAAGTATCGTATTATCGACTTTCCATTGAGCAACTGCATCAACTCAGGTATTGATACCGTCGGAGTGCTGACACAGTATCAGCCATTGAGATTAAACAGACATATTGGAATTGGAATTCCGTGGGACTTAGACCGTAATAACGGAGGAGTAACGGTTCTTCCTCCATATGAGAGAAGTGATAACAGTGAATGGTATACTGGTACGGCAAATGCGATTTACCAGAATCTGAAATATATGGAGACTTATAATCCGGATTATGTGCTGATTTTATCAGGCGACCATATTTATAAGATGGATTATGAAGTAATGCTTGATTTCCATAAGGAAAATAATGCAGACGTAACAATTGCAGCAATGCCTGTTCCAATAGAAGAAGCAAGCCGTTTTGGTGTGGTTATAACAGACGAAAATAAAAAAATTAAAGAGTTCGAGGAAAAACCGGAACATCCGAGAAGCAACCTCGCATCCATGGGAATATACATATTCAACTGGAAAGTATTGCGTGACAGTTTGATTGCTATGAAGGATCAGAGTAATTGTGACTTCGGAAAGCATATTATTCCATACTGCCATGAGAATGGAAAGCGTTTATTTGCTTATGAATTCAATGGTTACTGGAAGGATGTTGGAACACTTTCCTCCTATTGGGAAGCAAATATGGAATTGATTGATCTGATTCCGGAATTTAACCTTTATGAAGAATACTGGAAGATTTATACCAAGAGCGATAATGTAGCTCCGCAGTATCTTGCGGCAGAGTCCAAGGTTGATACCAGCATTATCGGAGAAGGTGCTGAAATTTATGGAGAAGTGCAGAATTCTGTAATTGGTGCAGGAGTCCGGATTGAAAAGGGTGCGGTGGTACACAATTCCATTATCATGAAAGAATGTGTGATTGGAGAGAATACTGTGGTGGAGAAATCCATTATTGCAGATAAGACCATTGTTGGAGCAAACTGCCACTTAGGCGTAGGCGAGTATGCACCAAGCACATTGAATGAAAAAGTATATGCATCTGATCTGGTTACTATCGGAGAAGATTCTGTAATACCAGACGGAGTTTCAATTGGAAAAAATACAGCGATTTCCGGAGTAACGGAACCGTCAGATTATCCAGATGGAATGTTAGCAGGCGGTGGAGCTATTATTAAGGAAGGTGACAGAATATGAAGGCATTAGGATTAATTTTAGCAGGTGGAAACAATCATCGTATGCAGGAACTTTCCAGCAAGCGTGCAATTGCAGCAATGCCAATCGGCGGAAGCTATCGATGCATTGATTTTGCATTGAGTAATATGAGCAACTCACATGTTCAGACCGTTGCAGTGCTGACTCAGTATAATGCACGTTCTTTAAATGAACATTTAAGTTCATCCAAATGGTGGGATTTTGGAAGAAAACAGGGAGGTCTTTATACCTTCACTCCTACCGTAACCGCTGACAACAGCTGGTGGTACAGAGGAACTGCAGATGCAATGTACCAGAACATTGATTTCTTGAAAAAACGTCATGAGCCATATGTAATTATTACAGGTGGTGATTGTGTATACAAGCTGGATTACAATAAGGTATTGGATTACCATATTGAGAAGAAAGCTGATATAACTGTTGTGTGCAAGGATATGCCGGAAGGCGCAGATATCAGCCGCTTTGGTGTAATCCGCATGAATGAAGAATCCAGAATCACAGAGTTTGAAGAGAAACCTATGGTATCCAGCTCTAATACAATTTCTACCGGTATTTATATCATCCGCAGAAGACAGCTGATTGAAATGTTAGAGCGGAGCGGTCAGGAAGACAGATGGGACTTCGTTACAGATATTCTGATTCGTTATAAGAATATGAAACGAATTTATGGATATAAAATGGAAGATTACTGGAGCAATATTGCAACAGTAGATTCATATTACAATACCAATATGGATTTCCTGAAACCGGAAGTGAGAAATTACTTCTTCCGTGAGACACCGCATATCTATTCGAAAGTAGATGATTATCCACCAGCAAAATACAATGCAGGTTCTGATGTGAAGAACAGCCTGATTTCCAGTGGATGTATCATCAACAGTAAAATAGAAAATTCTGTATTGTTTAAAAATGTGTTTGTAGGAAAGAATTGTGTAATCAAGAATTCCATTATTCTCAATGACGTATATATTGGAGATAATACGCATATTGAAAACTGTATCGTGGAAAGCCGTGGAACGCTGAAAGCCAACACGTATTATTGCGGTGACGACGGAGTAAAGGTTGTACTTGAACGCAATGACAGATATTCACTGTAGGCAGAAGACTTAAGAGAAAGGCGTGAAGGGGGTAACATAATGCAGATTACAGATGTAAGAATACGTAAAGTTGAAAAAGAAGGTAAAATGAAAGCTGTGGTATCCATTACCATAGATGAAGAATTTGTTGTACATGATATCAAGGTGATTGACGGAGAGAAGGGGCTTTTCATTGCAATGCCAAGCCGCAAGGCTGCTGATGGGGAATACAGAGACATTGCACATCCAATTAACTCAGATACCAGAAATAAGATACAGCAGATTATTTTAGAAAAGTACGAAAGTGAAATCGCAGCTGAGGAGGCGTAACACGTACATAGAATAAGGAAGACGAGCAGGCTGTCACAGAAATGTGGCAGCCTGTTTTTCACACTTCTTTTTTTGAACAATTGATAGAATGAAGTATAAATATGCCGTGGGACAAATGAGAAAGCATGAAAAAGACTGTTAGGAGCACTTGGAATTTCGGGCGAAAACAGACAACGCCGGCACAGGGAAGTGCCGGCGAGGCGCAAGCAACATGGATGTTGATTTGCGCCGGTTGTCAGAACTGATAAAAATTTTTTTCAAAATTCTTAGTGCTCCTTATAGTCTTTTTCGCTTTTCCATTTGCCCCACGGCAGATTTACATTGTCATCTATTTCATATTGTGGAAAAAAGGATGACAAATTTCTAGGAAAGAAGTATACTAAAATATAACAGTATTTTCGGCAGAAAGCCGGAGAGGAATAAAGAGGATAAAAATATGGAAGCATTAAAAGCGGTAATATTGGCAGCTGGAAAGGGAACCAGAATGCAGTCAGACCTTCCGAAAGTAGTGCATACAATAGACGGAAAGTGTCTGGTAGATTATGTAATTGAAGCGGCAGAAGGAGCAGGAGCGGAGGATATCTGTCTGGTGGTAGGCTATAAGCATGAAGAGGTAGAGAATACCATTTCGCATAAAGATGATGTAACATTTGTACTGCAGGAGCAGCAGCTTGGAACTGGTCATGCGGTAAAATGTGCCAAGGATTTTCTGGGAAAAGAAGGACATACACTGATTCTTTTTGGAGATGCACCACTGATTACATCTGCAACCTTAAAGCAGCTTTTGGAGCATCATATCCAGCATAAAAATGCAGTAACCGTATTGTCAGCAACGATAGATGACCCGACCGGATACGGAAGAATTATCCGCAATGAATCCGGAGAATTTATAAAGAGCGTAGAACATAAGGATGCAAACGAAGAAGAGTTGAAATCCCATGAGATTAATTCCGGAATGTATGTATTTAATACCTGGGAATTATCACAGGCATTGGATAAGATTCAGCCGAATAATGCACAGGGTGAATATTATCTGCCGGATACGCTTACGATATTAAAGGATAAAGGACTTCGTGTAGATGCATTTGCACTGGAAAGCCCGGAAGACATCAATGGAGTAAATGACCAGAAGCAGTTAGAATCAGCTGCAGAAATCATCAGAAGAAGGAAGAAAGAATGTACATTATAGCGGGACTTGGAAATCCTGGAAAGAAATATGAACATACCAGACATAATGTTGGCTTTGATGTCATGGATGTACTGGCAGAAAAATATAATATAAGGATGGACGAAAAAAAGTATAAAGCAATCTGCGGCAAAGGAATGATCGGAAGTGAAAAAGTTGTTCTGGTGAAGCCACAGACTTTTATGAACTTAAGCGGAGAAAGCATCGCTGAAGCAGTAAATTTCTATAAAGTGGATCCGGCCAGTGAACTGTTAGTGATTTTTGATGATATCAGCCTGGCACCGGGAAGAATACGGATTCGTAAAAAAGGCAGTGCCGGCGGACACAATGGAATTAAAAATATCATTGCGCAGGTGGGAACAGAGCAGTTTGCTAGGATTAAGGTAGGTGTCGGTGAGAAACCACAGGGCTGGGATTTGGCAGACCATGTCCTTGGCCATATGGATAAGGCAGACCGGAAACTGGCAGAGGAAGCATTTTTAGATGCGGTATCTGCGGTAGAACTGATTGTCGATGGAAAAATCGAACAGGCAATGAATGACTATAATTAAAGGAAGAACATTATGAATGTATTTTTGCAGCCCCTTTCGGAACTGGAAGAATTGCAAAATGCCTTAAAGCAGCTAAAGAGCAATCAAGGTATCGTTCAGATATCCGGATGCATGGATGCGCAGAAGGCACATATGGTATTTGCGGCGAACGATGGTTTTAGAAATAAAATCATCGTTACTTTTAACGAACAAAAAGCAAGGGAAATCTTAGAAGATTATCGTTTTTTCGACAGGGAGACTCTCTATTTCCCGGCGAAGGATATTTTATTTTATCAGTCGGATATCAGAAGTAATCAGCTTACCGGAGAGAGGATTGCCCTGTTAAAACGTTTATCCGAAAAGAAGCCGGTTACAGTGGTATTGACTTTTGACGGACTGATGAACCGGATGGCAGGACTTGAAGCCTTTAAAGAAGCGGTGCGTACTTATAAGGTGGAAGACGAATTAGACTTTGAGGCAGAGACAAAGCGGCTTTTGCAGATGGGGTATGTGCGCAATTATCAGGTGGAAATGCCGGGAGAATTTGCGGTGCGTGGAGGAATCCTTGATATATATCCTCTGACGGAAGAAAATCCGCTGCGTATTGAAATGTGGGGAGATACCATTGATTCCCTACGAAGCTTTGAGGCGGAGAGCCAGCGTTCCATAGAGAATTTGGAAGAAATTACGTTGTATCCTGCAACGGAACTGGTGCTGACGGAAGAACGGAAGCAGGCAGGCTTGAAGAAAATTCGACAGGAAGCGGTAAAGGCAGAAAAGAAGTTCCGCGACCAGATGAAAAATGAAGAAGGCCATCGCATCAAACAGACGGCGGCTGCTTTGGAAGAAGAGATAGAAGAATTAGGTGGTGCAGCTAATTTGGACAGCAGCCTTGCATATTTCTTCCCGGAGGCGGTAAGCCTTTTGGATTATTTTGGCAAAGACGAGACTCTTTTAGTCCTGGATGAACCTGCCTGGCTGATGGAAAAGGGCAGGGTGACAGAGCAGGAATTTGAAGAGAGCATGAAGCAGCGCTTGGAGAAGGGTTATATTCTGCCGGGACAGGCAGAAACGCTCTTTACCGGAAAGGAAATTACTGCGAAGATGCAGAGTTTCCACGGACTTGCACTGGCAGCACTGGATATGAAGGTGCGGGAGTTAGACATTACGAACCGTTACCATATTCAGGTGCAGGGTGTGAATTCCTATAATAACAGCTTTGCAACGCTGGTGAAGGATTTAAAGAATTATAAGAAAAACGGATACCGGGTCGTTGTATTATCCGCATCTAAGACAAGGGCAGAGCATCTGGCGAAGGATTTACAGGAAGAAGAGGTAAGCTGTTATTATGCCAAAGATTTTGAACGGGAATTGCAGCCGGGAGAAATCTTAACTGCCTATGGAAAAGTAAAACGTGGATACGAATACCCGCTGATTAAATTTGCGGTTATCACAGAAAGTGATATATTCGGGCAGGAAAAGAAGAAACGGAAGAAACACCGCCTCTATGAGGGAGAAAAGATACAGAGCTTTCGTGACCTTCATGTAGGTGATTATGTGGTACATGAAAATCACGGCCTTGGCATTTATCGTGGAATCGAGAAAATCGAAGTCGATAAAAAAGTCAAGGACTATATCAAGATTGAATATGCCAAGGGAGGCAATCTTTATATTCTTGCAACCCAGCTGGAACTGATTCAGAAATATGCCGGTTCCGATGCCAAGAAACCGAAGTTAAACCGGCTGGGCAGCCCGGACTGGGATAAGACAAAAACCAGAGTGCGTGGTGCAGTAAAAGAAATTGCCCACGAACTGGTGGAACTCTATGCTATCCGACAGAACAAAGAAGGCTATGTCTATGGTCCGGATACTGTATGGCAGAAGGAATTTGAAGAGATGTTTCCATTTGAGGAGACAGAAGATCAGGAACTTGCCATTGAAGCAACCAAGAAGGACATGGAAAGCACCAAGATTATGGATCGTCTGATTTGCGGAGACGTAGGATATGGCAAGACGGAGGTGGCAATCCGTGCTGCCTTTAAGGCGGTGCAGGAGGGAAAACAGGTAGTTTATTTAGTACCGACCACAATCCTGGCGCAGCAGCACTATAATACCTTTGCCCAGCGGATGAAAGATTTCCCGGTAAGAGTAGATTTGCTTTGCCGTTTCCGCAGCCCAAAAGAGCAGAAGAAAACCATCGAAGATTTGAAAAAAGGCATGGTGGATATTATTATCGGAACCCACAGAGTGCTTTCTGAGGATGTGAAATTTAAGGATTTGGGACTTCTCATTATCGATGAGGAGCAGCGTTTTGGTGTGGCTCATAAAGAGAAAATCAAGCAGATGAAAAAGGATGTGGATGTGCTGACTTTAACGGCAACACCAATTCCAAGGACATTGCATATGAGCCTTATCGGAATCCGTGATATGAGTGTTTTAGAGGAGCCGCCGATGGATCGTGTGGCAATCCAGACTTATGTCATGGAATATAATGAAGAAATGGTGCGGGAGGCAATCTGCCGGGAATTAGCAAGAGACGGACAGGTTTATTATGTATTTAACCGGGTAAACCAGATTGCAGAAATGGCAGCGAAAATTTCAGAACTGGTGCCGGATGCCAATGTGGCATTTGCCCACGGACAGATGAAGGAACGGGAACTTGAGGATATTATGTATCAGTTTATCAACGGAGAGATTGATGTGCTGGTATCCACAACGATTATCGAGACGGGGCTTGATATTTCCAATGTAAATACCATGATTATTCATGATGCGGATAATATGGGACTGTCACAGCTCTATCAGCTTCGCGGAAGAGTAGGACGTTCCAACCGGACGGCATATGCGTTCTTAATGTACCGCCGGGATAAAATGTTAAAAGAAATCGCAGAGAAACGTCTGGCTGCAATCAAGGAATATACAGACTTAGGAAGCGGCTTTAAGATTGCCATGCGGGATTTGGAAATCCGTGGAGCCGGAAACCTGCTGGGTGCCCAGCAGAGCGGACACATGGAGGCAGTCGGTTATGACCTTTACTGCAAGATGCTCAATGAGGCTGTCAAACAGGAGAAGGGAATCGGAGTGGAAGAAAGCTTCGATACAACAGTAGATGTGGAAATGGATGCATTTATCCCACCGTCCTATATTCCAAACGAGACACAGAAGCTGGATATTTATAAACGAATTGCAGCCATTGAAAATGATTCAGAAAGTGATGAGATGCTTGATGAGCTGACAGACCGTTTTGGAGACCCGCCAAAATCAGTAACAAACCTTCTTTCCATTGCATTGATAAAAGTGCTGGCGCATCAGGCGTATATGAAGGAAGTGGTAGAGCGTGGCAATACAGTGCGCTTTGTCATGTATGAAAAAGCTGCGGTGAATCCGGCAAAAATACCGGAACTTTTGTCAAAATATGATCATGCGTTGAAATTTATACCGGATCAGAAAGGACCGTATATTGTGCTGAACCGGGGAACCAACAGCCGGACAGTATCAGGCAGCAGTATCGACTATATCCGCCAGTTTGTGTTGGATGTGCAGACGATTTTGGTAGAAAAAACCATAAAAAAGGATGCTTAACTGCATAAAAATCTTGCGGCATGTACGAAAAAGCACTATAATAGAACGATGATAAATATTTTGGAGGAACGTGATATGAGATTTAAGAAATTCACAGCACTTGCATTGGCGGTTGTTACTGCAGCTTCCGTAGCTATGACAGGATGTGGCAGCAGAATCGATGAAGATGCAGTTGTTGCTACATTAGGAGATAAAGAGATTTCACTTGGACTTGCCAACTTTATGGCACAGTATACAGCAGTATCCTATGACAGCTATATTACCATGGGATATGCTAAGGAAAATATGTGGTCACAGGATTTATCCGGAAACGGTAAGACTATGCAGGATAATGTAAAAGATGGAATCCTGACACAGATTCAGACCAATTATCTCTTGGAAGACCATATGAAAGACTATGGTGTGGAAATAACGGATGAGGAGCTTTCTGATATTGATACTGCAGCACAGCAGTTCATGGATGATAACAGTAAGGAAGCAATCAGGACCATGGGTGCCAAGAAAGAATATGTAGCAGAAATGCTTCGACTGAACCTGATTCAGAAGAAGATGCATAATGCAATCATTGCAACTGTAGATACCGAAGTTTCTGATGAAGAAGCGGCACAGAGAACATTCAGTTATATCAAGGTTTCTACCGAGGCACATTATGATGACAGCAAGAATTATGTGGAATATACCGATGATGAGAAGGCAGAATTAGAAAAAACTGCAGAGAAAATCGCAGAAGAAGCGAAAACCGATTTTGATGCAGCAGCAACAGACAACGGATATACTGTAAGCACTTATTCATACGGCAGTGATGAAATCGGTGAAGATGGAACAGCAACCGGAAGTATGGATGCATCCATTATTACAGCAGCAGATGCGTTAAAAGAGGGAGAAGTTTCTTCCATGATTTCCGTAGATGGAAAAGGATATTATGTTATCCGCTTAGACAGTGAATTTGACCGTGATGCAACAGACAAAGAGAAAGAAACAATTGTTTCCCAGCGTCAGTCCGATAAATATACTGAAGTATGCGACAGCTACAAGGAAGAAAAAGAATGGACGGTAAATGATGATGTATGGGCAGCTGTTAACTTTGATAAGCTCTATACCATCAAGAAAACAGATACAGAAACAGAATCTGTAAGTGAGACAGAGACAGCATCAGAGGCAGCAACAGAATAATTGCAGAAATTATAAAGTAACAAGAACATAGAGAAGCAGAAAATTTATTTTTCTGCTTCTTTTCTATCACATAGATACAGGAGTATGGAATGAAAGACAATATCGTATTAATCGGAATGCCGGGCGTAGGAAAAAGTACTGTAGGTGTCGTATTGGCGAAGGCATTAGGCTATAATTTTGTGGATGCAGATTTAGTCATCCAGCAGCAGACCGGAAAGCTTTTGTGTGAGCTGATTGCAGAGCATGGAACAGAAGGATTCCTTGAGATTGAGGATGAGGTAAACAGCAGCATAGAAGGACATAAAGCAGTTATTGCCACAGGAGGCAGTGCAGTATATTGTGCAAATGCCATGGAGCATTATAAAGAAATTGCAACCGTACTTTATCTGAGTGTATCTTATGAGACATTAGAAGAGCGTCTTGGTGATTTGAAAAACCGCGGTGTGGTATTGAATGATGGTCAGACGCTGAAAGATTTGTATGATGAGAGAACTGCATACTATGAAAAATATGCGGATGTAACAGTAAACGAAGAGGGATTGTCAATTCGTGAAACAATCGATGCAGTAAAAGAAAAACTCGGGATGGAATAAAAGATGCAGATACCAGGGAATGCACAGGAACCTGTGAAGATGCAGGAATCAGATAAAATGAAGAAGTCAGATAAGATGCAGGAGCAGAAAAAGAAATCAACAACTTTAAATAGAATTGGAAAAGTCGATAAAAAGATTCGTATCCGCATGTGGGCAGCAGGCATATTTTTCGTCTGTCTGGTACTGGTGGTACTTTTGCAGAAATTTTCACTGGGACAGAATTATTTTGTGGTAACCGTAAATAATAAAGTGGTAGGCTGTATCAGCAGCAAGACAAATGTGGAAAAGGCAGTACACGAAAGCCGGCGGCAAATGGCAAAAGAGAGTGAAGGCTATCTGATGCAGGAGATTTCTTATGAGACAACAGAAAGCCATAAGCCATTTCAGAAGTTGTTAAGTGAAACTGCATTAAAAGAAAAGATTACAAAGGAGCTTAAGAAAGAAAATTCCGGAGAAATCTTTGCATATACGGTAAGTGCCGGTGAAAACCAGCTTTCTTTTGCAACTTTAGATGAAGTAGAAACGTTTTTAGGACGTTTGAAGGAAGAACAGGATACGGACAATCGGTTTGAGATAGAGTTCAAAAAGGAAACAGATCATCAGGAGGGAATGCTTCTTGCAAACTTAAAAGAGGCAGGCGTTTCAGAAAAAACAGAAGATTCTGCGGATGCCGGTATTGCGCAGCAGCTTGGAATCTATCTTTCCGATGCACAGGAGAATCCCGGGGAAAATAATTATGAAACCGGAATTCTTTCGATGGAATTTGCACAGGATGTGGAAGTGTTCACCAATCTGGTAGCAGCGGACACTCTGACGGATATAGATGCCGCGGTGGAAGAAGTAACAAAAGAGAAAGAAACGAATAAAATATATGAGATACAGCCGGGAGACTGTCTGTCGGTTATTGCACAGGAGCATGATACATCGGTGGCAGCAATTATAGCACTCAATGGATTGTCCGGGGAAGATGCAGTAATCAGTGCCGGTGAAGAACTGATTCTGTCGGTGCCTCAGCCGGACATCAGCTTACGGATCAGCGAAGGCGTAGTATATGAAGAGGATTATACCGCAGAGCCGGAGATTGTACCGAATGATTCATGGTATACGACCGACGAAGTGGTGCTTGCAGAGGGAACTACCGGACATCGCGAGGTTAATATGGTGGTGACAACAGAGAATGGAATTGAGACGGAGCGGAGTATGATCCACCAGACCATACTGACAGAGTCAACGCCGGCAGTTATTGAGCGTGGAACCAAGATACCGCCAACTTACATTAAACCGCTGATTGGCGGAAGAGTTTCTTCCGGTTTTGGGAGAAGATGGGGCAGAATGCATAAAGGAATTGACTGGGCATGTCCGACCGGAACCAAGGTATTTGCATCCAGCAATGGTGTAGTAGTCAGTGCCGGCTATGTTTCCGGATATGGCAACTGCGTCTTAATCAGCCATCCGGATGGAAGAATGACACGTTATGCACATAACAGTAAATTACTGGTAAAAGCAGGGCAGAGCGTATCACAGGGTGAAGTGATTGCATTAAGCGGAAGTACGGGACGTTCTACAGGTCCGCATGTGCATTTTGAGATATTAATTAATGGTTCCCAGGTAAATCCGGTGAACTATCTGAATTAATTTCGATTTACAAGTCAGTGAATATATAATATAATAATACTATTGTAGAT
>ERZ1027065.867-NODE-867-length-11514-cov-5.449516_pt1 | contig 11514 bp, 10 predicted proteins | sample MGYA00519421_ERZ1027065 | MGnify/ENA primary metagenome ERZ1027065 (study PRJEB26926, sample SAMN06164495) | human gut metagenome | biome: ENVO:00009003; feature: ENVO:2100002; material: ENVO:00002003 | host: Homo sapiens | place: USA | collected 2012 ... | reverse complement strand
TCTACACTCGACTAGTCGTCGGCAGCGTCAGATGTGTATAAGAGACAGTTCCTGATCAGACCATGGGCTGTCCGTTCCGAACAGGATCTTGTCAGACCCGTGAGCTGCCACTATCTTCTTAAACATGTCACCATCAAGAAGCTGCCATCTGTGCGATGCCCCCTCCCGCCAGTCTATCTGTCCATAGGAAAATGCCGTGTCAAAATACACATCTCTTCCGCAAAGTCTGTTCAGCACGTCATCCCACATCTGCCATCCACCCATATGGGCAAGCACAAGCTTGTCAGGCCCAACCTCATCCAGCACCTCCTCCGCCATTGCAGGAGTGCAGTGAGTCACATCAGGAAGTCCTATGTCTGTTCCCGCATGTGTCACCACGATAAGCCCAAGCTCTGTGGCATAGCTGATTATCCTTTTATATCTTATATCGTTGAAAAAAGCCCCCTGGTAGTCAGGATGGATCTTTATCCCCTTCAGACCTTTGTCGCATATATCCCTGAGTATCTCTTTGTAATTGTCATTGTCGGGATGTATCCCTCCAAACGACCACACATGTGTCTCTGAAAAGCGCTCATTCTCCTCAACTGCGAATTCATTTATATGCTTATATTGTTTCGGAGACGTTGCCACCGGAAGTACCACAGACACATCCACATGTCTGCTCCTCATGTCATTCTCCAGTCCGTCAAGTGTGCCATCCGAATGTGCCCTTGTACCGGATCTGCTCTCCAGAAGCCCTACCGTCTTGGCTGCTATCCTGTCGGGATACGTGTGTGTGTGAAAATCTATTATCATAAATATTCCTCCTGTACATTTATACTGCGTAAGCGCAGAACACCTCTGCTGCGGCCATGCTGTTCACGTTCTCCATATCCACAGTTGAAAAACATCGGATTTTGAGGTATCTTTATCAAAGATATTTCCACGAAGGAGAAAACATGAGCAAACGAAAAAAGAAAATGACGCTGAAACAGATGCGTTCCCTCGTCGTCTTTTTGGTCGCCATAAACATCATACTATTATTGTGCATACTTGTCATGGGATTTTTTCTGGCAAAGGCACAGATCACCAAGGGGAAAGGACAGACTGTCATGCTCCAGAAGGCCAACGACACATACACGGTGTGTGTGGATGCTGGTCATGGAGGAAGCGATGTAGGCGCTGTGGGACTTGACGGAAGCTACGAGAAGGACGACAATCTCCGTCTTGCGCAGGAGGTTGCCAAAGCCCTGAAAAAGAGCGGCGTCAACGTCATAATGACCAGATCCGACGACAGCGACACACAGCTCGACTCCCGTTCAAAGATAGCAAACAAGGCCAAGGCTGATATCTTCGTTTCGCTACATCGCAATTCAACAGCCAACCCAAACACCACAAAGGGCATTGAGATATGGATACACAGCTCAGGATCTGAGCGCAGTTATGCGGCCGCAGATGACATTCTGAGCAATCTCGAGGAAGTTGGTATAACCGCCAACCGAGGGGTGCGAATCGGAACCCAGGGAGACAGCGATGATGACTATGCGGTCATCAGAGACACCGATATGACAAGCATGATCGTTGAGATGGGCTTCATGACCAACCAGGACGATCTGGACTATTTCAATGAAAATCTTGAGAACTACGCCAAGGCAATATCCAACGGTGTGGTTCAGTGGCTGAACGATTATGTCCAGTAACGCCGGACATATCATAACATTTGAATAATTCCATAAAAAAATAACACATTGAGCACAGCCCAATGTGTTATTTTTTATTCACTTATAACTGTTCTGTTTCTTCCTGATTCCTTCGCCTTATAGAGTGCTGAATCCGCTCTGTTGAACCATGCCTTGGAACTCTCTCCCTTGGTGTACTCAGCGACACCACAGCTACATGTTATTCCATCCTTGTTCATAAAGTGGAAATAGTAGCATCTGAACTCTGTTCTTATGTCCTCAACAACATTCATGACCTTGGACAGTTCCACATCATGGAACAGTATCACGAACTCCTCACCGCCGTATCTGAAGGCAAGTCCCATATCCTTCGACTTCTCCTTCATCATCTTACACAGCGCCTTGATAACTATATCTCCATTGCTGTGGCCATATGTATCGTTGACTTCCTTGAAATGATCTATATCAAATATGGTGACATAGGACTTCGCCCCAGTCTGCTCCACATTCTCGATCTCCTTATCAAGGCTCTCCTCAAATGATCTTCTGTTGTACAGGCCTGTCATCGGATCAACCATAAGCTCACTCATCAGTGTTACCTGTCTGTTGTAGCTTCCGGCAATCGATTCCATAAGTGCCTTCGTGTGCTTGTTGACGACCATAACCATCGCACACATAACAGATACTACCAGTATGTATATGAGCAGTGCTCCAACCCAGTTCATCTGTGTGGCAAGCTCACCGACATTCAAATGTAATCTCACAACATTGATGACCATGAGTGCAAGCACCGCAACTCCCGACCATACCGTCAGCTCCTGATCTGCAAATAACGCCGTGGCAATTATGGTGACACACGGAATAAGTATAAGCGGGTATATGGTGCAATATGTAAATGCTATAACACCGACACATACATATATCATACCTGTCACGACATAATTCTTGTGCTTTATGTCCGCCTCATCGTGCTTCATATAAAAATAGCAAATTGTGATCGCTATAGCCTGTACTATCATCGGCAGCACGATATACTTTACTATATATGCGCCTGCTCCTATGCTCTTATCTACTCTGTATACTCCAAATAATATCCATGAAATAACAAAAGAAATACTGCATATAACTATCATCATACGCCATACCAGCATATGCCATCTTGCGTCAATCTCATCCTTGTTAATATCATTCATGTGTACGCACCCCGCAAACCATCATATGTGTTGATTTTACCATATGAGGGTCCTTTTTTCCACCATTAATCAACAAAAGACGGACTTTTTTTATGCCAAAATCCGTCTTTTGTACCAAAAATCGTCAAATTACTTAAGGTTGTAGCCAACCTCAAATGCCTCAAGATTCTTCTCCACTGTCTTAGGTGGAACTGTGTTCTTGATAACCTCAACCCATGCATCATGTGAGAAATCCATGTGCTGTGCCGCGATTCCTATGATGACTGTGTTAAATACCTTGTTGTTGCCAAGCTTCTTTGCCTCATCCATGGCATCCACTGAGATAACCTTGTACTTGCCGCTGAGCTCCTCGATGATTCCATCAGGATACTGTGCAACACCTGTCACTACAGTGATAGGATCTATTCTCTGGTCATTTACGATGATAACTCCATCCTTCTTCAGGAAGTGTGCATATCTGAGCGCCTCAAGTCTCTCAAATGCTATGAGGACATCTGCACATCCCTCTTCCACGATAGGCTCATTTACCTTCTCACCATATCTTACATATGTAACAACACTTCCACCTCTCTGGCTCATTCCGTGAACCTCTGAGAGCTTTACATCATAACCTGCTGCCGTGGTGATTCCAACGAGTATACGGCTTGTGAGAAGTGTTCCCTGTCCGCCTACGCCGACGATCATAATATTCTTTGTCTCCATGATTAGAACTCCTCCCTTTCTATAGCATCGAACTTACAACGCTTCATGCACAGTCCACAGCCTGTACAGAGTGTGTCATCTATACGGATGGTTCCATCCTCCTGCCTGATAACTGCAGGGCATCCAGGCTTTAAGCACATACCGCACTTCTTGCACTTCTCAGGTATTGCCTTGCATCTTCCTGTTATCTTAGTCGTCTTCAAGAGTACACAAGGTGACTTTGTGATGATGACTGATACCTCATCCTTTGCTGTCTCCTCCTTGATGAGCTTCTTAAGACCTTCTATATCAAATGCATTTATCTCATGGACGCTCTGGATTCCCAGTGCCTTGCAGAGATTGTAAATATCAATGGCATATGTAGGATCTCCCATCAGTGTCTTACCTGTTGCGGCGTGATCCTGATGTCCTGTCATACCTGTTGTCGAGTTGTCAAGTATGATGACTGTTCCTGTACTCTGGTTGTATACCATGTTCATGAGTGAGTTCACACCTGTGTGAAGGAATGTTGAATCACCTATGACCGCTACCCAGTTCTTGATATAATCCTTACCCTTTGCCTTCTCCATTCCATGAAGGGTAGAGATAGATGAACCCATGCAGACTGTTGTGTCAATAACACTGAGCGGTGCGACAGCTCCGAGTGTGTAACATCCGATATCTCCTGCAGCGTGGATCTTCAGCTCTGAGAGGACTGAGAATACGCTTCTGTGTGGACATCCTGGACAGAGGATAGGTGGTCTGGCTGGAACCTGAGCAGCCTCGACTGTCTCTACCTTCTCGCCGAGAAGCTTCTCTCTGAGCATATTTGCGCTGTACTCACCCTGAACTGTAAGCAGCTCCTTGCCGACTGCATCTATTCCCCATGATCTGACCTGAGTCTCGATATGCGGCTCAAGCTCCTCGATGACATACACCTTGTCTACCTGTGCACAGAAGTCCTCGATCATCTTTCTTGGGAGTGGATTTACCATGCCAAGCTTTAAGACTGATGCGTTTGGCATAGCCTCTCTGACATACTGGTAAGGGATACCGCTGGTGATGACACCCACACTCTTGTCTCTCATCTCAACTCTGTTGATCGGCATGTCAGCTCCGTCTGCTGCCATGTCCTTGAGTCTCTGCTCTACAAATACATGACGTGGTATAGCGTTACCAGGCATCATGACATATTTCTTTATATTTCTCTCATATGGCTTGTCAGGAATCTCCTGTCTGTCACAGAGCTCTACAACGCCCTGTGAGTGTGAGAGTCTTGTGGTTGTACGGAGCATTACAGGAGTATCATACTTCTCACTCAGCTCAAATGCATACTTTGTGAAATCCTTTGCCTCCTGGCTGTCTGATGGCTCAACAACTGGGATCATGGCTGTTCTTGCTACAAGTCTTGAATCCTGCTCATTCTGTGATGAGTACATTCCAGGATCATCTGCTGCAACAAGTACCATACCTCCGTTCACACCTGTGTATGCTGCGGTGAACAGCGGATCTGATGCCACGTTCACACCTACATGTTTCATCGACACTATTGATCTCACTCCCGCAAATGATGCACCGATCGCTACCTCTGTGGCTACCTTCTCATTTGGTGACCACTCTGAATAGATATCTCCTTTGTACTGCACCATGTTCTCACTGATCTCTGTACTTGGTGTTCCAGGATATGCCGCTGATACCTTGACACCCGCTTCATAACAGCCTCTGGCGATGGCTGCGTTACCAAGCATAATCTTTTTTTCGCCCATGAATCTTACCCTTCCTGTCTATATTGATATTCTTGTTTTTATTTTTTCGTCTTAATTGACACCCTAATTTGTTATTATACAAGAATTATCAATAAAATAAAAGAGTTTTATACAATGTGATTACAAAGTGTGATTACAAAGCCATATCGAACAGCTCCTCTTATCGACATTTTCCCTATTCAGTTATATTCTGCGTCTGATGTACCATGTCTGCAAAGCCCTGCCACTGCATATCGATAATATCGCCACTGCCGGCTGAACTGTCCACCTTACCGCCAACAAGAGCCATAACCATATCAAAATCTGCAGAACCCACATATTCACTGTTTTTGAGGATCATACCATAGGCCGCCACGGCACTTGCCGCACTCATGTCAACGGACATTTCGCTGCTGTAGCTGTCAGTCTTCACCACACGGCTCACAAGACTGCTCTTATCCCCATCCGGCTCCTTGTATCTTACGTTCACTGTCGCAAGCTCACCGGTATAGTCCTCTGCGCTATCAGACTTATCCTTAACGTCTTGTGATGCAGTCTCCGATGTATTTGCCTGATTGGAATCCTGTCCGTATTTGTGCTCGGCTGCAGGCACATCGAAGTCTGATCCCGCAGGCACTATCTCATAGAGCACCGTCACCATATGTCCTGCGCCTATCTCGCCGCCGTCCACAGCGTCATTTGCAAAGTCCGCATCCGCAAGGGCGCGGTTCTCATAACCTATCTGCCTGTAACCCTTGACATTTGCCGGATTGAACTCTATCTGGAACTTCACATCTTTTGCAACAGTGTTCAACGTGCCGCCCATCTCATCCACCAGCACCTTCTTCGCCTCGTATGCAGAATCTATAAATGCATAGTTTCCGTCACCATTATCAGCAAGAGCCTCAAGCTTGTTGTCCTTCAAATTGTCTGTTCCAAACCCAAGCACGCTGAGAAAAATGTTGTTTTCCTTCTTCTCCTCGGTTATCAGATCCACAAGGTCGCTCTCACTGGTAAGCCCCACGTTCAGATCCCCGTCCGTTGCAAGTATGACACGGTTGTTGCCTTCCTCTATAAAGTTCTTCTCCGCCAGCTCGTAAGCTGTGATGATGGCATCGCCGCCGTTGGTACAGCCCTCGGCTGTCATACTTGAAAGCGCCTCATTTATCGTGTACTGCTCTGAGCCGGATGTGCCCGAGAGCACCACCGTATCCTCACCCGCATATGTGACTATGCTCACCTTGTCGTTCTCATCCAGATTCTCCGCCAGCATGGCAAATGACTGCTGCACGAGTGGGAGTTTGTTATCTTCATACATGGATCCCGAGGTGTCGATCAGGAACACCAGATTTGAAGGCTTCTTGTCTCCAAAATCTATTTCATCCGTGTTGATCCCAACCATCATGAGCTTTGTGGCCTTGTTCCACGGGCAATCCGAATATTCTGTGTATATGGAGAACTTCTCTCCATCCTCAGGCTTCCTTCTGTAGTCATAGGTAAAATAGTTCAGCATCTCTTCTATTCTCACCGCTCCGTCCGGTGGGAGACAGCCTGACTCTATATACGACCTGACGTTGCTGTATGATGCCGTATCCCTGTCCACCGCAAATGTGGAGAGAGGTCTGTCCGCTGTGGATACAAATCCATTCTCCGCCACGCTGTCATACTCTCTCGTATCGTAGGCGATCTCTGTATACATAGAATTTGAAGTATCTGTCACCATCGCTGCATCTCCAGCGACTGTTGCCACATCACAAGCTTCCTCCGCATACATAACATCATTCGACGTACTGTTGAATATTCCACTCAAGCCATTGTCCTGCAACGACTTCTTTTTTTGCTTACTTTCTTTTTCCCTGTACTTTTCTGCGATCCCTGTTATCTCTGTCTTATCCCCATTTTGTTTTTCAAGGCGCATTCCCCTGCCATCTACTGTATCATCGTTACCGCAGCCCGTAAGACCTCCTACCATCATAACCCCTGCCATAACTGCGCATATGGATCTTGCAAATATTTTTGAATTATATTTCATCATAAAAAATCCCTCCGTAATATGAATTTCAAGCTACCGGTCAAGCTTTATATTCTATATACGAAGGGATTATTATTTTTTATGGTAATTTCTGTATTTTTTTAATTTTTGATTTGTTTGTACTATTCTGCCCTCTCAAATCTGTACCAGTTGCCCTCAACCTTCACTACAAGGCTGCCATCATCACACACAATGTAGGCTGAGTTTCTGGATGGGTTCATGTCAAAGTTGACCTCGCCGTCATTTGCCGGCACGCCATCGGTGTAGCTCTCAGCGTAGGCCGCTTTGCTCTCATCCACGCTGTCAGCATCGACCATGTCGTATGTGTCCCTGTAGAGCACACCATCCAACATGATCATTGGGATATAGTCAGCACTATTCACAGAATTCTGAGCATCAGTATTTCTCTGTACATCATAGCTCGCCGTGGCGTTTTCTGCCATTTCAGCAGCATCGCTTTGAATATCGTCTGCCGCAGCCGCGTCACTTTCTTCTGCATAATAACTTTCATTCGAAGTCACCTTCACACTGTTGTCCTGCGCTGTCTTATCGCTTGCCCTCTTACGGCTGTTCCTTAACGGTCCGGCTACGATCAGCACACACACCACTGCCGCTGCCACAAGACCGGAAACGATCTGGATGGTTCTTCTGTTCCTGACTTTACGGTCTTTCTTGACTCCAAACTTCTTATCTCCAGATTTCTTATCCTGCACCCGCTGCGCATCCACCGCATCAAGTCCTGCCTCTATTTTTCCCCAGAGATCAGGTGCATCCATATTCTCTATATATTTGTCAGCTATTTCCTTTTCCAGTTCATCTTCATGTCTGTTCATAGTCTGCACCTCCTAAGTCTCTTGATCGCACTGTTGTAAAGCCACGTGACTGTTCCCATCGGCTTGCCAACTATCTCTGATATCTCTCTGAAGGTAAATCCTCCAGCCACCTTCATATCAACTATCTCCCGCTCATCAGGCTTAAGCGACTCCATGGCCACCTTCAGTGACACGCTGTTCACAACCTGTTCCTCCATGCTGCCACTCTGCCCGGTCTCCGGTATCTCATCCACCAGAGCCTCACGGTCTATCTTCCTGATCCTGTCCACCGCCATATTCCGGGCGATCGTGACCAGCCATTTCTTATGTCCATTTCCCGGCTTATAGCTTCCCGCAATGCTGTACAGCTTGATGAAGAATTCCGATGTCACATCCTCAGCCTCCTCGCGCTGTCCTATGGTGTCGTACACCACAGCATATATGAGCTTCAGATACGCATCATATATGTGCCGCAGGCTATCCCTGTCGCCCGCCGCCATCGCAGACATGCACTGTTCAAATTCTCTGTCTGTCATAGCTCCCTCCTCATGATAATATACGTTATATCAACTGATTTTTATGGAATATCATTTAACTTTTTAATCTTTTCCGCCTATTTGCAACATCATATCTTCCGCATGGCGGCAAATCCCATCACGTAATTTTTCCTGCCACCAGCCGTGTCAAATGGCCATACCATATGGCGGCTGTCAACCAGCTCCACGTCATAGTTCATATGAAGCGACATATCCTTCATGAGCTGTGCCACACCTTCTATGTGCTCCACCGACTTCATCGTCTCCACATCCCGCCTGTCAAATGCATTTGCAAGCTTCTCTGCGCATGTCTGATCCTCACATGCAGCGACCTCATATCCATATATGAGGACATCCTTTGTCATATGGTACATGTAGTCATTGAGTCTCTCCACCGCCGCCTCGTTCAGCCCCGAGATGGCACTGCTTATGAGTCTAAGATCCTCGTCATGATAATTGTCCCTGTAGTGGTAAAGCAATGCCGCAAATCTGGAATTGAGCTGGCTGTGAAGCCCGACCGCCACACTGTAATCAAATATATCAAGATACCTGTCGGTGTCATTTACTATATCCCCAGATTCCGTTCTGCCAATATATTTACCGGAATTGGCAGTCGCTATGCCTGTCAGGAACTCAAGTATATGCTCGGTGTCCTCACAGTCCTCAAGCATCGCCTCATACAAGCGGTACTGGTCATCGTCTACATGCCAGAATGGAATATCCGCTATTATATAATCCTGTTCCTTCAGCCCATATTCCCTGACTGCCGAAAGCACAGCTTCCCTGTCTCTGTCTATGAGCACCAGCCTGTAATTATCTGCCAATCTTCCTATATCTATATCGCCGGCCGGCCCTATTCCCCACAGTGCAAGCACAGGCTTTGAATTCGCTGCATCTGCATCCTGCCCGGATTCTTTTTTTACCCGGCAGTTATTTTCTATATATTCCGTCACCTCACGTCTGTACTGTTCCCATCCCACATAGGAATCCGGTATACGCTCCGTGGCGATCATCTCATCAAAATAGCTCATTGTCTTCTCCTGACTCTGTGAACTGACAAATAAAGCAAAAGGGTTATGCCTGTCAGTATTTATTGATCATTCACAGGTATTTTATAAAATTTTATTTTTAAGCACAAGTGGAATGTAGTATAATACACATAGTTGTGCAACAGGACACACCATTCCAGTTTTTTTACATTTTGGAGGAGTTATGGAATCAATACAGACAAACGCTCTGAACAGCAAATACATCAATTCACTCCTGCGCCCGGAGGAAAATCCTTTCATGCAGGAGATGCATAGTTTTGAGGAGATCATGATGATGTATTCATGTGCCATCAGAGAGGTGAAGACAAAATTTGAAGTGCTGAACGATGATTTCAGCGTAAGATATAAGAGAAATCCTATAGAATTCATACAGTCAAGGATCAAAAAGCCTGTCAGCATTGCCAAAAAGCTTGCAAGCAAGGGCTGTCCGGTTACATGTGCAAGTATACTGAACAATCTGGATGATGTCGCCGGAATAAGAGTCATCTGCCCATTCATCGACGACATATATATGGTGGCAGAAAAGCTCATAAGTCAGGATGACATCACCCTGATCGAAGCAAAAGACTACATATCGCATCCAAAGCCAAATGGCTACCGCAGTCTGCATGTCATAGTCGAGATTCCTGTGTTCTTCGCAGACCACACAAGGAATATGCGTGTGGAGGTACAGATCAGAACAATCGCGATGGACTTCTGGGCGAGCCTGGATCACCAGCTCAGATATAAGAAGGATATCCCGAACGTAGACATGATATCCGCAAGACTTAAGAAATGCGCAGATGTGATATCCGCAACAGACCTTGAGATGCAGTCCATCAAGAACAGCATTTATGGTCAGCGATATATTCCTGAACTTAAGAGAGAATCACCTGAAGAATAACTACAGTTATTTATTACTGATATTTTTCAACCTCAGGTAGAATGAAAAAATTGAAATATTTGCAACTTTTCATTTGACATTTGCTCAAATCTGTTGTAGTATAACTGATGTTGTTAATCAACATGTGTGCATAGCTCAGCTGGATAGAGCACTTGGCTACGGACCAAGGTGTCGGGGGTTCGAATCCTCTCACGCACGTTATATAGTATAGAAAGAGCAGGTTGTAATACCTGCTCTTTTTATATTACAAATCGTCCGCGGACGATTTGAACCCCAGGGTTCGCTCTACACTCCGTTGCGCCACTATCTTAATGTAAGTGCTCAAATGATACAGAAATGGATTGATGAGAGTATGAGTGTTGTGAATTAACAAGTAATAAATAATCATGAAGCTGCCAGAAGATATGATTGACTGGCAGCTTTTTTCATATTGGCTATGTATAAAATACTTTCGTATATATAGAAAGAAGGCATCATAGACTGGCTGAATGCTCATGAAGCTGAGTCTTGGTGCGTGCTTGATGATGAGATTTTTCCGAATTATGAGCAGTTGCAAATCGTGGAAAAGTTAGTTAAGACATGTTACATGGATGGACTGACGGATGACTGTGTTAACGAAGTTATTATGAAATTGACAGATGATTTCATGGATTAACTATGAGCCAAGGAGTCTGAAAGAAATTGCAGAAAACTATCAAAATATAAAATAATAGTGGACGAATTTGATAATATTGATTTATTGGTAGATAAGTTATTTGGGGATGCTTTGCAATAATTTTATTTATTTCTCAACATAAAAATTGTAATTTCAAGTGATGGAGGTATGTTAAGTGCATATCCAATAAAATAGTATATAGAAAGGGAAAATATATGGACGCTGTCTCTTATACACATCTCCGAGCCCACGAGACCGGAGCCTATCTCG
>ERZ1027065.859-NODE-859-length-11596-cov-5.340438_pt1 | contig 11596 bp, 5 predicted proteins | sample MGYA00519421_ERZ1027065 | MGnify/ENA primary metagenome ERZ1027065 (study PRJEB26926, sample SAMN06164495) | human gut metagenome | biome: ENVO:00009003; feature: ENVO:2100002; material: ENVO:00002003 | host: Homo sapiens | place: USA | collected 2012 ... | reverse complement strand
GCCGCGCCAGACTTAGGATCTGGTGCCGTGAGGCGTGTAGGTTCGAGTCCTATCATCCGCACAATCCCTATAATAAATTTCAAAAGACAAACAACTAAGAGGGGAGGATATTCATTAAGAAACATCCTCCCTAACCGCTTCAAGTACCTTTTTTATCTCATCAAAACACAATATTTAGAATACTTATTGTATCTTTGCTTCCAAGAAACACTTCGATTAACCTGAAAAAATGAAACAAAATACGATAAGACCGATGCTTTTCAAGTATTGGGTAGTGTGCCTTCTATTGTTCATCCTCTTCATCCAGGCCAGGGCTTCTTCCTTCATGCCCGCCGTCACCAACTATCTTGCCAAAGACTATGAAGCCGGTTATCAGAACTGGGCATGTGCGCAAGGCAGCAACGGCGAAATGTATTTCGGCAACAGCCAGGGGCTCCTGGTATATGACGGTTATCGCTGGACTCTCCACAAAGTGCCGGGGAACCATATTGTCCGTTCGGTGTATGTGAAAGAAGACCGTATCTATGTGGGGGCATTCGAGGAATTCGGCTATTTCAAGTATTCGGAGGCAGGCACTCTCCGGTACCATTCTTTGAGCAAATTCCTGAAAAATTTCCCCATGGAGAACAACGAGATATGGAACATTGTAGAGCTGGACGGTCGCATCTACTTCCAGTCGTTCAGCGCCTGGTTCTCCTACGACGGGAAGATGGTACACGCTTTCCGCAACAGACAGCAACAGCCGCTCTACTTCTACACCCAAAACGGACATATCTACACACAGATGATTGATGAGGACTTCTATGAATTCGACGGCAAGGATTTCCTTCATCTCTTCCCCCGCAGCCAAGTGAACGATGACAATGTAGTGGCATTACTGCCCGACGGGGACGACAGCTTCCTGATGGTCACAGAGAATAACGGATTGTTCCGCTACAACGGTGACATCACCCCCTGGAAAACAGACATTGATGCAGAGCTGAAGAAACAGCGGGTGAACCGCGCCGTCATGACCAATGATTCCATATTCATGATAGGTACAGTCTTGAATGGCATATACGCCATCGACCGCAAAGGACATTGCCTCTGGCACTTCAATCTGGATAACCGTCTGGACAACAACACAGTCCTGGGCTTGTTCTGTGACAAAGATAACAACGTATGGGCAGCATTGGACGACGGCATCGCATACATCCACCACAACTCACCCGTCATGCTGCTGACTCCTGCCAACCATGAAACCAAACTGGGCATGGTGTACGACATAGCCCACCGGGGCGACTGTTTCTATCTGGCCACCAACCAGGGCTTGTACGAATACCACCAGGTTACCGAGAATCTGCGCCTGCTTCCCCATACTGAAGGACAGAACTGGTATGTGAAGGACATTGACGGGCAACTCTTTGCAGGCAACAATGCCCATACCTTATTAATAGGCGAAAAAGGGAATGTTTCCGTCATAAGCAATACCAACAGCAGTACGTGTCTGATAAAGTGCACCCTCTATGGCGAAGAGATACTGTTGGAATCATCCTACGCCAATTTGCGTATCTATAAAAAGAAGAACGGGCAATGGACCTTTTCGCATGTCATAGACGGCTTCATTGCACCGGTCATGCACTTGGAGGTGGACCAAAGCGGTGTCATCTGGGCTTCACACATGTATCAGGGAGTCTATAAAATAGTCTTGAGCGATGACTTGTCGGCTGTAAAAAGCGTACGGCACATCTCCCATTTAGGCTCGGAATATATCATCGGCCCTATCCAAGTAATGAAAATGCGAGGACGTATCGTCTTTTCCAGTCCCAACGGCTTCTATACCTATGACGACATCACCCGGCAGATTATCCCCTTCCAAAAGCTGAATGCCATTCTGCCTTACATCAGGAATGCTCATTCTGTGGTATCCGTCACGAACGACCGCTTCTGGCTGTCCGGTTCACATGAGTACGTATTGGTAGAGTACGCAGAAGGAGAGTACATCGTGAAGCAGCGCATCCTCATCGAACTGTTTGATTCTCCATGCATAGAGAACTACAACAATGTGTTCGTCGACAATGACGTTGTCTATTTTAATCTGAACAACGGAATCGCCAGTTACAGCAAAAACACAGACAGCCTCAGTCCTACTCTGGAGTCCGCCCTCTCACTGAGCTCGGTCACTGCTTCCTCTTCCGATAAAAAGGAGAAACGCCTGCCTCTGTCTGGAAATGTCGAACTGGAAAGCAATTACCGGGATTTGCTGTTCTCAGTAAGCCTGCCGCATTACAATAAATTGTCCGTACATTTCCATTATGTCCTGCAAGGAGGACAAGGCATGGCGCTGACATCGGACCTGAAAGAGCCCGAAATCCGCTACGGTAGCCTGGATTACGGAGAATACACATTCCAGGCAGAAGCCTATAATGATTTGGGACAGAAAATCGGTGAGGTGGAATATCATTTTGCCATAGCCCGCCCTTTCTACCTCTCCTATTATGCCTTTGCGCTCTATCTCATAGTTCTCACAGCGCTTGTCTACTTTTTCTCCAAGTGGCGCGCCAACCGTGCCATGGAAAAGAAACGGAAGGAGTATGAGGCAGAGCAGGTGCAGCAGAACATCAAGATGCGCGAGCAGGAGCATCTGATAACTCTGCAGCAACAGCAATTGCTGGAAGCCGAGTTGTCGGCAAAGAGTAAAGACCTTGCCAGCATGGCACTGGGTGTATTTGCCAAGAACGAGGTCCTGGAGAAACTTCGTACTGTCGTACAAGAGTCCCTGGTGAAAGGGCAATATGGACGCAAGAACCTCGAATCTCTGCTGAAGCTCATCAACGAAAACATCGAGACACAGGAATTTTGGGATGTATTCCAGAACAATTTCGACCTGATTCATGAGAAATTCTTCCGTAATTTGCGCGAACGTTATCCCAGTCTTACCGCTACCGACCTCCGTTTTTGTGCGCTGCTGCGCCTGAATCTTTCTACGAAAGACATTGCGCAAATGACCAACCTCACTATCCGGGGAGTAGAGGCAGCACGCTACCGTTTGCGCAAGAAACTGGATATCCCCGACGGAACGGGATTAGTGGATTTTCTCATCGACTTGAAATAAAGCGGCTACAAATCATTCAATCATAATAAACTGATTATTAGAAACAAGTAACACGAAAACGTAGTAAAACGGTACCCATTTTTACCCTAAACGTATTATCGTGGTAGTGATTTTTTTTGCCTTACTTACCGTAATTACTTCCTTTGCCGGCAGAATTATTAACTCTTAAATTTAGTTTATGAGAAGGCAAACTTTATTTCTTCTATTCATGATTTTGTTCTCATTGCCACTGACAGTTTTGGCACAAGGAACAAAGACAGTTAAAGGAACTGTTGTTGATCAGAACAACGAACCGATTATTGGAGCCACGGTTGTAGTAAAAGGCTCTACTATTGGAGCAGCTACCGACCTCGACGGTAACTATGTACTGAACGGCGTCCCTGAAGACGCAACTCTCGTATTCAACTATTTGGGCATGTTGCCGCAGGAAATAAGCGCTGCGGGACAATCCGTCATTAATGTAAAGCTACGTGAAGATGCACAACTACTGGAAGAAGTTGTTGTTATCGGTTACGGTTCGGCCAAGGCGAAAGACCTGACGGCCCCGATTGACGTTGTCAAAGAGAAAGAACTTATCAATGTTCCTACCTCCTCCCCGATGGCAGCATTGCAGGGAAAGGTACCGGGTGTTAACATCATCAATTCGGGAACGCCGGGCGAAGGTCCTAAAGTGACCATCCGTGGTATGGGTTCCTTCGGTGACACCTCTCCTCTCTATGTAGTGGACGGAATGTTCTACGACAACACCAACTTCCTGAACAATTCCGACATTCAGGACATGACCATCTTGAAAGACGCATCCGCATCTGCCATCTACGGTGTACGCGCCGCCAACGGTGTTGTAATCATCACCACCAAGAAAGGAAGCCGCAACCAGGATGCCAAGATTACCTATAACGGTTATGTAGGTATTCAGAAAGCCACCAACCTGCTGGAGATGTGTAACTCTCACGAGTATGCCACCATGATGTTGGAAGCCAACCCGGAAGCTTACCGGTCGATTTTCGAAAAGTCAGTAGCCGAATTCGGAGGCAATATGGAAAACCTGCAATTCAATGCCGATACCAACTGGTATGACGAACTGTTGCGCACAGCCATGATGACCAATCACAGCTTGAATATCTCCGGTGGTACGGAAAAAGCGACCTACTCTGCCGGCATGAGCTATCTGGCACAAGACGGTATCATGGACGTGGAAAACTACTACCGCCGCTTGAACTTCCGTGCCGCCCTTGACTACGAAGCCCGCAAATGGCTGAAAGTAGGCTTCAACGGCGTATTCAGCAACTCGCAGCAGCAGCTTCCCAAGAATGCCGCATGGCAACAGGCATACAACACACCGTCTATCATCCCGGTGTATGATGACCGCCGCGACGATGCCGTGTTCCCTAAGAAGTACACATCGCCCGAGCAGGTGGGCTTGACCAACAACTTCAACAATCCGGTAGCCACTGCCAACTATTACGACAACCGGAACGAGACCTACCAAGTGCTGACCAACTTCTATGCACAGCTCAACCTCATCCCCGACAAGCTGAATATACGCAGTAGCTACAGCTACGACTACTCAATGATTCGCGGTTCTGAGTTCACTCCTACCTACTATGTAGGCACCAACCAGAAGAAAGAGGTTACCGAACTCACTAAAAAGAACACTAACTACTACAAATATATATGGGACAACGTGGCCACTTATACTGACAAGTGGGGCAAACACTCCTTTACCGGTATGCTGGGTGCATCCATGCGTCAAGAGCAATACCGCCTGCTCGAAGGTACCGCCACCAACGTGCCCGAAGGTGAGGACGTGTGGAAATACATCGCACTGGGCAACAAGGAAGGCGCTACGGTGAAAGACGACGGCTGGAAATACCGCGGTCTCTCCTATTTCACCCGACTGAATTACAACTACAACGACAAGTACATGTTGATGTTCACCTTCCGTGCCGACGGCTCGTCCAAGTACAACGACAAATGGGGCTACTTCCCCTCCATCGGTGCCGCATGGGTCATCTCCCAAGAACCGTTTATGAAGAACCAGAATATCTTCGACTACATGAAGCTGCGTGCCAGCTGGGGTAAGCTGGGTAACGACAAGATTGCTGCCAGTGCAGGCTTCGCAAGCATACAGAACGTACAGTCCGTATTCGGTCCCAATACCGCCATCGACGGATTCATCAACACCACCAACTTCAGCTGGCTGGGTTGGGAAGTAGTGAACGAAACCAACGTGGGCGTCAACTTCAGTACACTGAAGAACCGCTTGAACGCCGACATCGACTGGTACTACCGTCTGACTGACAACGCCGTGATTTCACCCAAGCTCCCGATGAGTGGCGAGCTGCTGGCCGGCAACAACGGACAGATTCTGAATACCGGTATCGACCTCTCCTTGAACTGGAACGACAAGATTGGCCAGGACTTCAATTACAACATCGGCGTCAATCTCTCTTATCTGCATAACGAAGTGAAAAGCCTAAAAGGAAACATGAAAATCATCAAAGGCGGAAAGACCGTGAATATGGTGGGCGAGACGATGAACTCATTCTATGGCTACAAGGTCATCGGCATCTACCAGACTCCTGAACAATGTGCTGCCGACCCCATCGCCGTGGCCAACGGACTGGAACCCGGCGACTTCATCTACGAGGACGTGAACGGCGACCATGTGATAGACGGAAACGACAAGCAGGTGTTGGGCTCATACGTGCCCAGCTTTACTTATGGCTTCAATGCCGGATTCTCTTATAAGAACTTCGACTTCAGCCTCACTACCTACGGACAAGCAGGCGGCGAACTGTGGAACCGTAAGCGTGCCCTGCGCTATGCAGCCGACTACTATAACTTTGACCGTGCACAGTATGAGAACCGCTGGACGGGTGCAGGCTCTACCAACGAACATCCGTCGGCCAAGGCTCTTCTCAAAACCTGGAACAAATCAGACAGTAACAACGCTTCCTATTTCGTAGAAAGCTCCGATTACTTCCGCATCCAGAACATCACGCTGGGCTACTCGTTCAAGAACTTGAAGATAGGCAGCTACGTGATGCCGGGACTCCGCCTCTCATTGACGGCCGACCGCCCCTTCACTACCTTCAAGGCCAACAGCTTCACACCTGAAGTGTCGGATGCCGAAGGTTGGGATACCGAAGTATACCCTCTGACTTCAACCTATACTTTCGGAGTGCAAATAGATTTCTAAACCCTAAAACGTAAAACAATGAAATTCTTAAAGAAAACATTCGCATATATACTTCCGGCCATGATGGTACTGGGAGGAGCTACCGCTTGCACCGATTTCATAGAAATCGATCCGGAGAACAAAGTTCCCGAACAAGGCGTGGACTTTACCAACAAGAACAATATGTACCAACCCGTAGTGGGTGCCTACTCCAAAGTACGCACACAGGGCATGCACTGGTGCAACGCGCTATTGATGTTCACCCGCGACGGTGACGTGTGGTCGGGCCGTACCGATGACCAGGGCGATGCCGTGGCCTTCGGACGCAAGTTCAACTACAACAACTCATTCTGGGCACTGAACCAGGTATGGATGAACTTCTACGACATCATCCGCATCACCAATGCCGCCCTGCAAAGCCTCGACGGTTATGCCGAATATCTTGCTGCAGGAAGCGAAGATTACAAAACCTACGAATCCTATTGCGGCGAAGTACGTACCATCCGTGCATGGGCCTACTATTGTCTGGTGACCAATTTCGGTCCCACCGTCATCTACCGTGACAACCTGCAGACCGATTTTCGCCGTTCTACCGTAGAGGCCGTATATAATTATATGCTGGAAGATTTGAACTACGCCATCGACAAACTGCCCCGCATGCGTCCCAACCAGATGGAACACAAGGGAGCCGTGACAGCCTTCACCGCCCAAGCATTGGCCGCCCGCATCTATCTGCTGAAAGGAGACTATGCACAAGTGGAGACACTGACCGATGACATCATCAAGAACGGTGGATTCCGTCTCTACGACGACTTCTACCAGCTGTTCAAAATTCCCGGAAAGTTGTGTGACGAATCTTTGTTCGAATGCCAGGTAACAGACTACGGCAATGGTTCCGGCGATTACCTGGGCGTAGACCAATGGTTCAATTTCCAGGGTCCGAACATGGCAGAGAGGTATGATGAAGTAGTGAACGCAGACGGTACCATCAGCTACAAGCAAGCCGAAGGCACCAAGTCCATAGGCGGCTGGAATTTCATAGGCTATGAACCCGAGTTCGTGGCATGGGCCGAAGCCCGTGGCGAAGGTGTGCGTGCCGAAACTTCTTTCCTGAAAGCCCTGAGCAAGACGCGCGAGGGTTGGCAGGTAGGTCCCACATCGGCCACCAAGACCGACTGTTGGAACGGCAAAGGTTACCTTCCCTACAATCAGATGACTCTTCCACGTACAACCTACGGAGCCAACAATAATGTGCGTATCATCCGCTATGCCGAAGTACTGCTGATGAACTCCGAAGCCAAAGTCAGACTGGGCAAGGATGGAGACGCAGGCTACAACGAAGTGCGCCGGCGTGCAGGCATGAGCACCAAAACCGGTGTTACCCTGAAAGACGTGATGGACGAACGCCGGATGGAACTTTGCGGCGAATGGTGTGCCCGTTATGTGGACTTGGTGCGTACCGGCGATGCCGCCACCGTACTCGGTCCCAAAGGATGGACAGCAGAAAAGACTTATTGGCCCATACCGGCCAACCAGTTGGACGACCTTCCTGATTTGAAGCTGGAACCCATTGACGGAATTGCCGAATAAATCCGTTCCAATATGGTAAAAAGATTCCTAATCAGTTGTGGAATAGCCTTTGCCGCTCTGGCGGCAAAGGCAACCCCTGACGATTCCATCAAAGTGGTGAAGGGGCAAGTCAGTGGCTATTACATCACTGTAACCCAAGACCGTATCGTAAAAGGACACGTACTGGACACCAACCGCCAGCCACTCGCAGGCGCCACAGTCATGTTCTTCGCAAGTCCCATGCACAATACCACTGCCCACGACGGCAGCTTTGCCATCAAAGGAGCGAAGAACGACGTGCACCTGTATGTCTACTATCCCGGGAAAAAGATAGTGAACAGAATCCTGGCACTGGATGAAACCGATATTGAGGTAGTGATGGAAAAAGAGGTACACAAGGCAACCGCAATCTGCCGCCCCGCCCAGGCGACCCAGTGGTATGACCCACAGGCGCCTCTGTCGCGCACCTTCTGCAATCCGATGAACATCAGTTACAACTTCGAGCCTTTCAACAACAATGTGCGTCCCAACGGTTCGTTCCGTTCCTCTGCCGACCCGATGGCTGTGGAATACAAAGGAGAATATTTTCTGTTCTCCACCAACCAGGGCGGTTTTCATTATTCCAAGAACCTGGTGGATTGGGATTTCGTTCCTGCCAGCTTCCAGCGCAAGCCTACGGACGATGACCAGTGTGCGCCGGCCGCCTATGTAAGCGGCGACACGCTGTTCTATACCGGCTCCACCTACGAAGGTCTGGCCGTGTGGTACAGCACGCATCCCAAAACGGGACGTTTCAAACGTGCCATCGAAAAGAACGTACTTCCTTCATGGGATCCTTGTCTGTTTCTGGACGACGACGGCAGATTGTATCTGTACTATGGCTCCAGCAATGAATATCCCTTGAAAGCGGTAGAACTGGACCGGAATGATTTCTACCCCATCAGCAAGATTCACGATGTCATGATGCTCCGCCCCGAAGAACACGGCTGGGAACGTTTCGGCATGAACAATGACGATGAAGTGACACTCCGCCCATTCACAGAGGGCGCTTACATGACCAAACACAATGACAAATATTATTTCCAATATGGTGCTCCGGGCACTGAATTCAAAGTCTATGCCGATGGCGTATATGTTTCGGATTCCCCGCTGGGCCCGTTTGTCTACCAGAAGCATAACCCGATGTGCTACAAGCCGGGCGGTTATGTGCAAGGTGCCGGTCATGGAGGCACGTTCTGCGACGTGAAAGGCAATTACTGGCACGTGGCCACCTGCATGCTCTCCCTGAAGTACAAGTTCGAACGCCGCATCGGTCTTTATCCGGTGGCTTTCGACAAGGATGGTGTCATGTATTCGTCCACTGCCTTCGGCGATTATCCCAACTGGGCAGAACCGATGGACGTAAAGAACCCTGCAGAGCGTTTCACGGGATGGATGCTTCTGTCCTACGGCAAACCGGTGGAGGTATCATCTACGGATAGCATCCATGCAGCTTCCAACCTGACGGACGAAAGTATGCGCACCTACTGGGCAGCCCGTTCCGGCAACCCCGGCGAATGGGCCGGGATAGACCTGGGCAGTACAAAGAATGTACGTGCCGTGCAGTTGAACTTCTACGACCATAAAGCGGTTCAATACAACCGTGCCATGGATATTTATCACCAATACCGTATTTTTGCTTCCGAAGACGGAAAAGAATGGACATTGGTCATAGACAAGAGCGACAGTGACAAGGATTGTCCGCACGACTACATCGAGCTCAACGAGCCGTTGCGTGCCCGTTATCTGAAATACGAGAATGTGCACATGCCTACGGGAAATGTCGCCTTGTCCGGCTTCCGCGTCTTCGGGAACGGTGACGGCGATGTCCCGCAAGCCGTGAAAGGACTGACTGTGAAACGTGACAGGAAAGACCGCCGGAATGCCCTTATCTCCTGGCAACCCGAAGCAAGCGCCTATGGCTACAACATCTACTACGGCACCGCCGAAGGCAAGATGTACAATGCCATCACGGTACTGGGACAGACGGAATATGACTTCCGCGGACTGGATGCGGACACGGACTATTACTTCACTATCGAGGCGCTGAACGAAAACGGCCGCTCGCCATTGTGCAAGACGACAAAAAATTAAACACAAGAAATAAAGATATGAAAAAACCAATAATGATACATGTGCTGGCTTTGTTCCTGATTTCCACATTGGCGGGCTGTGCATCCTGCTCTTCCGACTTGAAGGAAAACGGGAAAGAGAACGGAAAAGAGGAAAAGCCCGACACAGAGGAAGTACGTCCCGAATCATTCGCTTCGGATGACGAAATGCTTGATTACATCCAGAAGGTACATTTGAACTACATGTGGGACGGTGCGGAACCGACCTCCGGACTGGCACGCGAACGCATCCACCTGGATGGGGATTATCCCGAAAAGGACCAGAATGTTGTCACCACCGGCGGCAGCGGATTTGGTATAGCCGGACTGCTGGTAGGCATCGAACGCGGCTTCATCCCCAGGGAAGAAGGCGTGAAGCGCCTGACCAAGATTGCCGATTACCTGAAACGCGCCGACCGCTTCCACGGCGTATGGCCCCATTGGTTGTACGGCCCTACCGGCAAGGTGAAACCTTTCGGACAAAAAGATAACGGCGGAGACTTGGTGGAAAGCTGCTTCCTGATGCAAAGCTTGCTTTGCGTACGCCAATACTTCCGCGACGGCAACGAGCAGGAAAAGGCGCTGGCAGAGAAGATTGACCAATTGTGGAAAGAGATGGAGTTCAGCTGGTATCAGAATGGCAAGGATGTCATCTACTGGCACTGGTCTCCCGAATACAACTGGGAAATGAACTTCCCGCTGGAAGGCTACAACGAAGCATTGATTGTGTATGTGCTCGCAGCCTCCTCCCCCACTTATCCCGTTCCGGCTTCAGCCTACCACAACGGCTGGGCACGCGGCGGCGGCATCAAGTCCGACTCTGCCCCCTACGGCCTGCCTTTGGAATTGAAACACAACGGAGCCGAGAAACTGGGCGGTCCCTTGTTCTGGGCACAATACTCGCACATCGGTCTGGACCCGCGCAACCTGAGCGACCGCTATGCCAACTACTGGAACGTGGTGCGCAACCATGCCCTCTCCAACTACCGCTACTGCGTGGAGAATCCCAAACAATACAAAGGTTACGGCGAGGACTGCTGGGGACTGACCGCCAGCTACTCTACCAAAGGCTATGCAGCCCACTGCCCGGGCGACAACGACCATGGTGTCATCACACCGACAGCAGCCTTGTCCAGTTTTCCCTACACACCGGAGGAATCCATGCGTGCACTGAAGTATTTCTATTCCAAAGGCGACTGGATTTGGGGCAAGTACGGATTCTACGATGCCTTCTCCGAGGGAAGTGACTGGACGGTGCCCCGCTATCTTGCCATCGACCAATGCACCATTGCCCCGATGATTGAGAACTATCGTTCCGGCTTGTTGTGGAAACTCTTCATGAGCTGTCCCGAGGTTCAGGAAGGATTGCAGAAGCTGGGATTTAAGGCTTAGGGATTTACGATTGAAGTTAGTATGCGACATGATGGAGCAGCTAAGCTTAAGTTGAATTTCTATATCACTATTCCCCTCCCCCTTCAGGGGGCCGGAGGGGATAATCAAAATTATATCATATGAAGAAATACACATTATTAGCAGCCTTGGCTTTCTCTGCCCCTGTCTCTTATACACATCTCCGAGCCCACGAGACCGGAGCCTATCTCG
>ERZ1027065.831-NODE-831-length-11919-cov-10.113452_pt1 | contig 11919 bp, 8 predicted proteins | sample MGYA00519421_ERZ1027065 | MGnify/ENA primary metagenome ERZ1027065 (study PRJEB26926, sample SAMN06164495) | human gut metagenome | biome: ENVO:00009003; feature: ENVO:2100002; material: ENVO:00002003 | host: Homo sapiens | place: USA | collected 2012 ... | reverse complement strand
CCGTAGCCCTTCGAGAGACGGACCATGGTCTCGTAGATCGCAGCGTCGCCGTGCGGGTTGAGACGCATGGTCTGGCCGACGATGTTGGCCGACTTCGTGCGCCCGCCCGTGAGCAGATTCATCTTGTACATCGTGTACAGCAGCTTGCGGTGGCTGGGTTTGAAGCCGTCGATCTCCGGGATCGCGCGCGAGACGATGACGCTCATCGCATACGGCATATAGTTTTGCTCCAGCGTCTCGGTGATGGGCTGGGAGATGACCTCCGCCTTGAGCCCGACGACGTTGGGGTCGATGGTTTTCTTGATTTCCGGTGCTTTTTTTCTCGGCATAACGTTACCGTTCCTTTACGCAGGTTTTTCTCAGGAAATATCGGCCAGATCGAGAAACTGGCTGCCGCACTCGGCAATGTGCGCCTTGCGTCCGGCGAGATTGTCGCCCAGGAGCAGGTCAAACACCTCCGCCGTGCGCTGAACATCGGTGGGCAGAATTTTAATTAAGCGGCGGCTTTCGGGGCTCATGGTGGTCAGCCACATCATTTCGGGGTCGTTTTCGCCCAGACCTTTGGATCGCTGGATCGTAAACTTCTGGCCGTCGATCCGCTTCATGATATCGGCCTTTTCCGGCTCGGTATAGGCAAAGTAGGTCTTATTTTTGGTGTTGATCTCATACAGCGGGGATTCCGCGATATACACATACCCCTGATTGATGAGGGTGGGGGTCAGGCGGTAGAGCATCGTCAGCACCAAGGTGCGGATCTGATAACCGTCCACATCAGCATCGGTACAGATGACGATCTTGTTAAAGCGCAGGTTGTCCAGATTAAAGGTAGCCAGGTCCTTATTGTGGCTGCCGCCCAGCTCCACGCCGCAGCCCATCACGCGGATCAAGTCTGTGATAATGTCAGACTTGAAAATGCGGGCGTAATCGGCCTTCAGGCAGTTCAGGATCTTGCCGCGAATGGGCATGATAGCCTGGAACTCCGAATCGCGGCTCTGTTTGACCGCGCCCATAGCGGAATCGCCCTCCACGATGTACAGTTCGCGGCGGGTGGCATCCTTGGTGCGGCAGTCCACAAATTTCTGCACGCGGTTGGCCAGGTCCATCTGCTGGGTCATTGTTTTTTTGATGGAGACACGCGCTTTTTCGGCGTGCTCGCGGCTTTGCTTATTGATTAGCACCTGCTTGCAGGCTTTTTCGGCTTCGTCCGGGTGCTCCACAAAGTAGACTTCCAGCTGGTGCTTGAGGAACTCCGTCATGGCCTGGGCCACAAACTTGTTGGTGATGGCCTTTTTGGTCTGGTTCTCGTAGCTGGTGCGGGTGGAGAAGCTGGAAGAAACCAGAATCAGGCAGTCCTGCACATCGTTGAAGGTGATGGAGCTTTCGTTTTTCTTGTACAGACCCTTATTTTTCAGCCAGTTGTTGATCTGGTTGACAAAGGCCAGGCGGACAGCGCGGTCCGGGCTGCCGCCGTGCTCCAGCCACGAAGAGTTGTGGTAGTATTCCAGCAGCTGTACCTTATTAGAGAAACAAAAAGCCGCACTCATGCGCACCTTGTAGTCCGGCTGGTCCTCGCGGTCCCGGCCCACGGCCTCGCTCTCGCAGCTGAACACCGGGGTCAGGGTGTCCTCCCCTGCTACTTCTGCCACATAGTCCGCGATGCCGTTCTGGTAGCACCAGCTCTCGTGCCACGGCTTGCCGGTGGCGGGGTCCTTTTCCTTTTCATCGGTAAAGTTGAGGGTAAGCCCCGCGTTGACCACAGCCTGACGGCGCAGCACGTCCTTATAGTAGCTGCCGGGCACATCAATATCGGTAAACACCTCATCGTCCGGCTTCCAGTGGATGATACTGCCGGTGCGGCGTCCCTTGTAGGGCTCCTTTTGCAGGCCGCCCACGTTCTCGCCCTTTTTAAAGTCCAGATGGTAGTGGTAACCGTCGCGGTAGATATCGGCGGTCATCCATGCCGAGGCGTACTGGGTGGCGCACAGACCCAGACCGTTCAGGCCAAGGCTGAACTCGTAGTTATCCTCGCCCTCGCCGTACTTGCCGCCCGCGTACATCTCGCAGAACAGCAGCTCCCAGTTGAAGCGCCCCTCGCCGTTGTTCCAGTCCACGGGCATACCGCGGCCAAAGTCCTCCACGATGACGCTGCCGTCCTTGCAGCGGGTCACGTTGATGGTATCGCCGTGGCCGTCGCGGGCTTCATCGATAGAGTTGGACACGATCTCAAAGATCGAGTGGGCACAGCCCTCCACACCGTCTGAGCCAAAGATGACTGCCGGGCGCTTGCGCACACGGTCGGCACCCTTTAACGAGGTAATGCTCTCGTTGCCATATTCCTGTTTTTTTGCCATGCTGCTCCTCCCGGCCCATCGCAGCTGTGCCGCGCAGGCCGTCCTGTAATCAAAGCAGACGCCCGCCCTTTCTATTATATAAGAAATATAACAGCATCTCTGCGGGCATAAGCGCCTGTGTTCTTTTCTTTTATTAAACCATAGGTTGTAAAACTTGTCAAATATTCTTTCTCTCTTTTCCCGTACTGCCCCCGGCACGAAAACCGCGAAAAAAAGTCGTTCTTATTTTGCACGCAGAGACGCCGAAAAGCAAAAACTTTTCAATTTTTTCAAAAAAGTTTGCATTTACCCCTTTACAAAATCGAAATTTCAGGTATAATAATCATCGTCCGGTGCGCCTCTGTAGCTCAGTCGGTAGAGCAGGGGACTGAAAATCCCCGTGTCATTGGTTCGATTCCGATCGGAGGCACCATAAATGCGGATGTAGCTCATCCGGTAGAGCGCCACCTTGCCAAGGTGGAGGTAGCGAGTTCGAGCCTCGTCATCCGCTCCAAAAAGGACGCTTAAAAATATTAAGCGTCCTTTTTTCCTAAATCCAATGACACAGAAATAAGGCGACATAGCCAAGTGGTAAGGCATGGGTCTGCAAAACCCTGATTCCCCAGTTCAAATCTGGGTGTCGCCTCCAAATAAACGGTAAGTATCGTTTGATGCTTGCCGTTTTTATTTTTTACTTTTTCACGCTTTGGTCTGTCCTAAATTCTTGACAAGGTTCCGTCGCTGAATTATAATTTTTTTAAAGCTTAGTTGTACTTCGCGTGTGCAGCTTTATTGCGATAGTTTAATATCGGGGGTGTCGGCGCAAAAGCCGGCTGAGATTAAGGATAAATGCTCCTTTGACCCTTTAACCTGATACGGATAATGCCGTCGTAGGTAGTATAATCTCAGCCTTACGGTATTTTCATATCGTAAGGCTTAATTTTTTTTGAGAGGGATTGATATTGTGGAAAAAAGAAATTCTACAAAAAGACTCACAGAAAGCGCATTGCTTCTTGCAATAGCTGTGGTATTGGAACTCGTTTCAAAGCTTTTGGGACTTGAGCTTCCGTTCGGAGGAACAATAACGCTTGCAAGTATGTTCCCGGTAGTTCTCATTTCTTACAGATACGGTGTGAAATGGGGGTTACTCAGCGGCTTTACCTATTCGCTTTTGCAGATGATAATGGGTGCTAAGGTGGTTTCGGCTATGTTCCTGCCGGGCGAAGATCAAATGGCTGTTTGGCAGGCAATATGCGTTTGCCTTCTTGACTATGTACTCGCTTATACCATACTCGGCGTCGGCGGTATGTTTAAGGGCAAATTCAAAAAACCGGCATTGGAGCTTGCACTCGGCGTATTTATCGCCCTGCTCTTAAGGTATATTGTTCATATTATATCGGGTGCGATATTCTACGGAGCATGGGCCGAATGGTTCTTCTCTCAGGATGGCTTCTATAAGATAGGAGAGAGCATACTCGGTAAATATTCCGGTACGGCTCTGTCGATAGTTTATTCGGTATTCTATAACGGCCTTTATATGGTTCCTGAAATAATCATAACAACCGTTGTGGCAGCTATTCTCGGTAATGTTCCGCAGATAACCGGAGTTAAAAATCCGAAAAAAGATAAATAACAAACGCTTGACAAATTTTTTAACTGTAATTATAATATAAAGCACAATCGAAAAGATCGCCTTTAAAAACTGTGAAGGAAACAAGACGGTTACCGTGAGTTTCAGAGAGCTGCCGTGTGGTGAAAGGCAGTACCAAGTATCCGTGTATAACTCGTTCCGGAGTTTCATAGCTGAAGTCATAGGCTGTGACGGCAGACACCGTTATATGTCAGGTCTTGTTGGAGACCGCAGAGGGCAGCCTCGGCTGCCGAATTAGGGTGGTACAGCGTGGTTTTTACTTCGCCCCTATCTTCTTCAGAGATAAGGGCGATTTTTTGTTTTGTAAAGACCGCGCTTTATTTTTTGTATTTTTCGCTGTGCTGTCGGTCTTTGCAAAGCAAGCTATATGATTGGAGTACTTCATAGGAGAAATAATTATGAAAACAAACAAGTACATTCCTTTTGAACCTATCGACATTCCGGACAGAACTTGGCCGTCCAAGACCATAAAAGAGGCGCCTGTTTGGTGCTCTGTGGATCTCCGCGACGGAAATCAGGCTCTTATAGACCCCATGAACCTTGAGCAGAAGCTTGAGATGTTCAAAACGCTTGTAGACATCGGCATAAAGGAAATCGAGGTCGGCTTTCCTTCCGCATCGGAGACGGAATATGAAATTCTCCGCACGCTTATAGACGGGAATTATATTCCGGACGATGTGACAATTCAGGTGCTTGTGCAGAGCCGCGAGCATCTTATCAAAAAGACCTTCGAGGCTGTAAAGGGCGCAAAGAACGTTATAATACACTTTTACAATTCCACATCGACTCTTCAGCGCAAGGTCGTATTTAAAAAGGATATGCCGGGCATTATCGATATTGCGGTAAACGGCGCAAGACTTATTAAAAAGCTGTCGGATGAGCTTATGGAAACGTCCGACATAAACATACGCTATGAATATTCGCCGGAGAGCTTTACCGGTACCGAAATGGATAACGCGGTTGAAATATGCCAAAGAGTTTTGGAGGAGCTCGGCGCAACGCCCGAAAACAAGGTCATACTCAACCTTCCTTCAACCGTTGAGGGCAGCACGCCGAACGGTTATGCCGATCAGATAGAATATTTCTGCCGTCACCTTAAAGACCGTGACAGCGCCGTAATCAGCCTTCATCCTCACAATGACCGCGGTACTGCGGTCGCAGCTGCCGAGCTCGGTCTTCTTGCAGGTGCCGAGCGTATAGAGGGAACTCTTTTCGGCAACGGCGAGAGAACCGGCAATGTGGATATAGTTACGCTTGCTCTCAATATGTATACGCAAAATGTCGATTGCAAGCTTGACTTTCACGATATCAACCATATTAAAGAGGTATATGAGGACGCCACAAATATGAAGGTCGGCCCTCGCCAGCCGTATGCCGGAGAACTTGTTTTTACCGCCTTTTCAGGCTCTCATCAGGACGCCATAAACAAGGGTAAGGCGTTTATGCGTGAGAATAATCCCGACAAGTGGGAGGTTCCTTATCTCCCGATAGACCCGGCAGATGTCGGCAGGGAATACGAGCCGATAATCCGTATAAACAGTCAGTCCGGCAAGGGCGGTGCCGCGTATATTATGCAGGAATACGGATTTGCGATGCCTAAGGCCATGCACCCCGAATTCGGAGCGGTCGTTCAAAAGGCCTGTGATGAAAAGGGTAAGGAACTCAGAGCCGATGAGGTATTTGAGCTGTTCTGTGAAGAATATCGCAATGTCTGCGGACCTTATAAGCTTCTCAACCATAAATTCAGCGAAGAAAAGCTTGAGAGCGAGTCTCGCACCAGGGTGCATTTTACGGGTACCATAAAATATAACGGAAACGAGCCGGTATCTATCGAGGGCGTAGGTTCAGGCCCCATAGAGGCGTTCTTTAACGCTCTGTCGCACGTGGGAATCACAGGGTACAAATTCAAGAACTATGCGGAGCACGCAATTTCAATCGGCGCGGACGCCAAGGCCTGCTCCTATATCGAGCTTGAAGCTCCCGACGGCAAGGCCGTTTTCGGCATAGGCATTTCACACAACATAAACTATGCTTCAATAAAGGGTATTTTGTGTGCCATAAACCGTTGTCAGCCGAATGTTGTGCGCGAGCCGCAGCAGCCGATATTTGAGAAAAAACAATAAGCTTTTGCGGCAAAGGCATTTTGTCTAAACACAATTCGGCGTTTTATATGTTCGCTTTATTCGGCTAAACGTGCCGTGAGCGGCAGGAAAGGATATGGAAGTAATATGAGAGAACATAATATTGTAGTATTAAAGGGCGACGGTATCGGCCCCGAAATAGTCAACGAGGCTGTAAAAGTGCTTGATGCAGCAGGCAAAAAGTACGGCTTTAAGATGAATTATGATTATGAGCTTATGGGCGGCTGTGCCATAGACGAGACGGGTGAGCCGCTTCCGCAGAAAACCGTAGATGCCTGCAAAAAGGCGGATTGTGTGTTTTTGGGAGCGGTAGGAGGTCCTAAGTGGGACGGTGTTCCCGGCAATAAACGCCCCGAGGCAGGGCTTCTCGGAATACGCGGTGCGCTCGGACTTTATGCAAATCTCCGCCCTGCAAGAATATTTGCCCCCTTAAAAGATGCATCGCCGATTAAAGACAGCATAACCGAGGGTAACCTTGACATAATGATAGTTCGCGAGCTTACCGGCGGAATTTACTTCGGAGAACGCGGCACGGGTGTCGAAAACGGCGAGGAATACGCTTATGACACCGAAAAGTACACCGTTTCCGAAATTAAGAGAATTGCGAAAACCGCTTTTGAAATGGCAATGAAGAGAAGCAAAAAGCTCACAAGCGTTGACAAGGCAAATGTGCTCGATTCATCAAGACTGTGGAGAAAGACGGTTATCGAGATGTCAAAGGACTATCCCGAGGTAGAGCTTAACCATATGTATGTTGATAATTGCGCCATGCAGCTTGTACGCAATCCAAAGCAGTTTGATGTTATAGTTACGTCAAACATATTCGGCGACATTCTCTCGGACGAAGCGTCTATGATATCGGGCTCGATAGGAATGCTCGCTTCCGCTTCGCTCTCGGACGGAAAATTCGGACTCTATGAGCCGATACACGGCTCTGCGCCGGATATTGCCGGCTTTGGCGTCGCAAATCCGCTTGCCACCATACTCTCCGCAGCCATGATGCTCAAATACTCTCTTGATGAGAGCGACGCTGCGGCGGATATAGAAAACGCGGTAAACGCGGCACTCGAAAATGTTCGCACTCCCGATATATACAAAGACGGATTTAGAAAGGTATCGACTTCGGGTATGGGCGACGAGGTTATTAAGCGCCTTTAATAAAAAGCAGAATATTGCTTCGGCGGCTCCGTTTTTACGGAGTCGCTTTTTAATTTGTGAACAAAAACTGAATTTATCGTATTTTGTTTGAAATATCATAAAGTAAGTGTTAATATATAGAGGTATTGTACTTGTTTGGTACAACGCCGTAATAATTTGCAAGGAGGATTTTCCCTTGGACGAAAATAAAGACAAGACTTTATCCGGCGGAAACGACGAGAGCTACGGCTCAACATTTGACCGCAATACCGAGGATGTCAAAAAGGAAATGGAAGAGCTTGCGGCTACATTTCAGCGCGAGCTTGACAAAACCAAGGCGGAGGCAGAGGAAAAAGGCGAGCTTATACAGGAGCTTGAGGATATCCCCGAGGCTTCGACCCGAAATGATGACGAGGAGCCTTCGGAAGCCGAGCTTTGCGAATGCTGCGGTGAGAAAAGGCGCGGCACAAAAGCCGATCCCGATTCGCCGTATTGTGAAGAATGTGATCTCGGCCTTCGTCACTATCCGTTCAGCTTCTTAAATATATTCTTTGTCGTTGTTGTTATTGCGCTTGTTTTTTACAGCGGCTATGTATTTGCGGGGCGTATGGGCGTTTTAAACGATGTCTATAAGGCAGATAAATATGTTTCGCAGAAGAAAATGGATTCAGCCGTTACCGCATATGAGGATACGGTTTCTGCAATGGAGAAGGCAGGTATAAAGGGCGAGCTTGTGTATAAGCGCCAAATAATGGCAAATTACAGCATAGGCTACCTTCAGGATATTGACTCTATGAGCGGCAATATAAATTCTTGGGAGCTGTCTCTTCCGCACTTCAGAAGCGTTAAAAAAGCAATGGGCGAGTCGGCGGATTTTATAGCCACCGTGCGCAAGGCTTATACAATACTTACAAAGTATGATGTCAACGATCCTTCGGATTTCCCGTATGACGACGCTATGGCGGCTTTGGTGTCGCTTGAGAGCGAGCCTTATACCGAGGATACAACGGCAAATACTTCGTCCGCGACGACGTCATCCGTTAAGGCCACGCAGTATAATAAGGCGATGGTATATTACTATGAATATTATATATCGGTAATCTGCAATAAGGATAACGACGAACAGCTCAAATACCTTGAAAAGATCAAAGAAGAATATCCTCAGTATATTTGGCTTTACGGTTCGGCCCTCGGCGATCTTTATGCAAAAACAGGCAAGGACGTCACCGAAATCTGCGATAAAATCCGCAGCAATAATTCCGAGGACCCGTCGCCGGATCTTATTGAAATAGAAAGCCTGCGCATAAAGGGCGATTATGACGCGGCAATAGCGAAATGTGAAGAATACGCTTCACCGGACGACTGCACGGTCAAATATGAGATTTACCGTCAGGAGGCACTTTGCTATATCCTCAAGGACGATTACGATACGGCTTTAGAAACGGCGAAAAAGGCTTATGACGATAACGGCAATTCTCTTGAGGTTATAGATACCTTGGCACTTTGCGCTGTTTTGAAAAACGATGATGCCACATACAGCAGCATGGAATCGCTTTTGGACGGCAGCGGTTACAGCCTGTCCGATAAGGTTACCGGCTTTAAGGCAGGTACCGTTACGCTTGATGATATTCTTTTGAAAGGAGCTTATGACGTAGAATGAGAGCAGTATATCTTACAGTAAAATATATAACCATCGTCGGTACGTTCCTTCAGGGCTTTTTTGAGCATCTCTCATGTCGTATGTATGATGTTCTGATAGAGGACGGAAGATATTTGAGATCAAATGAGATGTGCGGGCATATAGAGCACGAGCTTATTAAAAAGAGAGGCACCGCATTCGGCGTATGCTTCTTCCCGTTCCTTTTCAATTTGCTGATAGGTCTTATCCTGACCGCGGCAGGCTCGGTAAATATTTTCTATCTCGGTGAATTTTTTATGAGTGCCGATTCAAAAGTACCGAATTTCCCGAACTTCTTATTTCTGTGGGTCGGTATTTCGTGTCTTACCAATCTGTTCCCGCAGATAGAAGACGCTCTTACCCTCAAAGAGCAGATTTACGGCAAGGGCAAGTCAAATCTCTTTGTGAAAATAATCGCCGCGCCGATATTCGCCGTGCTGTATGTCGGCTCATATCTGCAGAGCGTCGGGCTTACGCTTGTCACGTCTGTGGTATTCTCGCTGTTTATGCCGTCGATTCTCGGCACGTTTATACCTCAGCTCTACAATGCCATAGCAGGCTGATCGGCATTACAGTATATATTATGCTAAACGGGAAGTGTTTTTGCACTTCCCGTTTTTGTTGTATAAAATATTGTAAAGTGGTAAAATCAAAGCGGTGATAAAAATGAAAAAAATTATAACGGTAATTGTTTTGTGCCTCGCGCTTGCGTCATGCGCAAAAGAAAACAGCGGCGGCACAGAGCCTTCGACGCAAGACGTAAGTACGAGTGCAGCACAGGAAACAGAAATTGAGAAGCAGTCAACGGCAGAGGTTAATGCTCCGCCGACGGCCGCCGCCCCTCAAGAAACGAAGGTAACGCAAAAGTCCGTAAAGTCTACGCAAGAGGAAAGAAAAACTCGGACAGAGACTTCGCCTAAGACGACAGCCGTTCCTAAGCCGACTGCCGTAAAGGGGTTTGAACGCGAGATGCTCGAGTTGTGCAATCAGCAACGTCGCGCGAACGGAAAACCCGATATTGCTCTTAACAATACTCTGTGTGAAAATGCTGCGGTAAGAGCCGAGGAAATTTCAAGGAAAAACTGCTTTTCACATACAAGACCCGACGGCACAATGTGCTTTACCGCGGTTACGGTCAATTATATGACATGCGGTGAAAACATTGCTTACGGTACGCGGTCTGCTTCGGCGACGGTGACTGCGTGGATGAATTCTCCTGGGCATAAAGCGAATATTCTCTCGGAGGATTTTACGGAGGCCGGCTTCGGCTGCTATGAGGTGAACGGAGTAAGGTATTGGGTTCAATTATTTATAGGATAGGCTATGAGCTGCTTTTTGTACGTACAAAAGGCAGCTCGCGTGCTTATTTGCAAAATACGTGTGCGCCTATGGTTTGTATAACGGGTCTTGTGCGTATCCACTTGTTTGAAGTCTTTGCCGGATTATAGTAGTATATGGCGCCGCCCGACGGATCCCAGCCGTTTATTGCGTCCTGAGCCGCCTTTCTTGACTGTGCCGTAGGCTCTGTGCTCCAGTTGCCGTCGTTTACGCATGAAAATGCTCCCGGCTGATAGACTACTCCGGCTATTGAGTCCGGAAAAGACGCGTGCTGAACGCGATTCAGAACAACCGCACCCACTGCAACCTGACCTATATACGGTTCACCTCTCGCTTCGGCTGCAATCACCTTTGCAAGCAGATATATGTCGCTCGAGCTGTATTGTCCCGAGGACGCAGAACCGATTCCGAGTGCCGACAGTGTTTTCGGACCCGCAATACCGTCGACAGTAAGACCTGCGGATTTTTGAAACTTCTTTACCGCGTCTTTGGTAAGTGTGCCGTAAATACCGTCAACGGATCCGCTGTATATTCCCTTAGATTTCAACTTGGCTTGTATCTGTCTGACCTCTTCGCCGCGAGAGCCCGTTTTTGATAACACTTCGGTGCTGTGGCTTGCACTCTGTTTGTATACCGCTATCGAGCCTACGGCAAAAAGCAGCACGGCGGCAAGACACACGGCTAACATCTTTTTGAATTTTGCACCGGGGGAATTCATCTTCATAATAATTTACCGACCTTTTATCTGTTTAAGTGCTCGCTTACGGAATTATTGTTTTCATGTGTGACACTTTTATACACATAAATTGTGTGTCACAAAAAGACATATACTAAATATTGACAGATAAAATCTGTTTTGAAAAAAATTTGATTTTTTTAAAAATAAGTGTTGACTTTTGGGTTGCGCTGTGATATTATATCAAAGCTGTCGCGAGAGACACGGAAACAAAATTGAACAGAACGCTTGATAATTCAACGTTTTTGATTAAACAGTTTGAAAAAAGCACTTGACAATTTCGTTAGCTTATGTTATTATATAAGCCCTCCGATAATCACGGAGAACAGCACAATCATCGAAAAAACAGAGGGTGATTTTATACCTCAGCCAAGAGTGGCTAAGGTTGCGACACCCGCCCCCGTCGAGCGTGATATGTCGCCCCGCAAGTTTTCCGAGGATATTCAGCATTTCCACCAGAACGGCTCAATGGTCGTGGACAACGGTCAGGTCGGCTTTCTTTCGGAGGTTCGCAAGAACGGTGCTACATTCACACCGCTCCCAATCAAACCGGAGCAGGAGAAACGCGCCATGCTCTATATAACCATGTCGGAAACTTATCAGCAGCTCTATCACTATGAGGCTGAAACGCATGAGGCTTCAACCGAACTGCGTCAGCATCTGAATGAGTATTATGATGAGTTTGTGGACAGATACGGCAACCTCAACGAAAAGCAGAACGCCAAGTTTATCCTTATGGACGCCAACGGTCGTGACGCACTCGCGTTGGAACGTGGCGAGAACGGGCATTTTGTCAAGGCTGACATCTTCGACCACCCCGTATCCTTCGCCGTTGATGAGGTCACATCGGTTGACACACCTGTGGAGGCGTTATCAGCGTCGCTCAATAAATATGGAGAGGTCAACCT
>ERZ1027065.823-NODE-823-length-11973-cov-5.699950_pt1 | contig 11973 bp, 10 predicted proteins | sample MGYA00519421_ERZ1027065 | MGnify/ENA primary metagenome ERZ1027065 (study PRJEB26926, sample SAMN06164495) | human gut metagenome | biome: ENVO:00009003; feature: ENVO:2100002; material: ENVO:00002003 | host: Homo sapiens | place: USA | collected 2012 ... | reverse complement strand
TTGTTTCATACAAAGACATCAAAAAACTGATGGCTGATCTGAAGCTTGTATATGCGGCTCCAACAGAAGAAACAGCTTTAAATGAATTAGAGTTGTTCAAAGATAAATGGGAGTCCAAGTACCCGAAAATCTATAAATCCTGGCATGATAACTGGACAACCCTGTCCACTTATTTCAAGTATCCGGAGGCAGTAAGACGCCTGATTTATACCACAAATGCCATTGAAGGATTCAACCGTCAGCTTCGGAAAGTGACCAAAAGCAAGACGGTTTTTCCGTCAGATGACAGTCTTTTAAAAATGCTATATCTAGCAACTATGGACATCACGAAAAAATGGACAGGTCACCGGCAGGACTGGGGACAGATTCATTCCCAGCTGGAAATCTATTTTGAAGAACGTCTGACCGGACGAAACCTGTAAAAAACAGCTTGTTTTAGGCAGGTCTTATTGACATGCCTAAAAACTTCTGTATAATGCAGATATGGGCAGAACCTGAAAAAGCGGCTCTGCCCATTTGTAACTATTCACAAATCTTATATCAGTTTTTAACGTTTACACAAAACTTGAAACGGTCTCGAAATAGCATCTACTTTGGACGAGTGGGATGCTATTTCTTTTTATTATTGCAATTATCTATCTACATCTTTCCGCACAATCCCTTCTCCATCAAACTCCGGGATAAAGCTCTCCTCTGCCACATCTCCTTCCTGGATGAAGCCATTTTCAATGCCAAGTTCAATCGCATAATCCACCACCGCATCATATTCCGCTTCCGTTACCCGGCGGCTTAATTCCGGATACTCCCTGCACTGTGGCAGCGGCGTATACTGATTCATAATGCTGATAAAAATCTGACCGCCATAGGTCTTAAGAAGATAAGATATCACACGCTTGGAATCTTCCACACAGTCCGGCATAACAAGATGGCGCACAATGACGCCTTTTCTCATCAGAAGAGACTCCCCGGCTTCGCTGCGCTCCTGATATTCTGCTGCGTCAAATATCATATTATTCTGCTGTTCCAAAATTTTCTTTTTCTCATCTGCCAGAAATTCTACACTGCTGCCTTCTTTGCCTGCTGCCCGTTCGAAAACAAATTCCGGCTCGCCTACCTGCCGCACCATTTCTGCAATTGCTGCACTGGCACAAGTAAAATAGTCCGCTGCATGAGAATACCTGCTGCTGATTGCGCTGTCAACATATTTTAAATCAGGAAGATAAATATCCACATAACCCTCTAACAGGCGAAGTGTTTCCACCTTTTCATAGGAGCTGGTATTATAAACAACCGGAAGATAAAGTCCCTGCTGCTTTGCCATCTTCAGTGCCCCAACCACCTGTGGTACAAAATGTCCTGCCGTTACCAGATTGATATTATTTGCACCCTTTTCCTGCAATTCCAGGAAAATTTCTGCCAGCCGCTCTATACTTATTTCAATTCCAGCTTTTCCTGTGGCAATATTGTGATTCTGGCAGAAGATACAGCCTAAATTACAGCCGCTGAAAAATACCGTTCCGGAGCCATTCTGTCCGGAAATGCACGGTTCTTCCCACATATGAAGTGCTGCTCTTGCAGCCTTTATAGCTGCTGTCTGACCACAGACTCCCATTTCACCTTTTTTACGATTTACCCCACATTCTCTTGGGCAGAGCATACAATTTTCCATCTCTTTTGCCTTTCCTCTATTTTCTTTTCCGGTTCTTCCCACTCCCGCCGGATTAGTCTTGCCTTTTCCGATTCTATCATATATAGTTATTCTTGTAGGATATTTTCTTATCGTAACTATAACTTTTTTATATATCCTAACACAAATCTTTGAAATCACAAAGGAGTCTGACTATGAATACATCGATTCAAAACTGCATGGTTGCCCAGTCCGGCGGACCAACCGTTGCAATAAATGCAAGCCTTGCCGGTGTCATTAAAGGTGCTGCCGGCTGCTATGGCACTGTTTACGGTTCCGTAAATGGAATCTTAGGTATTTTAAATGAACATTATCTTAACCTTTCCGAAATTATGGAATCAGACGATAATGCATTAGAGCGTCTGATTCACACACCGGCAATGTACCTTGGTTCCTGCCGTTTTAAGCTGCCGGATTTTATGGATGATGATTCTTCTTATAACTATATTTTCAAACAGTTTGAAAAGCTGAATATCGGTGCATTCTTCTATATCGGCGGAAATGATTCCATGGATACCGTATTAAAGCTTTCCGAATATGCCGAGCGTATCGGAAGCAATGTACGCATTATTGGTATTCCAAAGACCATCGATAATGACCTGATGGTAACAGACCACACTCCGGGATTTGGCTCTGCAGCCAAATATATTGCATCTTCTTTACTTGAAATCGCACATGATACATTTATCTATGCCGTAAAGAGTGTAACAATCGTAGAAATTATGGGACGCGATGCCGGCTGGCTGACCGCCGCTTCCGCCCTTGCCAGAAACGAATACAGCGATGCACCGCATCTTATTTATCTTCCGGAATGCAATTTTGATAAAGATGAGTTCTTAACGGATGTGCGTGCTCTCTTAGAGGAACACAACAATATTATCATTGCGGTATCTGAAGGACTTCATGATGCAGAAGGCAATTATATCTGTGCCGGAGAAAGCAAGGAAGATACCTTCGGTCACAGCCAGTTAAGCGGTGCCGGTAAAGCGCTGGAATATCTGATTAAAGACAATATCAACGTAAAAGTCCGTTCTGTAGAAGTAAATGTATTACAACGTTGCGCTGCCCACCTTTCTTCTGCCACCGATTTAAATGAAGCAGTTGCTTCCGGTGAACATGCTGTTGCTTTTGCAAAACAGGGCATTACCGCTTCTATGGTAACCATGAACCGTACTTCCAATGCACCATATACCATCGAATACGGTTATGCAGAAATCAAAAATATTGCGAACGAAGCAAAATCCGTTCCAAGAGCATGGATTAACGAGCGTGGAAATGACGTTACCGAAGAAATGGTAGCATATCTTCTCCCACTGATTCAGGGCGAGACTTCCATTTCCTATGAAAATGGACTGCCAAATTATATGAACGTGTCACACCTGACTAACAAACGTTAGTTACCTGCATATACAAAATCCGCTGTCCCGGTTGAGACATTTTAATCAGTCTTTTCCGATACAGCGGATTTTTATTCCGAAATCATCTCAATGAATTTGCCGACTTCAGCCCATGCCCGCTTGGATTCCGGCATCATAAGCATTGCCATCTGGAATACATGAAACATTCCTTCGTAAATGCTTAAGCGGACTTTTACGCCCTGCTTCTTTGCCTTTTCTGCTACGGATGTGGAATCACTCAAAAGCATCTCATAAGAACCTACCTGAATCAGCATTGGCGGAAATCCTGTGAAGTCACCAAACAACGGTGAAATATAAGGATTCGTTTCGTCTGCGTCTCCTACATAATCCTTATTATAAATGAGACTGTCTCTTGTATTTCCAAATAAAGGGTCCCGCTCATAATTCGTATCATAGGATTCACCACTGGCAGTCAGATCTGTCCAGGGAGACATAGCAATCAGTCCGCAGGGAAGTGCTTTCCCATGATCCTTTAAGTACATGCAAAGTGCCAATGCCAGTCCACCTCCGGCAGAATCACCTGCCACAATAATCTGTTCCGGCTTAAATCCACAGCTTAGCAGCCATTCATAGGCTTCCACCGTATCTTCCAATGCTGCCGGAAAAGGATGCTCCGGTGCCACGCGGTAATCGATGGTCAGCACACTGATTCCTCTTCCCACCTCGCTGTAAAGTCCGGCAAAGGTGCGGTAGGCATTTCGCATTTTTCCAATATACCCGCCACCATGCAGCTGCAGAACTACTTTATCTTCCCTCGGATTCTGCATGGAGGTTAAAAGCTCCATTTCAAACTGTGGCATCTTAATTTTCTGCATCAGAAAACAGTCCGGGCATTTCCACGCCGGTTCCACCATTTTCTTACGAAGCTCTCCGGTCTTTAATTTTCTTCCTATCAAGTTATCACTTGCAAAACGGGCAATTAGGTCACGGATGACTCTGCCCTGTACACTCGTCTTACTTTCTTCCATAATCACCTTACATGAAATCTTCTCTTTAACTCTAGTCTGGCTCTGCGGTCACCGATAATCAGCGTTCCTAGGAATAAAAATACCGATATTCCAAATGCCAGTTCACTTAAGCCCGGATGGGTCACGATGTGAAGTGCTATCAAAAGCAGCGGTATCAGGCTACATACAATTCCAAACAACTGGAACATCAGATAACTCTGCCAGTTTCTGGAATTGATAATCATGAGCAGAACAATACCTGCATCTAACAGCATAATGCCTGCCGGAAGCACATAATTAACCGACCAGCCATGGAATCCCACTATCCAGTCAATCAGAATCACATATAAAATTCCGGATAATGTGGTTGCTATAATTTTCGTCCGATATCCATTATTGCTTAAAATATCCAGCCGGAAAATCAGGAACAGATACCAAAGTCCTGCAATTGCAATCAGGCTCCAGAGTTTTCCCTGATACCAGATATAATTGAGATAGCCTGCTGCCACACTGCCTAATAGCACCAGAAAGAATATAATATTTGTCACAAATTTTAATCTTCTGGTGGGAATCCATGCATCCGGATAGGTATTGTGTCCTTCTTCTCCCTCTTCTAATACACTGTGGCACAGCGGACAGATCTGGCTGTCATCTAAGATTTCCACATTACAGTTCTTACATTTACTCATAATACACACCATTACTTTCTATTTCCACATTCAGACCATCCTCTGACAGTTTCCGGAAAAATCCACGCTGCAGGGATGTATCTTTTAAAACAGAACTAAAGGTAAATGCCAGCGTATCCTGATAGGAACAAATCGTTCCCTTGATATTCTGTCCCTTTGACATGGCAAGGAATGCATAAAACATCTTGATATATGGCTGGTAATCCTCTTCCACTTTCACATTTCCAATGTTGGTTACGGTTGATGTATTTGCCAGTGCTGCCGATGTATACACATAACGCATGGCAATATTTTTCAAAAACAGCGGTACTGCTCTTGCAACCAATAATTTTTCATTGGAAACATTATAGGAAAACAGTTCCTCTAAATGCTCTTTATTAATCTGTTGATGAAGACTCTCTGTAGTAATCTTCAATACTTCTTCAAACGTATAGGAATCCTCCACCGGTTCAAACTCTGCAGATACTACCGTAAAAAAGTTCTTGGTGGTAATGGAATTAAAATATGGTCTTAAATTCACCGGAACCGCCACACGAATCGGACGTTTGTCCGGCATGCCATGCAGATATTCCCGGTATACGCTGTAAGCAAATGCCGCAACCAGATACTCATTGATGCTGACACCATATTTATGACATACCTCTTTCAATGCCGGAATCTTTACAAATCCATGAATCACTCCAAATTCATCGGTTCGTAATTTTTCCCCTTTGATAAGATATGCTTTCTTTGTCTTATATCCCTTGGCATAGCTGTGCTTGTAATTTTTAAGGAAGCTGTCCTCACGGTTCATGGATGTGTCGCTGCTTAACTTATCTCCCAGCTTCTCCTTCAGTTCCGGATGCACCAGTCTTAAATACTGATAGGTCAGCTCCTTTAAGAAATTGATTCCGCCCATGCCATCTGTCAGTACATGAAAAACCTCAAGGTTAATCCGGCATTTATAATAAGTTACCCGGAAAAGATAGCTGTGGTTCTTATTCTGTCTGATAAAACGGCATGGAAAATGTCTTTCTTCCTGTACTCTTGGAGCTCTCTTGCCATTTTCTTCAAAATAATACCAGAAAATCCCCTGACGCAGTCTTAAGTTAAAGCCCGGAAATTTTGGAAGTACGATATCCAGTGCCTGCTGCAGATACTCCGGCTGCACCTCTTCCTTTAAGGTAACTGCAATCCGGTACACATTGCTCATTGCTTCTCCTGCAATGACCGGAAAAAGATGTGCCGTATTATCCAGCCGGTCCCATTTGATATCGGTATGACGACGCTTATTATCTTCTGCTTTCCGCTGCTGCTTCTCCTGCTTTTCTAGTTCCTTTGAAGCGGCTTTTTCGTGCCGGCTCTGCTCTTTGACCGCCTGCTTCTCCTGCTTGCTTTCTGCTTTGGCAGCGGCTTTCTCCTGCTTTATCTTCTCTTTATTTTGTTGTCTTAGCTTTTTTTCTTCTTTACTCATAACGAATATTATAAAATAATACGCATAAAAATACAACCGGCGTTTCTAAGCTGTCGGCATTTTTCGTCTCGGCAGGCAGACCTTAAATGTTGTCCGGCCGTTTTCACTCATTACACGAATGGTTCCTCCATGCAGATCCACCAGTTCTTTTGCGATGGCAAGTCCCAGACCCGCTCCCCCGCTGTTGGTCTGTCTCGCTTCATCCCGCCGATAGAACTTGTCAAAAATACGCTGCTGTTCTTCCGGTGATATGGTCTGCCCCTGATTACTGAACAGGATAACGGTTCCCGGTGGCTCCTCCCATGCGGAAATAACAATGGTACTGTCCGGGTTGCTGTAGGCAATGGCATTTTTTAATATGTTATTAAAAATCCGCGCCAGCTTATCTGCATCCCCATATACTTTGCAGTTTTCATCAGCCCGTATTTCCACTTTCTTATGTTCCGGTGCAAGAAGCGGGTAGACTTCATCCGACAGCTGCATCAGCATATAATAAAGGTCTATCTCTGTCGTTGCCAGTTCAATATCCTGCCGGTTAAAACGGGTAATGTCAAAAAATTCATTCACCAGAACTTCCAGTCTCAGTGCTTTGTCCAGGGTGACATGGATAAATTTATCCTGTTGCTCTTTTGAAATATCCGGCATCTCCTCTAATAATTTCAGATACCCAATCACAGAGGTAAGCGGTGTCCGGATATCGTGGGCAAGATACAATACCAGCTCATCCTTCTTCTTCTCTGCCATCTGAATATCATAAAGCTGCCGGTTTAAAGTTGCATTCACGCTGTTTAACTTTTCTTCCATGGCAGCCATTTCCTTCGACATGCGGATCTGTCTGCCATCATGATGCACCAATGCATTGATTCCGTCATCGATTTCCTGAAAATATTTTGTAAATGAATTTAAAAAGAAGTAAAACATCAGACAGAATACCAGTGCAATTGCCCCAAAGAAAATCAGTTCGAAGTGATTTCCGATATTATGCCAATAGAAATCTCTCGCATCTTCATAAGTCATGCTGGTAAAATCATAAAGAAACCTTACAATTCCATCCGCAAATCTGCCCTGCAGCACATACTGGTAGAGAAACCAGATGCCAAAGAAAGCTCCTGCCATCAGTAATACAATCCGGGAAAATATTTTTCGTCTTACCGGTGCAAAATCCAGTTTTTTCTTATTATTGTCATCCTTCAATCTTATATCCCACTCCCCATACTGTCTTAATGTATTTTGGACGTTCACCGGTATCCTTAAGTTTCTCCCGCAGATGCCGGATGTGAACGGTTATGGTATTGTTGCTTTTGCTATAATATTCGTCTTTCCAGATAATATGAAACAGCTCTTCCGCACTGAGTACCCTGCCTTTTGCTTCACACAACGCCTGCAAAATCGTAAATTCTGTCGGTGTAAGTGAAATCTCATCTCCATCCAGATAGCATTCATGTGCACATTTCTTTAACAAAATTCCACGGCATATAATAGTATCATCCGATTCCGTTCCTGCATGATTTGATGCATAAATTCCATCTGCCGCATCATATGAACCATTTGCAGATGTATTTTCTATTATATTACCGTCGAAAGACATCTTCTCTGCCGGCTGGTCCGTCCTTGCTCCATAGCGCTCATAACGGCGTAACTGTGCCTTCACTCTTGCAACCAGTTCCAGCGAAAGAAACGGTTTTGTCACATAATCATCTGCTCCTATGGTAAGTCCGGTTACTTTATCCACTTCGGAATCTTTTGCAGTTAACATAATAATCGGATAATTCTCTTTTTTTCGAATCCGGCGGCACAACTCCAGTCCACTAATCCCCGGCAGCATAATATCCAAAATTGCAAGGTCAATTTTCTCATGCTCTATTGCATCTATTGCTGTATCTCCATCGTAACACTTGATTACGTCAAACTTCTCACTTACCAGATATATCTCTACTAAGTCTGCAATCTCCTTCTCATCATCCACCACAAGAATACGGTTTTTCATAAAAATCCCTCCTGCCCGTCTGCTATTCCAAACACATTATAGCATACAGACAAAGGAGGGATTCCTTATTATTTATTAAGATTTACTGAACTTTGCCAACATGGCGGTGAGGATGAATCCGCCATAAACCCGGTGCAAAAATCACTAACATCGGGTATAATTCCAATCGACCAACCAGCATGTCAAACATCAATACCAGCTTGGATAAAACACTGAACCCACCAAAGTTACCGGTCGGTCCTACCCTGTTAAGTCCCGGTCCGACATTATTAAAGGTTGCCATAACTGCTGTAAAGTTCGTTGTCATATCAAAATTATCAAGACTGATTAACAACACTGATACGATAAGAATAACAACATAGCCTGCCAGATAGCATAACACAGTCTTTACCACATTATCCGGTATTCGTCTTCCGTCCATATGTACCTTCTGCACACTTCTCGGATGGGTCACAGACATAATTTCATTACGGACAGATTTTACCATAATAATGAGACGGGAAACCTTAAATCCACCGCCGGTACTTCCGGCACAGGCTCCGACAAACATTAAAAGCACCAGAATCATTCTTGAAAATTCCGGCCAGAGATTAAAATCTGCCGTGGCAAATCCTGTAGTACTGATAACAGATGCCACCTGAAAGATTGCCTGCTGGAATGCTTTTCCAAAAGAAGCAAAGCTGGCTCTGATATTAAATGCAATAAGCAGTGCCGAACCGAATACGATCAAAAGATAGTAACGCATTTCCTCACACATCAGTGCTTCCTTCGGCCGCTTAATCAAAAACATGTAATATACAGTAAAATTAATGGAACAGATAATCATAAATACCGTAATGATAATCTGCACCGCTGTACTATAAGATGCTATACTACTGTTCAATAGTCCAAATCCACCGGTTCCCACGGTACCAAAGGTCAATGTCATGGAATCAAAGAGTGGCATTCCTGCTATTAACAGCGCAATAATCTCAATCACCGTAAAGACTACATAGATTCCATAGAGAATCATTGCAGTAGTCTTTACCTTTGGAACCAGTTTTCCAACAGCTGGTCCCGGGCTTTCTGCACGCATCAGATGCATGCTGGAGCTGTCGGAAAGGGGCATGACTGCCATAATAAATACCAGCACACCCATACCACCGATCCAGTGGGTAAAGCAACGCCAGAAAGCTGTTCCACGGGAAAGTGTCTCTACATCACTTAAGATACTTGAACCTGTTGTCGTAAAGCCGGAAATTGTCTCAAATAACGCATCAATATAAGATGGAAATTCTCCGGTTAAATACATTGGCAATGCGCCAATCAGACTGAGGATTATCCAGCTTAATGCAACTGCTGCAAATCCTTCTTTTGAATAAAATACACTGCTCTTCGGTTTTCTTCTTCTGCCCCAAAACCCAATCAGCATACAGGCAAGTCCGGTAATCAGATATAAAAAGCCTTCCTTTTCCTGATAAATACCTGCTGTTGCTGCCGGAAGCAGAAGAAAGATTCCCACGAAGCATATAACACTGCTTAATATGTATCGAATCATGGAATAATTCATGACAAGCCTCCTACCTTAATGCATCCCGGATATCATGTAACCCTGTCGTCGTGGTAACAAGAATTACCGTATCTCCCACTTCAATTACACTCTGTCCTTTTGGAATGGTCACTTTTCCTTTATGGGTGATACATCCAATCAGCATCTTAGGTTTCAAGCGAAGATCCTGCAATGGAATTCCAACCACCGGAGAACCCTCTTTAATTAAAAATTCCAGTGCTTCTACCCGGTTATCATTCAGCCGGTACAATGTCTCAATATTGCTTCCCATGGAGTTTTTCATAGCACGTACATACTTGATAATACTCTCGGAAGTAATAAATTTCGGATAAATAATACTTCCTACATCTAACTGGTCAATAATATCATCATAAGAAATACGATGAACTTTAGTAATCAGTTTTGCAGAAGATAAACTCTTTGCAAACAATGCCAGCATGATATTCTCTTCATCAAAATTAGTGGTTGCCACAAAGGCTTCTGTCTCTAACAATCCCTCTTCGATTAAAAGGTCTTTATCTGTTGCATCACCACAGATAATCATCGCCTTTGGAACCATTTCATTTAATTCTTCGCAGCGTTCTTCGTCACGCTCTACAATTTTGACACGGATACCCATTTCCAAAAGCTGCTTTGCAAGATAAACAGAAGTTCTTCCGCCACCGACAATCAGTGCATCTCTCGCAGAAGAAGTAGGCACACCCAGTTTCTTAAAGAATTCAATAGTTTTAGCCGGTGTCCCTACAATAGAAATCTCATCCCTGGCTTTCAACTCAAAATTACCATCCGGAATATATACTTCATCTCCACGCTCAACCACTGCTATCAGTACGTCACAATGCAGTCTGCTTCCCATATCCTTAAGCTGCATATTACAAAGAGGGTTGTCCTCCTCAATCCGGTAGTTGACTAATTCCACCCGGCTCTTGGCAAATGAATCCACTTTGAGCGCGGAAGGGAATTTCAGCAGTCTCGCCATTTCGCGTGCTGCTGCAAGCTGTGGATTGATAATCATGGACAACCCTAATTCCTCTTTAATAAAACCTATTTCTCTACTGTATACAGGATTGCTGACTCTTGCAATCGTATGGCAGCCTCCTGCTTTTTTTGCGATCAGACAGCATAAAAGATTCAGTTCATCTGAACCTGTCACTGCAATCATAAGGTCTGCATCTGCAATCCCTGCATCTGTCTGTGCATTAAAACTTGCACCATTTCCAATAATTCCCATTACATCACATACATTGGTCACTGCCTCTACAGCCTGCTGTCTGCAATCAATTACTGTAATATCATGTTTTTCTTTACTAAGCTGTTCTGCAAGTGTTGCACCTACATTACCACAGCCCACTATAATTATCTTCATAGCTTCTCCTATGCTTGTTCTCATACATATTTATTGGTCGTTGAAGCAAATACCTATGACGAATTATAGCAGACTTTATAAATAATGCAATCCCGGTTTTACCCAATCCTAATTCTGGGCAAATCTTGCCAGGAACTGCTTTGTTCTCTCTTCTTTCGGATGCTCGATTACTTCCTTCGGGTCACCCTGTTCAATAATATAACCGCCATCCATAAAAATGACACGGTCAGCCACATCTCTGGCAAATGCCATCTCATGAGTTACAATTACCATGGTCATATGCTCACTTGCCAGCTGACGGATTACTTTTAAGATTTCTCCGGTAAGCTCCGGATCTAATGCGGAGGTTGGCTCATCGAAGAATAAAATCTGTGGATGAAGTGCTAACGCTCTTGCAATGGCAACTCTCTGCTGCTGTCCACCTGAAAGTGTACTCGGATATACATCCGCTTTATCCTTTAATCCTACCTTATCCAGAAGTTCCAGTGCTTTTGCATGCGCTTCTTCCTTATACATGTGTTTGGTAAGGATTGGTGCCATCATAACATTCTGAACAACAGTCTTAAGCGGAAACAGATTGAATTTCTGGAAAACCATTCCGACTTCCTCACGGAATTTGCGGATGTCACAATTCTTATCGAGAAGATTCTTTCCCTCATACTGTACGGTTCCGCCTGTCGGTCTTTCAAGCTGATTGATGCATCTTAAGAAAGTACTCTTTCCCGATCCGGAAGGTCCGATGATACAGACCACTTCACCTTCATTGATATTAAGATTGATATCCTTTAATACCTCCAGGTTTCCAAATTTCTTCGACAAATGATTTACTTTAATCATACCCTGTCTCTTATACACATCTGACGCTGCCGACGACTAG
>ERZ1027065.811-NODE-811-length-12226-cov-4.586723_pt1 | contig 12226 bp, 12 predicted proteins | sample MGYA00519421_ERZ1027065 | MGnify/ENA primary metagenome ERZ1027065 (study PRJEB26926, sample SAMN06164495) | human gut metagenome | biome: ENVO:00009003; feature: ENVO:2100002; material: ENVO:00002003 | host: Homo sapiens | place: USA | collected 2012 ... | reverse complement strand
GTCCACGGAGGATGATATCCTGATTCTTGACGTGGAATCCGAGTTCGGACATCTGGTGGAAGCCTTCGGCGGCGAGGTCATCCGCATCTCGGCTACGTCGGACACCCACATCAATGCGTTGGATATGGACCGCGCCTATGGCGATGAGCGCAATCCTATCGTGTCCAAGAGCGAGTTTGTCTTGAGCCTGTTTGAGCAGCTGATCGGCAGCGGGCTGGTCACGGCCAAAGAAAAGTCCATCCTGGGCCGCTGCACGGAACAGGTCTATATGCCTTACGTCCGTAACGGGTACAAGGGGGCGGTCCCCACGCTGAAAGACTTCTACCGTCTGCTCAAGATGCAGCCGGAACCGGAAGCACAGGGGCTGGCCCTTTCCTCGGAACTCTTCATCACCGGCACCCTGGGCACATTCGCCCAGCCTACCAACGTGGATACCAAGGCGCGGATTATCGCCTACGATATCCGGGAACTGGGCGAACAGCTGATGCCTATCGGAATGCTGGTGACACTGGATGCCATCTACAACCGTGTGATCCAGAACTGGAAGCGGGGACACCGTACCTGGATCTTCTGTGATGAGTTTTATATCCTGTTCCGGTACGAGTACAGCGCCAATTTCTTCTACAAGCTCTGGAAGCGCATCCGGAAGTACAACGGCCTGATCACCGGCATGACGCAGAATGTGGATGAACTGCTGCGTTCCGACACGGCCCGCCTGATGCTTGCCAACTCGGAGTTTTTGATCATGCTCAACCAGAGCGCCACCGACCGGGAGGAGCTGGCCAAGCTGCTGAACATCTCGGACACCCAGCTGGGATACATCACCAACGTGCCTGCGGGCTGCGGCCTGATCCGCTGCGCAGGAAATCTGGTGCCCTTTACCAACAGCTTCCCCAGGAATACGCAGCTCTACCGCCTGATGACCACCAAGCCCGATGAACAACTGAAAGGATGATATGAATGAAACAAAAAAATAAAGGGCCACCTACTTTGTCACAGTGACAGGCAAAGGGCGTGTGATTATGATTTTTTGTTGTATACACACACGAAAAAGTTTCATTTTCCAGCTTGCCCAGGCGTTAACCAAATGAATGAAAAAACAAAAGTTTTACGGATGAGCCTTGTGAAGAATTGATCGCCCGAGGATATACACCTTGTGGGCAATGTGATCCGTAACAGGATAGACAGAAGCGGTATCTGCCCAATTAAGCAGATATCGCTTTTTTATAACCATTTCAATGGCAGGTGATTCAATGAAAGATAATAGACATAAGGAACCTAGGCAAAAACCATGGGGCCAGGCAGAAAGAATACAGACAGAATCCCGATTGCCGAAAACGATTGCACGGGAGGCTTGGGTGAAAAGCAAAGAAAACCTGATTCCGGCAAAACGCACAAATCCCGATAGCAACTACGCTTACGCACAGGAGATGGAAGAAGATAGTGTTCAACAAGTAGAAAATTGTTTGGAAGATGCTACTCTTTTAACGCTGCAAAAGGCAGGTGCCGCTTACAAAGACAGGATCGCCCGCAAAAGGGAACTGCATAAACCCCATCAGGAAGGTTCCCTGTATAGGAATACTCTGGAACCGAGAGAGAAGAAAACAGTAGTTAATATTTCTTGGCGCGAAAGTACTTGACCCTCGTGCAGGATCAGGTAACAGAGAAGGCGATATTCCATTTTTGCCAAGCGGACAAATTTTCCTTGCGCCAGAACTTTATGGGTTAACAGTTCCACACGGATTGGTCCATAGATTAGCGCATCTTGTTCAACCGGCGGCATCCAAGATCGATCCTTTCCACTCGTAACAATCCCGCAAATATCCCCACAAGGTTGCAGTTCCAAGCAACACGACAACCAACAACAGAAGGATCACCCAGGCATTATTATAGGGGAGGCCCTCCTCGCCGGCATATTCTTGCGTTGTCAAGAAATTGGCCGAATGGAACAGCGGCCAGAACCCCAGCCACTCGATGCCGCCCTCCATGCCCGAGAGGCTCAACAGCGCAGGCAGGCAGTACCCCACGGCGCTGACGAACAGCGCAGGCAGCAGGTTGCCGAACACACGGCCCAGTGTGAGGGTAATTGCGCCCATGCAGAGGCAGGCGGCGATTCTACACACAAACCAAAACAGCAGCACGTCGGACAACGTAAACAGTGCGGGCAGGCTCTCAAACTCCGAAATGCTCATGGCCGGGGCAAACATCGCAGGCAAACCGTAGTCCCGCAGTACCTGAATGAGATGTGGCAAGCAGGAAGTTGCCGCGATGCCCACTGCTACGACAGTACTAACTAGAAGTTTCGCCCGTACCGTTCGTTTACGGCCCAGCGGCGTTGTGCAGAGGATGGTCTCCATGCCGCCGCGGCGCTCCATCGAGAACAGCCCGGAAAAGCAGAGCGCACAGGCCAATCCGGCCAGCAGCGCATCTTGCACATCAGCCTGACCAGTGAAGCCGAACAGTTCCTTGTATCCGCTTTCATATACCAGCCAGGCGCCAGGGTGTTCTTTCAGATAGTAGTTGATGTTCTGGTTGATGACTTGGCTGTAGACGCTGTACTTTTGCTGCAAGGAACTGAAGGCCAGCATTGCGTCGCTGGAAAGTTCGCCGGCTGCTACCTTCTGCTGGACTTCGAGCATCGGGGCAAATTCCTCGCCCTGCTCTTCCAGCCAATCGTAGGTCTCCGGAGTAAAGGGGCCCGAGATATGTTTCATGTAGTAGGCGTAATAGATTTCATCTGGCCCGATGTAACTTTCAGCTGTTACACCCTGGTAAACGCCAAATCCAATAAAGACGGCCAGCACCACCGCCGCGCCGTTGAGAAGCAGCAGCTTTCGTGCCTCCTCCTTAATAATATAGGTGGCACAGGTCTTGTGCCGTAACCCCAGCAGAAACCCACGCTTGGTGGCAGACAGCAGTTGCGCGCGGGCGAACACCCAGCAAAACGAAAAGGCCAGGGCTCCGCCGTAAAGAACAGCTGCTGTCCACTCAACCAGCGGTAAACCGATAGGGTCACCGAACCAATACAGATTGCGGTAGTTCCCCAACAGCTCGTTGGTTTGCAGTAGGCTGGCAAGGTTTGCGTATTTGATGGCATTCAGCCGGCTGGTAGCCGGGATTGTGGCACGGATGCCGAACATCACGAGCGGCCCAACTAGGGCGGCAGCCCATCCGGCAGCCGCTCGGCGGGCAACCAACGCCGCCAGCATGACCCAAAGCCCCATGACAAAGGCCCCAGCCCACTTGGCTAGCAGAAAGCGGAACAGATACTGCCCAACCGTGATCTGCATGGTACAGCGCATTAAGGCGGGCACACTCTGAATCGTGCGGGTCAGCGGACCCAAACCGAAGGTGGCAGCACAGTAGGCGAGATTTACGCCGTAGAGCAACACAAGCACAGCCAGCAATGAGAGGGCAAACGAGCCCAGCTTTGCCAGCGCAGTGTGCAGACGTCCAGCGGGCAGACTGCGCACCAGTGAGAGGAGCCCGCTGTCCCGTTCCTGCCGGACGAGCAGAAGCGCCAGCACCAGCATGGATGCCAACAAAATCAGATCAGTAAAAGCATAGGAGATGGCGGTATACAACCCTTTTTGCGGGTAGTAGTCGATGGCCGTTTCGCCCAAACCGGCATACACCGCTGCTGTGACCTCGATGTTTTTCAGATCGTACCCGGTCTCATCGTTTTGGAAAATCGAGATGCCTGCCAACTGTCCTGCCTTGGTTTGCACGCTTTCCAGAAAGTCGGTGTACCCGGCCACCGTGTCATACTCATTCACCAGTTGAGTGAGCAGACGGTATTCCATCGTCAGGCTATCGGTGTAGAGCGTGTAGCTCTTGTCGCGGTACATCTGTTCGTACTGGTCGAACAGGGCGGCATTTTCCTCCCGGTAATTTTGTTGAATGACGCTGTTGCCATACGCTGAATCCCGGAAGTAGTTTTCCAACCGCAGCAAGGATTCAGTTTCGTCCAATTTGCTGTGCAACAAGTCGCCCTTGGCGGCCATATCCGAACCCAAGGCAGCCAAATCAGCCCCCACGGCGCGGTAGGCCGCAGCGGGGGGCTGGTTGGAAGTGGGACGGGTACCCATCCAGAGTAATAATAGGTTAGCGGTCACCAGCACGGCAAGCAGCATCGGGAACACACGGTTGCCCCAGACCTTGCGCAGTTCGGCAGTGAGCAGGCTCATTTCCCGTCTCCCTCCCCGAATACTGCGAGGTACACATCCTCAAGTCCCTGGCCGGGGGCGTATTTGTCGATGAGGTCCGGCACCGGGGCGGCGTCTACGATTTTTCCGGCGCGCAGCAAAATCACCTCCGTGGCGACGGTCTCCACATCACTGACCACATGAGTGGCTACCAGAATAATGCGGTCAGTGGCCATTTCTGCCAACAGTGTGCGCAGCCGCACCCTCTCCTTGGGGTCCAGTCCGGCGGTAGGTTCGTCCAGAATCAGCAGCTTGGGGTCGCCCAGTAAGGCAGACGCCAGCAACAGCCGCTGCTTCATGCCGCCGGAGTAGGCGGACAGACGCTTGTCCAATTCAGACGAAAGATTCACTGCCGCGGCCACGCGATCCACCTCAGCCGGGACGCTTTTGCGGGGAAGCTCTTTCAGTGCCGCCATGTAGGCCAGAAAGCGCCGACCGGTATAGCTGTCATACAACCCCTGCTGCTGCGGCATATACCCGAGCACGCGGCGGAAGCGAATGCCCCTAGCGGGTTTGCCGCACCAAAGCACCTCGCCCGAATCCGCGGCTAGCGTGTCGGTGATGATGCTGATGAGCGTACTTTTGCCTGCACCGTTGGGGCCTAAAAGGCCGTAAAGCCCTGGGCCGAGGGTCAGGGATACCCCGGCCAGGGCTTGTTTAGAACGGCTTCCAATGGATTTACGAAATGAGGGTGCGGAAATCAAGTAGGATTTTTTCAAATCTCGGATTGTCAATAATGCATTTGGCATAATTTCTCCAGTTATTATTGTGTAGAGGATGCTGTGGGAGCGATGCTATTCCAATAATCCTCTTGGGACATAATTACATACTGCTTTTCGCCTGTCGCTACATAGTGACTGTTGGCAGTTGTATCTGGCAGAGTCTCTTCACCAGATATAACAAGATACTCATTGCTGGAAATGGTAGTAACTCTTTCAAATGGGGTGTCTTGGTCGCCGGAAGAGTACAGAAGAGTCCACTGTTGAGGGGTGCTGCTTCCGGTTATCATGTAATAACCGTCTTCCATGCTTGATCCACTCTGATGTGAAGCAGTTTCAATCTTGATCAAAAGGTGTGTTGAATCAGCATCAACAAGGTTTACAAAAGCTTCCTCGGGGCTGGGAACCGCGAAACCACTAAGTGATGTTTTCTCTCCAGACAACAAATCCATCAAGCAAAAAAAGCCATTGTCCTTATATGCCAGTGTTGTCCCCTGCAGCATTGAATCCACGGATGCGTTGTCAACAGTAACAATATCCTTCCTGTCACCAGAGACAGGGTCATAGGAAGAGTAGCAACCATTGGCATTTAGCAAAATGATTGTAGATCCGGCACTGCCTTTAATCCATTCCTGATTTAAGGCACAAAGTGTGTCTTTTGTACCGGTGACGGGGTTTACACGCACTAATTCGGCCTTTAGCTGGCCATCTTCCGTTGCTGTATCGAGCTCACAGTAGATGTTTGTCCCATCCGTAACCAGAGGACGATTTATCTGCTGATTTGATTCAAATGTAAATGTGGTTTTGCGGTTAGACCCATCCAAACCCATCACCTCCAAGTGAGGCATGACGGTAGAGGATGTATCAGCAGAGGCATGTACGTTGCCGGGAAAAACAAGTACCAGATTCTGCCCAATTACGCAAGGCAAAATCCCGCCCGCAGAGTATGGCAAGTAACTTGTGCAGGCTTCCGTATCATGATTGCAATTTGGCTGGTTGCACAGGTAAATTCTTTCCATGGTTGCATAATCAAGATACATGAGATTAGCGGAACCGTCATCGCGCACGGAAGAACTCACATAGTAAAAACCGTCACTTCCGCTTCCGCCGTAATTCCAGCCATCACTGCGTTGCAAGGCCGTAAGCGTAACCGAATTCTGTGTAGAATCTTCTTGCGCCACTTCTTGAGAAGAAGTGTTTCCTGTTTGTGCTGTTGTGTTGGTAGTAGGACCGGCACAGCCAAATAGCAGGGCAGGGATAAGAGCTATGACGGCAATAATTCTTCTTCGCATAAGATGACCTCGCATAAAGTGTTTTAATAGTGGAAATAGTTTATTGGCAGATTGCGTCGTATAAAGGAACTACTTGATTGAGTTGCTAGGGCCCAATTATTAATAGTAGTTACACCACCCATATATCACGATAAGCCAGCCCGAAGCTCACGATTCGGGCTGGCATCTGTCAATTCAGTGAATGTGATTTGGTAAGAAAAATGTTGGGTTACTCAGGCAAGTTCATTCCATACATGTGCAACACTGCCCCAAACAACGTTGTTGCCGCTAACGTAGGCAAAGACGTTACCGTGATTTACCAGGCGGATGGTAAACGCGCTCATATTCCCAGCGTTAGAAACGACGGAATCGTTGTTATTGCTGGAAAGGTCACGATAAACATTGCAGTTGTTATTAGAGCTGTTGATGTTGAGAGTGTAAGCATTGCCTGCACTATCCGTTTTGCTGTTGTAAACTTTTTTGCCGTTGCCGCGGTTAGCAATAGACCAAATCTGGTCGCCATCACCAGTGCGGGAGTAAACCGTCACATTGCGGCTATTATAGGGTCCTCCGCTACCTTCCATGTTCAAATAGTTATTCCCGCCGATAGATTCGTTACGAATGTGGTATCCATTGTAACCATTATCGAAATCGGCAAAGGCGGGAATAGCCAGGGCGCAGGCCATTGCCAGAGTCAGGCAAACGGTCAAAATCTTTTTGGTCAGGGTTTTCATCGCACAAATCCTCCTTCTCATGAGATTTTGTGATTTGGGGTGGTTTCGGAGCAGACTAGTCATCACCCGCGCGCCAGTGATGACCATTACAAGTCGTGGTCAGTTCCCGGGATCACTGACCCTTTCTTCCTGTATGCGCACTATAGCATACTGCATACAAAATTTCCAAAAAAACGTCACAAAATCAAAAAATACAGCACAAATGCAAAAACTCCCTGCTGCGGACGATGAATCCGCAGCAGGGAGCTTTTGTTTTAATTATTTATATCAGGCCAGTCGACGGTAAAAATAAAACGGCCATTCTCGAACAAGAAGGTGTATTCAGCGTGATACCTGTCCAGAATATCCCCCACATTGCGCAAACCGTAGCCGTGCAACAGCGGTTCCGGCTTGGTCGTGGCAATCTGCCCGCCTACGATCTGGACTGGGCGGCTCGGATTGATGATGGAAATAGATAATAGCCCTTGTCCATACAGGATTTGGACGCTGACCCAGCGCTCAGATTCCGGCATCTGGATGCAGGCTTCCATAGAGTTGTCAAGCAAATTGGCAAGCACAATGGTCACATCGACCCGAGGTAGTTTCAGCACCGAAAGATCATTCACACGAAACCGCATGTCGATTCCTTGCCGCTGCGCGATATAGCCCTTCTGGTTCAGCACTGCGTCAATTGCCGCGTTGTGTGTATTAACTAGCAAGATGTGTTCGCTCTGATGAACTTTCATCTCTGATAAAAACGATTGAGCCTCCTCCAGATTTCCCTGTTCTAACAATGCCGACAGAGTGGAGAGCTGTGTGCGATAATCATGAGTCATTTTCCGTTGACCTGCGTATGCCTGGCTTAGAGCCTGTATGTTTTCGTCCTGTACATGCGCACGCTCTGCAGCGGCTATCAGCTTTTCCCGGTTTACGGCGCTCTGCTCAAGGTGATCGAGCAGAAGAAGGAACACCACATCCACCACGTCGAGAATCAGCAGGCAAAAATGCCATATTTGCTGTTCATTTGGAAATGTGTAAATCTGCCAAATAATAAGCAGCGTACTCAGAGGGAAAACAACGGACAATGACACCCAGGCGCGGGCCTGTTTGCCAACGGATAACGGTGGGTGGTATTTTCGAATTATCAGTGCTACTACAAGGAACGAGAGCGGACGGAGAAGAAAGACCGCTGAATAGAGGGGAACATTCCAGATATATTCCTCGTATGTCAAGTTTAGGGCATACATGCATAAGGCGTCAAGCCAGTAAGCCGAGGAATACAGAACCGCATAGGTCGTTACTATAACGAACAGGCGGCGATCCCAGCGGCTTTGGTACAAGAGGGCGCATAATGCATAATAAGATGCTACTTCGAACAGAATCTTGGACGCGTAACCAAAACTACTCCCCACAAAAAGCGAAAACACGAAAAAAACTGATATTCCCAGAGTAACAAAAAAACAATAAGATTTTCCGAACTTTTTACGCGGAAAGAAAGCGTCAAATAGAATGAGTCCAATCCATGCAGAAACTATACTGCCAATCAAGCTGAGTAGATTTCCCCAAAGCTCTACCATAGCTGCTGCGCCTTCCAGTTGACAAATTTTTTTTGATTTTCGCGGTAATTGCGGGCACTTGCCTTCAAACTTTTTCCCGTGGTCAAAACAGCACCAGTACTTTGTAGAGATTGCAGATACGTCATGTTCACCAGATACTGTTTATGGATGCGCAAGAACCCCTGCGGGAACAACAGCTCTTCCAATTGGGCCATTGTCAGCCGCGTATACAGCTTTTCTTTCGACCAGCCAATCATGTACAGGCACTGTTCGTGTCCCTGACTTTCCGCATAGGAAATTGCCTGTACGGGGACCGACATACTCTCTCCCTCACAAAAGATTTCAACTTTTCGTTTGCGCGTGCGGCATACGGCGAGTGCGTCCGAAAAATAGCCGGGCAGCTTTCGGTCCAGTTCTGCTTTGGACAGATAGCGGAAAGCATTCACCTCATAACCTTCCGGGGCATACTCACTGAAATTGGTCACCAAAATCAGGACAGCCTCAGCGTTATGTTCCCGCATAATCCGTGCCAGTTCGATACCGTTTTTATTTCCCAAATCAATATCCAGAAAAAGAATATCGAACTTCGTCAGCACCCCGGCGCTCATGGCAGTTACATCCGTCAGGAGCTGCACATTCATAGACTTGGGAGAATAGGCTGGCAAGGCCTGTATCTTTTTCGCCATGTCCTGCGCAAAAGCGGCATCATCATCGCAGATCAAAATGTGTACCATACTTCCCCCTATGGTGGCATACTTCTCGGTAGTAAGACGTCTCTGTGTTTTCAAAATAGTAAATCCTCCAGTAATTGTCAAGGCTGTGGGGATAGTTTTCTTATTGTATAGCATAAAGCTGTCCATAAATCAAATTTTGGACAGATAACAGTCCAACCGAATTGTAAACTATACCTATGCAAGGAGGGGGGACACACATGGTAGATGAATTTGGGGCGCGTATTGCAAAACTGCGAAAAGCGCGGAATCTTTCTCAAAGGGCCCTGGTGGATCGCGCCAAGGCCCTTGACCCTAATCTGCGCTTATCCCACTCTGCTCTTGGCAGTTATGAGAGAAATTCAACCGTGCCACGCCTTGCCGAAGCCGTAGCGCTGGCTGATGTGTTAGACGTTTCGCTTGATTTTTTGCTAAGAGGGGAAGCATACCGAACCTTGCCGCTTAAAAATCTTACAGACGAACAGACACAGTTGCTTTTAGATCTTTCTGTATATTTTCGGCAGCAAAACAGTGCAGATCGGGGAAAAAAGAGTATGGAACCCACCAAAGAACAGGTGGCGTTGTTTGCAAAGTTGATGAAAGAAGTGTTCGGATAAACAGTATGCAGCATGACGCTTTTTGCGTTCATGCTGTATTTTTTGCATTCGTGCTGTTTTTTTGGTGATTTTATTTCGAAATTGATAAAATACCAACATCAGGAGTTGATTCCAATGGAGACTTTGGCAACAAGCGTAACTCGCTTCTTTCTGCAAAAGCATTACATTGAACCAGACCAAGCCGAATGGTTTCAATACGGCCTTATCCGCCGGATGATAGGTTCCCTTACCTTCCTTCTGCTCCTCCCTATCGGAGCTATTTTTGTCGGCTGGATCGGCTCTTTCCTATACCTGTACAGCTTCCGCTTCCTGCGAACACGGACCGGCGGTTACCACGCGAAAACACCGCACGGCTGTCTGCTGACCTCGCTTGGCACCATGTTCGCGGCGCTGACCCTGGCAAAAAATCTTTATTCGCCGCTTCTCATAGGAGCTGTTTTGTTTGCCGCGGCCTTGTGCATTTTTGTACTGGCGCCCGCAAACAACGCTTCGCTCCATCTGACAGCCAATGAAATCACCGCCATACAGCCACGAGCTTGGCTTCGCCTTGCTGGTACTGTCCTCATTGGGAGCCTGCTGTTGTACATCTGTGCGCCACTGGCAAGTTGTATGGCAGTCTCGCTGCTGGCGGTCGCTGTCATGCTCGTATTGGCAAATTTGGGGCTTGGCGCGCAGTAATGCGCTTTGTAGGCATTTGATTATTTAGGAGGGAAACTGCCATGAAAACGAAAGAACCTTTTGTACAAAAGCTCGTCCATAAGGCGGCGCAGGGCATTGTCCGCCGAGAACGCTACGGCTGGCCGCCGGACAGTCCCTGGAGTGCTTACCAGCCCCACCGGCCTGAAAAGCCCCTACCTCAGCCGCAGGACAAAAAGTAAGCAAATACGTGATTTCTAATAACACCATCGCGCCCGCCGCATTTTGTATGCGGCGGGCGTTTTTTATTTCAAAATTTTTTGTGTTTAATGTAAAGGTCTATTTGACATTTGGCATCTACAATTTTGTCAGAGCCAAAATGAGGTGGTGAAAGGAAGTGGACGCGAACTGGCGAAGAGATGCGATTGTTGAGCTCCTTCGTCAGAAAGGAAAGGTGAAAGCTCGAGAACTAGCCAAGCGTTTTCATGTGACACGTCAAACAATCTGCCAAGACATAACTGTCTTATCGCTTCACTGCGATATTTACACAGAACGCGGTCAGAATGGTGGAATCTACCTTTTAGAAAAAAAGAGGCCCATTCGTAAATCGCTTAGTTCATCTCAGATTCAAGTACTTGAACAACTTTTGCCTTCTTTATCAGAGGAAAAGCGTCTTATCATTCAGTCCATTCTTCATGATTTTGGCTCCTAATAGGCAACGTGCCTTACCTTGACAACTGAATACCCAGCACGGAGGCACGTTCCTAGTGCAGGAAGCGTAATCAGAGAAGCGCCATGACGTAAAATCAACACCCAGCAAGATGGGCGAGATTGTACCGAGCGATCCATTCTACTGAAAAAGCAGCGGCAACTGCTTCGCCATGATCTGCAAGGGAGATAATGATACGCCTGTTGCCCCGCACATCAGACGGGGTGGCCGACCTTGGGTTGAAATCCTTAGACCCCTGGAACACCAGTGAAAGCTGCGAAAGTGGCTTGCCGAACGAAAGTGAACCGTGTTCCCCAATGCCAGGGGGCGAGCAGCAAATATGGCATTTCTGTATGTTATTCTTTTTTTCTGAACATCAACAGCTCCATGTGTTGATGTCGAACCCGTGCGGCGCAGTGCAAGCCACTGCGCCGTATTATTTTGCCATCAACTCAAACGAGGAGATGATTCTATGACAAATCCGGAAACCGGTTATGAAAAAGCTCATCGTCAGGTTGAGCAGATCTTCCGCCAATTTTTCCCAGCCAGGGGGATGGTTACACGCGAAGGGCAGATCCGTCTGTGCCACATGATGCTGGACGCCCTGTTTGGCCTGGATGTGGCCCTGTGTGACGCCGGTGTGGGGCTGGGAAAGACCTATGCCTACCTGGTTGCCTGCGTGCTGTGGCAGCTGCAAAGGCCACGACAGATGCAACGTCCGGTGGTGATTTCTACTGCTAGTGTCGCCCTTCAAAGCGCTATTCTCACAGAGTACATACCGTTTTTATCAAACGTTTTAATACAAAATGGATACATTCAGAAGCCTATTTGTGCTGTGCTGAGAAAAGGAAAAGAACGTTTCGCTTGTGATCGGCGGCTTTTGATTCGACAAAAGCAGATCGGCATTCGTGGCGAACGGTTCCGCAGGCGTGCAGCTGCCTTGCACGCTGCCAACCAATGCCTGGACCTGGATCTTTTGCCGGGAATATCTCGTCATGATCGCCGTCTGATCTGTGTTCCGGAGCGTTGCAGCCGCAGCTGCATCTTGCACTCCGATTGCCGGTATCGACAGTATTTGAAAGATTCCAAC
>ERZ1027065.807-NODE-807-length-12291-cov-5.496077_pt1 | contig 12291 bp, 9 predicted proteins | sample MGYA00519421_ERZ1027065 | MGnify/ENA primary metagenome ERZ1027065 (study PRJEB26926, sample SAMN06164495) | human gut metagenome | biome: ENVO:00009003; feature: ENVO:2100002; material: ENVO:00002003 | host: Homo sapiens | place: USA | collected 2012 ... | reverse complement strand
GCTGCGCAGGGAATATGAGGATGGTGTGCGCAACATCGCGTTCACCAGCCACTTCAACAGCGAACGCACCACGGTAGAAGCCTTTACGGAAAAGCGGCAGACTGCCTTTGAACAGCTGACCGCCGCACTGGAAGGGCAGCCCATGCAGTTCGACTTCAAGCTGGGAGCAGAGGTGTTCTTCTCTCCCGGTCTGTGCGAGCTGGACACCCGGGCGCTGTGCATGGGGGACACCGCCTATCTGCTGCTGGAGTTTCCCACCACCCACAAGCCGCATTTTATTCGGCAGACCCTGTACAATTTGCAGCAGCAGGGCATCGTGCCGCTGATTGCGCATATCGAGCGTTATCCCTATGTGCTGGAGGATCCCACCCTGCTGTACGACTGGGTAGCCGCCGGTGCCTATGCGCAGATCAACGTGGGCGCCCTGCTGGAACCCAAGCTCTGCAAAAAGCTGTGCAAGTTCATCCAGTGGGGGCTGGTTCATGTCATCTCCACCGATACCCATTCCCCGGACAAGCGCCCGCCACACATGGCACAGGGCGTGCAGCAGCTGGAAAAGCTGCTGGGTAAGGAAACTGCCGCCCGCATCGTACACAACGGCGATGAGCTGTTCCACGATCAGGAGCTGGACGCTGTGACCCTGCATCAGCCCAAAAAGTTTTTGGGCAGATGGGTCTGATCCTATTACAAGGAGAAAACTGCCCGGGCGGAGGTGCACTCTGCCCGGGCAGCGGATTTTGGTATGAAGAAAAATAAGGTCCTGAAAATCGTATTGATCGTGCTGGGTGCGCTGGTGGTTCTGCTGGCAGCAGCAGTCCTTGGGGTGCTGTTCTATCTCCACAGTATGGCAGCCGGTCTGCCGGAAACCCTGCCGGATGCCCCGGCAGACAGCACACAGTTCACCCTGACGGATGATGATCTGGATAAGCTGCTCAGCGGCGAGATCACGCTGGAAGAACTGACCGACGAAGCCGCTGCGTCCAACAGTGGGGAACAGGAAGCATCAGCCAGTGCTCCGCAGGAGGACGCGGGCGCTGCTTCGGCCCCGGAAGGTTCTTCTGCTTCTTCGGGGAGCGCTGCCTCCCGGACGGAGAGCGGCAGTACCGCTTCCTCCGGCAAACAGGAGAATGCCGGTACAGCCAATTCCGGTACAGAAAAACCGGCGTCCTCCTCCGGCAAACAGGAGGCCGGCTACGAGGCCGAGGTCAAGGCACTGCTGCGGCAGCTGTACAGCGTCAAGGCACGCGCCGAGGCAGAGCTGAACAGCTGCATTGCCGGAGCAAAAGCAGAGTTCAAGTCGCTGCCGGAGTCTCAGCAGACACAGGCGCGCAAAATCTCCATTGCACTGGCGAGAAGCGGCAGACTGTATGCGATGCAGGCATCTTACGATAAGGAAGTGGAGAACATCGTCAGCCAGATGCGCACTGTGCTGACCGCCAACGGCCAGAGCACTGCCTTGGCTGATCAGGCAATGGCTTCCTATAAGGCACAAAAGAGCGCCATGTACTCCCAGCTGACCGCAAAATTGTACTCCTGACCCGCAAAACGACCCATGACCACCCGCAGTACCTTTTTCCGGGCATTGACCGTGCCGGAGAGGGGAGCTGCGGGTGGTTTTGCTTGTGATATAGAGAAAAATAGCACCCTTATGGATGGATGGCTCAGGGGCGGAGACGCTGCCTTTTGTACTGATAGGGGAGAACAGATTGTACGTGTCAACGGAACAGTTGTCCGAAAGAACTGAAAAGTAGCACTTTTACCTACAAATAAACAGAAAATTTGTATAAAGTATAATATTTCGCTCATGCTTTGCTGAAATGAAGTGAATTTTTTTCATGTAAATTGACAAAAATCGAGGTTGTCTTTATAATAGATAGAGTGTTTCTCGGGTATGGACGATGGTGTTTATGCAACCGCAAGATGCCATCGTTTTATTATTCGCTTTTTCTGTCCGTGTGCCGAGGACAGACGTCCGCTATGTGTGAGGCTGGCGGACTGCGGGAAAGTGTGGCTCGGCCTGAGAGCAAAAACAGTAATTCATTGATAGGATTGGAGTGGCATCAAACGATGGCAAAGTACATCATCAAGCGTGTCGCAATGGGTATCTTCAGTATCTTCATTGTGGCTACGGTTACCTTTTTTGTCATGAACCTGGTCCCCGGTGGCCCGTTCGTGGCAGAAAAGTCCATCAGTGCCGCTGCTCAGCAGGCTCTGGCCGAAAAGTATGGCCTTGATAAGCCGCTGAGTGTGCAGTACGTCAACTACATGCAGAGCCTTTTGCACGGCGATCTGGGTCTGAGCCTGCGTCAGCGCGGCCGTACCGTGAACCAGATCATTGCCAGCAAGCTGCCGGTGTCCTGCCGCCTGGCAGGCATTGCAGTGGTTGTGGCTCTGTGCGTGGGCATCCCGCTGGGCTGCATTTCCGCTTACAACCGCGGTAAGTGGCTGGATAACGTTATTATCGTGTTTGCAACCTGCGGCATTGCGATCCCCAGCTTTATTTCCAGCGTGCTGCTATTGTACCAGTTTGGTATGAAAATGAAGGTGCTGCCCACCGTTGGCCTGAACAGCGCAGCCGCCTATATCATGCCGGTCACCGCACTGGCCATCTATCCCTCGGCTTATATCACCCGTCTGATGCGCTCCAGCCTGCTGGACGTTATGGGTCAGGACTATATGCGCACTGCCCGCGCAAAGGGCGTGTCCCAGTTCATGATCCTGTTCAAGCACGCACTGCGCAACGCCATTCTGCCTGTCATCACCTACGTCGGCCCCATGCTGGCCAGCCTGATGACCGGTTCTTTTGTGGTGGAAAAGATCTTCTCCGTGCCCGGTCTGGGCCGCGACTTCGTGTCTGCCATCACCAACCGTGACTACACCATGATCATGGGCACCACCATCCTGCTGTCCAGCATGGTCATCATTGCAAACGTGATCGTGGATATCCTTTATAAGATCATCGACCCGCGCATCAAGCTGCAGTAAGAGAAAGGAGCGATTTTCATGGAAAACATTAAAAAGAATCCGCTCAGCCTGCAGCTCAACGCGGAGGATTTTCTGCCCGCCAGCAATGAAGAAAAGCAGAGCCTGGTGGTCATGCGCGAAAGCGTCAACTTCTGGAAGGACGGTATCCGCCGCCTGAAGAAGAACAAGATCGCCATGGTCAGCTTTGTGTTCATCATTGCCATTGCCATCTTTGCCTACCTGCTGCCCGCCGTCTGGCCTTACAGCTACTCCGAGCAGATGAAGGGCAGCAACAACCTGAAGCCCTTCGAATACTCTGCCTCCGAGCAGGCGCGTATCGACGCAGGCGAAAAGGTGTTCCCGCACATTCTGGGCACCGACCGTATGGGTCGTGACTTCGCTGTGCGTATCATGATGGGCACCCGCGTCAGCCTGTCCGTCGGTCTGATCGCTTCTGTGCTGGTGCTGATCATCGGCGCCACCTATGGTGCGGTTGCGGCTTTTGCTGGCGGCTGGGTGGACAATATCATGATGCGTATTACAGATATTCTGTACACCATCCCCGATATTCTGCTGATCATCCTGCTGGGCATGGCCCTGAAGGACCCGCTGGACAAGCTGTCCACACAGCCTGGCTTTAAGTGGATGCAGACGCTGGGCCCCAACATGATCTCCATCTTCATCATCTTTGCTCTGCTGTACTGGGTCGGCATGGCGCGTATCGTCCGCAGCCAGATCCTGATCCTGAAGGAGAGCGAGTATGTTACCGCTGCCCGCGCACTGGGCGCATCCAGCGGCCGTATCATCAAAAAGCATCTGCTTACCAACTGCATTGGTACTCTGATTGTTACCACCACCCTGCAGATCCCGGCCTCCATCTTCACCGAGAGCTACCTGAGCTTCATCGGTCTGGGTGTTGCAGCTCCGCTGCCCTCTCTGGGTTCTCTGGCTACCGATGCTGTTAAGGGCATGAACACCTATCCCCATCTGCTGATCGCCCCCGCACTGATGATCAGCGTGATGATCCTTGTGTTCAACCTGTTCGGCGATGGCCTGCGCGATGCCTTTGACCCGAAGCTGAAGAATTGATGAGGTGAACAGAAATGAGCGAGAAAATTCTTGATATCAAAGATGAACGCCTTTCTTTCTTCACCCCTGCGGGCGAAGTAAAGGCACTGAACGGCGTTTCCTTTACCATGAATCAGGGCGATGTTCTGGGCGTTGTGGGCGAGTCCGGCTCCGGTAAGTCGGTCACCGCCTACTCTGTTATGGGTCTGACCGCTTATCCCGGCAAGCTGGTGGGCGGCAAGGTGTGGTTCAACGGCCACGAGATCGAGAACATGAAGGAGAAGGACTTCCGCAAGATCCGCGGCAACGAGGTCTCCATCATCTTCCAGGACCCCATGACCAGCCTGAACCCGGTGTACACCATCGGCAACCAGATCGTGGAGGTCATCCGCCTGCACACCGATAAGAACAAGGCCGATGCATGGGCACGTGCCAAGGAGCTGCTGGAGCTGGTTGGCATCAATGAGCCCGAGAAGCGTCTGAAGCAGTACCCCCACGAGCTGTCCGGCGGTATGCGCCAGCGCGTGATGATCGCCATTGCACTGGCCTGTGAGCCTAAGCTGCTGATCGCCGATGAGCCCACCACCGCACTGGATGTGACCATTCAGGCACAGATCCTTGAGCTGATGCAGGATCTGCGCAAGAAGCTGGGCATGAGCATCATCATGATCACCCACGATCTGGGCGTTGTGGCTTCCATGTGCGAGAAGATCGCCGTCATGTACGCCGGCCACATCGTGGAGTACGGCACCACCGACGAGATCTTCTATCAGCCGGGTCACGAGTACACCAAGGGCCTGATTAACTCCATCCCCAAGCTGAACACCGCAGAGCACGAGCGCCTTGTGCCTATCGAGGGCACCCCTGTGGACCTGCTGAATCCGCCGGCCGGCTGCCCCTTTGCGCCCCGCTGCAAGAACTGCATGAAGATCTGTCTGAGCAAGATGCCCCCGCGCACCGAGCTCAGCGATACCCACTATACCTACTGCTGGCTGCAGCAGAAGGCTGCATTTGAGAAAGGGGAAAAGGCAGAATGAGTGAACATAAGACGCTGGTTGAAGTCCAGCACCTGCAGCAGTATTTCCCCGCCGGCGGTGTGGGCAAGAACCGCAAGTACGTTCAGGCTGTGGATGACGTAAGCTTTGCCATCCGCAAGGGCGAGACCCTTGGTCTGGTAGGCGAGTCCGGCTGTGGCAAGACCACCACCGGCCGCACCCTGCTGCGCCTGTACGAGCCCACCGGCGGCAAGATCTACTATGACGGCAACCTGCTGTTCGATAAGGACAACAAGATCGCAGTGGATATGCTGCCCTACCGCCGCCGGATGCAGATCGTATTTCAGGATCCCTACGCAAGTCTGGACCCCCGCATGACCATTGGCGACATCGTGGGCGAGGGCATTGATATCCATCATCTGGCTGAGAACGAAAAGGACCGCCACGATAAGATCATCGCTCTGCTGGAGCGCGTTGGCCTGAACAGCGAGCACGCAAACCGCTACTGCCACGAGTTCTCCGGCGGTCAGCGTCAGCGCGTGGGCATTGCCCGTGCACTGGCTGTGAACCCCGAGTTCATCGTTTGTGACGAGCCTGTCTCCGCACTGGACGTTTCCATTCAGGCACAGGTCGTCAATATGTTCGAGGATCTGCAGCAGGAGATGGGTCTGACCTACCTGTTCATCGCCCATGACCTGAGCGTTGTGAAGCACATCTCCAACCGCATCGGCGTGATGTATCTGGGCAAGATGGTGGAGCTGGCCGACAGCTACGAGCTGATCACCCACAGCATCCACCCCTACACCCGTAGCCTGATCTCCGCAATTCCGGTGGCAGACCCCATTACGGCTCGCCAGTCCAAGCGTATCGTGCTGCAGGGCGATGTGCCCAGCCCCCTGAACCCGCCGTCCGGCTGCCGTTTCCGCACCCGCTGCCCCTATGCAGACGAGCAGTGCGCCAACGAGGTGCCCGAGTTCAAGGAGGTCTCCACCGGCCACTGGGCAGCATGCCATCACCTTGACCGCGTGAAGTGAGAACACTTCACGCCGGTAAAAAGTGAAAGCAATTCAACTTAGTGCTGAAATGTTGTCACAAAATGGTTACAGTCCAAGTTTTGGGCTTGTAACCGGTATGAGAACGCATTATAATCATTCGTGTTCCTCCGGTGTACATTTGCACCGGATCGAATATAGAGGCGGCTGGGGGAACCTGGCACACTCAAATTTGATATAAGGGAAGGATATTATTATGAAACGCATTTCTCGTCGTAATTTCCTCAAGGTTGCAGGCGTGGGTGCCGCTGCTCTGGGTCTGGCAGCCTGTGGCGGCAGCAAGTCCGGTTCTACCGCAACCTCCGGTTCTGCTTCTTCCGCTGCTGGTTCTTCTACCGGCAGTGTCAACACCGCTGGCTTCACCGTCCAGTACGGCCCCAACCCCGAGACTCTGGATCCCTCTTTGAACAGCGCTGTTGATGGCGCCAACACCATCATCACCATCTTCGAGCCCCTGCTGATCATCAACGAGAACAACGAAGTTATTGGCGGCCAGGCTGAGAGCTGGGAAGAAAGCGAGGACGGCCTGACCTGGACCTTCACCATGCGTGACGGTCTGAAGTGGAGCGATGGCACCGACCTGACCGCTAAGGACTTCGAGTACAGCTTCAAGCGTATGGTCAACCCCGACACCGCAGCTCCCTACGCAGAGACCTGCCTGGGCATGATCGATGGCTTTGACGCAGCTGCCGGCTTCCCCGATGCAGACGGCAACCCCACTGCAGAGCCCAACCCCGATGCTCTGAACGTCAAGGCAAGCGACGACGGCAAGACCCTGACCATCGTGCTGTCCTACCCCTGCTCCTACTTCGACAAGATGGCCGCATTCGCATCCATGAGCCCTGTGCAGCAGGCTACCGTTGAGGCCAACGGCGATGCATGGTGCACCTCCGCTGACACCTTCGTGTCCAACGGCCCCTACATGATCACCGAGTGGACCCCCTCCGAGCGTATCGTCCTGACCAAGAACCCCAACTACGTTGGCGGCTGGGATAGCTCCAAGATCGTTTCCGACAGCATTACCCTGCTGCTGCTGGAGGACTCTTCCGCTTCCTTCGCTGCTTACAACAGCGGCGAGGCTGTCCTGATCAAGGACGTGCCCACCGACGAGATCCCCAGCCTGACCAAGGCAGAGGACGGCGGCGACTTCTATGTTGACACCATTCTGGGCACCTACTACGTCAGCCTGAACCTGCAGCGTGATGCCTTCAAGGATGCCAAGGTTCGCAAGGCTCTGGCTCTGGCCATCGACCGCGACTATGTTGGCAACACCATCATGCAGGGCACCTACTCTGCTGCATCCAACTTGGTTGGCCCCGGCATCGTGGACGCGCAGGGCTACTTCTACGACAACGCGAACGGCGGTTCTCCCTACATTGCTGATGACTACGAGGCAAATATGGCCGAGGCTAAGAAGCTGCTGGAAGAGGCTGGCTACCCCAATGGCGAGGGCTTCCCCACCATCGAGTACAGCACCAACGATTCCGGCTACCATGTGCCTCTGGCAGAGTACCTGCAGCAGACTTGGGGCGATCTGGGCATCACTTTGACCATCAGCAAGATGGAGTGGTCTGCCTTCACCGCTGCTCGCCGTGCCGGCGAGTACGATGTTGCCCGTAACGGCTGGGTCATGGACTACAACGATCCTTCCAACATGATCGAGCTGTTCTGCTCCGGCAACGGCAACAACGATGGTAAGTACTCCAACCCTGACTTCGATGCTGCTATGGAGGCTTCCAAGGTTGCTGATGTCGCCGAGCACTTTGCACAGCTGCATAAGGCTGAGGACATCCTGATGGAGGATATGGGCTGCATCCCCGTTGCTTACTACAACGACTTCTGGCTGCAGAGCTCTTCTCTGAAGGGCATCTGGCACAGCCCCTACGGCTACTGGTACTTCCAGTACGGCTACATTGAGGAGTGATTTTCTCCCTGTGCTGTGCAGCGTAAGCTGAGCTGTAAACTATAAGCACTAAGCACCCCGCTGACCGGAAACGGTTGGCGGGGTGCTTTTTGCTGTCTGCTGATGCGCAGAAAAAGACAACGCGGCTGTTACACATCATTTGGTGCAACAGCCGCGTTTAATATTGTTTGAGTGTATGCCGGAACAAAAGGCTTCCCCCGGTCGGGGGAAGCTGTCACCGCAGGTGACTGATGAGGGCGCAGGACAACAGCATATATAGCACATGAAAAAATAGATACACCTTACTTACACCGCAGCCATGGCAGCCAGAACGCTCTGCCAGCTCTTGCTGCGTGCGGCAGGCACCGGGGCGGGGCAGGTGCGCCGTGCAGCAGGGGCACTATGACCGGTCACAGAGGATACCGTCAGGGCAGGGGAGGGGCAGAAGAACACAGCGGTGTCCTTTGCCAGCCACTGCGCAGCCAGTGCAGCGGCCTGCGGGTCAGACTGCAGGGCGCGGCGCTCGTTCCCGGCCAGAAAATCAGCCAGCCAGTACAAAATTGCGGCCAGCGGCAGGCAGGGGGAAGCGTCCTGATTCCAGTAACTCCAGCGTGCACCGCGACCGAGGTGGCTTTCGACTGTGATCTGTGCGCCGGTGCGGGCATTCTGCGGGATGGCACCGATATAATTTGTACCGGCACGCTGCCCCAGCTCCTCTATAAGGCGCTGGGTGCGGGCGGCATCCAGCCGATCCTCCCGGCAGTAGGCGCGGAAGTCGGTCTGGCTCAGCAGGCTGTCGGCACTGGACGGAAAACGCCCGGTCAGCTGCCCATCCGCATTGTGGCACAGCTGCCAGCCCTTGCGGAACAGCTGGAAATTCAGGCAGCGCCGCCCCATGGTGGAGTAGCACACAAGGGCGCTTTGCTCCCCGGGCAGCTGTTTTACTTCAAGATAGGCATCGTTGCCGCAGATGTCCTGCAAACGGACGGTAAGCAGCAACTGTGCACTGGCGTGCTGGGTGGACATGGCGTTGTGCATGGCGTCAAAATAACGGGAAGCGTCCATGATTGATCTCCTTCCTGAAAGCAAACAGCGAAACGTTGTAAAAGCACCAGCCGGGTGATCGGGCCGACAGGCTGCATAAAACTTCTCTGAACGTAGTATAGCATACTTTTGAATAAAAAACAACTGTAAGTTTTCCGGAACGACAAATTTTTGCAAAAACTTGTGGCGCAGAGCGAACAAAGGTTCAAAGCATGGTTGTGCTTTATGATAATCGGTTGTGAAAAATGACCCCTGCGGGAGATGCCGGCTAAGGCAGGAGTTGCTCCCACAGGGGTCATTTTATATTTTTCAATCACCAAGCTCCCGAATCTCGTTCTGGATCAATCGCCCGGCAGCGCGGGCAAGCTGATCCATGCCGCGGATGCGTGCCATATTTTTGCCGTAGATCTGCGTGGCGGCACCGGCGCTGCTGTCCTCGCCCATAAAAACAGCAGACACCCGCACGCCTTGCCGCTGCAAGGTGCGCACCTGCGCGGCGGTATCGGTAACACCGGCGGCGTCCTCGTAGGCGCAGCCCAGCGGGTTCTCTGCTGTGGGCGGAATGCGGCGGCTGTCGTTGGGGCTGGCATCGGTCAGCAGGATCATCAGGTGGCGCTGGGCGGGGCCGGGGGCATACCGGATCAAATCACCTGCTGCCCGCAGTGCCAGACCGTCTCGGTTCCAGCCCGAGGCAAAATAGCGGAAAATGTTCTGCCGGTTCTTGTCCGCAAAGCCTTTCAACACCCGCAGCACCGTGTAGCCCCGCAGGCTGCTGAAGGCGCTTACCCGCACCGGAATGCCGCAGCTGGCCAAACTTTCGGCCAATATGACACCCTGCGCCGCGATCACCTCCTGACAGTGCAGGCGGGAGGCGGAGGCGTCCAGCAGCAGATCCACCGTAAAGGCGGGGCAGTTTTCCTCCTCCGGGCACAAAAACACCCGGTTATCGTTCAGGTAAGGGGCGCGCCACACCCGCCCGGCGCACAGATCGCCACTGCGTGCCACCCGCTGGTCTGGCTGCTGATGCACCAAAATGCAGTTGCGGATCTGCTCGGTAAGGCGCAGTACAACACTTCGATGCAGCTCTTGATTTTTTGCATAGTAGGCGCGGTTGCGTTCGGCCTGCAATTCGGCCTGCTGTGCCAGCTGCCGCGCCTCCGGGGTGGGGGCCTGTGCCGGGCTGGGCACCCCGGCGCTGAACCACAAATGACAGCCCAGATGTACCCCGGTACACAGTTCCTGCTCGGCCTTGCGCAGCTGTTCCGGCGGGTAGAAGCAGCGCCCAAAGCAGCTTTCAATGTAGGCACGATCCTGCGCGGCGCGTTGCTTCAGGGTAATGTTTGCCCGGCGCTTGTCCACCGCCAGCCCACTGCCGGTGGCATCCACCGCGCCGGAATGCTCCACCGTCACCCGGTCGGTCTTGATCATCTGGGTAGGCATGGTTTTGGTGGCAAGCTTTGCCCAAAAGCCTTGCAGCCGCAGATGCAGCGCGGGCTTCTGGCGTACCTCGCCGTCAAACAGGGCGAATTTTGCAAACAGCGCCAGCAGGTCGTTTTTGAGCTGTGCTGGTTCCGGTACGGTCTCCGGTTCCAGCGCGGCGGCAAGGCTGCTCTCGTAAGGGGTCATGACCGGGGCGGTGTGTCCCAGAACCTTGCGCCAGCGCGCAGCCTGCATGGTGTACACCAGCTGGTTTTTCGCCATCCACTCCTGCCGCGAAAGCTTGTACTGGATGGCAAAAAAGTAGTCTGCGTGGGCAAACCGCAGCGCCTCCAGCACCGGGCGGCGGGGCAGCTCCAGCCGGTAGGCGGCGTTTTCTAAGTACAGCCACGCCATGTCGTCCAGCATGGGCTGGCGTGTGTCGCCCTCCCAAGCAGAAAAAATGTCCCGGATCAGCGCGTCACCGTAGTATTTATGCACCAGCCCTACGATGCAGTTCATGTAAAAATCAATAGTGCCGTCCGTGTTGCGAGCCAGAAACAGCGGCTCAAAGCCGTAGGCTCCGGCAGCGGCCCAGACCTGATTGGCCGCGCGCCGCTCCTGCGCGGTGTAGCTTTGGGCGTCCATCAGGCAAACAGCTTTCCGGCATCCAGCTTGGCCGGGATGCGCGCGGCAATCACGTCCCGGATCAGCCCCTGCTCGTAGGAGTCAAAGGCCTTGTTGGTGATGCCCATATCCAGCGCCGCCCCGGCCGGGATGCCCCGCCGAATCAGCCGCAGCGCGTCCAGCATACCGCGCAGATCCAGCGCTTTGGTGGAAATCTCGGCACTGTCGCACTTTTTCTGCAGGTCCAGAAACAGCAGTGCAAACTGGTGCACATATTTTGCGGAAAGATCCGGGAACTGCGCCCGCAGCAGCTTTTCCAGATTATCCTGCGTGATGGTAGGCATCTGCACCACTGCAAAGCGGGAGGTAAGCGCCTCGTTCAGCTCCCGGGTGCCCGCGTAGCCGTAGTTCATGGTGGCAATAAAGCGGGTCTCCTCGGCCAGCGGGATGCGGTCGTAACCGGGTACGTCGATGGCGCGGCGGAAGTCCAGCACCGCGTGCAGCACCGCCAGCGCCTCGTTTTTGGCCATGTTGATCTCATCCAGCACACCAAAGCCGCCGCACTGGGCGCAGCGGTATACCGGGCCGGGCCGGAACACCACCTGACCGTCCACAAAAGTGTCCATGCCGATGAGGGATGCTGCGTCCATGTTCACATGGAAGGAGATGTCCCATGCGGGACGGCCAAAGGCGGCGGCAAGGTTCTCGGCCAGCACGTTTTTGCCGGTGGCTTTTCCGCCTGCCAGCAGCAGGTTTTCGCCGCAGAGCAGCGCCGCCAGCGCCTGCTCCCACACCTGTTTGCCGTAGTAGGTAAAGGCAGGGGAAGGAATGCGCGGGCGCAGTGCGTCCGGCAGGGCATGGGCAGCGCGGTACTGTTGGACTGCTTCCAGCAGAGCGGGGTCTACCCCTTCCTGCTGCAGAGTTTCAAGGAGATCAGACATTTGTACAAACACCTCGATTTTGCCGGTTGTCTGGCACAAACCGGCTGTTCAGCCTTATCATAGCACAATCGTGGGGATTTGTGTAGGGGGCACGTGGCGAAAAAATAGCAAAGAGAGGCGGCCCCAAACAGGGACCGCCTCTCTTCATGAAGAAAGAAGAAATGGAAAAACGCTTAAGTTGTGCCGGAAAATCGCGCTGGATCAGGCGTTATCCAGACCTGCCATCTGCTTGACAGCCTTCATGGCGAAGGTCAGGGTGCGGCCCATGGCAACACCGGCCA
>ERZ1027065.754-NODE-754-length-12847-cov-10.340291_pt1 | contig 12847 bp, 9 predicted proteins | sample MGYA00519421_ERZ1027065 | MGnify/ENA primary metagenome ERZ1027065 (study PRJEB26926, sample SAMN06164495) | human gut metagenome | biome: ENVO:00009003; feature: ENVO:2100002; material: ENVO:00002003 | host: Homo sapiens | place: USA | collected 2012 ... | reverse complement strand
TGTTATGTGTCAACATAATTTAATAATAAAAATTTAATTTGCATATTTGTATTATTGCTAGTAAAATAGGACTTAGTGAAAAGAAAAGGAGTGAATTACAATGACAAAAATTGACATTATTTCAGGTTTCCTTGGAGCTGGAAAGACTACATTTATCAAGAAAATGATAGATGAGGCTTTTAAGGGTGAGCAGATAGTTCTCATAGAGAATGAGTTCGGTGAGGTTGGTATAGACGGTGGCTTTTTAAAGGATGCCGGCATTCAGATTACTGAGATGAACTCAGGCTGTATCTGCTGTTCACTGGTTGGTGATTTTGGTAAGAATTTAAATGAGGTTATTACGAAGTATCATCCGGACCGTATCTTAATTGAGCCATCAGGCGTGGGTAAATTATCAGATGTCATGAAATCTGTTATAGATATCGAAAAAGAGCAGCCGGTCAAGCTTAATGCACTTGTTACAGTGGTAAATGCACTTAAGGCAAGCAAGCAGATGAAGGCTTTCGGTGAGTTTTTCAACAATCAGATAGAGTATGCCACAACAGTGATCTTAAGCCGCAGCCAGAATGCTACACCTGAGCAGCTTGAGTTTTGTGTAAAGCAGATTCAGGCTTTAAATCCAAAGGCTTCAGTTATCACTACTGATTGGGATGCTATTAAAGGAGAGCAGATTCTTAAGACTATGGAAGGTCAGGACAATCTCGAGATGAAGGTGCTTGCTGAGGCACGTCATGCACAGGATGAGGCAGAGCATCATCATCACCATGACCATGATGAGCATGAGCATCACCACGATCATGATGAGCATGAACATCACCATGACCATGATGAGCATGAGCACCATCACGACCACGATGAACACGAGCATCACCACGACCATGACGAGCACGAGCATCACCACGAGCACGGCGAGGGCTGCACCTGCGGCTGTCATGACCATGATCATGAGCACGGACATCATCATGCTGATGATGTATTTACAAGCTGGGGCAAGGAGACACCTCACAAGTTTGAGCACGCTAAGCTCGAAGAAATCCTTAAGCAGTTTGTGGAAGATGACAAGATTCTTCGTTCAAAGGGCATGGTAGAGGGCACAGACGGCAAGTGGATTTACTTTGATATGGTTCCGGGCGAGTACGAGATTCGTGATGGCGAGCCTGACTATACAGGACGTATCGTTGTTATCGGAACAGATATCCACGAGCATGAGCTTGAAGAGCTCTTCGGACTTGCTTAAATGTATTTAACATAGTTACACAATAATCAGAAAGGAACTAACAAAATGGCTGAAGAGATTCCAGTATATTTATTTACCGGATTCATGGACAGTGGCAAGACTTCACTGATTAAGGATACCATTTTCGAGAATGATTTCGCTAATGGCTCAAAGGGGCTTATCATTATGTGCGAGGATGGTGATGTGGAGTATGATATGGATAAGCTAAAGGCTGCCAATATCCAGGTTGCAGAGATCGACTCGGAGGATGAGTTCACAGCTGCAAAGCTGAATGAGCTCAACATGCAGTATTTGCCTGAACAGGTGTTTATCGAGTACAACGGCACATGGGGCATTGATAAAATAATAGAGGCCGAGCTGCCAAAGGGCTGGGTTATCGTGCAGTCGCTCGCCACAGTTGATTCCACTACATTTGACCTTTATATGAACAATATGCGCGCGATGATGCAGGAACAGGTATTTGCGAGTGATGTTGTCATATTTAACAGGACGGATGATGATACAGACAGAGGACACTTAAGGCGTACCATAAAGAATATCAACCGCAAAGCCCAGATAGTCTACGAACGCAAGGACGGTACTATTGATGAGCGTCCGGAGGAGCTGCCGTTTGATATAAATCAGGATGTGATTGAGCTTTCAGATGCAGATTATGCCATTTGGTATATGGATGCCATGGAAAATTACAAGAAGTACGACGGCAAGGTTGTCAAATTTCTTGCCCTTGTATACAATCCTGATAAGCTTCGAAAGGGTGTTATGGTACCGGGCAGGTTTGCGATGACCTGCTGTATAGAGGACGTGACCTTTATAGGCTTTAAGTGCAAGTATGAGGATGAGAGCAGTATTCCTCACAAATCGTGGATTACCATCACCGCAAGGGTGCATGTGGAGTTTGCAAGAGAGTATAAGGGAAAGGGACCGGTGCTTTATCCGGTTTCCATCGAGCCTGCCGAGAAGCCGCAGGATGAGCTTGTATACTTCTCATAAAAGCTGATAAATACAGGAACCGGTTCATTTTTTGCATGAATTGGTTCCTGTTTTTGATATAAAGTACCGGACGAATGTCAGAAGATAACACAATTTCATAAGCATATAACATATTTTTATGGAATATCTAAAGAAATATATTGAAAAATTATATCATTTCATTTAAAATTAAAAAAGTATGAAATAATTGAGTATCAGATTACCTATGTAATGGGATAAGATTTAACTAGGAGGAAGACTATGTATCCAATAGTTCGAAAAGAAAAATTGGCTGACAATATTATCCTTATGGATATAAAGGCACCACGAGTTGCAAAAGAGTGTCTGCCTGGTCAGTTTATCATCGCAAAGACAGATGAGGTAGGAGAGAGAATCCCACTTACCATCTGTGATTATGACAGGGAAAAAGAGACTGTTACTATCGTAGTACAGACTATCGGTGCAGGAACAGAGAGAATGATGGCTCTTAATGAGGGGGATTCATTAGAGGATTTCGTCGGACCACTCGGCTGTCCATCAGAGCTTTGTCAGGAGAATAACCTCGAGGAGACAAAGAAAAAGCACATCGTATTTATCGCAGGAGGTCTTGGTACAGCTCCTGTATATCCACAGGTTAAGTGGCTTAAAGAGCATGGTGTGGATGCTGATGTCATCATGGGCTTTAGAAATAAGGATATCCTTTTCTTTGAGGATGAGATGAAAGCTGTTGCAAAGAATCTCTATGTTTGTACAGATGATGGCTCATACGGCTTCCACGGCAACGGCAGCCAGCAGCTTCAGGCACTTGTTGATGCCGGCAATACATATGACTGCTGTGTAGCTATCGGACCTATGATTATGATGAAATTCACATGTCTGCTCACAAAGAAGCTTGAGATTCCTACAATTGTTTCAATGAACCCAATCATGGTTGATGGAACAGGTATGTGTGGTGCATGCCGTCTGATCGTGGACGGAAAGGTTAAGTTCGCATGTGTTGACGGACCTGAGTTTGACGGACATCTTGTTGATTTTGATCAGGCTATGAAGAGACAGCAGCAATATAAGACAGAGGAAGGCAGAGCTAAGCTTGCCTATGAAGAGGGCGCAACACATCACGGTGGCTGCGGAAACTGCGGAGGTGACAAATAATGGAAGTCGATGTATTAAAGAGAGTACCTGTCAGAGAGCAGGATCCAAAGGTTCGTGCCACAAACTTTGAAGAGGTTTGCTACGGCTACAATAAAGAAGAGGCAATGGCAGAGGCAAGCAGATGCTTAAACTGTAAAAATGCACAGTGTATGAAGGGCTGTCCTGTTTCTATCAATATTCCTGCATTTGTTGAGCAGGTTAAAAATGGTGATTTCACAAAGGCTTATGAGATTATTTCAGAGTCATCAGCACTTCCTGCTGTATGTGGACGTGTATGCCCACAGGAGAGCCAGTGCGAGGGCAAGTGTATCAGAGGCTTCAAGGGTGATCCTGTCTCAATCGGAAAGCTTGAGAGATTTGTTGCTGATACAGCAAGAGAGAATGGCATCAAGCCAAAGACAGCCGCAGAGAAAAACGGCAAAAAGGTTGCTGTTATCGGTTCAGGTCCTGCAGGACTTACATGTGCCGGAGACCTTGCAAAGCTTGGCTATGATGTAACTATTTTTGAGGCACTTCACGCTGCCGGCGGAGTATTAAGCTACGGAATACCGGAGTTTCGTCTTCCGAAGGACAAGGTTGTTGCGGCAGAAGTAGAGAATGTCAAGGCACTTGGTGTTAAAATCGAGACAAATGTAGTTATCGGAAAGTCAGTTAAGATTGACGAACTCATGGAGGAAGAAGGCTTTGAGGCTGTATTTATCGGTTCGGGAGCAGGACTTCCAAGATTTATGGGAATCCCTGGAGAGCAGGCCAACGGTGTATTCTCAGCTAATGAGTTCCTTACAAGAAATAACCTCATGAAAGCTTTTAAAGAGGGTTATGAGACTCCTATCTCAAAAGGCAAAAAGGTTGTAGTTGTCGGTGGTGGAAACGTAGCCATGGACGCAGCCAGAACAGCTCTTCGTCTCGGTGCTGAGACACACATTGTATACAGACGTAGTGAGGCAGAGCTTCCTGCACGTAAAGAGGAAGTACATCATGCCAAGGAAGAGGGAGTTATCTTTGATCTCCTTGAGAACCCTACAGAGATTCTTGTTGATGAGAATGGATGGGTTAAGGGTGTTAAGCTTATCAAGATGGAGCTTGGAGAGCCTGATGCATCAGGACGTAGAAGCCCTATTGAGATTGCCGGCTCTGAGTATGAGATGGAGTGCGATACAGTGATCATGTCACTTGGTACATCGCCAAATCCACTTATTTCCTCTACAACAATAGGTCTCGATACAAATAAGAGAAAGTGTATTGTAGCAACTGAGGATACAGGTGCAACCTCAAAAGAGGGTGTATTTGCAGGTGGAGATGCCGTGACAGGTGCTGCAACGGTTATTCTTGCCATGGGTGCAGGAAAAGCAGCAGCAAAGGGTATTGACGAGTTCTTATCTGCAAAATAATATAGAGCTTAAAGCATATTCTATGTTTTACTTTATAAAAAAAGCCTCCGGCTGGATTAAATCCTTCCGGAGGCTTTTTGGTTATATGTTATGTTTATATAAAGGCATTTAGCATCATTGTGTAAGGCAATTAATAAGCCTTGTGTTATCCTCTGGCTTCATTATGCAAAATCGTATGAACCGCTCCTCAAGACCGGGAAAGGTAGAGCAGTCCCTTATCATCATGCCCTGCCTTATGGCGCGCTCAAATAGCATATGTGCATCCACGCCTTCATCAAGTATCTTAAGCAGATAGAAGTTGCTGTAGGATGGATAAAGCTTGAATTTGTGTGATTTATCAATCAATTGCCTGCATCTGGTTTTCTCCGAAAGTATCAAGCTTCTTGTTTTATCTATATATTCTTCATCCAAAAACATTGTTTCGCCTGCAACAACGGCGAGAGAGTTAATCATCCACGGATTTTTGTTTGTGTTTATGTCTGTAAGAATTTGTGAATTTGATGTGATGGCATAGCCCAGGCGAAGTCCCGGAGTGGCAAAAAACTTGGATGTGCCGCGTAATATAATCACATTGTCAAACAATTCAGTCAGAGGTATTGCTGAAAGCTCATCCACATCCGGCACAAACTCTATATATGTCTCGTCTATCATCACATAAGTATTTGTCTCTTTACAGTGTGTTAAAATTGTTTTGAGCTTATCCGGTGTGATAAGACTGCCGGTCGGATTGTTGGGATTACAGATGATGACAAGGTCGGTATCAGTTGTGATTGCAGAGATAAATTCATCCGAATTAATCTTAAAATCATCCTTTTCCCTAAGAAAATAGTATGAGATATCACTGCCGTTTATCCTTAAGTCGCGCTCGTACTCAGAGTAAGTCGGACCAAGCAGAAGTGTCTTTTTAGGAGCTGTAATCTGAATGAAAAGAGAGATGAGCTCCGTGCATCCGTTTCCGACTGTTATGTGATTGTAATCGCACTTGCAGTAGCTGCCGATAGCCTTTCTGAGAGAAGTATACTCCCTGTCAGGGTATTTTGTGATTGCATCAATGCGCTCAGACAGTGCAGTTTTTAGTTTACCGGATTCACCGAGTGGGTTGACATTTGCTGCAAAGCTCACAATATTTTCTTTCTTTATACCGTATATTTTTTCTATTTTTTCAAGGTCACTGCCGTGAAAATGCTCCTTTTGTTCTATCATTAGCTGTAATTTCCTTTCTATTTGCATTGCAACAGCATTGCAAATCGTATATAATTTACATTATATAATATGTATATAAAAAATCAACATTTAACGTAAACGGGGTAACAATTGTGCGAGCACGTATAGGGCAGATAGCTGCCGGCAGATTTAATGGCACGAAACCGATTTTGGCGTTTTCAGAGGAGACAATAGACCTTTCGGTCATTGAGGGAAGAAGCGAAGCGGGAAGCTTTGTAATAGAAAGTACGAATCAGATAAAAATCTGTGGCATAGTTTATTCGACTAATCCAAGGATGGAGTGTCTGAATCCGCACTTCGAGGGCGAGAAAGTCAGGATTCGTTATCAATTTAACAGTAAGGGCCTTACGGAGGGCGATACCTGCGAGGGCAAATTTGTGATTGTATGCAATCAGATAGAGTACAGTCTTTCTTTTTGTGCAAGAATCACAAAGCTCTATGCAGAAAGCTCTATCGGTGCTGTAAAGAGCCTTAGCGATTTTACAAGGCTTGCGGCATCCAATTGGGATGAGGCTTATCATCTGTTTTATAATCGCAATTTTTTAAACACAATTCCTTATGACAATGTATATGAGAGGCTGACCTATGAGGGCTTTGCCTGCGCCAGACCATCCGGTCAGAATATGGAGGAGTTTCTGATTGGCGTAAACAAAAAACAGCCTGTTTCCATTAGTGTAGACAAGTCAGAGGAGATTTTTATGGCTTCTAAAGAGCCACAGAGTGGATGCTTTACTATAACAAAGGATAACTGGGGATATACCGAGATACGCCTGCGCACGGATTGTGAATTCATAAAGCTGTCTAAGCCTGTTTTAACGCTTGATGATTTTATAGGTAAAACATATCTGTATGAGTATATCATCGATGCATCTGCGATGCATGCCGGACGTAATTTTGGCCGCATATATATTGATGGTGTATATCAGAGCTTTACAATAGATATCACGGCCGGTGTAAGAGATGATGATGGCAGTATAAGTGATATAGCTGTGACAAAGGACATAAAGGAATGCATGGTCGGAATCATGGAGCTTTATACCAGTTTCAGGCTGAAGCGGATAGTGACCGGGGTATGGGCAAACGAGACTATAAGCATATTAAACCACCTGCATGCACTTGTGCCGGATGAGCATATGTATGAGCTGATGAAGGCTCAGGCATTTATTATCAACAGGCAAAGGCAGGAAGCTAAGTGGATTCTTGATGATTTCAAGCACAGTAATCCTGATAAGAAAGCTCCAATCTGGGGCTATTATCTGTATCTGATGACGCTGTTAGAGAGAGAGCCTTCATACGTTGACAATATGACACACGAAGTGGAGCTGATTTTTTATGAAAATCCTGACTCTGTGCTTTTGTTCTGGGTACTTTTATTTTTGAGAGATCAGTATTTTGATGACAGTGCCGGTAAGCTTAAAGATATAAAATACTGGGTACTGCGAGGATGTTCGTCTCCGTATTTGTATATTGAAGCTTATTATCTTATATCACAGGATCCTTATCTGATAAAGGAGCTGTCGGTATTTGAGCTTCGCATCCTAAGCTGGGCCGTAAAGGAAAAGGCTCTGACAAAGGAGCTTGCCGGAGCAATCTTTGAGGCGGTTGATCTGGCAGGCGGGTTCGATAACAGAGTATATGAGCTTCTTACAGCAGCCTATGAGATATGTCCGGAGGCAGAGTATGTCGGCATCATATGCAGCTACCTGATTAAGGGACACAAAAATGATACCTGTTTTCATAAATGGTTTGAGCTGGGTATCGAGAATAAGCTGCGTCTGACAGGCTTGTATGAGGCGTATCTCATTACGATGGATGACAGGCAGATTTCCCCTGTGCCAAAGATCATCCAGATGTATTTCAGCTTTGATAATAAGCTGCCATACCGAAAGCTTGCAGTGCTTTACAACAATATAATTGCTGCCAAGGAAACAGAGCCTGAGGTCTACCACAAGTACAGGAAAGCTATGGGCAGGTTTGCCATGGACCAGGCACAGCTTAGGCATATTGATGACAATCTGGCTGTTTTATACGAGGATATGCTTGAGTTGGGATTTATCAATGAAGAGCTGTCGGCAGCTTTTTCAGATATTATATATACTCACAAGCTTATTGTATTTGATAAGCGCATAGTGAGAGCTATCATATATCAGAATGAAATGAAGGAGCCTCAGATAGTTCCGGTTACAGACCAATGTGCTTATTTTGAACTGTTTTCAAACGACTATGTTATACTTTTTGAGGACTCAAGGGGCTATAGATATGTTAAAAGCATCTCATACAGACTGCAGAGGCTGATGGATGCCGAGAAATACCTTGACAGGTGTATAAGCCTCTCGCCTGACAGACCACAGTATATAGTGTCACATTTTAAGCATGTAAGGGATTATTCTGATTTTACAAAGGATGATTTGAAGCTGTTTAAACCTGTATTTTATAGTGAATCCTTTTCTGATTCCTACAAAGCTGTTATGGGATACAGAATTTTAAAATATTGTCAGCTTCACGATTATGAGGATTACGTCAGGCCGTTTTTGCAAAGCATTAATTTTGATACCCTGCAAAAGGATGCAAGAAAATATCTTATTGACATGCTTGTATCAAACCGCCTCTATGAAAAGGCATATGATATGGCCATGGAGTATGGAATAGACATGCTTGCTGCCGCATCAAAGGTGGTTTTGTGTGAGAATGCGCTTAAAGTGCAGCATGTAGATGATGATTTTATGGTGCAGCTTGCCATATCTGCCTTTAAAACAGGCAAATACAGTGATCTGGTGCTTAAATACCTGTGTGAAAACTATACCGGGCCTACAGACGAGCTGATTAATCTGTGGCATGCCGCTGATAAGTTTTCAATATCTTCCATGAAGCTTGATGAGCGTATTCTCGAACAGGGTATTTATACGCAGATTGAGCCTGAAAAGATATCGGATATCTTTATGGAATACTATAAAAGAGCCGGAAATGAAAAGCTGATTTTAGCTTATATATCTCTTGTGGCACATGGATATCTGCATAGTGGCGGGTGCAAGGCTGATTTTATTTTTGATATTATCGAAAAGCGATTTATTGGAAACAGAACATTAAATGATGCCTGCCAGTTAGCCCTATTGAAGCATTTTGCTGAGAAAACGGATATCACTCAGGCTGAGCTTGAGATTGAAGATACATTGCTTAAATATTATATATATAACAATATGTATTTTGGTTTTTTTGCGAGGCTTGATTACAGACTGCTGGAGAAATATTTCCTCTATGACAAGGCATTTTTACAGTATGAGAGTACTCCGGGGACTCATGTTGTGCTGCATTACAGCCGAGACGAGGATGGCGAAGAGTTTAATTCAGAGGATATGGTTGAGATGTACGACGGCATATACGTAAAGACATTTGTCATATTTTTCGGTGAGCTGATCAGGTATTATATTACTGAGGAGCATGACAACAGCATAGAGGTGAAGGAGAGCAATCGTCTTACATGCAACAATATACCGGGTGACAATGATCACAGCCGCTATAATCTGATTAATGAGATGATAATTTCAGATACACTGTCTGATGAGACAACCTTAAAGAGCAATATAGACGAATATAAAAGGCTGGATGCTGCTACTAAGCAGCTGTTTAAGCTGATTTAAGAGGATTTATAATGGGACATAATGGCAATTCATACTATATAGGCATAGACTTAAATGACAGCTATGCTATGGTTAGTTTTTTTCAACAGAATATGAAAGAGCCGGAGACTGTCAGCACTGTTGCGGGCAGTGAGGAGTTTCAGATTCCTCTTGTACTTGCACGCCGTAAGAGCATTGGCAAATGGTATTATGGAGATGAGGCAAGAAGACTCTCTAAAAGCGGTGAGATGGTGTGTATTGACCAGCTGCTTAAGAGAGCACTGAATAGTGAAAAAATAGTCATCGATGATGATTCATTTATGGCAGAGGAGCTTTTGGCCTTGTTTCTTAAAAAGGTTATGGAACTGCCATCCAAGCTTGGTAATCCTTCATCCTTTGACAGGCTTGTTATATGTGTTGACAGGCTGACAAAGGAGAACGTGAGCATGTTTTATGGCATGGCGGTCAGGCTTGGCATAAATTCCAGACAGCTTACGGTCATAGACCGAAAGGAGAGCTTTTATTATTTTGCACTGAACCAGGACAAGTCACTGTGGCTTCATGATGTGGTGATGTTTATGCAGGAAAAGGAGAGTATATTTTTTTATTCCCTAAAGAGGGATCTTCGCACAACGCCACAGGTAGTATCTATAGATGAAAGCATAAGCTATACTCTGGATAAAAATGATAAGGACAAAAGCTTTTTGGATATAATAAATGAGAGCTTTAAGAATCAGATTATCTCAACGGTCTTTCTCGTGGGAGATACGTTTGCTGAGGGCTGGATGAAGCAGTCTGTTGCACTTTTGTGCAAGGGTAGACGAGTGTTCATGGGCAATAACCTCTTTACTAAGGGAGCATGCTATGCGGCAGCCACGAGGGATAAGGAAGCAGAATGGCCTTTTGTATATATGGGCGAGAATGAGATGAAGTTCAATCTGAGCCTTAAGGTACATGATAAGGGAGAACTGTCGTTTTATAATCTTATCAGTGCCGGAAGCAACTGGTTTGAATCCAAGGGGCAGTGTGAGGTTATAATTTCAGGCTCTTATGAGGTGGATTTCTGGAAGCAGCTTCCTAAAAGCAGGGAGGCAAAGATTGAGACACTAAGACTTACGGATATGCCGCCCAGGCCGGATAGGGCTACACGCATCAGAATTACGGCGACACCTGTATCTGATGACAGGATAGATATAGAGATTAAGGATTTAGGCTTTGGCGAAATATTTATGAGCTCGGGCAAAGTCTGGCACTATGAGATGACTATGTAGGAGGGCATATGGGAGAATTATTACTGTGTAATGAAGCTATAGCAGCCATGCCCTATTACATAGAGGGTGTGTCTATAAATGTTTACTCGATAGAGGAGCTTAATTATTATATAATCAACAATACATATCTTTTGGATGATGACTTCATGAGTCTTGAGCTGTGCACCTGGATTGAAAACCATGCACATCTGCCAAAGCTTGCCATGCATCTTAGAACCATTATATCCACAAATGGCAGACTGTCTGCTTTTGTGACTGAGCTGCTTGAGTACAGCGGCTACTGCACTAAGGAGGAGCTTAAGAACACACATGATGCACTTAAGGAGCTCGAGGAAAAGAGCGAGTTTGAGTGCTTGAAAATCAGGGCAGACAGACTGATGGAGAAGAAAAAGTACACTGCAGCAATTTTTGAATACAAAAAGCTGCTGTCATGTGAGGATGCAAAGCATACTGAGCGTGTATTGTACGGAAACATATATCACAATCTGGCTACAGCCTATGTGCAGCTGTTTTTATTTGATATAGCAGCGGATTTATATCTTGAAGCTTTCAGGCAAAATGGGGACAGAAAATCACTGTGGTCTTGTCTATATGCCTATAAGCTTGATAATAACGACATAGGATATGCCCGTATTGTCAGGGAATATAGTGTTACAGAGCAGGAAATAAATAATCTGGACAACGTATTAAAGGGCGTATATGCAGAAGCTTCAGATGGTTGCGATGAGGGCAGACAAAAAGAAACAATTTTGAAATACAAAGAGGATTACAGGGCGCATGTTATTTAAACGCAAAAAAAAGACCGATGATACACAATTACATATTGAGAGTATACCGGATGAGAGTACTAAAGGGTTCAATGTAGTTGAAATATGTGAACAGATGGTTGATGCCGCCAGAGAACTTGAGGATAACAGAACAGAGTATGCACTTGTCACAAATTATCTGACTGACATAGAAAGGATGGAAAATATGTCAGAGACAGATAAAAAGACCATGAATGATGCGGCTGCAAACATATTGACACTCGAAAAGACCAGAAGTGATTTTTTAAAGACCAAAAACCGCATATCAGACAGCCAGTATGCGCAGATGCAGCAGCTGGAGGATGAGATTCCGCGGGCAATAAAGCGTCTTGAAAAAAACGAAAGCAGTCTGGATGTAATTAATAAAGACCTGAGGTATCTCGAGGGAGAAAAAGTGCAGTTCGATATAGATGGTGAATATGCCAAAAGCAGACAGCGGGCATTTAGGGTGTACGCAGTGCTTTTAGTGGTATTTTTTGCTGTAGTGGTAGCTGTATGCACGCTGATGCAGATTGTATATGGAGCCGATACCACTATCTTTATGCTTATCGGGGCACTTCTTTCAGCGGTTGCAGGCTCGTTTGTGCTTTTGACATATCAAAGCTATTCAGATGAAGTAAAAAGCGCTGCAGCATCCAAAAATAAAGCAGTAGCTCTTGAAAACAGAGTGAAGATCAAGTATGTAAGTATAAAAAATGCTGTTGACTACACATACGAGAAGTATCATGTGAAGAATTCAAAGGAATTTGTATACAACTATGAGCAGTATCTTCTCGCTGTAAAAGACAAGGAGCGCTTCAGAAGGACAAACGAGGATCTGGAATACAACAGCAAAAAGCTTGTTTCGGTGCTTAGTAAAAATGACTTCTACGATGCCAGAGTATGGCTCAACTACACAAACGCTATTGTGGATCACAAGGAGATGGTTGAGCAGAAGCATGAACTTATAGTCAGGAGACAAAAATTAAGGGGCAGGATGTCCTGCAATGTGGAGACTATAACCAGGCTAAGACGAGAGATTTTATCACATAGGAGCGAGCTTGGTGACAGAATCCACGAGGTAAACAGAATTTTAAATAAAATCGCAGAGCTTGATATGGAAGTTCAATCTGAGGATTGATAAAATTTCCATATTGTTATATCTGTCTCTTATACACATCTCCGAGCCCACGAGACCGGA
>ERZ1027065.739-NODE-739-length-13013-cov-6.184133_pt1 | contig 13013 bp, 9 predicted proteins | sample MGYA00519421_ERZ1027065 | MGnify/ENA primary metagenome ERZ1027065 (study PRJEB26926, sample SAMN06164495) | human gut metagenome | biome: ENVO:00009003; feature: ENVO:2100002; material: ENVO:00002003 | host: Homo sapiens | place: USA | collected 2012 ... | reverse complement strand
ACGAGATAGGCTCCGGTCTCGTGGGCTCGGAGATGTGTATAAGAGACAGCTCCAAGTCAATGGTTAAACTGTTTTTTGGAAATGCTGGAAGTTGTCCCTGAAAAATTTCATCCTTCGTAGTTCAAAGTCGGGTGGTTGTCAAGATGATTTTTCTGGTTTGGTGTCGTCTTTTAAGCTGCCGCATAACGTTTGGCAAATTGGCGATGGAGCCGACTTTTAGCACAAATGTTGAATAGAATTACTAATCTTCAACATTGCACAAAAGTTCAATAGAAGTACTTCACCGGCTCTATTGCCAATTTGTTTGTTATGTGCCGTTTTATTCCATTTTATACATTTAACAATTGCTGAAACGTAAAGTCGGGTTTAAACATTTCAATTTCGTTTTGAGTTGATTCTTCTTGTGCTTCTCTTCCATAAGCAAACATTTGCTGTTCATAATTTTCAATAGCCTCTTCAATGCTGTTAAATTTCCCATTGGTCAGATTATCCGACAATATCAAGGCATCCATCAACCCACTGTTTACGCCTTGTCCTGCAAAAGGAGGCATCAAATGTGCGGCATCCCCAATCATTGTTATGGGTAATGGACGCTTACTTTTCCAAGACTTATCTAAGGGAAATATTCGTGTCGCTAACCCTACAAAAGATGATGTCAAACGAATCAGTTCTTTGTAGCGTTCGTCCCAATCGGAAAATTTTTTCAGGAGAAAATCAACGACACTATTTCTGTTTTGAAAATCTACCTGCGTTTGGTTTTTCCATTCATCAGGTGTTTTAAAACTTATTCCAAAATGCAATGCACCATTATTATTGGGGTTAGCAAATAATAAATTACCTTGGTGAGATGCCATTAGCCGGTTTCCATTGCATAGCTGAAAAAATCCAGGACAGTTTATCTCTGGTTGATGAATATCGGCTTGTATATTGAAAGTACCTGTTTCTTCAACTTCCGTGTCGGTAACAAATTTTCTTACCTTGGACATCCCGCCATTGGCAAGAATAACCAAATCTGCTGTTTCACTCGGTTTATTCTCAAAAGTTAGTGTCCACTTCTTCTTACCAGGTTCAAGCATAACAAGTTTTCTATCCCAAATAACCGTGTCGTTTTCTAAACTATTCAACAAGATAGCCCTTAAGTCATTTCTGTTTATTTCAGGATTGTCAAATCGATTTTCGGGCTTTACATTTTTTGTGGATAAAATATTGCCTTTTTCATCAGCAATATTTACACCCATTGGTAAGGCTAAGTCATAATAAGTTTGTAACAATCCCGCTTTTTTCATTGCTTCCTGACCTGAACCTTTGTGTAGGTCAAGGGTTCCACCAAAAATTCTTGCCTCTCGGTCGTTGTCTCTTTCGTAAACTGAAACGTCTATGCCGTTTTGCTGTAATAATTTTGCCATAGTCAGTCCAACGGGTCCACCACCAATTATTGCAACGTTCTTATCACTAAGTAAATTCATTTGTTTGTCTGTATCTATTCGCATTGTCATTCAAAAATGGCACATAACGGTTAGTATATGAAAAGTAGGCGATTTCGAAGTGCCAAATTTTCGGTTAAGCACAAAGTATAATACGAGCCAAAAGCCTTGAATTTACTACTGTTTCGCCTATTTTTTATATACATTGTTAGCGGGTCGTTGTTTTTGTTTATCAGTCATTTATGTGTTTTTCTATTCCATCAATAATTGATTTCCAATCATCAACGTGTAATTCGTGTCCTGTACCTTCAAGGGTGATTAGATTTGAACCTTTTATTTTTTCTAGTAAAAAACCTGCATTCTTATAATGCCAAATTTTGTCGTCTGTTCCGTGGATAATTAAGGTGGGTTGTTTGATTTCGTTTAATCTGTTCCAATATTCTTCACCACCTTGCAATGCAGCGTGATTGAACATACTTATATAATTGTTGGCTCTATTGAACTCAGCTCTTATCAGTTTTTCACTTCTTTGTTTGTCAAATTGTTTCTTGCCACTCATTAATTCTGCACCCTGAATTAAATAGTTTACCACACTGTCTTCATTTGTCCAATTGACTGTACCTGCTTTACTATGGAAATCTAAAATACTCGTGTCCATTTCAGGTATAGTTGGGTCTGAGTCTCCCCAAGGGCCTGATGACATAAGAGTTAAGGAGTTAACTCTGTCGGCAAACTTTATTGATGCTATTTGAGAAATTAGTCCGCCCAAAGAAATCCCCACAAAATGTGCTTTGTCAATCTTGTAGCCATCCAATATTGAAATAGCGTCATTAGTTAAGTCAACAATATCGTATGGAGTAGAACCTGGTTCATAATTAGTGGATTTTCCTACATCTCTGTTGTCGTAACGAATAACAAAAAATCCTTTTTCAGATAATTGTTGGCAAAATTCAGTGTCCCAATACAGCATTGATACGGTTGCACCTGCTACCAAAAGGATTGCTGGATTTTTCTTATTTCCAAAACTTTCCGTACAGAGTTCAATGCCGTTTGTTTTAATTATTTTCTCTTTCATTTCTGTTTTCCTTTGTTTGCAACTGATTATTATCAGTCCTAAAATTAATATCCAAAGTAGTTTTTTTTTCATTTATCAATGTTTAACTGTTATGCTGGTATCTTTCACAATGCCCGCTAACGTGCCGCGTATTGGCGATGGGCGGGATTTTTAGCACTGAACTTTAATCGAAGAACAGAAGTTGAATTTTGCACTTCCGTTGATACGAAGCCGTTCAGCCCGCCTATTGCCAATACGATGTTGTACGACGTAGTTATGTTTTGGGTTTTAGTCCAGCTAAATATTTTCGTATGTCATTTTCTAATTTATCCGGGTATTTGTACTCTAATTTTTTTGACAATTCAGTTCCTATTTCTGAAACTAAATCAGTCATTGAAAATAGAGCAGTCCAATTTTCCTTTATATCGCTCCCTGAAAATGTTTGTTCTGTTTTAGCCCACATTTCCTGGTTAAGATACTTTTTGAAAAGTCGTCCATATTTATTGGTCGTTATGTTCCAATTGTGTTCACTTGCAATGTGCCATTCAATTAAAGGAATTAGATATTCTGTGCGAATAACGGTTTCCGACATAAATTTCGCATAGAATATTTCATCTCTCACAAGACACTTTGCCACGTAAGTTGTGTCCCACCAAAAATCGTTTATTAGATTTTGAAACTCTTTTTCAGACGGTTTTTTGATAATGGAAATTTGATAAGTTGGTTTCAGCATTTGCTTTGTAATACCATCTTTATCAATTAAAATTTTATAACCAATATCCCAATCTTCTGGTAATTCTTTCTCTTGCGTTTCCTTTATAAATTTTGATTTGCTGTAAAGTTTAAAATCTACTTTCACACCGTCTTCATCCTTAATTCCGCAACACTTTGATTTAACTTTATTTATAAGTTCCTGAGCAACAATAAGTTGCCTAGGATTTTGCCGTGTCAGATTTTTCACTTATCTTAGTGTTGCAATTAGAAAACAAGCGAAAATCGTAACAAGGCGCTGCATAGGTACAAATAAAATTCGAAAAACTCACACCTTTTGGAGGAATTTTTTCAATCATGGAGAAATTTGACTCCATGCTTTCACCCGTTATCGACTCAACACTGGGTCAGAGATGCCGCAGTATCATCGGATATCAGTTCAGCGAGATAGTCCGTTCGCTGATGAGCGTTTATTTCTGTGGCGGCTCATGCGTGGAAGATGTAACGTCACAACTGATGCGCCATCTCTCGTATCATCCTACCCTTCGTACATGCAGCTCTGATACCATCCTCAGAGCCATCAAGGAACTGACACAGGAAAACATCTCCTATACTTCCGACCAAGGCAAGACCTATGATTTCAATACTGCAGACAAACTCAACACATTGCTTATAAACGCTTTGGTTTCTACAGGCGAGTTGAAGGAAATTGAGGAATACGATGTTGACTTTGACCATCAGTTTCTTGAAACGGAGAAGTATGATGCAAAACCGACCTACAAAAAGTTCCTCGGCTACAGGCCTGGCGTATATGTTATCGGTGACAAGATAGTCTATATCGAGAACAGCGATGGCAACACGAATGTGCGTTTTCATCAGGCAGACACCCATAAGAGATTCTTCGCTCTTCTGGAATCCCAGAACATCCGTGTAAATCGCTTCAGGGCAGACTGCGGTTCCTGCTCGAAGGAAATCGTCAGTGAGATAGAGAAGCATTGCAAACTTTTCTACATCCGTGCCAACCGATGCAGTTCGCTCTACAATGACATCTTTGCTCTGAGAGGATGGAAGACGGAGGAGATTAACGGCATCCAGTTCGAACTCAATTCCATTCTCGTTGAGAAGTGGGAAGGCAAGTGCTATCGTCTTGTCATCCAGAGACAAAGACGCAACAGCGGCGACCTTGACCTGTGGGAAGGCGAATACACTTACCGTTGTATTCTGACCAACGATTACAAGTCATCGACAAGGGACATTGTTGAATTCTACAATCTGCGTGGCGGCAAGGAACGTATCTTTGACGACATGAACAACGGATTCGGTTGGAGCAGGCTCCCCAAGTCATTCATGGCGGAGAATACTGTCTTTCTTCTGCTTACTGCATTGATACACAATTTCTACAAAACCATCATGAGCAGGCTTGACACCAAGGCTTTTGGGCTCAAGAAAACGAGTCGCATAAAGGCTTTTGTCTTCAGATTCATCTCCGTACCTGCCAAGTGGATCATGACTGCAAGGCAATACGTGCTGAATATCTACACAGAGAACCGCGCTTATGCAAAACCCTTCAAAACAGAATTCGGATAAGAATCCTTTCTTTCCGGTTAGAATATGCGTATTGCCTCAAGTCGCATTGTGGGGTAAGGGGAAGGTATGCACAAATCGGACAAAATTCACGCTCATACTATCATGATGCATAGTGTTCAAGCTCTTTACTGCAATTGAGATTGCCATTGAGATTGCTTGCGGATTTTAGGATATATAGGGGCATGTTCTTCAACTCCCGGACAATCCTCTCTACGGTTGCATCATCCACAGTACCACGCATCTGTCCCACGCAGAGGGCAAGCAGCATCAGCACCGTTACCTGTCCTGTAAAAGCCTTGGTAGAAGCCACACCTATCTCAGGTCCTACATGGATGTATGTCCCGGAATCCGTATTTCTTGGGATAGAGGCACCCACGACGTTGCAGATGCCATACACAAAAGCCCCCTTGCTCCGTGCCAACTGTATGGCGGCAACGGTTCCGAGCGGTCATACTTCCTTTGTAACTCCATACACTTCTCAAAGGAGAAGTCGGATGCCTCAAAAAGAGGCTGGATAAGGTGGGCGCATTCGTTCAGCAGTCCCTTGACGATGTGGATGTTCATCTCGTGGCAGTTTCGGCAAATTGCACTGTTGCAGTTGATATACCGATGACTGTTGATGAAGTCATCCACATAGCGGTCATACCGCTTGCCATTCAAAATCACATCCTGAAGATAGAGTTCTCTCGCTTCTAAGAGTAACTCAAACAATTCTTCTGCTACATCCTGTTCGGTAGCGAAGTGGGTCAGGTGTTGCTTCTCTTCAAAAAAAGAGAAGACTTTTTAATTTGTTTTTGCATACTAAATTACTTATTTATAAGTTTATGACGACTGAAATATAAAAATTACACAACATGGTTCAGTATTAGGTTATAATTCTTGTAAAGTTACATTCCTCCTCCCAACGCATGGTAAAGTTTAATTATACTTTGTATGCGTTCAAAACGAGTTTGTAACTGTTGCACTTCCGCTTCGAGAAGAGACTGTTTGGCGGTCAGCACTTCCAGATAGGTGGTATTGGAATGACGCATCAGCGATTCTGTCTTTCGCACAGCGTCGCATAATGTTTCAACCTGCCGAGCATTGATTTCAATTTGCGATTTTGCCGTCTGCCATGCGGTCAGAGCATCGTTCACTTCCTTTCCTGCGTTCAGTAATGATTGCCGGAACAACAGTTTGGCTTCTTCCTGACGGCTTTTGGCTATCTTCAAGTTGGCGATGTTTACGCCCCGGTTGAATAACGGCTGTGTCAGGGAACCGATGGCATTAAGTAACCATTGTCCGGGATTTACGATTACGCCACCGCCGTTATTAGTCCATCCAAGAATTCCCGAGAGGGTAATATTGGGATAGAAGGCGGCACGGGCCGCATTGGTGGCGTAGAATGCTTGCGCCAGTTCCATTTCAGCCTGACGCACGTCGGGACGGTTGGAAAGCAGTTGCAAAGGGACTCCGATCGAGACAGTATCGGGGAAAGCAGCCTCGGCCAGATCACTTCGTCCAATCGAGTGTGACGGCATGGCAAGTATCGCAGACAGGGCGTTTTCTGTTTCGGAAATACTCTTGCGTATGGATAACAGGGATGCTTCGAGTCGCATCACGTTCGCCTTTGCCTGCAATACGCCAGCCTCGTTTGATTTCCCCACTTTTTTCAACGCTTCAAGAGTGCGTACGGTAGTCCGCCAGTTCTCCAAAGTCCGGTTACTTATTGTCATTTGTGCGTCAAGCATGGCAAGGGTGTAGTAACTGTCTGCAATAGTGGCGACAAGCTGTGTCTGTACGGCCTGCCGGTAGGCACGGCTTCCTTGTAATGCGGCGGCTGCGCCACGCTTTGCCGCCGTAAGTTTGCCGAAGATGTCCAGTTCCCAGCTTGCCGACGCTCCCACATTATATGTCTTTGCCGTTGCTCCGTCATGTTTATTGGCATTACCTTCGGCAGTCAGTCCCAGTGATGGAAGATATGATAGTCTGGCAGTCATCAGGACGGCTTCTGCCGCTTCCACGCGTAACCGTGCCACATTGAGGTCTGCGTTCCGTTCAAGTCCGGTTTCAATCAAGGACTGGAGTTTCGGGTCGGTAAACATTTCCCGCCACGACAGGGACGCGATGGTCATTGTATCAATGTCCGCCGGCATGTCCCGATACAGATTCTCCGTTGAGAGGTCAGGGCGATGATACCGGCTGTATGTGCCACAGCCGGCAAGCATCCATCCCGACAATATGATATATATTACTGTCTTCTTCATTTAATTATGCTTAACACGTTCTTGGATATATTGGAATACAATAAACAATGACGGCACAAGGAACAACAGAGCCAAAGTACCTACAATCATTCCACCGATTACACCTGTGGCAAGCGAACGGCTGCCGTTGGCACCCACTCCGTGCGCCATCATCAGCGGGACAAGACCGAACACCATGGACAACACAGTCATCAATATGGGGCGCAGGCGGACTTTTGCCGCACTGTATGCCGCCTGTGCCAGCGTCATGCCTTCCGACCGCCGTTTACCGGCGTATTCGGTAAGCAGGATCGCTGTCTTGGCAAGCAGGCCTATAATCATGATAAGTCCGGTCTGCATGTAGATGTTGTTCTCCAGACCGAAGAGCCACGCAAACAGGAAACTGCCCATCAGTCCGCAAGGCACCGACAACAGAACCGCGAAGGGTATGAACACGCTCTCATACAAGGCGCACAGAATCAGATAGACCAGAACCATGCAGAGCAGGAATATAAGCGTGGCATTGTTGGTCGTCTTGCTTTCCTCACGCGAAATGCCGCCAAACTCGTATGTGTAATTTGACGGAAGCACTTCACGTGCCGTCTCGCCGATGGCTTCGAGCACCTGCCCCGAACTGTAGCCCTGAGCCGGAGACCCGCTAATCGAGATGGCGTTGAACAGGTTGAAACGGGTGAGGTCTGACGGGCCGTTGGTCTTGGTCAGGCGCACGAACCGGCTCAAAGGCGACATGCCGCCATCGGTGGCACGCACATACATGTGGTGCAGGGATTCCGCATTCACACGATATTCCGCCGGAGCCTGCATGGTCACATGGTAGAGCTTGGAGAACCGGTTGAAGTCGGAAACATATTGTCCGGTATAATAGCCCGACAATGTGGAAAGCACATCTGCGGGCGACACACCCGACTGTTCGCATTTGGCGGCATCGATATCCACCCAGTATTGCGGATAATCCGTGGCAAAGGAGGAATAGACTTCGCCGATTTCGGGTCGCTGCGACAAGGCTTCGACAAACTTGTCTGCCTCTTCCTTGAAGGCGGCGATGTTTCCGCCCGCCTTGTCCTGCAAATAAAGCTCGAAACCGTTTCCCATGCCGTACCCGGCAATCATCGGAGGCGACATGGCGAACACCGTGGCATCGGGAATATCCGAAGTGGCGGCATAAATCTTTCCGATGACATCATTGACCGACTGCCCCTCTCCCTTACGCTGCTCCCAGTCTTTGAGTGTCACGAAATACATCGCCTGCGAGGGACCGGAACCGCTGAAAGAGAAACCGGCGACCGCACCGCTGTATTCAATCTCGCCGATGCTGTCGAGACGGCTGTTGATACGCTCCATCACCTTACTTGTCTGAGCCATGGATGTGCCGGGCTTCGTGTTCATGCTCACCATGACCGTCCCGGTGTCCTCTTCGGGAATAAGTCCCGTCTTTGTGACATTGACCAGCAGCACCAGCAACCCGAAAGAAATGCCTATGATGCTCCACAACAGCCATCGGCGATGGATAATGAACATCACTCCACGTACATAGCGTCGGCTCAGACGGTCGAAGACGGCATTGAACGCTTTACGGAAACGGGCTGCAAAATTGTTCTTGGTGTTGCCCTGCTCATCGATATAGGGTTTCAGCAGCAGCGCGCAAAGTGCCGGTGAGAGTGTGAAGGCATTGACTGCCGAGATTCCCACGGCAACAGCCATCGTGATACCGAACTGCGTGTAGAACGCTCCCGAAGTCCCGCCCATCATGGCAACGGGGAAAAACACTGCCATAAAGATGATGGTAGAGGTCAGGATAGCCGACGAAACGCCTTTCATGGCATCATCAGCCGCGAGAACCGCAGACTGATAGCCCTCGTCGAACTTCGCCTGCACCGCTTCCACCACCACAATGGCATCATCGACCACAGTTCCGATGGCAAGCACAAGCGCGAACAGGGTGAGCAGGTTGACGGAGAAGCCGATCATGGACATCACGGCGAACGTACCGATAATGGAGACGAAAATGGATATCGTAGGAATAAGCGTGGACTTAATATCTTGCAAAAATACATATACCACCACGATAACCAGAAGTATCGCTTCAATAAGTGTCCGGATAACAGAATTGATGGAAGCATACAGGAACTTGTTGGTATCGGTAAGCACCACGAATTCCGTCCCTTCGGGCAAGTCCCGGCTGAGGTCGTCAAGCACTTCGTGAATCTCCTTGATGGTGCTTGAAGCATTGGACCCGGCTTTCTGGTTGATGAGCATCATGGCTGCCGGATGCCCGTTCACTTCGGAGGAATAGTTGTAGTATTCATCGCCCAGTTCCACATCGGCAACCTCCTTCAGCCGAAGCACATTGCCGCCCGGCAGTGACTTGATGACCAACTCACCGAACTCTTCCGCGCCGGACAAGCGTCCGCGGTATTTCATCGTGTATTCATTGGCGGTAGGATGATTGGCACCGAAGGAGCCGGTGGCGGCCTCGATGTTCTGTCGTGCGAGTACGGTGGATATGTCATCGGGGATAAGCCCGTATTGCGCCATCTTGTCGGGACGCAGCCAAAGTCGCATGCTGTAGTTGGAACCGAACATCTGTGCCTTTCCCACGCCGCTGATACGTTTCAGCCTCGGCTCGACATTGATTTTCAAGTAATTGTTCAGGAAGGTCTGGTCGAAGCGGTCATCGGGCGAATAGAGCGCGAAAGTCATCAGTTCGGCATTCTGCTGCTTTTCAGTGGTGACACCGGTCTTGGTGGCTTCCGCCGGAAGCTGGCTCAGCGCGCCGTTCACGCGGTTCTGCACGTTTACCGCCGCCATGTCCGCGTTGGTTCCCTGCTTGAAATAGATGTCGATGGAAGCATCGCCCGTATTCGATGCCGTGGAAGTCATATAGGTCATGTCTTCCACGCCGTTGATGGCTTCTTCCAGAGGGGTTATCACTGCCTTCTGCACAGTTTCAGCGTTTGCTCCAGGATAAGTTGCGAATACGTTGATGGTCGGAGGTGCGATGTCGGGGTATTGTTCCACCGGCAAGGAAAACATGGAAATCATGCCCAACAGTACAATCACCACCGAGATAACGCCCGAAAACACCGGGCGGTCTATAAAAAATCGCAGGTTCATTTCGTTTCGTTTTTAGGGGTTATGCTCATGCCTTCTCTCACCAGTCCCACGCCTTCGGCGACAATGGTGTCACCGACCGAAAGACCTTCTTTTACGATAAACCGGTTGCCGTCGTTCAGGCGGTCCACCGTGAGATAGGCGGCTTCCGCCTGTCCGTTTTTCAGACGGTAAGCGATAATCTTGTCCTGCAGTTCCACGGTGGCGGTCATGGGAATGGTTACGGCCTCCGTTTTCGGGTTTTGAAGGATGACATTGCCGATGCTGCCACTCAACAGTTCGCGGTCGGGATTGGGGAACAGGGCTTTGATTTGTACCGTTCCGGTAACAGGATCCACCACGCCGCTTACGGTTTCAATACGTCCTTTCGCCTTGTACAGGCTGCCGTCGTTGAGTTGCAGGCCCACTTCCGGCATCCCGGCTATCATGCTGTCAATCGAGCCATAGCGAGCCAAATATCGCCGTAGCATATTCTCCGAAATGGAGAAATAGGCATACATCTCCGCATTGTCGGACACGACCGTGAAAGGCTGTGCCATATTGGGACCGACAAGCGCACCGATGCGATAGGGCAATGTGCCTACTACTCCGTTGCTCGGGCTTTTGATTTCCGTATAGGAGAGATTGTTGCGTGCATCCGATTCTTGTGCCTTTGCCTGTTCGAGTTCAGCACACGCCACTGCCAGTTGGTTCCGGGCGAGAGAAAGCTCGTAGTCGGATATGACCTTCTCGTCAAACAATGCCTGCTTGCCCCGCAGCTCGATTCTTGCCGTTTCCACTTTTGCCTGTGCCGCGCTGACATTGGCCTGCGCCGTGCGTAATGCCGCCCGATAGGGCACTTGGTCAATTACAGCCAATACTTGACCGGTCTTCACCCGTTCACCCTCTTTCACTTTCAGACGGATAATGCGCCCGGATATTTGCGGCAGGATGTCCACATCCTGCCGTCCGCGTATGGCGGCGGAATAGGACTCGGAGATTTCCACCGGACTTGCCGCGACCTTTATGACCCGATAACTCTGCACCGCATCCTGCTTGCCGTCCGCCTGCCTGCATCCGGTCGGCAGGAACAGCATGAGAGCAAATGCGGCGAAATTCGTGATAATGAATTGCTTGTTCATATTTTCTTCTTGTTTTGTATTAATTCATAATAGGTTTGGTGTGTCACCACTGACGGATGGTATTCCACTCTTTTTCGAGAATGGCATAAACACAGGTATCTTCATATTTTGGGGAGCCGTCAGGATTGTTTACGAATGTCACAAACTCTTTGAAACATCCTTCGCGGCGCATACCAAGACGTTCGCATAAGCGTTTGGAGCGGATATTGTCATCTTCCACAAATCCATAGATACGCCGTGCACCCGCCTCCCGAAAAAGATAATCCAACAATCCGATAACCGCTTCACGAGCTAATCCTTTGCCCTCAAAACGTTTGTTGAAATGCCAGCCCACATTGTAAGTATCTTCATTTTCACGCAAAACGAAAACATCACCGATTATAAAGTCCTCCTTTTTCAAACTCACTGCATAGCGTTGCATATCTTTTTGGGAATACTGCATATATACGAATGCCGCCTCTTCAGAACAAAGGCGGTCGGCGGCAAAGCAATTCACACGAGGATTTGAAAGATATTCCAAAAGTCCAACAACGTCTCTCTTTTGAAAGTCTCTGATTACAAGACGTTCTGTTTCAATTTTCATACACTTTTTTTTGAGATGCAAAATTATACCCCTATAAAAGTTCTTGCAATTCAAAGAGTATCGAAGCGGATAAATTAAAGTCCGAACTATCCAAACTGACAGTTAAGACCGAAAAAAGGATAATCTTTCAAGTGCAGATCGGTTTTAACAAATACAATGTGTATTTCACCAATAGTTATTATCGTTTCGATAGTAATTTTATCCGTTTCAGCCTGTTTATCCTATCAACCAAAGGAGTAAAGCCTTATCTTTGCCGAATCAAGAGTAACTTTGCACCCGATATGACCCAAGTGAAAATGAAAATAATGAGTTGGAAGAACGGCCTGTTGCTATCTGCCGTCTCCTATGTATTCTACCTTGTCATGTGGTTTATACTCGATGACAAGACCATCGACCAATTGCCGGGAATGACAATCGCTGATTACATGGTCGATTTTCTGCTGTGTATGCTTTTTACCTACATATCCTTAGGATTCTGTTTTCTGGTCTTCAGGGTATTGCCGTTCAGGACATCCTACGTGTGGGGAATGGTCTATGCATCCTGCCTAATGGCACTGAACAATATCGTTGCGTTCGGTATGATAACCTTGTTCAATTTCCTATGGGACGAAACCGACAACGGGCTTCTCGACGAACTCCTCAACATGAAAGGCGCATACACCTTTGCCATGATATCTACCTTCCTGTCAAGCGTCTATGCCAACTCCTTCTACCTTCAGTCTTACATCAAGGCGCGCGACGAGAAACAAGCACTCGAAATGGCGCTGATGAAGGAAAAAGAGATCGCCTTGCAGTCGCAACTCAACTCGCTGAAACTGCAAATCAACCCGCACTTCATGTTCAACAACTTCAACAACCTGCTGGAACTGATTGAGGAAGATACCGAGCTTGCCGGAAAATTCCTGAGTAACCTATCGAAAGTGTACCGATACATCATCACCAATCTGGACCGCAATCTGATACCCGTTGCCGACGAAATCAAGTTTCTTGATTCATACTTGTATTTGATGAAAGTACGCCACAACGAAGGGGTCATTGCAAAAGTAAGTCCGGGCGTCAGACAATGCAAAGGTTTTCTTCCTCCGGCTGTATTGCAGCTTCTTGTAGAAAACGCAATAAAACACAACCTGTCTCTTATACACATCTGACGCTGCCGACGACTAGTCGAGTGTAGAT
>ERZ1027065.726-NODE-726-length-13278-cov-6.277395_pt1 | contig 13278 bp, 13 predicted proteins | sample MGYA00519421_ERZ1027065 | MGnify/ENA primary metagenome ERZ1027065 (study PRJEB26926, sample SAMN06164495) | human gut metagenome | biome: ENVO:00009003; feature: ENVO:2100002; material: ENVO:00002003 | host: Homo sapiens | place: USA | collected 2012 ... | reverse complement strand
TGTCAGAGGACCGTGTGATGGACTTCTGAGCAGTGTGGCAGGCTGTGTTATTCCTGTGGTGATCTTGTTTGTATTATTTCATAAAAAAGCCTTGGGGGCAGGTGATATCAAGCTGCTGGCGACGGCTGGCACATTTGTAGGAACCGATGTGATCCGGGTGATTGTTTACTCCTTTTTGGCCGGAGGAGTTATATCTTTATTTTTTCTTTTAAAAGAAGTTTTAATGTCAGTTACGAATCGTAAAGAAATTTCAACAAAACAATTTTATAGGAATCTGATGAAGTCCAGGGTACATTTCTCTGCTGCCATAATGGGCGGAGTCATGTATTACGTGTGCACTACAGAGTGGAGGTGACAAAATTCAGCAGTACAAGATTGGAATACTGGATGGTGACAGGGCTTACATGATAAGTCTTATGAACCATATCAATTCGGACAGGGACAATCCGCTGTTTGCGCTTGCATTTTCATCGGAGGGAGAACTGTATGGGTATCTTGAGACTAAGACTCTGGATGTTCTGCTGATGGATGAGAATATTCCTCTGGATGAGAGCAAAGTGCCGGTGGCCTGCCGGATGATATTTATGACGAGGGATAGAGTCGATGGATCAGAAGAGATCAGCCATAACAGGATATTCAAATATTCCAGGGTACGGAACATTTCTTCAGAGATCCTCAGATATATGAATATAGACGATACGGACCGCAGAAGAAAGCTGTTCAGGTCGTATGCAGTTATATCACCCATAGGGAGGTGTGGTAAGACAAACCTTGCGGTCAGCCTGTGCATGAATGATGAGGTGCGGGGCGGCCTGTATGTGGGCATGGAGGAGTACAGTGCATTTCACGACCATGAGGACGTTCTGGCGAATGTGATATATTTGGTGAAACAGAGGTCACCGGATCTGACCGGATATATGGAGCAAAATATCGTGGAGCTTGAGGAATACAGCGTGCTTGGATATCTGGGATCGTACATAGATGCACTGGAGCTGGACACGGAGGATATGGTGTGGCTCATCGACGAGTTCCGCAGATGGGGCAGATATACAACGGTTGTGTTTGATATGGGACAGGCGGTTCTCAAGGATCTGGCGATACTTGGGGCATTTGACGAGATAATGGTTCCGGAGCTTAAGGATGAATTGTCCCAGGACAAGCTTGGGATGTTCGAGAGGGTTCTGGAGAGAAGGGAGCTCGGCAAGATTGCTCGGAGGCTGCACAGGTTGAACGTGCCGCTGGCGGTTCCGGGAAGTGCGGAGATGCTGAGATTTATAGAAAGTGAAATAGGAAGCAGAAGATGAAACAGGATGACAGACAGTTGATACGAAGCAAGGTCATGCAGAGTATAGATATGTCGGGTGACATAGGAGATGAGCAGGTCAGCGATATGATCGACAGGTGTATTCTCGAATCTGAGTCCGGGAATGTGCTGAGTGTGAGGGATAAGCTTGCGCTGAAGAAGGAACTGTTCAACAGTCTGAGGAGGCTTGATATATTGTCAGAGCTTCTCGACGATGAAGAGGTGACTGAGATAATGATAAATGGCTACAGCAATATATTTGTCGAGCGGGCAGGAAGGATGTACAGGTATGACAAGGCATTTGAGAGCGAGGAACGGCTCAAGACCATAATCCAGGGCATCGTAGCGGAGTGCAACAGGATAGTAAATGAGGCATCGCCGATAGTGGATGCAAGGCTTAAGGATGGTTCGAGAGTGAATGTGGTGCTGCCGCCGGTGAGCCTGAGCGGCAGCGTGATGACCATAAGAAAGTTTCCGAAGGACAAGATGACCATGGACAAGCTGGTGGAGATCGGATCAGTCACCATGGAGGTTGCTGATTTCCTGAAGAATCTGGTCGTGGCGGGCTACAACATAATCATCTCGGGAGGAACCGGCGCGGGCAAGACGACATTTCTGAATGCCCTGTCAGGGTATATACCGGCGGATGAGAGAATTGTCACGATAGAGGATTCGGCGGAGCTTCAGCTTGCGGGCATCGACAATCTGGTGAGCCTTGAGGCGAGAAGTGCAAATGTCGAGGGCGAAAATGCGGTGAGCATAAGGGATCTTATCAAGACGAGCCTCAGAATGAGACCTTCAAGGATAATAGTGGGTGAGGTCAGGGATGCGGCGGCGATAGATATGCTTACAGCCATGAACACAGGACACGATGGAAGCCTGTCAACAGGACATGCAAACTCTGCCCGGGACATGCTGACGAGGCTTGAGACCATGGTTCTGATGGGTGCGGATATGCCTGTTCTGGCGATAAGGCAGCAGATAGCGTCGGCGGTGGACATAGTTGTCCAGCTTGGAAGACTGAGGGACAGATCCCGAAGATGTATAGAGATAAGCGAGGTCACAGGACTGGAAGGAGGTGAATTTGTCATGAATAAATTGTATGAATTTCATGAGAGCAATATGGGAAAGGACAGGGGGCGAGTGGAAGGAATGCTTAGAAAGATAAATGATCTTCACAACACATCAAAGCTCGTGGCGGCTGGATTTATAAGCGTTAATGAGAGCAGTGATTCAAGGAGGGATGTGTGCTGAGACAGGGTATAGATTATGATTCTTATAAACTAAGTGTCAGGGAAATCGTAACCGGTATCGCTGTGTATTCAGTCATAGCGGTGATGGTGTCGGTGCTCTTCTTTGACAGTCTTATACCGTGCCTGGTGTTCACGCCGGGGATTCTGGTATTTCTCAGGAAAATTGCCGATGGTAAATGCCGGCATAGAAAGAATAAACTTAATAATGAATTTAAGGAAATGCTACTGTCCCTGTCCGCAAATATGGCGGCGGGATATTCATTGGAAAAAGCGTTTGTTCCAGCTTGTCACGAGCTGGACGGAATGTATCAGGGGAAATCTTATATCAGACAGGAAATGCTGCTCATAATAAACGGCCTTGAGATGAGCTCTGATGTTGAAAGTCTTTTGAGGGATATGGCGGACAGGTCAGGACTTCGGGATGTGAAGGAATTTGCTCATGTGGTCGCAGTTGCAAAGGGCTCCGGGGGAAATCTCATCAGGATGATGAAGAAGATGGTTGAAAATATTGACAGGCGTCTGGAAGTGGAGGAAGAGATAGACACGATGATAACGTCAAAACGGCTGGAGCAGAATATCATGTCTGCCATGCCATTTGTCATCATTCTGTATCTGAGGGTGTGTAATCCTGGATATATGGATGCGCTGTATGGCAATGCTCTGGGGATAGCTGCCATGAGTGCGTGTCTGGTGATCACGGCGGCGACGGTGATATGGGGCAGAAAGATCACAGATATACATATGTGAAAGGAGGATGGATATGCTGAAAAGGGCTGCGGGAAAAATATACGGTTGGATAGAACCGCATATGGACAATGACAAGATGCTCACGAAGATAAAGAGGGTATACATATGTACGGATGCCGCGGCGAGGGATAAATGTGCGGAGATGTACACAGACATTATTGCGAAGATCCTGCTGGCGCTTTTGGTGACATGTATTCTGGCGGTGATCCTTGTGGCAAAGGAAGCATTTGCGCCTCATCAGGTGGTGCTCACCAGAGATGGGTACGGAGGGGATGTGTCCACCGTCACTCTGGAGACTGACATAGATGGAGAAAAGACTGATTTTGATGTGGATGTCATGCCGCTGGAATATGATCCTGACGATATGGAAGCAGTGTTTGAGCAGGGATTTGGTGAGATTGAAGACCTGTATCTTGGGGAAAATGAATCCCCCGACGAAGTGATATATGATCTGGAGCTTGTGGATCACCTGGATGCGCTCGGACTCGATGTGCAGTGGATAAGCGAGGACAACGAGCTGGTGTCGTCCGATGGACGTATCGGCGATATAGCGGAGGGAGAAGACAGAATAGTGTCCATCACGGCTGTTCTTACATACAGGGAGCTGAGCGCGGAGAGAACATATCAGATACGCGTGTGCGGAAGGGAAGAGACAGGCAGGGAAAAGGCTCTGAAGGATATAAGGGAAGGCATCAGGGAGATACAGGCGGGAAGTGGAGATTCGAGCGAGGTGGCGCTGCCGGAGCAGATAAACGGATATGCGGTCAGGCCCACCTCGGGAGGCGGAAGCGGTCTTATGATACTGTTTCTCGGTGGTTTCGCAGCCATTTGTATATGGGGTGGAAACAGGTCGAAGATCCAGGGAATGGAAAAAAAGAGATCCGACGAGCTCATGTCGGAGTACCCGGAGCTTGTGGATAAGCTGACGCTCTATCTTGGAGCAGGAGTCACGGTCAGAGGTGCATTTGCAAGGATAGTGAAGAGTGGCAGGGAAGATTGTGCCGGTACGGATCAGGGCGGGAGTGTTCTGACCAGGGAACTGATTTATACGCTAAATGAGATCCAGGCAGGAGTATCCGAGAGTGAGGCTTACTACAACATGGGGCACAGGATAAATCTGCCGATGTATATAAAGCTCATGTCGCTTTTGTCACAGAATGTGAAGAAAGGCACGAGAGATATATTGATCATGATGGCGGGCGAGGAGCAGAACGCAATGCAGACCAGAAAGGAGATGGCGAAGAGAAAGGGGGAGGAAGCCGGGACAAAGCTGCTTCTTCCGATGGTGGTTCTGCTGGGAGTGGTCATGGTAATAGTCATGCTGCCCGCAATAATAAATTTTTAAGATAATAAGTTTTAAGGAGGAAAAATGTATGAAGAGATGGGAAGATTTTATGGAAGATGAGTCAGGTATGGGAGTGGTCGAAATAATCCTTATAATGGTGGTCTTGATCGCGATGTGCGTCATATTCAAGCAGCAGATAACTTCTCTGGTGAACAACATATGGAACTCGATCAACAAGAGTGCAAAGAAGATATATTAAGGGGGAGCTGTATGAGAAATCAGGGACATGTAACGGTTTTTCTGAGTATAATCCTGATCTCCATGCTGCTTCTGGGGCTCTCCGTGCTTGAGATGGCGCGGATAAGAATGGGCAGTGCCAAGGCCGCAATGGCGGCCGAGGGCGCAGCCTGTGATGTGAAGGCGGCGTACGACAAGGAGTTGTTTGAGGAGTATCATCTGCTGGCGGTCGACAGCACATTTGGCGGACACGGTGAGGGAAAGCTTGAGCAGATGGCGCAGGATTATCTGGAATATACTCTGGAAAATGGTCAGGGCGACAATATGAGCGTTGAAGATGTGGCGCTGGCAGAGTGCAGGGGACTTCTGGAGAATGACTGCGAGAATATGAAGCTGCAGATAACCGACCATATGAAGGTGTACATGGAGGAGAAGGGAATAGAAGACATTCTTGAGATGATAACATCCGGGGATAAGGTCATGGAGGATGCTTCTGGAGCTGTGGAAAATGGTAAGAATGAGTCGAATCAGGATGAGAGCAGTTGGAGCGGTACGGATCCTAGAAAAGCGCTGAAAAGCATCCTGACAGGTGGACTTCTGAATGTTGTCACGCCATCCGGGCGGGTGGTGTCAGATCAGGCATACGATCTGGATGGCTTTCCGTCAGACGGACAGGCGGAGGATACGAGACAGTGGGAGGACATAGAATTTGACGATCTGGATAAATTCCAGAGGCAGCTCATGTTGGATGGAGAGAGATCACAGACCGGAATAGTGGATGACATATATGGTGTCGGGTATGCACTGGCGAATTTCAATACATTTACTGACAGGAAACAGAACAGACCATTTGAGTGTGAGGTGGAATACATTATCGCCGGAAAGGATAATGACCATGACAATCTGCAGGGGGTCGTGAACAGGATAGTGCTTCACAGACTGCCGCTCAATCTGGCATATCTGCTCTCAGACAGCGCAAAGATGGCCGAAGTGTCATCCATAGCTGCGGTGCTGGCTCTTGTGCCGGGGGTCACCTATGGGGCGGCGAAATATCTGCTGCTCGGATGCTGGGCTTATGCTGAGACAATTGTTGATATAAGGCTGCTGCTTGACGGCAAAAGCGTTCAGTTTATGAAGACAGACGAATACTGGGTGACGGACATCAACAATCTTGACAAGCTGATGAATCTGGATTCCGTGGACTATGAAGGCGTGGATGCTGTGAGCTACAGGGATTATCTGGCGATACTTCTGATAGAGAATAAAGGAGGCATGTATTACAGGATGGCGGATCTTATACAGCTTAATTTCAGACAGACGGATGAGTCGTTTGAGATGAAGAATATGATGTATTCTCTGACATTTGATGTTGAGGTCAGTCAGGACAGGAAATTTGCATCGTTTATAGAAGATCACGAGGGCGTATCGAAGATAGATGACGGACTGTACAGGTACAGCTTCAGGCAGTGTGTGAGTTATTGAGATATGAAAATATCCTGAAGGGGGGTGTTATATGTTCTCTTGTTGTATGTTGAAAAGTAAATATATGAAAGATAAATCGCCTCTCCAAGCGCATATTACTATAGATTTTGTTCGGATCAGGTATGGCAGGAGAATATATAAGACAGCTCCTTTGGGATGTGACCGTGGTAGTGCCAGTGTGGAGGCATCGTTGGTGCTGCCAGTGTTTATATTTGCCATGCTGACTGTGTTTGCCATGGCCGGATGTATACGGACACGGACTGTGATATATGAGGGCTTACATGAGACGGCTGCGTATCTTGCGGAATACAGCTATGCGTATGAGCTAGCCGAAAAGGGCGCGGACATGGGGCCGTATGCTGAAGGTATGGCAGATGGTGTGTCGCTCGTGCTGGCGAACAGGAAGATCAGGGAGTACATAGATGACAAAGGCACGGTGAACACATATGTCGACGGCGGAATGTCCGGGGTTAAGGTGATAAATGCAGAGCTGTCGGATGACGGATTTGTGTGCCTCAAGGTCAGATATATGCTGAAGATCAATCTGCCATTTGCCGGAGGATCTACCGTGGGGTGCGTGGACAGGATAAGACAGAGGGCGTACCTGGGATATGACAGGTCGCAGGATGATGACGATGATGATGAGTATGTGTATGTGGCTGAGAATGGTTCGGTGTACCACAACTCGCGGAGCTGTTACCATATCAGGATATCTGTGAGAAGCGTGAGTGGGGAGGTTCTGGATGACAGATATTCCGGGCTTTCGGCGTGCAGGATCTGTGGAAGATATAAAAGCAATGGTGTGATCTATGTCACTGAACAGGGAGACAAATATCACTATTCGCTGGGCTGCTCCGGCTTGAAGCGGACGATATACAGAAAGAAAAAGTCAGAGTGCGGGGGACTTCCTCAGTGCTCTGAGTGCGGGAAAAGATAGGAGAAGAGAAGAAAAGACAGGAGGAGTCAGATATATGGATGACAATGGATCTATAGTTCTGGAGATGTGCCTGATAACACCGATACTTGTGTGTGCCGTGTTTGTGGTGATGAACATGTTGTTTATAGCGTTTAACCATGCGGCGGCATCGGGGGAGGCATATCTGGTACTGTACAACCGAGAGGAATACAGGATCAATGAGAGTGGTGAGGGGGATACGGACAGTGCAGAGAAAGCGATGTCCACAAATGTATCCGAGACCGTGATATGTGCCGATGGTGTGAATGCGGAAATGGCCATGAATGGGAAGAATCTGGTTGCGGAGATAACTTACAGAGAGTCATTTCCGGGGATACAGATATTGATAGATGACGGCAGATGTGACAGAAAGACTGCGGCCAGACAGGAGATAAGGGATGTAGGAAATGAACTTAGGAGGTGGCAGGAATATGGTAAGTTATTGCCAGGTAGAGGGAATTAACACTTTTTTTGTGGTGGAGGTCAGTGCAGCAGCCATAAATTCCTATGAGACGGACATGCTGTACAATAATTTTGTCGAGGGAATAATACAGCCGGAATTCAGGGCCATCAACGGAGATATGTTCATATACTGCAAAATAAATGGCATGAAGAGCCTGGACGATATATCTGACAGGGGGATAATGTCCATGGAGCAGGCTGTTGCTCTCATAAGATCGTTGTGCAGTGTGGTCATGGAGACGGGAGAATACATGCTTGAGCCGGACAATCTTCTGATAGAATCCGACAAGATATTTTACTCGGATGCAGAGAAGAGTTTCAGATACGTGTATGTGCCGGGACAGGGAACGGATGTCAGAATGGGAATAAAGAATCTTGTGGAGAAGATCATAAAGAGGGTAGATCACAGGGACACTGAGCTTGTGGATTTTATGTATGAGATATATGACATGGTGGTGTCGGCAAATTATGACATGGAGCGGATGCAGAAATATGTGGATGAGGTTTCTGCCCGTGAGCAGGAAAAATGCTGCTCCGGCAATAGAAAAAGAAATGTGGAATCTTTGGCTGCGGCCCGTGAGCAGGAGCTTTTGATGGATGAGGTGTTCGGAACGGATCAAAGCAGTGCGGCGGCGTTGACGATACCGACAATGGAGAAAAACAAATATGATAGGATATTTTTCATACTCATAGGATTTACTGTGGTGGCATTTACGGGAATAGCGGCTGTTCAATTTTATATACAGGGGCATGCGGCGGATGTGAGATTTATAATGCTGGCACTCATCGTGCTGTCCGTGGAGTTATTTGTCTATGTGGAGATGAAGAGGAAGCTGTCTGCTGCTGAGGATGAACGGCGGGGACAGGAGGGCGTGGAGTGCTCAGAGCTGCGATATGCGGAGGAAGATGAAAACAGAAGACCTAAAAAACAGAATGTTGATGCATTGGAACATGTAAGTCTGGCTGACGAAATACCTGGCGATACCACGGTGCTTGGCTCGGAGGATGACTGTACAACCCTGCTTACACAGCATAATCTCGATGGCAGAGAGTCCGCACAGGAGCAGAGACTGTCTGTGAGACTGATCGAAGACGGAGGCATTGTGGCTACTGAATTCCCGGTGACGCCGGAGGGAGTTGTATTGGGGCGGGACAGACGACAGGCGGATCAGGTTATAGAGGATATCAGCGTCAGTAGAAGGCACATAAGGATATACGAGGATGCAGAGAAGATCTATGTCGAAGATCTTGATTCCACAAATGGAACTGTCATAAATGGGATCAGGCTTCCGGCGGGCAGGAGCTGGCAGCTTGCGGACAGAGATGTTCTGTGTATAGGCACCAGGCAATACCATATTCAAATATTGCTTATCTGATTGATATAAAATGTAAATTCAGATATAATAGTCTGTGTGAGTTTTATGATACAAAGGTAGGTATTGGTGATGTCGTATGTAGCTTTATATAGAAAATGGAGACCTGATACTTTTGACGAGGTAAAGGGGCAGGATCATATAGTTACCACTCTTAGAAACCAGATTAAGAATGATAGACTTGGTCATGCCTTTTTATTTTGCGGTACGAGAGGAACAGGTAAGACTTCGATCGCCAAGATATTTGCCAAGGCATGTAACTGTGAGCATCCGGTGGACGGAAGCCCATGTAATGAATGTGCAAGCTGCAGAGCCATATCGGATGGATCATCGCTTAATGTCATTGAGATAGATGCGGCCTCCAACAATGGTGTTGACAATATAAGGCAGATAAGGGAGGAGGTAGCATATCCTCCTACTGAGGGCAAGTATAAGGTATACATCATAGATGAGGTTCATATGTTGTCCCCGGGAGCGTTCAACGCTCTGTTAAAGACTCTCGAGGAGCCGCCATCATATGTAATATTCATACTGGCTACCACGGAGTCCCACAAGATACCTATAACCATATCGTCAAGGTGTCAGAAGTACGACTTCAGACGTATCCCGGTGGATGTCATCTCGGATCGACTGGAGGAGCTTATGAACAGGGAGGGACTTGATGCGGATAAGAAGGCGATAGATTATATCGCAAAGTCCGGTGATGGTTCCATGAGAGATGCCTTGTCTATTCTGGATCAGTGCGTTGCATTCAATCTCGGACAGAAGCTTACATATGATAATGTGCTTGAGACCATAGGAGCTGTGGACATAGATACATTTGCAAGACTTCTGGAGTGCGTGCTGGAATCTGATGTTGAACATGCAATAGATGTGGTTGACGAAGTTGTGTGGCAGGGACGTGAGCTTGGCCGTTTCGTAAATGAATTTACATGGTTTCTCAGGAACATACTCGTTGTCAAGCTGTCCTCGGCGGAGGGCGACAGATTGGATATGACCAAGGAGAATCTGGAACGCATAAGAGAGATATCCGGTCATATGGAGGAGAGCACCATAGTAAGATATATAAACGTGTTCTCGGATACAGCCGCCAGCATCAAGTATTCCTCACAGAAGAGGATAGTGCTTGAGATGGCTGTCATAAAGCTGTGCAGACCACAGATGGAGGTTGATACCACAAGTCTGATTGAGAGGGTAAGGATGCTTGAGAAGAAGCTTGATGACCTTGAGGCAAATGGCATACAGGCTGCGCCGGTTCAAAGTGCTGCCCCCGTAAGCCCGGCTGACGATGTGATAGATCAGAAGGGCATGAAGGAATATCAGGACAAGCTGGCAATGGAGCTTCCAAAGGCAGAGTTCGAGGATCTGCAGAGAGCTGCGGAGAACTGGAATGATATACTGGAGAAGCTGTCGGTTCCTGCGAGAAGATATCTCAAGAGAAATGATGCTGATCCGGCCATAAGGACGAAGCTCATACTGTCCGATGATCACAGAAGACTTCTGCTCATGATCCCGCTGACGGATGACGATATGCCGAAGTTATACTTTGACAAGCCTGAGAATGTGGAGCATGTGAAGAGTGTGATCGAGGAATATCTTGGAAGAGAGATTGAATTTGAGATACTTTGTACAAGGAATTCCCACAGTGATAATGGAAGGCTTGAGACGGAGAATATACTGAACCTGAACAAGATCAACTTTCCAATAGATAAGAAATGATGATATCATATTATAAATTATTTAATCAGAATAAGGAGGACTATTGTAATGGCTAAGAGAGGCGGTTTCCCAGGAGGTATGATGCCTGGTAATATGAACAATCTTATGAAGCAGGCACAGAAGATGCAGAAGCAGATGGAGGAGACAACTAAGACACTTGAGGATAAGGTGTATGAGTCATCTGTAGGTGGAGGAGTTGTCACTGCAAAGGTGTCAGGTAAGAAGGAACTCATGGAGATCAAGCTTGATCCTGAGGTTGTTGATCCTGATGATATAGAGACACTTGAGGATCTTATCATATCGGCTGTGAACGAGGCACTGAGAGCACAGGAGGATGACTACAATAGCAGTATGGGCAAGATCTCAGGTGGAATGGGACTTGGAGGATTGCCGTTCTAATGGAAGTTTATGGAGGAGAAGTAAACAGACTTATAGAAGAGCTGGGAAGACTCCCGGGAATAGGCTCCAAGACGGCTCAGAGACTGGCGTTTCACATAATCAGTATGCCTGAGGAGAGGGCGCTGGCGTTATCCGATGCCATTGTGAATGCAAAGAAGAACATAAAATACTGCAGTTGTTGCTACACGATAACTGACAGGGAGGTATGTCCTATATGCAGTTCACCAAACAGGAATCACAAGGTGATAATGGTGGTGGAGACCCCGAGGGATCTGGCGGCATATGAGAGAACAGGACAGTTTGATGGTGTTTACCATGTGCTCCACGGAGTTATAAATCCTGCCCTGGGTATCGGCCCAGCGGATATCAGGATATCCGAGCTCATGAGAAGGCTTCAGAATGAAGATGTGGATGAGCTCATAATCGCTACAGGTTCAGGCCCGGAGGGTGAGGCGACTGCGATGTATATATCAAAGCTTGTGAAGCCGGCTGGTATCAAGGTCAGCCGTATAGCAAGCGGTGTGCCTGTAGGCGGAGATCTGGAGTGTATAGATGAGGTTACGCTTCTGAGGGCTCTTGAGGGAAGAGTATACTTATAATGTATACAGACAGTCTGTGTACATAAGAAAAATAAAAGAAAGAGGTGCAGAGTATGTTAAGAGTAGGTTTTTTGACTAGTGGTGGTGACTGTCAGGCATTAAATGCAACTATGCGCGGAATCGCAAAGGGTTTGTATGAATTGTTTGACGAGGTTGAGATCTATGGATTCCTTGAGGGTTACAAGGGACTCATAAGAGGCAACTATATCAAGATGAAGCCGGCTGATTTCTCAGGTATTATCAACAAGGGTGGAACGATCCTCGGCAGTTCAAGACAGCCATTCAAGCTCATGGGAGAGCCAACTGAGGATGGTCTGGACAAGGTAAAGTCCATGAAGGATACCTATAAGAAGCTGAAGCTGGATTGCCTGTGCGTTTTAGGTGGAAATGGTTCACAGAAGGCGCCGTCACATACGAATAGCAGCAATAACAAACCTGTAAGGGAACCGGCTCGGACAAATGAGAATGTGAATGGGACGGAAAACAATGGATCGTCTGAAAATGAAAGAACGACAGTATCTTACGGCAGTAAAACACAGTCTGCAGGCGCAAAAGCCGGAAAACGTGTCGGTATGGTTATGGATTCCGGAAAACGCCTGAAGGATCGTATGAATCTGGCAAAGGAAAATGTAAAGAATACACCGACGGAAATAAAATACCAGGCAGGACTGCATCGGAAAGCAATGGAGCAGAATGTAAAAGACTTTAAAGAGGGCATAGCCGGAGAACGGAACAGAAGAGAAACGGGACGTCTGCAGGAACGAAACCGGATCCGGGCAGATGCAGGAAAAAAGCGTCGTGAAATGTATCTTGCGAAGCGAAGAAATGAAACTGCGCTAAAACGTTATGATGGAATTGACTTCCACCAACGGATTCCGGTAAATGGAAAAGAACTGGATAAATACCGTGGTGTGGATGGTTTAAACCGCAGTGCGAAGGCTGGAAAGAGTTTTATTGACAGCAGAGGACAGATGCGAAAGGCATCCGATGAAAAGTTAAGGGACATGGCAGGAAGTGAAGAACGGATCAGAAAGAATGATCAGAAGACGGAACGAATAGGAACACCGTTAGAGGAGATCCGTTACAAACAGAGCATAACCCGTCTTCCGTATTTAGATAAGGACGTGAGAAAAGAGCTTGGAACTTATGGAACGATGTTAAACAGTACGGATCAGGAAAAATTTATGAAAGGATTAGAACAGCAGAGAGCGGGAAACAAAGGACTGCAGGAGAAAAATGCCGGACAGGATCTAAGGGGAGCAAAGCCGGAGTCTGTACCGGGAAAAACCGTAATAAGATCCAGTAGAAATGCAAAGGATCTGAGAAACGATGTGTTAGCAGAGCAGAGGAAGACAGGAAGTGCTGATCGGAGAACAGACAGGAGGAAGTAAAGATGAAACGTGTAAAGTGGATCATATGCGCTTTATGTATTTTATTTCCTGTTTTTCTGTTGTTTATTTGTGG
>ERZ1027065.720-NODE-720-length-13419-cov-5.109174_pt1 | contig 13419 bp, 10 predicted proteins | sample MGYA00519421_ERZ1027065 | MGnify/ENA primary metagenome ERZ1027065 (study PRJEB26926, sample SAMN06164495) | human gut metagenome | biome: ENVO:00009003; feature: ENVO:2100002; material: ENVO:00002003 | host: Homo sapiens | place: USA | collected 2012 ... | reverse complement strand
GGTCTCGTGGGCTCGGAGATGGGTATAAGAGACAGCCGCAGGCATGTGAGCGCCTGATGGAAACGTTTTATGATGCGCTCGGAGTGGGCGATGATTATGAGGGCAACGGTCTTTCTGCGGAGCAGTTCGCAACCGCACTGTTTCGTTCTTATGAGGAAAAGGATCTGACGGCGTTTCTGATGGCAATCTGCCAGAACAGTATGTTTGATCTGCTGCGGAATTCGTTTCTGGCTCCGTTTCGTTTTAATGCCAATGGTCAGACAAATCCCTATATCCTGACGGATGAGGATGGAAAATTAATTCCGGATATCAAATTTCATGTCAGTGACAAAAATTATGAGCAGTTTTTTAAGGTATTTCAAAAGAGTGAACAGGTGAAGATGTATCTGGCATACGGATTCCGTAAACGGCATTGTTATGACAGAGATACCATGGAAGCACAGGAAATCCGTATGGGAGAGCATATCGGAGTGCTGCTTGTCTATGAAATGCCGGATACGGTAAAAATACAGGAGACAGAAGCGCAGGCATATGCGGCCATCTGGGATATCCTGATGGATCTGCAGAAATCCCTGCCACGTTCGGTCGTTTATTACGGACAGGATTCCATGGAAAATAAGGGAAACCGTTACGATGCACTTGGGGTGTTTTTGCCGATGTACCATTTTCGGAAGGCATTGGAGAAAAACATTGATATTGCAAACAAAATTGTATTGATGCATTAAGAAAGAGGATGATGATTCATGCAAACCACTGCAATACCTAAAAATCACATGGATATCCCATGGCATGAGTACAGCGGCCACGGAAATTGTCCGATTACAGAGGCAGACCTGACCGAAAAAGCTTCAATCGTCGGCCGTGTCGGCCTGATGCTGTTATCCTGTGGAACGGGAGCCTGGCGTGTCCGCAGTTCCATGAATACGATTTCACAAAATCTCGGAATTACATGTTCGACAGATATCGGTCTGATGTCGATTGAATATACCTGTTTTGATGGAACAAGTGGATTTTCCCAGTCTCTTTGCCTGACCAATACCGGAGTCAACACATCAAAACTGAACCGGCTGGAGCGTTTTATCGGTGAATTTTCAACCGTAGGGAAAACCATGACGGGCGAACAGCTCCATGATCATCTGGATGAGATCGACCGGATTCATGGACTCTATTCCCCGGTGGCTTTGGGATTTGCCGCGGCACTGGCATGCGGCGCATTCACATTTTTGCTTGGCGGAGGACCCGTGGAAATGCTGTTTGCTTTTTGCGGGGCAGGACTTGGAAACTTTGTCCGCTGCAAACTGACAAAGCATCATCTGACACTGTTTCTCGGGATTGTGGCATCCGTTGCCTCGGCGTGCGTTACCTATACCATTCTGCTTCGGATCGCAGAGCTGATTGCCGGGGTTTCCCTGCAGCATGAGGCGGGATATATCTGTTCCATGCTTTTTATCATTCCGGGCTTTCCGTTTATTACAAGCGGAATTGACCTTGCCAAGCTGGATATGCGTTCCGGGCTGGAGAGGCTGACCTATGCGATCATTATCATTGTTGTTGCGACCATTACGGCATGGCTGATGGCACTGCTTTTGCATCTGCATCCGGTGGATTTTCCGGCGCTTTCCATGTCCGTTCCCATGCATATCATACTGCGTCTGGTCTTCAGTTTCTGCGGCGTGTTCGGATTTTCGATTATGTTTAACAGTCCGTGGAAACTGGCGGCAACGGCAGCACTGATCGGAGCAGTGGCCCACACCCTCCGGCTGGAGCTGGTGGATCTTGCTTCATTTCCTCCGGCTGCGGCTGCTTTTGTGGGAGCACTTTTGGCAGGAATCCTTGCATCATTGATCAAAAACCAGGCGGGATATCCAAGGATTTCACTTACGGTTCCGTCGATTGTCATTATGGTACCGGGACTGTATCTGTACCGGGCAATTTACAATCTGGGGGCGATGTCTTTGAATACCTCTGCATCCTGGTTTGCTTCTGCAATTTTAATTATTGTGGCACTGCCGCTTGGTCTGATCTTTGCAAGAATTCTGACCGACCGGACATTCCGGTATTGTACATAGAAATACGTCTGTTTCCTTACGGCTCCACAAATCCCGGAAAGATACTGACACCTCTTTATTTTAGAAAAGACTTGCAAAAACAGACCAATTGAAGTAAGATAAGATACACAAAACAGGATGTCTGAAAAAGACTATAGATTTTATGGTTTCTGATTCAAACCGTCGGTCTATAGTCTTTTTTTGCGGAACATCCGGCAGAAAAGAGGAGTTTGTATGAATCAGGAGTACATGAAAACAAGAAAAATCCTGCCGCTGGTGCTTTCCATGTCACTTCCCATGGTCATATCCATGGCAGTGAATGCATTGTATAACATTGTGGACAGTTATTTTGTGGCAAAGATCAGTGAAGATGCGATGACGGCGCTTGCCCTTGTGTTTCCGATGCAAAATCTCGTCAATGCCATTGTTATCGGATTTGCGATCGGAATCAATGCAAGGGTCGCCTTTTATCTGGGAGCAAAAGAGGAGAAACTGGCGGATGAGTCGGCATCCGTGGGGCTTTTGTTAAATTTGATCCACGGTCTGGTGCTGGCACTGCTTTGTTCTGCCATTATGCCATCGTTTCTTCGGATGTTTACAGGCGATACACAGGTGATCGCACTGGCATGCACGTATTCCACGCGGGTATTTGCGTTTGCACCAGTGATCGGTCTGGAACTTGCATATGAAAAGATCTTTCAGGCAGTCGGGCGGATGAAGGTGTCGATGATCTGTATGATGCTCGGATGTGTAACCAATATTATTTTAGATCCGGTTATGATCTTTGGTCTGGGACCGGTACCGAAGCTTGGAATTGCGGGTGCGGCTTATGCCACGGGAATCGGTCAGTGTGTGACGCTGGCGGGGTATCTGCTGTTTTATTTTGCACGTCCGATGCATGTAAAGGTCAACGTCGCAAATATGAAGACAACCGGAAACGTAATGAAAAATATTTATACCATCGGAATTCCGGCAACTTTAAATCTTGCACTTCCTTCCATTCAGGTGTCCGCATTAAATGCAATCCTTGCGCCGTTTCCGGGAAGTTATATTCTGGTGCTCGGAGTTTATTATAAACTGCAGACATTTATTTATCTGACGGCAAACGGAATTGTGCAGGGAATCCGGCCGCTCGTTGGATATAATTATGGAGCGGGAGAATATGACAGGGTGAAAAAGATTACGCACACCTCCATGGGATTGATCGCACTGGTTATGGTTATGGGAATGGCAATTTCCTGTGCAATTCCGCAGCAGCTGATGGGATTGTTTACCACAAGCCGCGCAACAATGGAAATCGGAGGTGCGGCACTCAGAATCATCAGTTTTGGATTCGTGGTATCCTCGGTTTCCGTTACATTTTCCGGAGTCCTGGAGGGACTGGGAAAGGGCATGCCATCACTTTTGATTTCTCTTGCGCGCTATATCGTTGTGATGCTGCCGGTTTCTTTTGCGCTCAGCCGGTTGTTACAGGCATCGGGTGTGTGGTACGGATTTGCCGTTACCGAGTATATCGTAGCGGTTCTTTCCTATTATATATACAAATTCCATATGAGAGATATAAAAGGGTAACAAAATAAAAAAAGTGTGGTACAATAGTTAAAATATGGATAAGAGAAAAGGAATAAGGAGGAGTCGGTTATGCCATACTCAAACGCCACCAAACAGGCATTTGCAGATGCTCTTCGAAAACTGTTGGAACAGAAACCTTTTGCGAAGATCAGTGTATCACACATTTGCGAAGAATGCGGAATGAACCGCAAAAGTTTTTATTATCATTTTAAAGATAAATATGATCTGGTCAACTGGATTTTTGACACTGAAATTACAAAGATTTTTTCAGAAGAAGAATGGAAAAATGCCGGCTTTACATGGGATATACTGGAAAAAATCTGTGAGTATTTTTATAAACACCGGACATTCTATTCGAAAGTACTGCAGATTGAGGGGCAGAACTCTTTTACCGAACATTTCCGGGATATTTTAGTCCCTGTCAATCGTAAATTTCTTGCGATGGTAGAGGAAGAGGAAAAAGGAGAGCACGACGAATTTTATATTCATTTCTTTTCGGATGCATTTCTGGCAGCACTGGTGAGATGGCTTGAGGACAGGGAATGTGTGTCCCCGCAGGAATTCAGTGCACTGTTGCGTTCGAGTGTGGAAATGATTGCAAAGTATGTGCTGCACAGTCAGAAATAAGGGCAGAAGTATTCTGTAATCTGGAAAAATTCGACAAATTTTACCCACATTCGTGCATTTGTCCACTTGAATTTAAGAAGAGAAAAGATATAATACTTTTCAGATTACACAAAAACATTTCTGTCATGTTATGGCGACAGAATGAAAGGAAGTTGAGATTATGAATAAAATGTCATTACAGAAGAGTATTCAGAACTTTGGAATCAAGCAGGCCTTAAAGTATATGGAGAAAGATCCGGAGGAGAATATTCCGAAACTGATGGATATGGTTGACAAATTTGCACCGGACGGATGGTATGAGGCACAGAGAAATATGATCCGCAAGGTGATTCAGGAGAGGGGAAACTGGTACCAGCTGATTCTTCGCATTTATCAGCTGAATCCGGAAGTCCGTAAGGCATTCTTCCAGAATTTCATTTTCAATGCAAGCTTAAAAGGCAGCGCACTGCAGGAGCAGCTTGCTGAAGAAAACAACTGTAACATTCCGTGGGCAATTCTGTTAGACCCTACCTCTGCATGTAATTTACACTGTACCGGATGCTGGGCAGCAGAGTATGGCCATCAGCTGAATCTGGATCTGGATACGATTGATTCTATCGTACGTCAGGGTAAGGAGCTTGGTACCTATATGTATATTTATACAGGTGGAGAACCATTGGTACGTAAAAAAGACCTGATCAAGATCTGTGAGATGCATCCGGATTGTGAATTCCTTTCTTTCACAAACGGTACTTTGATTGATGAAGAGTTCTGCCAGGAAATGCTTCGTGTCAAGAACTTTGTTCCGGCGATCAGTCTGGAAGGATTCGAGACAGCCAACGATGGACGAAGAGGCGAAGGTGTATTTGATAAAGTACAGCATGCCATGAGCCTGTTAAAGAGCCATGGTTTACCATTTGGTATTTCCACCTGCTATACCAGAAAGAATTTAGATGATGTAACCAGCGAAAAATTCTTTGATATGCTGGTTGAGAGTGGTGCATTATTTGTATGGTTCTTCCACTATATGCCGGTTGGAAATGATGCAGCAGTGGAACTTCTGCCTACACCTGAGCAGCGTGAGGAAATTTTCCATCGTATCCGTAAGTTCCGTCAGACAAAGGCAATATTTAGCATGGATTTCCAGAATGACGCACAGTTTGTCGGCGGATGTATCGCCGGTGGACGAAGATATTTACATATCAATGCCAAGGGTGATGTGGAGCCATGCGTATTTATTCATTATTCCAATGCAAATATTCATGACTGCAGCCTGCTGGATGCTTTAAAGAGCCCATTATTCCAGGCATATCATGACAACCAGCCGTTTAATGACAATATGCTTCGTCCGTGTCCGATGCTTGAGAACCCGGATAAGCTTGGAGAGATGGTAAAAGAGTCAAAGGCTGTGAACACCGATTATCAGTCACCGGAGACACCGGAACATCTGAAAGAAAAGGCTGCTCCTTATGCCGAGAACTGGACACCTACAGCAGAAAAACTCTGGAACAAAGAAAAAGAAAAGATTGCAGCAGGAAAAGCTGGCGTGGAACAGTAATGATAAGTTTTCTCAATAAGGACAGCCGGATTGCTGTTGCATAAAGTGTGGGACTCCGCTATTTATCGGATGATAGATGGTGTGAGTCCTTTTTTTATGCTCTTTTTTGCACGCCGTGGTAACTAAAAAAATACTTGCAAATTGGAAAAATGGGGCATAAAATACGTTTTTAAACAGGAAGACAAAATTATAAATCAGTTATTAAGGAGGAAACAACGATGTTAAAGTGTTTCAAAAATTTTGATGCCAAGAAAACCGGACTTTTTGCAGCAGGTGTACTGTTTGGTACCGCAGGAATCAAGATTCTTTCCAGCAAGGATGCAAAGAAACTTTATACAAATTGTACAGCAGCCGTACTCCGTGCAAAGGAAGTTGTTTTAAAGACCGCTACAAAGGTACAGGAGAATGCAGAGGATATCTATGCAGAGGCTAAGCAGATCAACGAAGACCGTGCAGCAAAAGAAGAGGAAGTATTTGACGGTGAGGAAGTAACCGAAGAGACAACTGCCGAAGAGACAGAAACTACCGAAGAGACAGCAGAGGCATAAAAACGCATGAAAGAGATGTTACGCAATAAGTAACATCTCTTTTATCGAAAGCAGGTTAAAGATATGAAATTTCAAATCAGACATGAGATAAGAGGAAGAATGAGAATTCACGTGATCCAGAGCCGTATGTCATTTGCACAGGCAGATACATTACAGTATTATCTGGAACAGTGTGAATCTGTGATTTCCGCAAAAATTCAAAATCGTACCGAAGATGTGACCATTTGTTATGAAGGAAGCAAAGATGCAATCCTTGAAGTGTTAAAGGCATTTTCGTATGAAAAGACGGATGTTCCGGATACCTATATTAAAAATTCCGGAAGAGAAATGAATCAGCATTACTGGGATCAGCTGGTGGAGCAGACGTTCTGGCATTTCGGTAACAAACTATTTCTTCCGTTTTCCGTTCGTGCAGTCATCACAGCGGTGAAATCCGTGAAGTATATCTGGAAAGGGCTTCAGACTCTGTTTCAGGGTAAGATCGAGGTTCCGGTACTGGATGCAACTGCCATTGGTGTTTCCATTATCCGTGGTGATTTTGCGACCGCAGGATCTGTGATGTATCTGCTTGGTATCGGAGAGACGCTGGAAGAATGGACACATAAGAAATCCGTGGGAGATCTGGCACGCAGTATGTCACTCAACATCAGCAAGGTATGGATGATGTGTGATGGACAGGAAGTACTCGTTTCCGCAGACAACGTGCAGTCCGGAGATGAAGTGCGCATTCATATGGGAAATGTGATCCCGTTTGACGGAACGGTAACGGATGGAGAGGCAATGGTAAATCAGGCATCTTTAACCGGAGAATCGGTTCCGGTCCGCAAAGTACCTGATGGCGTGGTATATGCCGGAACTGTTGTCGAGGAAGGCGAGATTACGATCCGCGTCAGAGAAGCAAACGGATCAAGCAAGTATGAAAAGATCATGGCGATGATCGAGGAATCAGAGAAACTGAAATCCTCACTGGAAGGAAAAGCCGAACATTTAGCAGATAAACTGGTGCCATATACCTTCCTGGGAACAGGGCTTGTATGGCTGTTTACCAGAAACGTGACAAAAGCAATTTCTGTGTTAATGGTGGACTTCTCCTGTGCATTGAAACTTGCGATGCCATTGTCCGTGCTCTCTGCAATCCGGGAAGCAAGTACCTATAACATTACCGTAAAGGGAGGCAAGTATCTGGAAGCTATGGCGGAAGCGGATACCATCGTCTTTGATAAGACCGGTACACTGACCAAGGCACAGCCGACAGTGGCAAAGATTGTTTCCTTTAATGATCAGTCCGAGGATGAACTGCTTCGTATTGCTGCCTGTTTAGAGGAACATTTTCCACATTCCATGGCAAAGGCTGTGGTACGTGAGGCAGTAAACCGGAATCTGGTACATGAGGAACTTCACTCAAAGGTAGAGTACATTGTCGCACACGGTATTTCTTCCAAGATCGGGGAGAAACATATTGTGATCGGAAGCTATCATTTCGTATTTGAGGATGAGAATGCTACAATTCCGGAGGGAAAGAAAGAGATATTTGAGCAGCTTCCGGAGCAGTATTCCCACCTGTATATGGCGATTGACGGAGTGCTTGTGGCAGTGATCTGCATCGAAGATCCACTTCGTCTGGAAGCGGTTGAGGTTATTGCAAAGTTAAAGAAACTCGGAATCTCAAAGGTTGTTATGATGACCGGAGACAGCGACCGCGTGGCATCTGTGATTGCGAAAAAAGTCGGTGTGGATGAGTATCATTCCGAGGTATTGCCGGAAGATAAAGCAAGCTTTGTTGAGGCAGAAAAGAATGCCGGAAGAAAGGTGATCATGGTCGGTGACGGTATCAATGATTCTCCGGCATTGTCTGCAGCGGATGTCGGCATTGCCATCAGTGATGGTGCACAGATCGCACGCGAGATTGCAGATGTGACGGTGGGTGCAGATGATCTCCATGAGCTCGTTACCTTAAAGAAGATCAGTAATGGGCTGATGGAGCGGATTCACAGAAATTACCGTCTGATCGTAGGAATTAACACCTCATTGATCGTTCTTGGTGTGGCAGGGGTATTTCCACCGACCACATCGGCATTGCTTCACAACACGTCCACACTTCTGATCAGCTTAAAGAGCATGAACAATCTGCTCGATGAGAAGGAAGAAGTAACAGAAGAAAATGTAGCAGAAGCATTTGCATAATGGAAACAAAACTGTCTGATTCTCATAAAATAAAAAGAATGAGAATAAGGCAGGAACAAAATGAAAGAATTATATCCTGGGGATCAGGGAATCTGGGTACAATATCTGCAGCTGGCATTGCAGCGTGCAGGACAGCAGGTGATGCTGGATGGAATTTTTGGACCAAAGACCTGTGCAGCCGTGGAAAAAGTAATGGGCAGCAGCGGAAAGTGTGCGGTAAAAGAAGCACAGTGGAACCGTCTACTGCCCTTTTTACGTGGGTATATCACACACGAGGTAAAAGCAGGAGATACTTTTTTCTCCATTGCGAAAATGTATGATACAACGATGGAGCGAGTGATGCATGCAAATCCCGGAACGGATGCCGGAGCATTACAGATTGGAAGTACGGTTGTTGTACCATTTAATTTTCCGCTGGTTTCCGGAGAAGTTCCATACACTTCCCTGCTTACCGGGTGGATCATCGAGGGCTTGCAGGCACGTTATCCCTATCTGCAGGTGGGAACGATCGGAAGAAGTGTTATGGGAACACCCCTGTGGTCGCTGCAGTTGGGAAATGGTCCGGTAGAGGTGGGGTACAATGCTTCCTTTCATGCCAATGAGAGCATTACCACACCGGTACTTTTAAAGTTTGTGGAGCGGCTGTTAGAGGCATATGCAGACGAACGTATGTATGAAGAACTGTACCCGGAGCGGCTGTTTGAAGAATATTCCCTGTATCTTGTACCATTGGTTAATCCGGATGGTGTGGATCTGGTAAATGGGCTTTTGACGGAAGGATTTTATTATCGCCGTGCGGTCCGCATTGCGTCCGGATTCCCGGATATTCCGTTTCCGGACGGATGGAAGGCAAATATCCAGGGAGTTGATCTGAATCTGCAGTTTCCGGCAGGATGGGATATGGCAAAGAAAATAAAATTTGAACAGGGGTATAACCGTCCGGCACCGAGGGATTACGTGGGACAGACACCGCTCAGCGTCCCGGAGAGTATTGCCATGTTTGATTTTACGAGAAACCATGATTTTTCCCTGATTCTTGCATATCACACACAGGGAGAAGTGATTTACTGGAAGTATCTGGATGAGGAACCGGAAGGCGCCCGCCGCATTGCGGAATATTTTGCAAAAGTGAGCGGTTACCGGATCGAGGAAACACCGGCGGCGTCCGGGTATGCCGGATACAAAGACTGGTTTATCGAGGAATATGACAGACCGGGCTATACAGTCGAGGCGGGTATGGGAGAAAATCCACTGCCGATGGAGCAGTTTTCGAAAATTTATAAAGATAATGTGGGAATCCTGCTTGGAGGAATGACGGAACTTGAATAAAAAATGAGGATTACCTCTGGTAATCCTCGTAAATTTTTTTGATGTGATTGTAGATTTTACTTCCAATGGTAGTATCAAACGTTTTGACCAGTGCATTGTTTAATGCAAGTTTATTTTCGGATTCTTCCACCGCTTTATAAATGGATGTGTATTTGCCGGCCGGAAGTTTTTCGTCTTTTAATTCCGTTCGTATTTTTTTGCGGATTGCTTCCGGAAGTTTTTTCTTTTCCGGCTTCTTTTTTTCCACAATTTCTTTTGTCTCTTTTACCTCTTTCGTCTCTTTTTTTGATTCTTTGGGAACGTGATCCGATTTTTTCTTCTTTTTCTTTGTGGAGGTTCCCTTTTTTAAAGAAACATCCTTTGGGGTGGAAGGGGAAGCAATGCTTGGCTGGCGGAAGGCTTCGATGTTTCTTCCGCGCCAGAAATCGACAATACTGTCAAACCCGGTATCCTGGCTGATGATGTAAACCGGACCTTTTTCCCCTTTCCCGATCAGGAATCCAAGATAGGTGGCCAGCTGGAAATCCAGATAATTTTTAGCTACCTTGTGTGTTTCAATATATTCGATCACCGCTTTGGACGCCATCATTTCTACATGTGTTTCAAAAGGGATGGACTTGATGCTGTCTCCGTAAAAAATGACAACACGGTCAGATGCAGAGAGTTTTTGGATGTCTGTTACACCATCGTTGTGTACATTTTCATAGTCTACAAGATAAATGCCCATAGGTATTGTTCCTCTTTTCCTTAATATGTATCCATTATACGTCAAATGAAAAAGAATGGCAAGAGAAGGGAATACGGCAAAGAAATAGGGGGATTGTACGCAGGGAAAGTTGGAAACAGGAAGGGGGATTTTTTAAAAAGGGAAATATGGTTGACGGAAATGTGGTAAAAGATTATACTTAATAAATAACAAGTTTTGAATTTTTGAGCAAAATATATAAAACCGAACGGTTTTAAGGGAAGGAGAATAAAGTTATGAAGAACATGAAGGTAAGGACCAAGCTGAATCTGATTCTGGTTCTGGTCATTTTACTTGTGGCTTTTGGGGGTACTGTTTCCGTCAAAGACATGGAAGATGTGAAAGACAAAGCACTGGAAACGATGGAAGCATCGTCCCGCCAGAGTTATGATGATTCGATCAAAGAGCAGGTGGAGGTGGTTATTTCCCTGTTGTCGGAGATCAATGACGCATATAAAGCGGGAACTTATACGCTGGATGAAGCAAAAAAAATTGCAGCAGATGAAGTCCGGCAGATGCGTTACGGAGAGGCCGGTTACTTCTGGATTGACCAGTCAGATGGTACAAATGTGGTTCTGCTTGGCAGTGATACCGAGGGAACAAACCGTATGGAAACCAAGGATGCAAAAGGATACCAGATGGTGAAAGAAATCATACGTGTAGCAGTGGAAGACGGTGGAGGATACACAGATTTTGTATTCCCGAAACCAGGAGAGACAAAACCTTCCCCGAAGCGTTCCTACAGTGAGTACTTTGAACCGTTTGACTGGGTGGTCGGTACCGGAAATTATACGGATTATATTGATACTGCCATTGCAAAGCAGAACAAGGTATTTTCCAACTATGCAATGCAAAAGGCAATCGCCCTGATCGCGGTATGTATTGTGATGCTTGCGGTTGTTGCAGTACTTGTTTTTATGATCGCACAGGATATTACAAAGTCGTTAAAGAAAGTTGTCGCAGAGATTGAAGTGATTGCAGGCGGAAATTTTGCCCGAAAGATGCAGACGAATATGATGAAGCGGAAGGATGATTTCGGACAGCTGGCAGGAACACTCGAGACGATGCGGGAATCGGTATGCGGATTGCTTGCACAGGTAAAGAAGGAAGCTGCAAATATTGATAACGTTGTGGAATCAATGGATACCAATATATCAAATCTGAATGGGGAAATTGAGGATGTGTCTGCAACGACCGAGCAGCTTGCTGCAAGTACCGAGGAGACGGCGGCATCGGCAGAGCAGATCAACAGCATGACCCAGCAGATTGACGGAGCGGCAAAAGAGATTGCCGTACGTGCACAGGACGGAGCTACAGAAGCAGAAGAAATCCATAAGCGGGCAACGCAGACAAAAGAAACAACGGTAGAGAACCGGAAGAAAGTTCAGGAAATGCTTGGAGAAATCAGGGAAAGACTCGAAAAGGCACTCGAAGACGCAAAGGTTGTGGAACAGATCGGTGTGCTTGCAGATTCCATTCTCGCGATTACCGGACAGACCAATCTGCTTGCACTGAATGCATCTATTGAGGCAGCACGCGCGGGCGAGGCAGGAAAGGGATTTGCAGTTGTTGCAGAGGAAATCCGGGTACTGGCAGAACAGTCCAAAGATGCCGTGGCAAATATTCAGGCTGTGACGGAAAACGTGGATAATGCAGTAGGAAATCTGACCAAAGATTCCAACCGTCTGCTGAATTTTGTGGATACAGATATTGTGAAGAGTTTTGATGAATTTGAGAAGATGGCAGATGATTATAACATGGATGCCTCTAAAATCAACGATCTGGTGTCGGATTTCAGTGCAACTTCCGAAGAACTGGTAGCATCTATTTCCAATATTACAGAGGCGATTGACGGAATTACCTCTGCATCGAATGACAGTGCTGCCGGCACAACGAACATTGCACAGAAGACCGTTTCCATTGCAAACGGATCGGCAGAAGTCATGAAAGGCGCAAAGACAGCGGAAGCTTCTGCGGGAGAACTTCGCAGGAATGTAAGCAACTTTGTGATCGAAGAATAAGAAACATAAAAAGAATACTTTATAAAATACGGGGAAAGTGGTTCATGAACTGCTTCCCCGTATTTTTATCTGTTCACAAAATGAACACAGAGTTTACATTTTTTACACACGTAAAAGCGATACACTGTTTCCGTAAAGGGCATTTTGTTGTCCAAAAAAGAAAAGGAGCATTTCGCTGTGATTGAGATCAATAATCTTGTAAAAAAATACGGGGATCATACGGCTGTCGATCATCTGTCACTCGTTGTGGAACCGGGGAAAATTTATGGTTTTCTGGGTCCAAACGGTGCTGGCAAATCAACAACGATGAATATGATAACCGGATATCTCGGTGCGACAAGCGGAGAGATTAAAATTAACGGGCATGACATTTTAAAGGAGCCGGAGAAAGCAAAGAAATGTATCGGTTATCTGCCTGAACAGCCGCCGGTCTATTTTGATATGACTGTCCTGGAATACATGAAATTTGTGGCAGATCTCAAGAAAATCCCAAAAGATAAAAAAGCAAACATGATCGAAGAAGTCATGGATATGGTAAAGATTTCAGACATGAGAAACCGTCTGATAAAGAACCTGTCAAAAGGTTACAGACAGAGAGTTGGTCTTGCTGAGGCGATTATGGGGTATCCGGAGGTGATCATCCTGGATGAGCCGACAGTAGGTCTTGACCCTAAACAGATTATTGAAATCCGAACCTTAATTAAAGAATTAAAAAAGAAACATACCGTTATTCTCAGCTCGCATATACTTTCTGAAGTAAGCGCGGTATGCGATCTGTCTCTTATACACATCTGACGCTGCCGACGAC
>ERZ1027065.711-NODE-711-length-13517-cov-10.877507_pt1 | contig 13517 bp, 8 predicted proteins | sample MGYA00519421_ERZ1027065 | MGnify/ENA primary metagenome ERZ1027065 (study PRJEB26926, sample SAMN06164495) | human gut metagenome | biome: ENVO:00009003; feature: ENVO:2100002; material: ENVO:00002003 | host: Homo sapiens | place: USA | collected 2012 ... | reverse complement strand
ATTTGAAATATCCGCTTATTAAGTTACAAAAAATAACATTTTTAGCATTTATTTTATTTAATATAAAAACGCTCAATGTAAAAAATAGTAATGCAAACGCAAATTGTAATGAAAAGGAGTGTTTTCAAATGTCAAGTTCCAAGAACGTTGTTCCGGAAGCTAAGGAAGCTCTTAACAGATTCAAAATGGAAGCTGCTAATGAGGTTGGTGTAAATCTCAAGCAGGGTTATAACGGCGACCTTACTTCTAAGCAGGCCGGCTCTATCGGCGGACAGATGGTCAAGAAGATGATCAAGGCTTATGAAGACGGCATGAAATAAGAAGTATAAATACCCTGATTCTTCAATAAATTTCGGACAAAATGAAGGTCTGCCGGTTAAACCGACAGACCTTCTTCTGTGTTTGTTATTAAATATTTCAGCTGACGGATACGGCTTTATATCCGATATCATAAAACATTAATATACACTAATTGGATTTAACAGGGCAAAAGAATCCATTCCGTCAAGATAAGCTAATATCGCGTCATTTGACAGTACCACCGAGTTATCCTCGTTATGGTTGCCGGCTACAACAATCACATACAGATAACCGTCTCCCTCGTTTTCCATAATTCCTGTAAGGTTTGTGTACTGTCGGAAGTTCTTACAGGTAATAGCGGTATAGTATTCCTCCGAGCCGTCGTTACTTCTTATTTTTACTGTAACAGCCACACCGTTGTATACATCATCCGGCATTCCCTCGGCTTCTACCAATGTAACTGTGTTGCCCTCCTTAGCCTCATAATATTTTATGAGGGCAAGAGCCTGTGCGGCGTCGGCAACATAGCCATCATAATCTATGGCGGCACCGTTTCTGAAGGTGTATGTTTTGCCCGTACAATACATCGCCTTGCCTTTATAGTTCCAATCAAGAACGCCGTTTCTTACATAATAAAGAGTAGTGCCGTATCTTAAAACACCAGAGAAATTCCAGTCAAGAACCCCGTTTACCACGCCGTAATATGTTCCGTAGTAATTTGTAAGGCTACAATAGTCCCAATTGAGGAAGCCCTCATCTATGTAATACCATGTGCCATAATAATTTACAAGTCCTGTATAGGAAGTGTCGATCTGGCTGTTTGTAAGATAGCACCATTCATTGCCATAGTAATTATAAAGGCCGTTTTTATTCCAGTTAAGAACACTGTCCTCAACATAATACCAAGTATCGTAATACTTAGTAAGTCCGGTATAATTCCAATTAAGGACACTATCCTCAACATAATACCAAGTATCGTAGTACTTAGTAAGTCCGGTATAATCCCAATTAAGAACGCCGTTTCCTACAAAGTACCAAGTATCGTAATACTTAGTGAGTCCGGTATAATTCCAATTAAGCTTGCCGTTTTCCACATAATACCAAGTGTCATAATACTTAACAAGGCCTGTGTAGTAGGCATTATGTTTACCGTTTTCCATATAGAGCCAAGTACCGTCATCCGTTCGCTTAAGTGAATCGGTAGTAGACGCAAAAGCGACGACCGACATTACAGACAGCGATAGAATAACAGTCAGTACAACCGCAATCAACTTTTTGAATTTTTTCATAAATTTAATATCCTCCCTGATTTTTACGGCATAAAGCCCTGCCGCTTATTCGAATTATACAACAAACTGTATATAATTGCAATAGTTTTTATGCAAAAGTGTTGTATTGACACATTTCTCTAAAAAACACAAAACCGTTCAAATTAATGAACGGTTTTGCAATATTTTGTATGCAGCAGTCTTTAAGCAAGCGAGAAACAATCAAATACAATGCGTATTACGCAAGAATTCCGTTTCTGACATAGTAACGCGTGCCGTAATAATAGGTGTATCCCGTATAATTCCAGTCAAGCACGCCCTTTTTGACGTAATACCAAGTGCCGTAATATTTTGTAAGACCGGTGTAATCCCAATTAAGCACACTGCCCTCGCAATAATACCAGGTGCCGTAATAGTTTGTGAGCCCCGTATAGTTCCAATTTAAGACGCTGTTTTCGACGTAATACCATGTGCCGTAGTAGTTCGTGAGCCCCGTATAGTTCCAATTAAGAACACTGTTTTCGACGTAATACCATGTACCATAGTACTTTGTAAGGCCCGTATAATTCCAATTAAGAACACTGTTTTCGACATAATACCAAGTACCATAATACTTAGTAAGACCTGAGTAATCCCAGTTCAGCACACCGTTTTCGACATAATAATAAGTGCCGTAATAATTTACAAGCCCGCTGTATGAAGTATCATTTTTGCCGCTAACCATATAGTAATATTTATCTCCTATATATTTCAGCGATATTGTGTTCGCGGGAGCTTCCTTTACGTCAAAGTCACATTTTGCGGTTTTATCGGAGCCGAGAAGCTTTGGAGTTTCGTCTCCGCTGTAAATATCAAATGCAGTTACAGATATACTGCCTTCTTTATAGTTGCCGTCAAAATAAAAAGTATAACTTCCGTACAGTTGCTCCGTCGAAGAGGATTTCGGTGCGGCTGCCGAGCATCTTAAAGAATCCTGCGAAAAATTATAATTTGTTATTGCCGTACCGCCGTTTTCGTACGAAGCAACAGACGTCTGCTCGCCGTTTTTATCCGCATCTGGCTTTGCGAGCCTCAAATATGAGGAATCGTATTTAAGTGTATAGCTGCCGCCCGCGGCCCCTGCCGGAGCATATATTTTTACCTCTACCCTGTTATAGCCCATAATCTGAGCGTCAACTCTGAAGGATGCGCTTTCGGAAGAAGTGTCAACGGCAAACGACGTCGCAAGTACAGCGAACACGCATACAAGTATTGCGAGAGCCATAACAGCCGAAATTATTTTAGTTCGTCTTTTCATATTAACCTCCGTTAAGCCCCGAAACAGACATTTACTTATATCGGAATTATACAACATCCGAAATGCATAGTCAACACTCATGCATTATCGGTTGACACCCGAAAAACAAAAAAATATACCTAATTCCGAAAAACGAATTTCGAAACACGGTATATTTTCTATGTTAAAGTGTAAGCTGCTCGCCGACATCGTCAGCCGACAAAGTCGCACCGGCGGCAGGCAAGGTTCTCGTCCTGTATCTCGCAGGCTTTACAAACTCATCATCGGTATACTCTTTTACGGAAGATACCCTATGCCCTTTTTTGAGAGTCATAACCGATACGCCCATAGAATCCTTGGTCGTTTTGACGGCTATTGCGCCGGTATTGAGAAGAAGAATTCTGCCGGAGGTGGACTTCATAACATACTCCTTATCCTCAGTCACGCAGAACATATTGACTACCGGGAATTTCTCACAATACGCCTTAATCAGCTTCTTGCGGTTCGTTTTAGTCTCATAGGCGGAGAGGTCTATTTTGGCAAGCTTGCCGTTTTCAAAGAAGAACAGCATAAAGCCCTTATAGTCTGTTGTAACCGCCATATACACGGCGTTTTCATCGGGCTCCATCTCAAGCTTTGAAGCCACATAATCACCGAGAACGCTCGCCTTGCTGTCATCAAAATCGGCAGCTTTGGCTTTATAAACACGGCACTTATCGGTAAAGAACAAAAGCTCTGTATTGTTTGCAGCCTCAACGGTCTCGATTATTTCATCGTTTTCCTTTAGCTTTTGCTCACCGCTCATACGCAGTGACTGCGGAGTTATCTTTTTGAAATAGCCCTCCTTGGTAAAGAACAGCGTGACGGGATAATTCGGTATCTCCTCATCGGGCTCCGATTCATCATCTATATCACTCGTGTAGATTATTTCCGAACGACGCGGCTTATCGTAATTTTTAACGACATCCGAAAGCTCGTTTACGATAATTTTTTTAACTCTTGAGCGACTTGCGAGAATATCCTCCATATCCTCGATTTCGGCTCTCAGCTTTTCTATATCTTCCGTTTTCTTTAAAATATACTCACGGTTTAAGTGGCGCAATTTGATTTCAGCCACATAATCCGCCTGTATCTTATCTATTCCGAAGCCTATCATCAGGTTCGGAACAACCTCGGACTCCTCGTCCGTTGAGCGTATTATTCTTATTGCTTTATCAATATCGAGAAGAATTTTTTGAAGTCCCTCTAAAAGATGCAGCCTGTCTTTTGCTTTGGAAAGGTCAAAAAAGACGCGGCGATTTACACATTCGGTACGGAAAGCTATCCATTCCAAAAGCAGCTCGCGCACTCCGAGAACTCTCGGCGTTCCTGCTATAAGGACATTAAAGTTACAGCCGAATGAATCTTCGAGCGGAGTCATTTTATAGAGCTTTTTCATAAGCTTGTCTGCATCTGTGCCGCGCTTTAAGTCGATTGTTATTTTAAGACCCTTTTTATCGGTCTCGTCGCGGATATCGGAAATTTCCTTGGCCTTGCCGCCCTTTGCGAGTTCGACTATCTTATCGATTATCGCCTCCGTAGTGGTGGTCGCCGGAATTTCGTATATATCAATACAGTTATTCTTTTTATCATAGCTGTACTTTGCGCGAATTTTGAAGCTTCCGCGACCCGTGCGGAATATCTCGTTCATTTTATCTTCATCGTAGAGTATCTGACCGCCGCCTATAAAATCGGGAGCCTTGAGCGTTTCGGTTATATCGGCGTCGGGGTCCTTTATAAGCGCCACGGTAGTATCGCAGATTTCTTTCAAGTTGAACGAACAAATATTTGAAGCCATACCGACGGCTATACCCATATTGGCATTTACGAGCACCGACGGGAATGTAACGGGCAAAAGCGTGGGCTCAGTCATGGTATTGTCGTAGTTCGGTACAAAATCGACCGTGTCCTTATCTATATCGCGGAAAAGCTCGGCTGAAATCGGAGCTAATTTTGCCTCGGTATAACGTGAAGCCGCATACTGCATATTTTTTGAATACGATTTACCGAAGTTACCCTTTGACTCAACATAAGGATGAAGGAGCGACTCATTGCCGCGCGCCAAACGAATCATCGTCTCGTAAATTGCCGCGTCGCCGTGGGGGTTCAGCTGCATGGTGCGGCCGACTATATTGGCGGATTTTATAGTGCCTCCCTGAAGCAGCCCCATTTTATACATAGTATAAAGCAGCTTTCTGTGTGACGGTTTAAAACCGTCTATTTCGGGAATGGCACGCGACATAATAACACTCATGGCATACGGCATATAGTTCACTTCAAGCGTATCGGTTATATGCTGCTCTACCACCTCGCCTGCACCGAGAATATGAGCGTTTATGTTAAGTTCCTCCGAATTTCGGTCTGTTTCGTTTTTCTTGGTTCTTTTAGCCATTTTCCGACTCTCCTGATTTGCCGTGATAACGTTAAGAAAGGTCAGTCATATCAATGTACTGAGCACCGTTTTCGGCAATATAATCTTTTCTGCCCTGTAAATTGTCGCCGAGTAAAAGGTCAAATTTATCGGCGACAGCCTCGGGTGAATAATCCGGCTCGACCTTTATAAGACGACGGGTTTTGGGATTCATTGTAGTAAGCCACATCATCTCGGGTTCGTTTTCACCGAGACCCTTTGAACGCTGTATGGTATATTTTCTGTCTCCGATTTCAAGAAGGGCATCCTGCTTTTCCTTTTCGGTGTAGCAAAACCAGGTCTCGTCCTTGCAAGTTATTTCGTAAAGCGGAGATTCGGCTATAAACACCTTACCCTCTTTTATAAGCGTGGGCATAAGACGATAAATCATCGTTAATATCAGCGTCCGTATCTGATAACCGTCAACGTCGGCATCGGTACAAATTATGACCTTGCTCCAGCGCAGATTATCCATATTGAAAAGCGACAGATTTTTATTTGCCTTGGAGCTTACCTCAACGCCGCAGCCGAGCACTTTGATAAGGTCTGTTATAATGTCGTTTTTAAATATTTTGGGGTATTCGGCCTTAAGACAGTTGAGTATTTTCCCTCGTACCGGCATAACCGCCTGAAAGGCACTGTCTCTCGCCTGCTTGCAGGCACCGAGAGCCGAGTCGCCCTCCACTATGAATATTTCACGCTCCGAAACGTCCTTTGAGCGGCAGTCAACGAATTTTTCGATTCTGTCAGTCATACTGTTGCCGCTTTGAAGCGTCTTTTTAATGTTGAGCCTTGTGGATTCGGCCTTGACGCGTGAACGCATATTTATGAGCACCTGCTCGGCAATTTTTTCGGCGTCTATTCTGTTTTCTATAAAATACACTTCAAGCTGATGGCGGAGAAAATCCGTCATAGCCTCCTGAATGAATTTATTGGTTATAGCTTTTTTGGTCTGATTTTCGTATGACGTCTGGGTTGAAAAGGATGACGAAACAAGCACAAGACAATCCTCCACATCCTGGAAATTTATCTTGCTGTCGCTCTTTAAATACTTGCTGTTTGCTTTTAAATAGCTGTCAATCTGCGAAACGAACGCACTTTTTACCGCTTTTTCGGGAGCGCCGCCGTGTTCAAGAAAGCTGGAATTATGGTAATACTCCTTAAGCTGTTTTTTATTGGAAAAACACAGCGCAACATTGAGCTTAACCTTGTATTCGGGCAAATCGGCTCTGTCTCTGCCCTTTCTCTCACCCTGCCAAAACTGCACTGAAGAAAACGCATCGTCGCCGACAAATTCCTTTATATAATCGACTATACCGTTTTCGTAGCAGTATTCGTATTTATCAAAGCTCTTTTCGCCGGTTTGATTGCGAAGAACGAATTTTATTCCCGCATTTACAACCGACTGCCTTAATATAGTCTCCTGATAGTATTCAAGAGGAATATCAATATCGGTGAACACCTTGATATCCGGTTTCCAGCGTATTCTTGTCCCGGTATCTTTTTTATTGTATGGTTCCTTTTGAAGCTCGCTGACGGGCTCGCCCGCCTTAAAATGTATCTCATAGCGAAATCCGTTTTTGTGCACCTCGGCATCCATATACTCCGAAGCATACTGTGTGGCACAAAGTCCGAGTCCGTTAAGTCCGAGTGAATACTCGTATGTTCCGCCGTTGTTTGTATTATATTTACTGCCGGCATACATCTCACAGAAGAGCAGCTCCCAGTTCCAGCGCTTTTCCTTTTCGTTGTAGTCCATAGGCATACCTCTGCCGTGATCGACAACCTCAACGGAGCCGTCGAGAAAACGGGTCACGGTTATCTCTTTACCGTAGCCCTCCCTTGCCTCGTCTATGGAATTTGAAAGTATCTCAAATACAGCGTGCTCACAGCCCTCAATACCGTCCGAGCCGAAAATAACGGCAGGGCGAAGCCTAACCCTGTCAGCACCCTTTAGCTGCGAAATACTTTCTTCATTGTATACCGCTTTTTTTGCCATTTAAATAAACCACCTTTTAAATTCCGAGCGGCGGAAAAAATGCACGCAGGAAAATCCTGCCGAAAAATACCGCCATATATTTTACACTATATATAGCGGTCAAGTCAAGTTATTTGCCTTTTCAAACGGATATTTAGGGCTAATACGCCCAAAGCCGACAGCTCAAGTCAGCTTTTATCGTCATCGGTATGCTTTTTAACCTTATGTTTATTTCCGTTTTCATCAACGATATACGTATTTTCAAGATTTGCGACAAGATTTCTTTTAAAAGAGTCGATATACTCGCGGCGCAAAATTGCCTGCTCCTCCTTTTCTTCGGGAGTAAGCCCCTCCCCTTTTTGCTTTTTGGCAAGGAAGTTTATACGCTCAATTTTACTTTGCTCCATAATCATCACCACGTAAAGGTTATTTTTTATTATTTTATAATATTTTTTTAATAAAGTAAAGGAGCGGCTCAACACTTGAAAATATTAAGTGAATATCATATAATTTTATTATGATGAAGGAAGGATTACGATATGTTTAAATATGTTCTGATAGACATTGACAATACGCTTTTGGATTTCAACAAATGTGCCGAAAAAGCTATGACAAACGCTTGCAAAGCTTGCGGAGTAGGTTTCAAAAAAGAAATGCCGTCGGTTTTTCATAAAATCAACGACTCTCTCTGGCAAAGACTCGAAACGGGAGAAATCACAAGGGATCAAATACACGAAAAACGGTGGAATATGGTTTTTTCGGTTATGGGTATCACTTTTGACGGACGCGAATTTGAAAAAGAATTCGTAAAAGGGATATATGACAGCCACGAGCCTGTAAACGGAGCTGTGGATACGGTTAAATATCTGTCAAAAAAATACATACTCTGTGCCGCAAGCAACGGTCCCTTTGAGCAGCAAAAGCATCGGTTGACACTTGCCGGAATGATAGACTGCTTCTCTCACCTTTTTGTTTCGGAGAGAATAGGCGTGCAAAAGCCCCAACGGGAATTTTTTGAGCGGTGCCTCAATGAGCTGCACGAAACCGACAAATCAAAATTTATACTTATAGGCGATTCGCTTACCGCCGATATATCCGGAGGGAATAGCTTCGGAATCACCACCTGTTGGTATGACCACAACGGCACGGGGTATGATAATGTGGGCGCGGATATAAGAATCGACAGTCTCTCAGAAATCAAAAGCATACTTTGAGGAATTATTATGATAAAGCTCCCCGAACAAGTGAATACGGCGATATGCCTGCTGAAAAACAGCGGTTTTGAAGCCTATGCCGTCGGCGGCGCGGTTCGTGATTGTCTGCTCGGCAAAGTCCCGTTTGACTGGGACATCACAACAAGTGCACGCCCCGAGGAAACCGAAAAGGTGTTTTGCGGCGAACGGATAATAGAGACAGGTATAAAGCACGGTACGGTAACTGTTATAATTGACGATATGCCGCTCGAAATAACCACTTATCGCATAGACGGCGACTATACAGACCACCGTCATCCGCAAACGGTATCATTTTCGGATAACCTCAGAGACGATCTCTCAAGGCGGGATTTCACAATAAACACGCTTTGCTGTAATTGCAACGACAAAATAATTGATGCTTTCGGCGGCAAAGACGATTTGAACAACAAAATAATACGGTGCGTCGGCGACCCCGACACCCGTTTTTCGGAGGACGCGCTCAGAATAATGCGTGCCGTCCGTTTTTCGGCGGAGCTCGGATTCAAAATAGAAAAAAGCACATCGGACAGCATACTGAAAAACAGGCAGCTGCTGTCGGATGTGTCAAAAGAAAGATTACAGGTTGAATTCACAAAACTTATCACGGGAAAATACGCAACCGACGTTATACGGAAATATCACGCGGTTATAGAGGTATTTATCCCGGAGCTTGACCCACTTGCAGAATGCGAGCAACACACAAAATATCACAAATACGATGTGTTCGAGCATACGCTTCACGCCGTAGACGCAATAGATTTTAATGACAGAATTTTGCGTCTTACAATGTTTTTCCATGATTTCGGAAAGCCCGACGCCAAAACCACTGACGAAAACGGCACTTCGCACTTCAAAGGTCATGCCGTGATAAGCGAAAAAAAGACGCGAGACATTCTTAAAAGACTGAAATTTGACAATAATACAATAAACGAGGTATCAAAGCTCGTTTTGATACATGATATGAAATCCCCGCGCGACAAAATTCAGGCAAAAAAAATGATGTGCAGTCTCGGAGACGAAGCATACCTTAACCTTATAAAAATCAAGCGTGCCGATAACATGGCAAAGGCCGATCCGCACGCAATAGACGAAAAGCTTAAAAATATGCGTTCGTTCTATGAGGAGATAAAGATAAACAACGAGTGCTATAATTTAAAATCTCTCGCAATAAACGGCGATGATATTAAGGCCTTCGGCATTGCCGAGGGAAAAGAGATTAAAAGCTCACTTGATTTTTTACTTAACGGCGTTATAGAGGGTAAGTGCCAAAACAGAAAAGACGAATTGTTGGAATATCTGAAAGAAAATACAAAATAATTAAAAGCACCGCGATTTTGGCAAAAAGAATCAGCGATGCTTTTTTATTATGCCATAAGACCGCATGACCTGCGAAGCAGTAAAACCGCGTCGCTCTCATCTACGGCTCCGTCTCGGTTTAAATCGGCCTCTTTGAGTTTTATCGGTGACAAGCTTGTTAATCCCGCAGAATATTTAAGCATTATAACAGCGTCCGCACTGTTCGTTTTACCGTCTGAATTCACATCGCCGAAATTCACTCGCGCAACGTAATAATAATCCGTTTTGCCTTTGCGTATGCGAATACCTGCACCGTCCTCGACGACGGCGAAGTCAGGCAAAATATTGCCGTTTTCATCAAACACGGTCAATTCATCCGCAGCATCGATAACTCCTTTGAATACCAATATCTCCTTTAGCGTTTGTACCGTAACACCGACTGCCGTATTTACAACACCGGTTTCTTTCTCCTCGGACACACAATCGAAAGACACAGTTGCATTTCTTATGCCGCTTGCCGCTTCGGATGAAAACGCGGAGCTTCCGTATATTGCATAAAGTGAGGTACATCCGTCTAATGCCGTAGCCGACATCTTCAGAGCTTCGCTGAAAACGGTAACTGTTTTTAAAGACGTACAGCGCGAAAAAGCTTCGTCTGAAACAAGCTCGGTATTTGGGGGCAAAGTAACTTTTTCCAAAGAAGTATTTACCGAAAAGGCAAAAGCCCCTATCTCTTTAAGAGACGGTGAAAAGCTTATCTCCGAAAGTGCGGCACAATTATAGAACGCTCGATCCCCTATTGTTTTTACGCCGCGAAGCTCAGCTTTTGAAAGAGACGAACAATTTTCAAACGTGCTTGTATGAAGTTCCGTAACACTCTTTGGCAACGTAACTTTTTCTAACGCTGAGCAACCGAAAAAGGCTTTCTCACCGATAAATGCCACTCCGTCGGGAATTACGGCGAAAGAAAGCGACGAACACCCTTTAAAGGCTCCCTTGCCTATATATGTAACTCCTTTTTTAAGCTCTGCTTTTTTTAAGGAATAACAGCCCGAAAAGGCATTGTCGCCTATCTCGTTTAAATTCGCGCTGAAGCTGACATATGACAGAGCCGTGCAGTCGGAAAAAGCGTTTTTGCCGACTGCGGTGACGGAATCGGGTAAGCCGATAAATTCCACGGTTCCGTTTGACGAAAATGCGTAATCGTCAATCGCCGCCACCGTTTTGCCCTTAATTTTTTCGGGTACCAAAATCGTGTCGCTCACTCCGCGGTAGCCGCTTACGCAAACCTTTCCGTTCTTAATATAATACACAAAGTCGCTGTCACCCGAGGCAAAAGCATCGAGAGGCAGCGACAATATAACGCAAATAACCGCAAATGCAACTATTGACTTTATTTTATTACAAACAGCTGTCATTTCATTCCTCCGCCCCTTTTATGAGCTTGATTGTATCACCTTTTTCGGCTTTTTTCGGAATTTGTGCTGATTTATCACATAACCTCATTTCCGCCGCTTTATATTCTTTTTACAAAACATCGCATTCAAGGTAACAAACGGCGTCATAAAATGATATGCGGCTAAATGCCGACAAAAACAACACACCGGATATTGATTGTGTGCCGTTTTCTGTTCTGATTTATATTTAAACCGACACTTTTTACTGCTTATTAAATATCAACGGTCAGGCTATTCAAGACTATAACTCATTGACATTTATTTATGCCGATGATATACTTCTAATGTTCGCTCAGGGAGCGATTGTTCAGTAAAGACGTAAGCCGAACAGGGTGCAGACTGAGAAAGCTGTATCTTGTTTGGCTTTTTAAATATAACATTGCTTTTGTGCTACAATTCTAAGAAAACGGATACATAAATTAAAAGGATAACGCAAGTGTTTTTCAGGAGAATATTAAAATGACAAAGGACGAATATTTAATAACCGATCCGCCGCTCAAGGCTTTGACTGTTTTTGCGATGCCTATGATTTTAAGCAGCTTCTTTCAACAAGTATACAATATGGCCGATTCAATTATCGTCGGTCAATTTGTCGGCTCCTCTGCCCTTGCGGCCGTCGGAGCTTGTGCCGCACTTACAAATGTTTTTATTTGTATAGCACTCGGTGCAGGCGTTGGCGCAGGTGTGCTTGTAAGCCGTTATTTCGGTGCTCAAAATTACGGCAAGATGAAAACAATCATATCAACCTCGTTAATAAGCTTTTTGCTTTTAAGCATATTTCTCGGTATCTTTGGATTTTTCGGTTCTAATTGGATGATGAGCATACTGCAAACGCCTGCGGATATAATGGAGGATGCGGTACTGTACTTGCGCATCTATTTTGCGGGCTTTCCGTTTTTATTTATGTACAACATTCTTTCAACCATGTTCACTTCAATCGGCGAATCGAAAATTCCGTTATGGCTTTTAATATTTTCATCTGTATTGAATATCATCATGGACCTTTGGATGGTAGGCGGTCTTAAACTCGGAGTATTCGGTGCGGCTCTTGCCACCCTTATTGCACAGGGCATTTCCGCAATACTTTCGCTTTTGATTTTTCTTTATCGAATGCGAAAATACGCAAGTCCGTTTCATCGATTTGACAAAAGCGAACTGCGTTTAATGCTTAAAATCGCCGTTCCGTCTATTCTTCAACAATCCACGGTATCAATCGGTATGATGATTGTGCAGGCGGTTGTAAATCCGTTTGGCACGCAAGCACTCGCAGGCTACGCGGCAACGATGAGAGTTGAAAATGTTTTTTCACTGATATTTGTATCAATCGGGAATGCCGTGTCACCATTTGTTTCGCAAAATTTCGGTGCCGGAAAAATTGACCGTATTAAAAAAGGCTACCGCGCCGCTTTGCTGTTAGATGTATGCTTTGCCGTACTTGCATTTGTAATTATTGAAACATTGCACACACAAATTTCTTCACTTTTCTTAGGAAAAGACGGAACGGAATTAGCGTATCAAGTGTCCGGTGATTATATGAAATGGATTGGATACTTTTTCATATTTATGGGTATCAAAATGGCAACAGACGGTGTTCTTCGCGGACTTGGAAATATGCGCCCGTTTTTGACTGCAAATATGGTCAACCTTGCGATTCGGTTATCGGTGGCATTGATTTTTGCACCGCATTTCGGCATTGCATTTGTATGGCTTGCAGTTCCGGCAGGTTGGCTCGCCAACTTTGTAATTTCCTATGCGGCACTGAGAAAATCTTGGCCGAAAAGTGCTTTGGATCAGTAAATTCACCATATCTAAAGAAACAGTCACCGCAACGGTGACTGTTTCTTTTTGTCTTTATAGTTTTTGTTGAAAATTGATGCTATTTGTCACTTTGGATTTTTTTCATTGCTTATGATAAAAATTAATATAAATTTTTACTTGTTTACCTTAAATTTTTTTGAGGCAATTAAAGTTCATCATCATAAACTGCTTATGCTTTCATCACATTATCCGTCTAAAGCTCGTATTGCGTTATGACCTTGTGATTTCTTCAATAATACCATTTATTTTATTTAAAGCTTTTAAATAATCTTCTGATGTGGTTGCTCCTCGATTACCATTATAATCTTCTACAAGCGACTCAAATCTATATGCATAACTTAGTTTCCCATCAAATGTATTTATAAGATCATCGTTAATAAAGGTGTTAAGGCTGTCTCTTATACACATCTGACGCTGCCGACGACTAGTCGAGTGTAGAT
>ERZ1027065.701-NODE-701-length-13673-cov-7.168674_pt1 | contig 13673 bp, 8 predicted proteins | sample MGYA00519421_ERZ1027065 | MGnify/ENA primary metagenome ERZ1027065 (study PRJEB26926, sample SAMN06164495) | human gut metagenome | biome: ENVO:00009003; feature: ENVO:2100002; material: ENVO:00002003 | host: Homo sapiens | place: USA | collected 2012 ... | reverse complement strand
TTCAGGTTGATGTCAAGGCCTTTACGTAACTTAATTACATTTGCCATGCGTTTATTTAAAATAATGGTTTCATTAATTTGCCGCAAAAGTAGCAAAAAAGAACGTGAATAAAGAGTAAAAAAGAAAGGAATTACGGAGAAATTTCCGTAATCCCTTTCGTTAACGAACACGAGAACAAGGATTAGGGGTTAAGAATTAGGGATTAATACCCTGCGGAATCATAGTGCAGCCCACTAATCCTTAATCCTTAATCCCTAACCCCTAATCCTTATCATCACTTTTCTTCAGCGAACATCGGGTCCCATGCCGGCAGGCAGACGGGCTTTTGTTTAAACAGTTCCATCACTTTGGCGGGAACATACTTTGTCTCCACTACCAGACGGAACATGTATTCATTGAACCACTCGTCGGTCATGATGAGATGTCCCTGATAACCGGAAGCGGCTCCCCAACTGTTCTCTACCATCCATTTCAAGGGCTTTCCGTCTTTGTTCAAGTCAACGGCCATCAAGGTCATGGCGTGGGAAGAGCCACTGGAGAAAGTCTGGATACGTTGCTTCTTGTCCATCCCGAAGGTGGTGCCCATCAGTGATTCGTAGTCATAGTTTTTCACATCGAGCAGACCGCGTTCGGAGTTCAGGAACTTGCCCACATCGCAAGAGAAGTACATCATGGTGCTGTCCTTCAAGGAGGCAATGGCCATCTCTTTGATGTCCTCTACGGGCAGGTTGACATAAGTCCAGTTCTTGCCGTCGTAACGGTGGCGGTCATAGTCTATTTCATAGCACTTGTAATACTCGCGACTGGGGTCGTTCATCAGCATTACGTAGTTGGTCAGCAGTTGTTTGTCTCCATATTTCTCAAGGAAAGACATGGGAGTGTAATGCTCTGTCTCCACAGGATTACCCTTGGCATCGTGGCGGACATAGTCGAACTCCGTGGGAGGTACACCGAGGTTCAGCACCAGCATGCGGTAGATGGTTCCGAGCATCGTAGTTTTCTCCTTCTCCAGAGCTTCGGGCTTGGCACCGGCGGCAGCCATGTCACGCAGTTGCAGACCATACTCTTTCAGCTTCAGAGAGATGAGGTTGGCCATGCGGGAGGTATTTTCACTGCTGTTTGTTTCGGGCATGGCATCTTTGGGAACAAGGCCGTATTTGGAAACAATGTCGGCCACACCGGTAAAGGTACCCCCATCGCTCAGCGGATGCTGGAAGAGCCATTCTACGGTCTTATCAGTCAGGGGACTCTTGGAGGTGTCGATGATGCCTTGCAAGAAGAGGTTTGCCTTCTCCAACTGGTCCCAGAAGAAGGGATAGACTTCGGAGAACTCGAAAGACTGGAAACCGTATTCGGCAAGGGTCTTGGCACGCATCACATTCAGCCCCGTAAACAGCCAGCAGCGGCCAGACGACTTCTGGTCGGTGATGCCTTTGGATTCTACCTTGATGGAGAAGTGGGTATCCATGCCCTGCATATTCTCCTGGTTGAGTGCCAGTTTACGGATGTCATTATTGCCTATGGCATTGCGGAGCGCCTTGTCGGCAGCCGTGCCTTGATAACTTTGCTTGATTTGTCCAAGCATTTCGGGGCTGATACCCCCTTTTCCCTCTTGTGCCTGCACAGAGAACAGTGCGGCACTCAGAACAATTACAGATAAAAATCGTTTCTTCATTCAGATTATGTGTTTTTAGTTATTGATGTCTTGCTTCGTGAAGCAGACAAAAGTAATGTCTTTTTTGATAATTTTAGTGACATCTTTAGATTTATTATCTATTACAGTGAAAACTATTCGGGATAAAATAGTTTCCTTTGCACCCACATTTCGTACGACATGAAAAGATATATACTAAGCATTATCGCACTGGTGCTGTTCGCCACCACCTTTTATGCCCAGGAACAGACTGCGGCCGCCACAAACGACAGCGTTCCTGCACTGACCAAAAAAGAACTACGCAAGCAAAAGGTAGCGCGTCGGAATCTGCATTACAATATTCTGGGCGGACCCAGCTACACCCCCGACTTCGGTGCCGTGCTGGGAGGAAGCGCCCTAATGACCTTCCGTATGAACCCCAGCGACACCACGCAGCTGCGCTCCGTAGTGCCCATGGCCATCGCCTTCATGTTCAACGGTGGCATCAATCTCTTCTCCAAACCGCAACTCTTCTTTAAGGGCGACCGTTTCCGTATCTTCGGAAAGTTCAGCTATAAAAATACGGAAGAAAACTTTTACGGCATCGGCTATAATACCAATAAAGATTATGTACGAAGCGACAGTACCAGCAAATACCGGTACAGCGGCGTGCAAATCAACCCCTGGTTCCTTTTCCGACTGGGCAACAGCAATATCTTTGCCGGACCTCAAATCGACATCAATTACGACCACTTGACGGAGCCCGGCAAGTTCTTGGTGGACGAACCCTCGTACAAAGAGGCAGGCGGTACGGCTAATGGCTATAACAACTTCAACTCCGGCCTCGGTTTCCTGCTGACATACGACAGCCGTGACGTCCCTGCCAACGCCTACCGTGGTATGTATCTGGATTTCCGCGGCATGATGTACGCCAAGTTCATCGGCAGCGACCAGACCTTCTACCGCCTAGAGATAGACTACCGCCAATACAAGTCACTGGGCAAGCGCAGGGTGCTCGCGTGGACGGCACAGACCAAGAACGTGTTCGGTGACGTCCCTCTGACGCAATATGCCCTCACCGGAACGCCTTTCGACCTGCGCGGCTACTACATGGGGCAATATCGCGACAAGTCCTCGCATGTGGTCATGGCAGAGTACAGACAGATGCTCAATACCGACCGCAGCACTTGGGTGAAGCGGATGCTCAACCACATAGGTTTTGTAGCCTGGACCGGCTGCGGCTTCATGGGCCCCACTCCCGGCAAGATAGAGGGTGTACTGCCCAACTATGGTGTAGGTCTACGCATTGAGGTACAGCCACGCATGAACGTCCGCCTGGATTTAGGCAAAAACACGGTAAACAACCAGATGTTGTTTTACTTCAATATGACAGAAGCGTTTTGAGTAACGCCCTGCCTACCTGCCCATCCCTTTCCTATGGAGAATGATGATTGAAAGCCTTTAATCGCCTCTCACTCACAAGGTTATTCAAGCTCACCTCTATAGGAAGCCCACTTCCTTATAACATCGGAACACCTTGAGAAACAAACATTTTATTTTTCTTTTCTTTTTCTTGCATCGGTAAAAGATTATCCATACTTTTGGCAATCACATTTCTTTTTATCAAAAAAGAAAGCAAACGAGCGGATACATGAAAGCCCTTGAAGTACTCTTCTGGATAAGTTTATTCATAGTGTTCTATACTTATATAGGATATGGTATACTATTATATATCCTGGTCAAGATAAAAGAATGTTTCCGTAAGCCTGCGCCCCGTCCGATGCCTGCCGACGATGCTTTACCCCCATTGACGCTATTTATCGCCGCCTACAACGAAGAAGATGTAGTGGATGAAAAAATGCACAACTGCCTGGAGCTGGATTATCCCGCCGACAAGCTACGCATCCTCTGGGTGACCGACGGCAGCAACGACCATACCAACGAACGCCTCTCCCACTGGCCGCAAGCCATCGTCCTCCACCAACCCCAACGCCAAGGCAAGACAGCCGCCCTGAACCGCGGTATACATTTCGTAGAAACGCCCCTTGTCGTGTTCACCGATGCCAATACTCACCTCAACCGCGAAGCCCTGCGGGAGATAGTGCACGCCTTCACCGACCCTAAAGTGGGATGCGTGGCAGGCGAAAAACGTATCGCCGTGCAAAGCAAGGACAATGCTGCCTCGGGGGGAGAAGGGCTATACTGGAAATACGAATCCACCCTCAAAGCGCTCGACGCACGCCTCTATTCGGCAGTAGGCGCAGCGGGTGAACTGTTTGCCGTGCGCCGCGAGCTGTTCGAGGAAATGCAGACAGATACGCTGCTCGACGACTTCATACTCTCCCTGCGCATCGTCATGCAGGGACACACCATTGCCTATTGTGCCAATGCCTATGCCGTAGAAAGCGGCTCGGCAGACATGCGCGAGGAAGAAAAGCGCAAGGTGCGCATCGCTGCCGGGGGCTTGCAGTCCATCTGGCGGCTGCGTCCGCTGCTCAACCCATTCCGTTACGGCACATTCTGTTTCCAATATATTTCCCACCGGGTGCTGCGCTGGTCGCTCACTCCTATCCTATTGTTCCTATTGCTTCCCCTCAACACAATTCTCATCTTTACGACAAGCACGCCATTACTGTATGCCATCATCTGGCTGTTACAAGCTCTTTTCTACCTCATGGGAAGTTGGGGGTACTACCTTTCAATGAAGCATATAAAAAACAAGATACTTTTCATCCCCTACTATTTCCTCTTCATGAACGTCAACGTCATACGAGGATTCAACTACCTGCACAAGCGCACAGGCAATGCAAGCGGCGCATGGGAGAAGGCCAGAAGGGCATGAAACTAATACTGTAAGAATGAAAAACATTTTGAAACAAGCTGAAAACGCTGAGAGACTGTTGAAGCTGACGTCCGACACCATGATTCTTCTGGACAAAGACGGTATTTGTGTGGATATTGCAGTTTACAACATCAATCTCTGGTTCTTGAAGGAAGACCAGTTGCTGGGCAAGAATCTGTTCCAACTAATGCCCTTATCCACTTATAACCAAATCTATCCGGACTTTAAAAAAGTACTGACGCACAAAATACGCTCTATCCATAACTACGAAATGGCCCTAAACGGTACCAATTATTTTTTCAAGTGCATCATGTCCCCTTTTGACGGAATGGTACTCTGCCAATACCGCGACATCACGGAACGCAGCCAGCGCAAGCTGGAACTCGAAAGAAAAAACCAAGAGCTGAATGAAATCCAAAAAGCTGCGCTTATCGGAAACTGGCAATACGATTCAGACACCAAGAACTTCAAATATGCCGGACACACCAATATCCTATGCACAGAGGAGACACAAGAAATCAATCTGAACGACTATCTGAAACTGATACTTCCCGAAGACCGGAAATCTTTCACCAACTGGCTGAAAGAAAACCTGAAAGGGAAAATGGAAAACAGTGTGGACTATCGCATCCTGCTCCAGGAAAAGATTTTCTATATACGTCTCAAGGCCTTTGCACGCGAATATCATAAAGACAAAAATACCATTCTGGAAGGATATATACAGAATATCACCGACATTCAGCAACGGCGCAACGACATCAACCTGCTGACGCATGCCATCGACAACTCCACCGAAGATATTTACTCGGCACACGAAGACGGTACACTGATATTCGGCAACCGCTGCTTCAAGGAGCGGCATGGCATCGGCAATACCCAAGACATCACGAAACTGAAAATATACGACTTGCCTTCGTATGGAAGAGACAAAAAATCGTGGAAAGAATTTGCAGAATGTGTCAAACGCGGAGAAACCTCCCAAGGCTATATTGTTCACAATCCGTTGCCACTGCGTCCGGAAGTACTCGCCATAGAAGGAAACGCCTATTGGGTGACGAGTGACAAAGGCGAAGGGACGGTCTGGACTTTCGGAAGGGATGTATCCACACGCATCCGGCATGAGCAACAAATCAAACAGTTCTACCTGATTTTGGACAAAATCATCGAAAACCTCCCGGCAGGCATTGTTGTGAAGGACATCAACAACAACTTCAAGTACCTCTACCGCAACCGCGAATCGTATAACCGCGAAATCCCCATACAAGAGGCATTGGGAAAGGACGACTTCGATTTTTATCCTCTGGAGACTGCTCAGGAAAAGAGGGCGCAAGACATCGAAATAGCCAGAACCGGCAAAGAGATGCACTGGATTGCGGAAGAACGCGACGGAAACGGAAATCCCATCTATCTGGACAAACGGAAGATGAAGATTGAAAGCAACGACTTCTCCCCCATCCTGCTGAACATCGAATGGGACATCACGGAAATGGAACAGATGAAACGGGAACTGCTCGTAGCCAAGGAGAAAGCCGAGACCTCCGACCGGCTCAAATCTGCCTTTCTCGCCAACATGAGCCACGAGATACGCACACCGCTCAATGCCATTGTAGGCTTCTCACGAATTATTGCCGAAAGTACCGACGAGGAAGAACGGCTAGGCTATTACGAAATAGTGGAATCGAACAACGAACGCCTGCTCCAGCTCATTAACGAAATCCTCGACTTATCAAAAATAGAATCGGGCATCGTGGAGTTCACCATCACGCCCGTACGCCTCCATCCACTCTGCAAGGAGATACACGACGCACATATTTTCCGCTGTCCCGAAGGAGTGGAACTGATATACGAACCCTCTGACGAGAATATCGTGATTGACGGAGACAAGAACCGGATTTTCCAGGTCATTTCCAATCTGATAGGCAATGCCTTCAAGTTCACCACCAGCGGGCACATCAGTTACGGGTATCGCCGGGAAGGCAAGTATGTAGCATTCCACGTCACCGATACGGGTATGGGCATTGCACCGGACAAGGTGGACCGGGTATTCGAACGTTTCGTCAAGGTGAACAACTTTGCCCAGGGCACCGGATTGGGACTTTCTATCTGCAAAACCATCATCGAACGTCTGGGTGGCAACATATCCGTCACTTCAGAGGTGGGTAAAGGCACCACATTTACTTTTGTTCTCCCGCTGGAATCCACCAGCAAAACAGAGGCGGAAAAGAAAGAAGAGGACAACCAGGAAACGACAGCAGAGACACACTCCACAGAGCAGAGGGGCAAAAATGCAGCCCCCGGAGATTCCCCGAAGAATGAAGAGGTCGGAGCACTCCCTACCCCTCCTTTCAAGACCATCCTGATTGCCGAAGATACAGAAAGCAACTTCATCCTAATTAACGCCATTTTAGGCCGACTCTATCGGCTGAAACATGCCAAAGACGGCATGGAAGCCGTAACGATGTTCGAGGAAGTCCACCCCGACCTCATCTTGATGGACATGAAAATGCCCAACCTTGGCGGAATCGACGCCACTCGCATCATCCGTGAACTGGTACCGGACGTCCCCATCATCGCCCTTACAGCCTATGCCTACGAGCACGACAAGCAAGCTGCCCTGGAAGCAGGTTGCAACGACTTCCTTACCAAACCCTTCACTCAAGAAGTGCTGAAGGAAACCATCAAGAAATGGCTGGATGATAAAGGATGACTGAAAAACAGTCATCCTCCACTTTATGCAAAAATATCACTTCGCTGGATATAAGCAATCACATCCCCTTTATTGACCACATCCCCTTGCTTGGCACAGACTTCCACCACACGTCCGGTAAATCCGGTCCATATCTTCTCGTATTCGCCCCACGGCGTAGAGATGTAGCAGAACACCTCATCATGCTGGTACTTGCGTCCGATGAAAGGAGCAGAAGAAGGACCTTCGACGGAAACCTCCCAAAGCACTTGCCCCTTGGAAGGCGCGATTATCGGGTCTGCCTTGGCACGCTTCAGCTTCTTGATTTCTTCTTCCGAGTATCCGTTTTTGGCCATCGCCGCATCCTTGGCACGCTGCAGGTCATCCTCAAAACGTTTCTTGGCAACGCCGGATTTATAGTCGCGATACTGTCGGTCGTGCATGGCAAGCTCGAAGAGTTCCTCGTCATCATCGCCATATTCCCAACCGTTTTCGTCCATCTCTTTCCGGTATGTATCCAGAGCATCCGGGTAGTTCAGCTGCGGGTCCGTATCCACGAACTCAAAGCCTTTGGACTTAGCCAGTTCCACTATCTCGGGCGCTAAAGTACCGGGGAGGCGTCCACTCTTGCCCAGAATCATGTCCCACGTATGGTTGTCTATCATCGCCCAACGCTCCTCTCCCTTTACCTGCTGCATGAGGTTCATCAAAGCCACATTCTTCACATACTGGCTGAAAGGAGTCACCAAAGGAGGATAACCCAGCTTGGGCCATACATATTCCACTTCGTCGAACAGCATGACGAGCAGGTCGTCCAGACTGAGTTCCGGCTCGTTCTTACCGCGCAGTATCATGTTGATGCCGGAATGCACTCCCTTCAAGTCGGCCATCATGGAGCCCATCATGCCACCCGGCAAACCGCACTTCAGCAAGAGTGAGGACATATGTTTATTGGTGGGGTCCATGAAATAACCCAAGAACTCGTCAATGAACTCCTGCGTCATGGCACGGGCTTTCATGTAGGCTTTCATGTTTATGTCGGGCACTTGGAAACCCAGGTCTTTCAGCATGGCCTGCACGGAGATGATGTCCGGATGAACCTTGCCCCACGACATGGGTTCCATCGCCACATCGATGATGTCGGCACCGTTCTCACAGACTTCGAGAATGGAAGCCATGGAAAGTCCGGGACCGCTATGCCCGTGGTATTGTATCAGCACATCGGGGTGCTTCTCCTTAATGGTTCTGACAAGCTGTCCCAGCATACCCGGACGTCCGATGCCCGCCATATCCTTCAAGCAGATTTCAGGTGCCCCGGCTTCAATCAACCGGTCGGCAATACTGGCATAGTATTCCACCGTATGGACGGGAGAATACGTGATGCAGAGCGTAGCCTGCGGTATCATGCCCGCTTCCAGAGCATATTTGATAGAAGGAATTATATTCCGCGTCTCGTTCAATCCGCAGAAGATACGGGTAATGTCCACACCCTGGGCATGCTTCACCTTGTACATCAGCCGGCGCACATCTGCCGGAACGGGATACATGCGCAGTGCATTTAGCCCGCGGTCGAGCATATGCGTCTGTATGCCTGCTTCCCTAAAAGGTGCGGTAAAGGCGCGTACAGCCTTGTTGGGATTTTCACCATACAGAAGGTTTACCTGCTCAAAAGCTCCTCCGTTTGTTTCAACGCGTGCAAAACAACCCATTTCAACTATCAACGGAGCAATACGTACCAACTGGTCTACCCGGGGTTGATACTTACCGGACGACTGCCACATGTCCCGGTAAACAAGACTGAATTTAATTTCCTTTTTCATCATAGTCAGTAATAAGAGATTTTTTCCTTCGGTTAACTTAACATATACAAATATAAAGGATTATTCTGACATATAGTCATGAATAACCCTTAAAAATTCATCATAAGCAATATGTTATATATCATATTGCTACTATCAAATTATTATCAGATGAAATCTTTCAGTTCATCCTGCAACTTCTGGCGTGTAAAGAAGATGCGGCTTTTCACCGTTCCGAGCGGAAGGCCGAGGCGTTCGGCAATCTCGCGGTACTTGAAACCGGACACATGCATGGAGAAAGGGACTTTATAGTCGCGTGGAAGGGCATTGACGATGCGATGCATTTCTTTCAGGTCGTAGGCACCCTCGGTACTGGCAAAACCAGAGTCCTGGGGCATGCTGAGGTGATACTGATTGTCCGTCTGGTCCACAAAAGTCTGTTCGCGAACTATTTTCCGGTAATTATTGATAAAGATGTTGCGCATAATGGTATACATCCAACCTCTGAAATTGGTGTCGGGTTCAAATTTGTCTTCGTTATCCAAAGCCTTGAGAGATGTCTCTTGCAACAAATCATTCGCTTCTTCCCGGTCGGCTGTCAACTTGTATGCAAAGCGAAGCAGTTCTTCTTGCACTGCAAGCAAATCTTTTCTAAAACTGTAAGTATTCATACTTTGCTCAATTTTTAAATAGTTAATAATGGTTTAGGTTTTACGATTGCAAGTATAAGGAAGATTTGAAGCCCCGGGGGACGGAATACGGTTTTTATTAGGGGTGAAAACTATCATTTGACAGTTTACACCCCCCTCTCTGATAGTTTACGGGTGATATTATATACTGAAAACCATCATTTTTCCGAAGATTTCGTAAATGTTACGTGATTTTTTTATAGCTTTGCCTACATATAGGAAAACACTTTTATTACATAAAAACACTTTATTTTATGAAATCATTTCAATTTAAGTCACTTCTTCTGCTGGCTGCCCTCATCATTTCCCTGCCCTCCTTTGGACAAGGACTGAAGGCGTTCAAGCTGAAGAACGGTCTTTCCGTATATATATGGGAAGATGAATCCAAATCGGACGTGTTCGGACTGGTAGGCGTACGTGCCGGTTCCATCAACGACCCCGAAGAGTACACGGGACTTGCACACTACCTGGAGCACGTCATGTTTAAAGGAACAGACAAGATAGGCGCGCTGAACTGGACGGAAGAAGAACCGATCTACAAGGAAATCATCGCCAAGTACGACCAGATGGCCGAAGAAGCCGACCCGGCAAAAAAAGAAGCCATCAGCAAGGAAATCAATGAGCTGACCGTCAAAGCTGGAAAATTGGGACTTCCCAACGAATACTCCAACCTGATGGAAAGCATGGGTGCCAAAGGGGTGAATGCAGGCACCTACTATGACTGGACCTTCTATCACAGCTCCTTCCCTGCCTATCAGATAAACAAATGGCTGGAAATCTCCTCACAACGTTTCCTGCATCCCGTATTCCGTTCCTTCCAGTCGGAGCTGGAAAACGTGTACGAAGAATATAACCGTTCACAAGATGACCAGGGACGTGCACAGAACCAGTTCGTGATGGAGAAAGCTTTTGAGGGACATCCTTACTCCCGTTCCATCATCGGCCTGCCCGAACATCTGAAGAATCCCCGCTTGAGCAAGCTGATTGAATTTTACGAACAATGGTATGTCCCCGAAAACATGGTACTGGTACTCGTAGGAAACATCAAAGCCCAACAAATCAGCGGACGCATCAATGCCGCCTTTGGACGTCTGGCTGCTAAGCCCGCACCCGAACGCAAGGTCTACCAGAACCTCGAAATAAAGGGCCGCAAACAGTATTCGGCTAAAGTAGGATTCTACCCGCAAGTGGCAATGGTATTCAATGGAGTACCTGCCGGACATCCCGACGAAGACGCTCTGGACATCGCTCTGGCACTGCTGAACAACAACAGTCAGACCGGAACTATGGACAAGCTGGTACTGGACGGTGAACTGACCAGCGCCGTAGCCTACACCCGTACTTTCCGCGAACAAGGACGCGCCATCGTAGCGGCCATTCCCCTCTACGACGAAAACCAGCGCCGTTTCGAGTCTACCAAGAGCGCCGAAAAGAAAGCCTTGAAAGCCATCCAGCAAATCGCCAACGGAGAATTCGAGGACTGGAAAATTGATGCCATCAAAGCCGAGAAATGCCGCCAGTTCGACCTGGAAATGGAGTCGAACGAGGACAAGGCCATGATACTGATGAACGCCTTCTACAACGAGCAGGACTTGGGCGACATACTCAATTACAAGGACAAGATTATGGCCATCACCACTGACGACATCAAGCGAGTAGCCAAGAAATATCTGTCAGACAATTACCTGGCCCTATATATCGAAAAAGGAAAGCCTGACAAGAACGCCAAGATTGAGAAGCCGGGTTACAAACCCGTAGAACCTCCGATAGGAAAAGAATCGCTCTATGCAACACAATTCAAAAACCTGCCCATCGGACAGATGGAGGAGAAATTCGCAGACTACGGCGAAGTGCAAATCAAGCAACTGAACGACCGTTCAAAGATGTACTACACACCCAACAAGGAGAATAACGTATTCCAGTTGGTTGTACAATACGGAGCCGGTGAACGCGAATTCCCAAAACTTGGCTATGCCGCCCAGTTGATGAACAACGCAGGCATCATGGGGGCCTACGAACCGCAAGAGTTGAAAGAAGAACTCAGCAAGCTGAACGCAACCTGCCACGTGACAGCCGATGATGACAACCTCTACATCATCATGGAGGGCTACGAAGCCACCCTGCCGCAAGCCTGCCAGCTACTTTCACGCCAGATTTTGATGCCAAAACTGGACGAAAAGCAACTGGCACGTCTGAAAGGTTCGGCAATGGGTATGCGCCAGCAGCGCAAAGACAACGTCAGCATCCTGAACGAAGCACTGCGACAGTACATGCTCTACGGAGAGAAATCAGACTACATCAAGGAGCTGACCGACAAGGAGATTTACGAATTACAGATTTCAGAACTGACGGGCGACATCAACCGTGCCTCCAACTACGAGGCAAAGGTGTTCTTTACCGGAACACTCCCCTTCGACCAAGTATACGACATTCTGAGCAAGAACCTCCCGTTGGTGGCCAACGAACGCCCGTCCAACTCCCCGCAGGCAAAGGACATGATGCCGGTGACCGAAAACACCGTCTACTTCCTGCCTAACAACGATGCAGAACAAGCCCAAATCCACCTCTACATCCCGATGCAGAAGGCTGACAAAAAGGACGACGTGCTGCGTAGCGCATTCAACCAATACTTCGGCCTTGACTTCACCGGCATCGTTCTGAACGAAATCCGCGAAAAACGCTCCATGGCCTACACAGCCTACGCATTCGTCGGCACGCAAGGCATAGCCGGAAAAGCAAGCTATCTGCGCGGCTATATCGGTACCCAGAACGACAAGGCAAACGATGCACTGGACGTGCTGATGGGTCTCGTCAACGACATGCCGAAGAATCCGGAACGTATCGACAACATCAAGAGCTACCTCCGCCAAGCCATGCTGACCAGTCACCCCAGCTTCCGCAACAAAGCCATGGAACTGGTAGACTTGGGCTACAGAGGCTACACAGACGACCCAGCAAAGGAAAACCTGCCGAAAGTAGATGCACTGACCTTTGACGACATCGTGAAATTCTACGAAGAGAACATCAAAGACAAACCTTACTGCATTTCCATCATGGGCAACCCAAAGAACATTGACCTGAAGCGACTGGAAAAATTCGGCAAGGTAGTGAAACTGAACGAACGCAAACTTTTCAACACGAAGGATGCATTGTTCTAACCTTGTTTTATCCCTTTAGCAATCCCATCCTCCTTCCCCCTTATCAGGGGAACGAGGAATATGAAAGATTCCCCGACATTTCGGTTCCAAATGCCGGGGAATCTTATATTTAACACCTAAAGTTCTTTTGCACATTGCCCGGAATTTCACCGGAAAATCCCTGAGATTCTCAGACAGCAGATAACGGACTACCCTTCCTGCTCCTCTTCATTGCCCGAAAGGATAGGCAGGCAAATCCTATACTTCACCGCCAGTATGCGGGTAACGAACACCGTCACACCGCCCACAATCTGACACACGAAAGACTCCATCCTCAGAAGATGGCACATCCAGTAGAAGGTTCCTCCCACCACACAAGCCATCGCATAAATCTCCTTCCGGAATATCAGCGGAATTTCGTTAATGAATACGTCACGTATCACACCTCCCGCAGCCCCGGTGATGCTGCCCATAATGATGGCCACCCAGAAGGGATAGCCCAGCGCGATGCTCTTGCCCACGCCGACCACCGTGAACAGTGCCAGGCCGATACTGTCGAATATGAAGAACGTATTGTGCAGATGGATGAGATGTTTACCGAAGAGGATGACCCACAACAAGGCCAGTCCGGTACAAATCAAGTAAATGGGATCCGTCATCCAGCCCGGGGTGACGTCCAGCAACAGGTCGCGTATCGTACCGCCGCCAATGGCCGTCACAAAACCCACCACATACGCTCCAAACCAGTCGAACCGCTTGGCCGAGGCCAGGCGTATGCCACTGATGGCAAAGGCAAATGTGCCAATGAAATCGAGTATCTGAACAAATGTTGGCATTATCACTTTGAGAATTAAAAATTATAAATTAAACATTGAATAAGTGTGTAT
>ERZ1027065.700-NODE-700-length-13678-cov-6.039345_pt1 | contig 13678 bp, 13 predicted proteins | sample MGYA00519421_ERZ1027065 | MGnify/ENA primary metagenome ERZ1027065 (study PRJEB26926, sample SAMN06164495) | human gut metagenome | biome: ENVO:00009003; feature: ENVO:2100002; material: ENVO:00002003 | host: Homo sapiens | place: USA | collected 2012 ... | reverse complement strand
GCGTCAGATGTGTATAAGAGACAGTAATATTATCAACAATCAGAAGGAGGCGTGTATGATGACTAACGAAAGATTAGAGACGGACAAGAAGAGTATAGATGATACAGGTATCCAGCGTACAGAGATGCAGAAAGAGATCGTTATCAGCAGACTCAGGGAAAGGGGATGCAGGATAACCAGACAGAGAATGATACTCCTTGACATAATACTCGGGGAAGAGTGTTCTTCCTGCAAGGAGATTTATTATAAGGCGGTCAAGCAGGACAGTCGTATAGGCTCGGCTACAGTGTACAGAATGGTGAATACACTGGAGGATATAGGAGCCATCAACCGTAAAAACATGTATAAGGTTGCCTGTGGTGCCAACTGTGGTATAGAGGATGCCTGTGTCATTGAGCTTGATGATTCATCCAGCATTGAGCTTTCGGCCAAAGAGTGGAACAGGATAATCCGTGCAGGACTTATGGCTGGCGGATATATTGAGAATCAGATGGTGACAGGTGTCAATGTAAAGCCTTGTGGCTGTGGCTCATGTTGTTAATAACGAAGGAGATGATCTACAATGGGTGGAACAATATTGGTAGTGTGCATACTGGTGCTTATAGTAGTGGGTGCAGTTATCAGTTCTGCAAAGCACTTTAAAGGAGAAGGAGGCTGCTGTGGCGGCGGTGGTTCCGTCAAGGTCAAGGGTGACAAGATAAAGGATGTTGCCGCTGTGAAGACTATTTACATAGAGGGAATGCACTGCAGCAACTGTTCAGATCGTGTACAGAATGCATTGAACAGTCTGAGCCAGGTGAACGCAAAAGTCGACCTCAAGAAGAAGCAGGCTGTCGTTAAGCTCGGAAGAGAAGTATCTGATGATGAGCTTAAGAGCTGTGTAGAGAGGTGTGGATACTCAGTAACCGGTATAGGATAAAGTCTTGAATAAAAAATTGTAAAAAATTTTCAAAAAATTGTTGGCAATTCGAATAAGATGTGGTATTATCCATATTGTTGTTGAAAACACAACAGATAAGCGCGAGTGGCTCAGCGGTGGAGCATCTCCTTGCCAAGGAGAGGGTCGCGGGTTCGATTCCCGTCTCGCGCTCTTTTATATTAATTCACACTCAGGATTCAATCCTGATTTTTTTTTGCCCTCAGAAGCGATTGGTAATAAAATTTAAACATTTTTACTATTGAATAAATGACATGTAGTGATATAATCAATCACAATCGTTGAATATCAGAAAAAGTATAATTTTTACGAGGTAATGATTAAATTATGAAAGAGAGACTTAAGAATTTTCATCATTCAGCAGTTTTTATCTGTCTGGTTCTTGCAATTGTTCTGGACGTTGTTCTGGAAGCTCTTGGAAGACATTCGCTGTTTAAGGCGATATCGTATGTGTGGAATCAGCCGCTCATATTCCTGTATAACTGTTCGATCATTTTCTTTACGCTGACACTTTCGCTGCTCATGAGAAAGAGAATATTCGGATACTGCGTTATATCGTTTGCATGGCTGATACTTGGAATCACGAACTGCATAGTTCTGGGATTCAGAATAACGCCATTTTCAGCTATCGATATGCTTATGGCGAGGAATACGATAACTATCATAGACAAATATTTTAATGTATGGCAGATCGTGCTCATAGCTGCGCTTCTGTTCGTTGCGCTGGCAGCCATCATAGTTCTGTTCATAAAATCGCCGACGGTTACGGGCAATATATATAGAACGAGAACGACTGTGTTTATAGTTGCGACATTCTTCTGTGTAATGCTCTTCACCAAGATCGCGCTCAATGCACAGACTATATCAGATAATTTTGCAAACCTTGCAACGGCATACAACAATTATGGATTTGTATACTGTTTCTCAAACAGTGTGGTCGATGTAGGTATAGGACAGCCGAGTGATTACAGCGAGGATAAGATGCTTGAGATAAAGGACGATTTGGACAGTGTTGGCACAACGGATTCAAAGCTTGGCAAGGACAAGCCAAACGTTATATTTGTACAGCTTGAGTCATTCATGGATCCGTCATATGTAAAATGCCTCACGTTCAATGAGAATCCTATTCCGAATTTCACAAAGCTGAAGGAGGAATGTACATCAGGATTCCTGACGATGCCGGCGATCGGTGCAGGTACAGCCAACTCGGAATTTGAGGTGCTCACGGGATTTAACGTGGCATATTTCGGTGCAGGTGAGTATCCATATAAGACCATACTTGGCAAGCAGACCATAGAGAGCATGGCGACACAGCTGAAGCTTGATGGTTATTCAACACATGCCATGCACAATCACGATGGTACATTCTATGACAGATACAAGGTGTATAAAAACATGGGATTTGATACATTTACCCCGATGGAGTATATGTACAATCTGGAGCATACTCAGAAGAACTGGGAGAAGGACAATGTCCTTACTGGTGAGATCATGAAGACTCTGTACTCCACCACTGGACGGGATTTCATATTCACCGTCAGCGTACAGGGACATGGAAGATACCCATCAGAGCTTGACGAGGAGAATTACAGTTACCCTATAAAGGTTGCCGGAACAGGCGATGAGAGCCTTGATACACAGTGGACATATTACTGTAACCAGCTCCACGAGATGGACGATTTCATTGGCAAGCTTATAGACAGACTTAAGGCGTACGATGAGCCGGTCGTTCTCGTTATGTATGGAGACCATCTTCCTGGATTTGAGATCACAGAGGACGATATAACCAACGGAGACCTTTACCAGACAGAGTATTTTGTCTGGAGCAATATGAAGAACTTCCCGGTTGAGGATGAGGATATAGAGGCATATCAGCTCAGCACAAAGGTGTTTGATATGCTGGGATTTGAGAAGAGCTATGTGCAGAAGTTCCAGTCAAAGTACAAGCCGGGCTATGTAAACTATGATGATGATCTCGAGAACATTGAGTATGATATGCTTTATGGACAGAGATACATGTATCCTGATGGATGGCCATATGAGCCGACGAATATGAAATACGGCATAAGCAAGATCAGGATCTCGGAGATCACAAAGGGCGTGTATGTGCCACCGGTTGATGAAGAAGCGGATTTCACGGCAAATGATGGTTCCGGGGACGGTGAGAGTGCTGAGGAGCCACAGCCTATGAATGGATATTATATCCACGGAAGCAACTTCAATGAATGTACATTTGTGTGGATAGATGATGCCTTTTTGAAGGAGACTATCTATATAGACAGAGATACGCTGTTTCTTCCATATGAGGACTCGTTTGAGGCGGGCAAGGAGATATCCGTGGCGCAGGTCGGAGACGACAGTATAGATTTCGGAGTGGAAGACACTTATGTATATAAGGGAGATCCTGAAGATCCGGAGGACACAGAGACAAATGTGACCACGGAGACGGAAGAACTGCCTTGACAAGAACTATATAATTTGTTAGCATGTTTAAAAAGTTACATCACCCAACGCGATAAGTGTTGGGTGATGTGTTTTCTCTATTAAGGCTAATTGACGTACATAATGAGCACAATGCTCTTATTAAATATTTTACAGAAAGAGAGAGAAGAAAATGGGTAAGATTATTGGCGAAGGAATTACATTTGATGACGTTTTATTGGTACCTGCTTATTCTGAGGTATTACCAAATGACGTTGACCTTACAACAAAGCTGACACAGAAGATTAAGTTGAATATTCCTCTTATGAGTGCCGGTATGGACACAGTTACAGAGCACAGAATGGCTATTGCCATGGCTCGTCAGGGTGGTATCGGAGTTATCCACAAGAACATGTCCATAGAGAAGCAGGCAGAGGAAGTTGACAAGGTAAAGCGTTCAGAGAACGGTGTAATATCAGATCCATTTTACTTATCTCCAGAGCATACACTGGCAGATGCTGACGAGCTTATGAGCAAGTTCAGAATCTCAGGTGTACCTATCACAGAGGATGGCAAGCTTGTTGGAATCATAACCAACCGTGACCTGAAGTTTGAGAAGGACTACACCAAGAAGATCAAGGAGTCAATGACATCTGAGGGTCTTGTTACAGCAAAGGAGGGAATCACACTTGACGAGGCTAGAGAGATCCTTGGAAAGGCTCGTAAGGAGAAGCTTCCTATCGTTGATGACGATTTCCATCTGAAGGGACTCATCACGATCAAGGATATTGAGAAGCAGATCAAGTACCCATATTCAGCACATGACGCACAGGGCAGACTTCTCTGTGCAGCAGCAGTAGGATGTACAGCCAACATCCTCGACAGAGTTGCAGAGCTCGTATCAGCAAAGGTTGATGCGATAGTTATAGATACAGCACATGGACATTCAGCCAATGTTCTGAGAACCTTCAAGATGGTTAAGGAGAAGTATCCTGACCTTCAGGTTATTGCCGGTAACGTTGCAACAAGATCAGGCGCACAGGCTATGATCGACATGGGTGTAGATGCAGTCAAGATCGGTATCGGACCTGGTTCTATCTGTACAACAAGAGTTGTTGCAGGTATAGGTGTACCACAGATCACAGCTATCATGCAGGCATATGATGCAGCTATGAATGCCGGAATCCCTGTTATCGCAGATGGCGGTATCAAGTATTCAGGAGATATCACAAAGGCTCTGGCAGCAGGTGCCAACGTATGTATGATGGGAAGTCTGTTCGCAGGTACAGATGAGGCTCCTGGTGATTTCGAGCTTTATCAGGGACGTAAGTACAAGGTATACAGAGGTATGGGATCTATAGCAGCCATGGAGAATGGTTCTAAGGACAGATACTTCCAGGAGAACGCAAGAAAGCTTGTCCCAGAGGGCGTTGAGGGTCGTGTGGCATACAAGGGATCACTTGAGGATACAGTATTCCAGCTCATCGGTGGACTTCGTTCAGGTATGGGTTACTGCGGAGCAAAGAACATTGCAGAGCTTCATGAGAAGGCAGAGTTCGTCAAGATTTCAGCAGCTTCACTCAAGGAGAGCCATCCACATGATATCCATATCACAAAGGAAGCTCCTAACTACAGTGTAGAGTAATAGAAATTTGCATAGATGATTTCAGATAAGAGGATGCATATCTGTCAGATATGCATCCTTTTTTCTTGACACCGTTCTGTTATGTGAGATAATGGAGAATAGGTGTCTTAGAAAAGAGGTGTTTGGATATTTATGAAGGTAAACAATCCAGGTAAAAAAGATCTTGACCAGCTTGTGATGCTTGAGCAGGAGACATTTCCTGAGGCTGAGGCAGCAAGCCGGGAGTCTATAGAGCGAAGACTGAAGGCACACAGAGAAACCTTCTGGGTGCTCAAGAAGGACGGACGAATAATAGCAGGTATAAATGGCATTACTACTAATGAGAAGGATTTGAGCGATGCCATGTATACGGGCGAGGACTTCTACGACAAGAAGGGTCGCTGGCTTATGATATTCGGCGTGTCAACTCTGCCGGACTATCAGCACAATGGATATGCGGCGAAGATAATGCATGAGGTTCTTCAGGAGACGGTCAAATGTAAACTCGACGGAGTCGTCCTCACATGTAAAGAGAACATGATCCCATTCTACGAACAATTTGGTTTTGTGGATGAGGGCGTGAGTGAATCTGAGCATGGCGGTGTCGTCTGGCATCAGATGAGGATAAGGCGCAGAGATATAAAACGTGATTATAAGCAGGATGTGATTGATTGTATAGTGATAGTAGTTGTGGCCGCCGTACTGGCATTTCTGCTGGGACGATTTGTGATATTAAACTGTAATGTACCTACTGGTTCCATGCTTGAGACAATACAGCTTGGAGACAATATAATAGGAAGCAGGCTTACATATAAGTTCTCTGATCCTGAGCGTGGCGATATAGCCATATTCAAGTGGCCGGACGATGAGTCCCAGGTATATATCAAGAGAATCATAGGACTGCCGGGTGAGACCGTGGAGATCATAGATGGTAAGGTATATATAAATGGAAGTGATACTCCGCTCAAGGAGGATTATCTGAGTGATGAGGCAAGGACTGACGTAAGATCGTTTGGACCGTATCAGGTTCCTGAGGACTGTTACTTTATGCTGGGAGACAACAGACCAAACTCAGCGGATGCCAGACTTTGGGAGAATACCTATGTGAAGCGTGACAAGATACTTGCCAAAGCAGAATTTGTGTATTTCCCATTTTCACAGATAACATGGCTTGGAAATGGAGCAGAGTATTAGATTGTATGTCATGATGGATAATCAGAGGAGATGGTCACATGAACAGAGTAAGATTTGACATGCATTGTCATACGGCTGAGGGATCACCCGATGCCAAAGTAAAGATTCTTGATTATATTGATCTGTTAAAGCAGCGTGGTTTTCACGGAATGCTGGTCACAGACCATGATTCATATTCCGGATACAAAGCGTACTTAAGGCAGAAAGATAAGGTGAAGGATTTCTCTGTGCTCAGAGGTATCGAGTATGATACGTTTGACTATGGACATTTCCTCATCGTATTGCCATCAGATACACCTGAGGAGGTGTACGACCTGTTTGAACATAGGGGCATGGCGCTTATCAGGGTGATATGGCTTGTGCACGAGTGCGGCGGTATACTTGGCCCAGCTCATCCATTTGGCGAGAAGTTCATGAGCTTTGGCAGCACGAGAAGGCTTGGCATGATAGAGCACAGACTATATGCACAGCATTTTGACTTCATAGAGGGATATAATTGCTGTGAATCAGTCAAGAGGAATAAGATGGCCAGAAGGCTTGCGTCATACTATGATATACCTGTTTTCGGTGGAAGCGATGCCCATAAGGAGAACTGTGTCGGACTTGCAGGTACATATCTTCCGGATCATATACATTCGGAGGATGATCTGATAAATTATATAAATGACGGCAATCATCCCGAGGTTGGCGGAAAGAGATACCCGAAGACCTTGAAGGACAAGATAGGACCTGCCGGTAAATTCCTGACGTATGGATTTTATTTATACAATATATATGGGGCATTCCGAAATTATCCTGCGAGATGTCGCGCATACTTTGCGGCATCGGCAAAGCTGAAGGCAAAAAGGAAAAGTAAATGTCCAGACAGGGGACTGGATAGCAAAAAATAAAAGCAAAAACAGAAAGGGCGATTATGAATAAGAAGGAAAGAAGTAATTTTACGGGGACGCTGGGCTTTGTTATGGCAGCAGCGGGAAGTGCGGTAGGACTTGGTAATATATGGAGATTCCCATATCTTGCGGCAAAGGACAACGGTGGTGTATTTATACTTGTGTATATAATACTTGCGCTTACATTTGGATTCACACTGCTCACAACAGATATTGCAATAGGAAGAAAGACTCGGCAGGGACCGCTCACAGCTTATGGTCTTATACATAAGAAGTGGAAATGGCTTGGCGGTCTGGCATGGATCGTACCGGTCATAATCCTTCCATATTACTGTACTATCGGAGGATGGGTCCTGAAGTATATGACAGCATATTTTACAGGTCAGACAGAGGCTGCCACTGGTGACGGTTATTTCACCGGTTTTATAACAGCCCAGACTGCGCCTATAGTATTTGCACTTATATTCCTTACGGCCACAGGCGTTGTCGTATTCTGTGGTGTTGAAAAGGGAATAGAGAAGTTTAGCAAGGTGCTCATGCCGATATTGGTAATTCTTATAATTGGAATTTCAATCTATTCACTGACGATCAAGCATACCGGTGATGATGGTACGATCAGAACAGGAATTGATGGACTGAAGGTATATTTGATTCCTGATTTTAAGGGAATGACATTCAGGGATATATTCATGGTTGTAATGGATGCCATGGGACAGCTCTTCTTCTCGATAAGTGTCGCTATGGGTATCATGGTTGCGTATGGCTCATATGTTAAGAAGGATGTTAACCTTATGAAGTCGATCAATCAGATAGAGATATTTGACACGGCAGTGGCTTTCCTTGCTGGTCTGATGATAGTCCCTGCGGTGTATGTGTTCTCTGGAACGGAAGGCATGTCAGCGGGCCCTGGACTTATGTTCATATCTCTGCCAAAGGTATTCAATGCCATGGGTAAGGTCGGAACAGTCATCGGAGCCCTGTTCTTCATCATGGTTACATTTGCGGCGATCACATCCTCAGTATCGGTCATGGAAGCGATAGTGTCAGGACTTATGGATAAGTTCCATCTCACGAGAAAGAAGAGTGCGGTCATAACAACTGTATATGCGGTTGTCGGAATGTTGGTCGTATGTTTCGGTTACAACATATGGTACTTTGAGCTCAAGCTTCCAAATGGAGCTACAGCCCAGATCCTCGATGTGATGGATTACCTGAGTAACAACATCTTCATGCCGCTTGTGGCTATCCTGTCATGTATACTTATCGGCTGGGTAGTAAAGCCTAAGACGGTTATAGACGAGGTTACAAGAAATGGCGAGAAGTTTGGAAGAAAGAAGCTCTATATTGTCATGGTAAAGTTTGTGGCACCAATACTGCTTGCATTGCTGCTTCTCCAGTCGTTTGGAATTGACTTTGTACAGTTTGTTACCAATCTGTTCAAATAGAACAATATAGTTTATAATGTAGAGGCATTTGTCATGTGGGTGATGAAGGCCTCTATATTTTTGTCATAAGGAATGTCATTGCAGGATATTTATACCGGGTTTACGGATTTAATGGGAGAATGATGGATGAACAACAGGGATGATTTGATATATCTTGCCCCGATGGAGGGGATAACAGGATACATATACAGAAATGCACATCACAAATATTTCGGCGGCATTGACAAATACTTTATGCCGTTCATTGCCCCGGCGAAAGGACGTCCTCTCAGAAACAGGGAACTAAGGGATGTGCTGCCGGAAAACAATCAGGGGATAAATGTGGTGCCGCAGCTTCTGACCAACAGCGGCGAGGGATTTGTGAAGGCCGCAAAGTTCCTGAAGGAGCTTGGATATAACGAGGTGAATATCAATCTCGGCTGTCCGTCAAAAACTGTTGTCACGAAGTATAAAGGCTCGGGTTTGATATACGATACGGAGAGGCTTGACAACTTCTTATATGAAGTATTTGCCGCCGACGTGATGGATGTGTCTATAAAGACCAGAATAGGAAGAGACAGTTCTGTGGAGTTTGAGGATATCATAGAAATATATAAGAAGTATCCGATAAGTGAGCTGATCATACATCCGAGAATACAGACGGATTTCTACAAGAATACGCCAAACATGGAAGTGTTTGCCGAAGGTGTGGCTTCATATGGAAGACCAGACACAGTGTGCTACAACGGAGATATAAACAGTGTGGCGGATTATGACAGGTTCACGGGCGATTTTCCTGATATAAGTAAGGTTATGATAGGCAGGGGGATAATAGCTGATCCTTGTCTGGCGGAGCGGATAAAAGAAGAGTGTGGCGACAGTACATATGACTGGAACAGATTCTTCATATTCCACGATGAACTTTACAGGAATTACTGTGAGTCGGATGTGGGCAGGGGCAACACGATGTTCAAGATGAAGGAGCTGTGGGCTTACTGGTCGAGGCTGTTTTATGATGTGGAGGGAGCTGAGAGGGCTCTTAAGAAGATCCGGAAGACTAGAGATAACGGTGAGTATGAGGCGGCAGTCAGGATGCTGGCTGCACTGTGCAGATGAAATGAATTTAGTATGATGGGGTGTATTGTATGAGTGTATGCTTGGATTACTATATGTTAGTTGTGTTTTGATGATTAGGAGATGATATCATGGGATGTCTTGGAAATTGTATATGGTTTTTATGTGGCGGAATATTGAGCGGACTTTCGTGGGTGGCAAGCGGGGTGCTGTGCTGTATAACGATAATAGGGATTCCGATTGGGATGCAGTGCTTTAAGTTTGCAGGACTTGCATTCTTTCCATTTGGAAAAGAGATAGTGTATGGAGGCGGGGCTGGCTCGCTGATCGCGAATATCATATGGCTGCTCTGCTGCGGAATACCTATGGCGGTAGAGAATGCCTGCCTGGGGCTGCTGCTTTGCATAACGATAGTCGGAATTCCATTTGGGCTTCAGTTCTTTAAGATCGCCAAGCTGTCGCTCATGCCGTTTGGTGCAGAGATTGTGGGATGATGGTGGAAATATACATAAATATAGTTGACAGAACTTGAATCACTAGAATATAATAATGTGGCGTCAGATATGTGCTGACGCCATATATAAGGCAATGACGAAGAGAAGTAGCATAGATTATCGCCCACAGAGAGCCGGTGGTGGTGGGAGTCCGGCGGAGTGAATATATGTGAATAACACTTTACCAGCCGCAAGCTGAAAGATATAGCCCATAGCGGGATACGTGTTTTATGTCGAGTAGGGGAGCCGTAGCTGCACGATACGCAGAGAGGTCATGAGCAAGGTGACTGAGAGGGACTGGGACGCGATGCTTTGAATATACGAAGATCGTGTAACGGTAAATCAGGTGGTACCGCGGACATGAAAGCAGACAAGTAACCGACAGGTAGTTTGAGAGAGCTTATGTTCGTCCTGAATATTTGCATATATATATGTGCATCTGATTCAGGATGAACATAAGCTTTTTCTATTTGCAAGAGAAATAACAGCCAGTGCGTAATCCTGAAAAAGCCAAAGTGGACATAAAGCCACAGGCAAATAGTAAAGAAAAGGAGAGAACAGATGACAATCGAGAACATTTATCGTAACAGAACAATGAACGAGATCACTGAGGGCGATGTGGGACAGACACTTAAGGTTGCCGGATGGGTAGAGAATATCCGTGACCATGGTGGAGTATCATTTATCGATCTGCGTGATATGTATGGCGTGCTCCAGGTAGTAATGAGAGACACATCACTTCTTGACGGAATAACAAAGGAGGACTGTGTATCAATCGAGGGTATCGTTGAACACAGAGATGAGGAGACATACAACCCTAAGATCCCTACAGGTACTATCGAGCTTGAGGCGAAGACTGTAGAGATACTCGGTAAGGTATACAAGCAGATTCCATTTGAGATCCAGACATCCAAGGAGACACGTGAGGATGTGAGACTCAAGTACAGATATCTTGATCTCAGAAACAAGAAGGTTAAGGACAACATGATATTCAGAAGTCAGGTCATCAGCTACCTTCGTCAGAAGATGACTGAGATGGGATTCCTTGAGATCCAGACACCTATCCTCTGCGCATCATCACCTGAGGGTGCAAGAGATTACATCGTGCCATCAAGAAAGTTCAAGGGCAAGTTCTATGCACTTCCACAGGCACCACAGCAGTACAAGCAGCTCCTCATGGTATCAGGATTTGACAAGTACTTCCAGATTGCTCCTTGTTTCAGAGATGAGGATGCGAGAGCAGATCGTTCACCTGGTGAGTTCTACCAGCTTGACTTTGAGATGAGCTTTGCAACACAGGAGGACGTATTCAAGGTTGGAGAGGAAGTCCTCTCAGCAACATTTGAGAAGTTTGCACCTGAGGGCGCAGTTGTTACACAGGCTCCATATCCGATCATCAGTTACAAGCAGGCTATGCTTGAGTTCGGTACGGATAAGCCTGACCTCAGAAACCCACTTAGAATAATAGATCTTACAGATTTTTTCCAGAGATGTACATTCAAGCCATTCCACGGCAAGACGGTACGTGCCATCAATGTACACAAGAAGCTTTCAAAGGGACAGCATGAGAAGATGCTCAAGTTTGCACAGAGCATCGGCATGGGCGGCCTTGGATATCTGGAGATACTTGAGGATATGTCATACAAGGGACCTATCGACAAGTTCATTCCTGATGATATGAAGGGTGAGATCGCAGAGCTTGCAGGCCTTCAGCCTGGAGATACTATTTTCTTCATCGCAGACGTGGAGGAGCTTGCAGCGTCATTTGCAGGACAGATCAGAATTGAGCTTGGCAACAGACTTGACCTCAACGAGAAGAACGCATTCCGTTTCTGTTATATAAATGACTTCCCAATGTACGAGTATGACAAGGAGAACAAGAAGATCATCTTCACTCACAATCCGTTCTCAATGCCACAGGGCGGACTTGAGGCGTTAAATGAGAAGGATCCACTTGATATCCTGGCTTACCAGTACGACATCGTCTGCAACGGTATCGAGCTTTCATCAGGCGCTGTAAGAAACCACGACATGAAGATCATGGTTAAGGCATTTGAGATCGCAGGATACACAGAGGATGATCTGAAGGAGAAGTTCGGAGCACTCTACAATGCATTCCAGTTCGGAGCACCACCTCATGCAGGTATGGCTCCTGGTGTGGACAGAATGATCATGCTTCTCAGAAACGAGGAGAATATCAGAGAGGTCATCCCATTCCCAATGAATGGAAATGCACAGGATCTTATGTGCGGAGCACCTGGAGAGGTTACAGAGCAGCAGCTCCGTGAGGTTCACATTAAGGTCAGACAGTAAAAAGGCCGGACGGCACTTGTAGTTCGAGATATGGATATGAAAACATATATACAAACACATTCAGTTACCTTCACTTCAGCTTGCTTACATTTGCATGCTGCGAAAACCGCGATAAGAGCGGTGCGGTCTTCGCAGCAGCAGTAAGCGCTGAAGATCAGTCACTTTCATTATCGTTTGTATATATGTTTCATATCTTATGTATCAAGAACTACAAGTGCCTGTTTTTTTGACATGTACTTGTGTATAAAAACGGTTTTAATTGTTTTTATGAGAATTGTAAGAGGAGGCTTTTGACGATGGCAGGTTTTCTTATAAAGGACACAACTAGGGAAGAACGAGAGCAGATAGTTGCCGATTCTCTGGGAAATATAGATGCTTACTGCGATGGATGCATGTGCGGTATCACAGAGATGTACCAGGATTATATTGATGGGAAGAAGGAGCTCCGTGAGATCAATATGGAGTTCAATGCGAGATATGTCCGGGATGAGGATATGGATGGACGGAAGTGAGCATATGGTGACAACTTTAATAATATTTATGTTGCAGAGCTGGGAAAGCCATGTTAATATGGACATACAGTTAGCTGGTTTACAATAACATCCATAAATAAGTATTAAAAAGGGGAAAATTGTATGGGGATACGAAAAGAAATATTTATATGTGCTGCGGCGCTTTCGATTATGGCATGTACTGCCTGCGGTAGTTCTGAGGGAAATGTTTCAGGAACAAATGGCGTGGAGACCTCGACCGGTGTGGAAAGCGGAATGATAGAGCAGCCACAGGTTATGTATGATGGGTATATCTATTATTACAATGCAACCGGAAGAGATGAGAAATTGCCGGAAGGATACGAGATCGCGGGAACGATAAAAAAGGTCGACAGCAAAGACTATCCTGCAGAGAATTTTGCGGCAGCAGGCGTGGATCTTGAAGCTGGACAGGAAATATATATCAGCACAACTGAGAAGAATGTCATTTATCTGAAATATGACAGCGGATATGCGAGGTTTGAGAGAAGTCCTGAGGATGCTGCAGCGGAAGAACAGGATGAGACGGAGGTTGCAGAGAAAGAAAATGAGATAGAGGGGGAATAGTGAAATGGCAGATAATATGGATGATGCTATGGCAGAAAATTATGGAGAATATGGATTTGGAGAAGACGGAGAATTCGACTTTGACAGTATATTGGGGATAGATCAGCTTGACCTGAACTACGAGGCACATGTTGCAGGATTTGACGGAGAGAGCTTTTTATATCTGTCTCTTATACACATCTGACGCTGCCGACGACTAGTCGAGTGTAG
>ERZ1027065.632-NODE-632-length-14869-cov-8.658364_pt1 | contig 14869 bp, 9 predicted proteins | sample MGYA00519421_ERZ1027065 | MGnify/ENA primary metagenome ERZ1027065 (study PRJEB26926, sample SAMN06164495) | human gut metagenome | biome: ENVO:00009003; feature: ENVO:2100002; material: ENVO:00002003 | host: Homo sapiens | place: USA | collected 2012 ... | reverse complement strand
TTATTAATCTGTTAACAATAAGAAAGGAAACTTAATTGGCGAATTGAGTTTTCTTTCTATATTTTTCCCGTTTTATTCCGATAATGAATAAAAATAGTTTTAGTTTAGAAAGGGAAGAAAAATGGGCGAACACACGAAGCATTCAACATCACGGGTGGAACTGAGGGAACGTATCATTCTGGCCGCCGTAGAATTATTTACAACAAATGGAATAAAAAGTATCACGATGGATGAGATTGCCGCATCTTTGGGTATCTCTAAGCGCACTCTCTACGAAGTTTTTCCGGACAAGGAAACCTTGTTGGAAGAATGTATCCTGAAGTCCCAGAAGGATGGTGATATTTTTGTGAAAGGAGTAATAGAGACTTCCAGTAACGTATTGGAAGTTTTGTTGAGATGTTATCAGTGGAGCATAGAGCGTTTTCATGCCACGAACAAGAAGTTTTTTGAGGATATCAAGAAATATCCCAAGGCTTATCAGCTGATGAAGAACAATCGGAACCGGAGCTCGGAAGATACAGTGAACTTCTTCAAAGAGGGCGTGAAGCAAGGCATTTTTCGTGATGATGTGAATTTCGCCATTATCAATCTGCTCGTGCGCGACCAGCTCGATTTGCTGATGAATTCGGACATCTGCAATGAGTATTCTTTCCTTGAAGTGTACGAATCTATCATGTTCACTTTCTTGCGCGGTATCTCTACGGAGAAGGGTGCCCGTGTCCTGGAGGACTTTATCTGCGAATATCGCAAGAATCAGGTAAAGCCGGATGAAACGAAGGAGTAGTTTTAATAAATAATCTATTTTTGATTTATGAAGATGCAGAGATTTTGGGTAGGAAGAGCACTACTGTTGGCAGTTGCTGTGCTGTATGCCGGCGGCTATGTGCGCGCACAAGAGGCAAAGGATACCCTGACCCTGACCCTTGACCGTGCCTTGGAGATTGCTTTAAGCGACAATCCTACCATAAAGGTGGCGGAGGAAGAAATTGCTTTGAAGAAAGTGACTCACAAGGAGACCTGGCAGAACTTGCTTCCGCAGGCAAGCATTGACGGTACGTGGAATCATACCATCAGTGCGGCACAGATGAATCTTGGCGGACAGTCGTTCAAGATGGGTATGGACAATTCGAATACGGTAAGCGGGGTGCTGAATATCAGTTTGCCCATATTCGCCCCTAGCGTATATAAGGCCATGTCGATGACGAAGACAGACATTGAACTGGCTGTGGAAAAGTCACGGGCTTCTAAGCTGGACTTGGTGAACCAGGTAACTAAGGGTTACTATCAGCTGATGCTGACGCAAGACTCCTACGATGTGTTGCAGAAGAGCTATAAGCTGGCGGAAGACAACTACAACATTGTCAATGCCAAGTATCAGCAGGGTGCCGTCAGTGAGTTCGATAAAATCAGTGCCGAGGTGCAGATGCGCAGCATTAAGCCGAATGTGATTTCGGCGGGTAATGCCGTGACGTTGTCCAAGTTGCAGTTGAAGGTACTGATGGGGGTAACGGCCGATGTGGATATAGAGATTGCCGACAATCTCGGCAACTATGAGACGGAGCTGTTTGCCAATGAACTGAATCAGCCCGCTGCCAATCTGAACAATAATACGACGATGAAGCAGTTGGACTTGAACCGGAAGATGCTCAATCAGAACATCAAGTCACTCCGTGCCAACTTCATGCCTACTTTGGGTATGAACTATTCTTACCAGTACCAGTCACTCTACAACGAGGATTGGAACATCCTCGATTATAATTGGAGCGGAAGTTCCGCACTGATGTTTACGCTGAGTATTCCTTTGTATAAGGCAAGCAATTTCACCAAGCTCAAGTCCAACCGTATTCAGATACGTCAGTTGGAGCAGAACCGTCTGGACACAGAGCGAAAGCTGAACATGCAGATTACCAGCTACCAGAACAACATGGCTGCCAGTTCCGAGCAGGTTGTCAGCAACCGCGAGAATGTGATGCAGGCACAGAAAGCTGTGCAGATTGCCGGTAAACGCTATGAGGTAGGCAAAGGTACGGTGTTGGAACTGAACACATCACAAGTGCAGCTTACGGAGGCTGAACTGACTTACAATCAGTCCATCTATGATTATCTGGTAGCGAAGGCTGACCTTGACCAAGTGCTGGGAAAGGATTATATTGCAGAGAACGAAGAATGAAGAACTAAGAATGAAGAATAGAAATAAGAACAACGATATGAAAAAAGGTTTTCAATGGATGGCCCTGCTGGTTGTTGCCATGTTGGGGGCATGTAGCGGAGGTAGTGATAAAGCTGCTGCTGAGAAGGTGGACGAGAAGCCGAGGGTGAAACTGGCCGAGGTGTCGTCCCGTCCCGTGGAACAGATTCAGGAATACACCGCTACGGTGGAAGCCGAAGTAAAAAACAATATTGCTCCCTCTTCTCCGGTGCGTATAGACCGCATCTTTGTGGAGGTGGGCGACCGCGTGTCGAAAGGCCAGAAGCTGGTCAGCATGGATGCTGCCAATCTGAAGCAGATAAAATATCAGTTGGACAACCAGCAGATAGAGTTCAAGCGTATTGACGAGTTGTATAAGGTAGGCGGTGCCTCCAAGTCGGAGTGGGATACCGCCAAGATGAATCTCGACATCCGTGAGACTTCCTATAAGAATCTCTTGGAGAACACCTCGTTGCTCAGTCCCATTAACGGGGTGGTGACGGCACGCAATTACGATAACGGAGATATGTATAGCGGTGGAGAACCGGTACTGGTAGTGGAGCAAATCACTCCGGTAAAACTATACATCAACGTATCCGAAGGCTACTTTACCAAAGTGAAGAAGGGCGCTCCCGTATCCGTGAAAGTAGATGTCTATGGTGACGAGGAGTTCGAAGGCAAAATCAGCCTTGTTTATCCTACCATCGACCCGGCTACCCGTACTTTCCCGGTAGAGATACAGCTTGTCAACCGTGATCAGCGCGTACGTCCGGGAATGTTTGCCCGCGCCACGCTGAACTTCGGAACACAGGACCACGTGGTTGTTCCCGACCTGGCCATTGTGAAGCGTGCCGGTTCAGGCGACCGCTATGTCTATGTCTACAAGGACGGCAAGGTGTCTTATAATAAGGTAGAGCTTGGCCGTCGTATGGATACGGAGTATGAGTTGATTTCCGGTGTAGACAATAACTCTCAAGTTGTTATTGCTGGGCAGTCTAAATTAGCCGATGGTGTGGAAGTCGAGGTAGAAAAATAATATGGTAATGTGGTAATGTGATAATATGCTAATGTGCCGATGTAGCTACATTGCGCAGCCAATTAGCATATTAGCACATTGGCAAATTAAAGAATTAATCTTATGAGTTTATACGAAGGAGCGGTTAAGAAACCGATTATGACCTCGCTCTGCTTCCTGGCAGTGGCTATATTTGGTCTGTTCTCTCTGTCGAAATTGCCGGTAGACCTTTATCCGGACATCGAGACCAACACCATTATGGTGATGACGACCTATCAGGGTGCCAGTGCCTCGGACATCGAGAATAACGTGACCCGTCCGTTGGAAAACGTGCTGAATTCGGTCAGCAACTTGAAGCATATCACTTCCCGTTCGTCGGAGAATATTTCCGTGATTACGCTGGAGTTTGAGTATGGATATGACATAGACGTGCTGACGAACGACGTGCGTGATAAACTGGACATGGTGAGCTCCATGCTGCCCGATGAGGTCGAAACTCCCATCATCTTCAAGTTCAGTACGGACATGATTCCTATCCTGCTGCTCTCCGTGCAGGCAGAGGAGAGCCAGCCGGCTCTTTACAAAATATTGGATGACAACGTGGCGAATCCCTTGGCGCGTGTGCCCGGTGTGGGTACGGTGTCCATTTCGGGTGCCCCCAAGCGTGAGGTCAATGTATATTGCGACCCCAATAAACTGGATGCCTACAACCTTTCTGTAGAAACTATCAGCTCTATTATCAGTGCCGAAAACCGGAATACGCCGGGCGGTACGTTCGATGTGGGTAGCAATACCTATTCGCTGCGTGTGGAAGGTGAGTTCAAGGATCCCAAAGAGATGGAGAACATCGTGGTAGGTACGCACAACGGTGCTTCCGTCTATCTGCGCGATGTGGCAAAAGTTGTGGACTCTGTGGAGGAACGTGCACAGAAGACGTATAGCAACGGTGTGCAGGGCGCTATGATTGTGGTGCAGAAACAATCGGGTGCCAATTCTGTAGCCATTTCGCAGAAGGTAATTGATATGTTGCCACAGTTGCAGAAGTCACTGCCGAGCGATGTGAAGCTGGGGATCATTGTCAATACTTCCGATAACATCTTGAATACGATAGACAGCTTGGAGGAAACCATTATGTACGCTATGCTGTTCGTTATCTTGGTGGTGTTCGTTTTTTTGGGGCGTTGGCGTGCCACGGTCATCATCTGTATCACCATACCGATGTCACTGGTTGCCTCGTTCATCTATCTGGGTATCATCGACGGCGGTTCACTGAATATCATCTCGCTCTCTTGTCTCTCTATTGCTATTGGTAACGTGGTGGACGACGCCATTGTGGTACTCGAGAATGTAACGACCCATATTGAACGGGGTTCCGAACCGAAGCAGGCAGCGATACATGCCACGAACGAGGTGGCCATCTCCGTAATTGCATCTACGCTGACTATGATTGCGGTATTCTTCCCATTGACGATGGTAAGTGGTATGTCCGGTGTGTTATTCCGTCAGTTGGGATGGATGATGTGTGTGATTATGACGGTTTCCACAGTTTCAGCCTTGTCATTCACCCCGATGATGTGTGCGCAGCTTCTGCGTTTGCAGAAAAAGCAGAGTAAGATGTTCCTTACGCTCTATACGCCGATTCAGCGTGCGCTGGACGGTCTTGACGTGTGGTATCAGAACCGGTTGAACTGGGCTGTGCGCCATCGTCTGACGGTTATGGCAGGCTGTGCCGCATTCTTTGTGGCAAGTCTGTTCTGTGCCAAGTACATCGGTACCGAGTTCTTCCCGGCAGCAGACAATAGCCGCATCGGTATCAACCTTCAGTTGCCCATCGGGGCCCGTGTGGAGCGTGCGGAAGCATTGGCTTCGGAACTGACAAACAAGTGGATGACGCGCTACGGAGATATGATGAAAGTTTGCAACTACACTGTGGGGCAGGCGGACTCTGACAATACGTTTGCTTCCATGCAGGACAACGGTAGTCATATCATTAGTTTCAATATCAGTCTGGTGAGTCCGGGAGACCGTGACGTGACACTGGAAACCGTTTGCGACGAAATGCGTGAGGACTTGAAGGGGTATCCCGAATTGGACAAGGCGCAGGTTATTCTGGGCGGTAGCACAGGCGGCATGAGCGCCCAGGCAAGTGCCGACTTTGAGGTTTATGGTTACGACTTCACCGCTACGGACAAAGTGTCAGCCGAACTGAAAGAGAAATTGTTGCAGGTGAAAGGTGTGAGTGAAGTGAACATCAGCCGTCAGGATTATCAGCCCGAATATCAGGTGGACTTTGACCGTGAGAAGCTGGCATTGCATGGCTTGAATCTTTCTACTGCCTCCAACTATCTGCGTAATCGTGTAAATGGTGCTTTGGCATCTTATTATCGCGAAGATGGTGACGAGTACGACATCCGTGTGCGTTACGCTCCCGAATTCCGTACAAAGATTGAAGATTTGGAGAACATCCTTATTTATACGCCTTCCGGTGAGGGTATCCGCGTGAAAGACCTCGGCAAAGTAGTCGAGCGTTCTGCTCCTCCTACTATCGAACGTAAAGACCGTGAGCGTATTGTTACTGTATCTGCGGTTATTTCGGGAGCACCTTTGGGCGATGTGGTGGCCGATGGTAATGCTATAATTGATAAGATGGACCTACCAAGTGGTGTTTCTATCCAGATTTCGGGTTCGTATGAGGACCAACAGGATTCATTCTCCGACTTGGGAACGCTGGCTGTATTGATTGTTATTCTCGTATTCATTGTGATGGCAGCTCAGTTTGAGTCTTTGAGTTATCCGTTCATCATCATGTTTTCCATTCCATTTGCATTCAGCGGTGTGTTGATGGCATTATTCTTTACGGGAACCAATTTGAATGTGATGTCGCTTTTGGGTGGAATCATGTTGATTGGTATTGTGGTGAAGAACGGTATCGTACTCATAGACTACATCACGCTTTGCCGCGAACGTGGTCAAGCGGTGCTTCACTCTGTAGTCACGGCAGGCCGCAGCCGTTTGCGTCCGGTATTAATGACTACACTGACCACTATCCTCGGTATGGTGCCGATGGCTGTAGGGCAGGGTGAAGGTGCCGAGATGTGGCGTCCGTTGGGTGTTGCCGTAATTGGCGGCTTGACGGTGTCTACCATCCTAACATTGATTCTTGTCCCCGTGCTCTATTGCTCGTTTGCCGGTATCGGTATTCGCCGCACGCGTAAGAAGATTAAGAAAGACCGTGAGCTGAATGATTATTACCAGCTGCATAAGGAGAAGATGACGAAACCACGTAAACAATGATTAATCATTATCCGTTAATCATTAAACATTAATCACTAAACATTATATAGCGTGAAATCAGTATTTATAACATTCGACCAAGCGTTCTTTGAACGTATCATGGCATTGCTTGACCGCCACAACTGCCGCGGCTTCAGCTATTGGCAGCAAGTACAGGGGCGTGGCAGTAAGACGGGGGAACCGCACTATGGCAGCCATGCCTGGCCCAGTATGTGTTCCGCCATCATCACTATCATAGATGAGGCTAAGGTGGCTCCGTTGCTCGAAGCGCTCCACCGGATGGACAAGGAGACCGAGCAACTCGGACTCCGTGCTTTTGTTTGGAATATCGAACAGACCATTTAATCGGGTCTGCTCTGTCTATAACCGTTATCCCCGGAGAAAAAATCTTGTTTCTTTGGGGATAATTCTTTTTTGTCCGGAGAGATTTTTTCAACCTATATCTATATCTTTGCGGCCACATTAGGTATGGAAAAGAATTCATTGAAATATACGGGTCTGTTGGCGTTTATCGTATGGGGTGCATTGTTGCTGATGCATCTGTTGCCAAGTATTACGATGGGTGGCCGTGTGCTGAGGCGTGTGGATATCTTGGGGGACGTGCGTCGTCCTTCCAAGCCGGTGAGTGAGCCGGACAGCCTGCTGCCTCCGCCCCCGAAGGTGAAGCCCGCCTTTGTGGACACCTGCCGTGCGGGCATGACGTGCATTGAAGATTACAGCGATTCTACCATGCGTGGCATGACGCGGTTCTATCAGGCGCTCGACGAGCTTGCCAAAGCACCCCGTCCGGTTCGTATCGCCTACTTCGGCGACTCCTTTATCGAAGCGGATATTCTGACGGCTGATTTACGCGAGATGCTTCAGCAGAAATATGGCGGTTGCGGAGTAGGTTTTGTCACCATTACGTCCATGACCAGTGGCTTCCGTCCTACAGTGCGTCATTCCTTCAGCGGATGGCAGAGTCATTCTGTCATGGACTCCGTGTTCTTTGACCGTAGCAAGCTGGGAGTCTCCGGACATTACTTTATTCCGAATACCGGTGCTTATGTGGAACTGCGGGGGCAGAAGAACTATGCCTCCCGTCTGGATACTTGCCAGCGTGCCAGTATTTTTTTCTATAACCGTGGCACAACCACCCTTTCTGTCCGCGTCAATCGTGGCGAAGCAACTACCGAGACTTTTGAGCCGATTGATGATTTGCAGGAGATGACGGTAGAGGGAAATATCGGTTCTGTCCGTTGGACGGTGGAAAGTGCGGACTCCACCTTGTTTTATGGCCTTGCCATGGACGGTACTTCCGGCATTGTGCTGGATAACTTCTCACTGCGTGGCAGCTCCGGCCTTTCCCTCCGCTCTGTTCCCGTGTGGATGATGCGTGAGTTCAATGAACAGCGTCCTTACGATTTGATAATCCTGCAGTACGGACTGAATGTGGCTACAGAGCGCGGACGGAATTACGACAAGTACATTGCCGGCATGCAGACAACGGTGCAGCATCTCAAGGAGGCCTTTCCGCAAGCAGCCATCCTCATAGTCAGCGTGGGCGATAGGGACTATAAGACCGAAGAAGGGGAGCTGCGTACCATGCCTGGCATCAAGAATCTGGTTCGTTATCAACAGAATTTGGCGGCGGATGAGGCTGTCGCTTTCTGGAACATGTTCGAGGCTATGGGTGGGGAAGGCAGTATGGCAGACATGGTGCATGCCAAGCCGTCATTGGCCAATTATGATTATACGCACATCAACTTCCGTGGTGGAAAGCATCTTGCGGGATTACTTTATGAGTCTTTGATTTATGGCAAGGAACAGTATGACAGAAGGAGGGCCTACTATGAAGAGGAGCCATAAGGAGGATTCACGATTGTACGATTTACGATGTACGATTTGCTGCGCGGTGCTGGTGCTGATTGCGGCGATACGGCCGCTCCATGCACAGGACATACTGCCAGGCAGCCTTTCGTGTCATGCCAGTGGAGCGGATTGTGATACTCTCTGCCTCTATTCCCAACGTACGGATACGGTGTCTGTCCCTTTGATAACTTTTCCCGCCGCATTCCGGCAAATGAAGGAGAATGTACTTACCGACAGTCTGGGTATTCTTAATCCTTTCTGGGAGAAGTTGCGTCTGTCTCGGCTGGGCGCTTCCGCTGATACGCTTCGCATCGTACATGTGGGCGACAGCCATATACGCGGCCATATCTTCCCCCGTACCACCGGTGCGTTGATGCAGGACACTTTCGGGGCAGTCTCTTATACCGATGTAGGTATCAACGGTGCATTTTGTACTACTTTCACCCGTCCGGACCGTATTGCTGATATTGCGGCTCTGCATCCCGACCTGCTTATTCTTTCCTTCGGGACGAACGAAAGCCATAACCGCCGTTACAATACAATGCTGCACTATCGCCAGATGGACGACCTTGTACGCATGCTTCGCGAGAAACTGCCGAATGTACCGATGTTGATGACCACTCCTCCGGGCTCTTACGAGAGTTTCCGGCAGCGTCGCCGTCGTCGGACCTATAAGATTAATCCGCGTACTGCCGTTGCCGTGCAGACCATCCGCCGCTATGCCGATGAAAACGGATTGGCGGTATGGGACATGTACGAAATACTTGGCGGTACCCACCGTGCCTGCCTCAACTGGCAGGAAGCCGGATTGATGCGTCCGGACCATGTACACTATTTGCCGGACGGTTACCGCCTGCAAGGCGAGCTGTTCTACCAGGCCTTGTTAAAAGCTTATAACGATTATGTGGAATATTGACGAATTTTTATCCGGATTGAATATAGACTTGGACCGTTTGCGCGATGTCTTCACTTATGACCCGCAAGCCCCGATGATATTCAGCAGTGGTATTTTCCTCTGGCTGTTTGTCGCTTTTATATTGGTTTATCTGTTGTTGCAACGCCGGACGACGGCGCGTTTGCTGTTTGTCACCTTGTTTTCCTATTACTTCTATTATAAAAGTAGTGGCACTTATTTCTTCCTGCTTGGACTGGTGACGGTCTGTGACTTTTTCATTGCACGCTTGATGGCACGCGAGGCTATTCCCTGGCTACGTAAGGCATGGGTTGTGTTGAGTCTGTTCATCAATTTGGGATTGTTGTGTTACTTCAAGTACACCAATTTTCTGGGCGAAACTTTTGCCTCGCTGACGGGAGGCACGTTCACGACAATGGATATTTTCCTTCCGGTGGGCATCTCTTTTTTCACTTTTCAGTCGTTGAGCTATACGATAGATGTGTACCGTCGCCAGATAACGCCTCTGACCAGTTTGTTGGATTATGCTTTTTATGTTTCTTTCTTTCCCCAGTTGGTGGCGGGTCCTATTGTACGTGCCCGTGATTTCATTCCGCAAATCCGCCGCCCGCTGTTTGTCTCCAATGAGATGTTCGGACGTGGAATCTTCCTCATCGTGAGTGGGCTCTTCAAGAAAGCGGTTATATCGGACTATATCAGCGTTAACTTTGTAGAGCGTATTTTTGATAATCCTACTCTTTATTCGGGGGTGGAGAATCTGATAGGTGTTTATGGCTATGCCTTGCAGATTTATTGCGACTTCTCCGGTTACAGTGATATGGCTATCGGCATTGCCTTGTTGCTGGGCTTCCATTTCAATATCAATTTCGATTCCCCTTATAAGTCCGCTTCCATTACGGAATTTTGGAGGCGGTGGCATATTTCGCTTTCCAGCTGGTTGCGCGATTACCTTTATATTTCTTTGGGAGGCAACCGGAAGGGGAAAATCCGCCAATATGCCAATCTCATCATTACCATGTTCCTGGGCGGCTTGTGGCATGGCGCTTCGTGGAATTTTGTACTTTGGGGAATGATGCATGGCGTTGCGCTTGCAGCCCATAAGTTCTGGATGACGCTTACCGGGCGTAAGAAGGAGACGGAGAGCCATGGCATCCACCGCTTCTTCGGAGTGCTTGTCACTTTCCATTTTGTTTGTTTCTGCTGGATATTCTTCCGTAATGCGGAGTTCTCCACATCAATGGATATGCTGAAGCAGATATTCACTACTTTCCGTCCGCAACTCTTCCCGCAGCTGGTAGAGGGTTATTGGGAAGTGTTTGCACTGATGGCATTGGGCTATCTGCTGCATTTTGTGCCCGACAGTTGGGAACGTGCTTGCACAAAAACAGTAATCCGCCTCCCCTTGTTGGGAAAGGCGGTACTGATGCTTGCTGTAATCTATCTGGTCATTCAGATGAAAAGTTCGGAGATACAGCCGTTTATCTATTTCCAGTTCTGATTACTTCTTCTCGGTCGCTGTGGAGTCTGCCTGCTGTCGGAAGGGTTCCCGGTAGTTGAGCCCGTCTCTCCGGTAGAGGCCGATGAGTCCGGCCAGTCGGGTAGTGAAGTTTGTATAATCTTTCTTTTCCAGTTGTGTCCATTGTACTTCGGCAAGGGCGGCCATACGGGGGAGAACCATATACTCTACCTGTTCGCTGGTCGGGATGTATTCTGTCCAAAGGTTGGCTTGTGTGCCGAGTATGTGCTTGGCTTGTTCTTCGGTCAGTGAGGCGGTAGGATTCAGACTGTATACTTTCTCCAATGGGACAAAGCCTCCGATGGCAAATGGTTCGTGCCGGGTATCCTCACTTTGGTAATAATCAAAGTAGCAATAGTCATTGGGTGTCATTATCACGTCGTGTCCCAGTTGGGCCGCCTTGATTCCTCCTGCCGAGCCACGCCATGACATAACAGTTGCGTTGGGGGCGACGTCGCCTTCCAGAATCTCATCCCAGCCGATAATCTGGCGTCCTTTACTATTGAGGAGCTTTTCGATACGTGTCATACAATAGCTCTGCAGACGGTCTTCGGCAGTATGGTTCTTGTCGGCTTTCAATTTTTCGGTTCTGATACGTGCCTGGCATTTGGGACACTTTTCCCAACGGGTGCGGGGAGCTTCGTCACCGCCGATGTGGATGTATTTGGAAGGGAATATGTCAATGATTTCGGCCATGACATCTTCGAGGAACTGCATGGACTTTTCGTTGCCGATGCACAGCACATCTTCGAATACGCCCCAACGTGGGCACACTTCATACGGTCCACCGGTACATCCCATTTCGGGATAGGCGGCCAGTGCGGCAAGCATGTGTCCGGGCAGGTCTACTTCGGGGATGACCGTGATATAGCGCTCCCCGGCATATTTTACGATTTCTTTGGCTTGCTCCTGCGTATAGAAACCGCCATACCGGGTGTTGTCATACTCTTCGGTGTTCCGGCCGATAACGGTACGGTCGCGCCAGGCGCCAATTTCCGTCAGCTTGGGATACTTCTTTATTTCTATTCTCCAGCCTTGGTCTTCGGTGAGGTGCCAGTGGAAGGTATTCATATTGTGAAGTGCCAGCAAGTCTATGTATTTTTTTACGAACTCAATGGGAAAGAAGTGGCGGCCCACATCGAGGTGCATGCCCCGGTAGCTGAAGCGGGGTTCATCCTGGATGCTGCCGGCAGGCAATAGGATAGAGGTGGCTTTGGTTTCGGCGGGGATTGATTTACGCAGGGTTTGTATACCGTAGAACACCCCGTTCTCGGTCTGTCCGTTTAGGGTCACCCGGTCGGCTTTGACGGTCAGCACATAGCCTTCCCGGTTGCTGATGGCCGGATCCAGTCCCAATGTGATGGCGCCTTTGGGCGCTTCGCTCCCCGGGGCAAGGGCTTCTGTCTGGAGGGTGTGGCCGGTGGACTGGCTGATGTATTCGGCCAAAAACTCGGCATTGCGTTTCAAAAGTTCATTGTGTTCGGGGTAGGCGATGATGGTACCGTCATTCAGGTTGAAGGGGATTCCTGACTCAAGGCAACCTCCTGGGGCAGGGGAATGACTTGATAGTTGGCTGTTGTTTCTACTCCGCATGAAGAGCAGGCCAGGATGAGAGTGCCTGCAAGGAGCATGTGTGTAAGTTTTCTCATGGTATTGAACTGATTAAATTAGTGTCTGACAAATATACTAAAAAAATACTAAAGAGGCAGAGGAGAAGGGGATAAATGCATGCTCATACCTCAGTTCTTCTTTGCTCTGTACTCCTTGGGTGACATTCCCGTGTGTTTCTTGAAATATCGTCCGAAGAAAGACTGGTCGGGAAAACGATATTTGTCGGCAATCTCTTTCAGTGACATGCCGGTGGATTGCAGTGCCATTTTCAGTTCCAATATCAGGTTTTCGTCAATGATTTCTTTGGCAGAATTTTCCGCCACTTGTTTGGTGATGGCAGATAGGTAGCGGGTCGAAATGCAGAGTTGGTCAGCATAAAAAGCGACATCCCGCTGGGTAGTACAGTACGTATGTACCAGATTTATGAACTTTTTGAACAATTCTTCTTTCCGGTTACTGCCATTGATTTGTTCCTCCGTAAAGTAACGTTGAACCTTGTCGTAGGTGTCGAGAAAGAAAATTTGCAGCAGGTTTTGTGCAATGGCTTCGCGATACAGATTTTCAGAATCGCGGTAGATGGCATTGCTTGCCGTGATGAGTCCTGTGATAGCACGAACCGGTTCGTCTTCGGTATGCGTATAGCATGCATTCTCCTTTATAAAATGTATGAAGGGCGGCTCTAAACGGAAGCATGCCGTCTTGAACATTGTCTCGGAATAGGCAAAGAAGTCCACCAGGAAATCTTTACTCGCACTTGTCAGTGAAATAATGGAACTTGGAAGCAGCGTAATGTGCGTATTGGGTACAATATGATATTTTCTTAAATCTATTGTGATATTTGCTTCTCCACGGGTGCAGAACATCAGTGCTCCATTGTTCATTTTCAGAAGACGTTCCCGGAAGAATTCCAGCTTGTCTGTTCCGGCTCTGAACGTTTCTTGTTTGGTAGTCAGTAATGGGTTCATATGTTAGATTGCTTATGATTTGCGGTTACAAAGGTACGAGTTCTTTTTGGATTGTTAAATGGCATGTTCCGAAAATGAACAGTCGTGTACCTTCAATGAAACAAATGGTTGTTCAAAAACGGCATACCTTTGCTGCCGGCTTAAAAAATGAAAGAGAAAGCCGACGTATTATTTTTTTAAGATAAAAAGTATGATAACAAAAAAGAGTATGATGAAACAGATGATGACCGTCATCTGTAGTGCAACACTGGCAGCCTGCGGCAGCGCGCCTGTCGTGCAACCCCAGTCGGAATATCAGGTGATGACTATTTCGACTACCGACAAAGAACTGCAGACAATTTATTCCGCAGCCATCCGCGGACGGCAGGACATTGACATCTATCCGCAGGTGTCCGGTACACTCACCAAACTTTGTGTGGAGGAAGGACAGACCGTGCGTCGGGGGCAAGTCTTGTTTATTATCGACCAGGTGCCCTATCTGGCAGCCTTGCGCACAGCAGAAGCCAATGTGGAAGCTGCCCGTGCCGGCGTGGCCACTTCGCAACTGACATATGACAGCAAGAAGGAGCTTTATGCCCAGAAGGTGATTTCCGAGTTTGACTTAAAGACTTCCTACAACAGCCTGCTGACAGCGAAAGCCCAGTTGGCCCAAGCCGAGGCGCAGCAGGTGAATGCCGCCAATAACCTCTCTTATACAGAAGTGAAGAGTCCGGCAGATGGAATGGTAGGTACGCTCCCTTATAGGGTGGGGACGTTGGTCAGCGCCAGTTTGCCCAAACCACTGACGACCGTATCCGATAATTCTAATATGTATGTCTATTTCTCCATGACAGAGAATCAGTTGCTTGACCTCACCCGCCGCTACGGCTCCAAGGATAAGGCGCTGGCAGAGATGGACTCTATCGAATTACAGCTCAATGACCGTTCTGTCTATCCGCAAGAAGGTAAGATAGAAACTATCAGTGGTGTAATTGATACCTCTACGGGTACAGTCAGTCTGCGTGCCGTGTTCCCCAATAAAGAGGGATTGCTGACCAGTGGCGGTTCGGGCAACGTCATCATCCCGGTACGGAAAGAGAACTGCATCGTTGTTCCCCAGAGTGCCACTTACGAAGTACAGGACAAGGTCTATGTACTGTCTGCGAGGCCGGCGACGATCAAGGCCGTTCTCCCCATCCGGCTCACGCTTCCGGATGCATCACCGCTGGCTGCCAGAAATGCGCCAGAATTTCCATATTATTTCAAACAACTCTGGGAGGAATTAACGGATGAGAGCACAAACTAAACAACCGCTGACCGTTCAGGAACAATATCTTCGAAAACACAAAAGCCATCACAGACAGGTCTCCTTCCTGCGCTTTTTTCTTCTGGGAATCTTTTTACTCCTGTGGGAAGTAAGTGCAGATCTTGACTGGATCGACAGTTTCTTTTTCTCCAGTCCCCACAGAGTCATTCTGTGCCTTGGAGAATTATGGACAGAGCGATCCCTTCCGATGCATATCGGTATCACACTGTT
>ERZ1027065.599-NODE-599-length-15303-cov-4.309352_pt1 | contig 15303 bp, 14 predicted proteins | sample MGYA00519421_ERZ1027065 | MGnify/ENA primary metagenome ERZ1027065 (study PRJEB26926, sample SAMN06164495) | human gut metagenome | biome: ENVO:00009003; feature: ENVO:2100002; material: ENVO:00002003 | host: Homo sapiens | place: USA | collected 2012 ... | reverse complement strand
CGGTCTCGTGGGCTTGGAGATGTGTATAAGAGACAGGACTTATGATAAAGAAAATTATATTCTGCACTGCGGAGAGCAGGTAAAAGAAATGGGACTGCTGGTTTCTGGCGGACTTTTGATTGTGCAGGAGGATTTCTGGGGAAACCGGAATCTGGTTGCAAAGATAGGTCCAGGGGATGTTTTTGCAGAGACCTTTGCCTGTATGCAGAGGCGGAATATTAATGTAAATGTGATTGCAGAAGAGGCGGCAGATGTGCTGTGGCTGAACGTTCAGAATATATTGAATGCAGATGGTGAAACGGAAGGCTGGAAGCTGGTTCTGCTTCGGAATTTATTAGAGAATATGGCAGAAAAGAATCTTCGCTTTAATGAAAAATTAACCCATATGGGAAAACGCAATACCAGGGAAAAGTTATTGTCCTATCTGTCAGCAGAGGCACAGAAGCATGGAACATCAGAGTTTGATATTCCATTTTCCAGACAGCAGTTAGCAGATTATCTTTCTGTGGAACGAAGTGCGATGTCAACGGAACTTGGAAAATTAAGAGATGAGGGACGGCTTTCTTTCCGGAAGAATCATTTTTGCCTGAACAGAGATGCGTATTTATAATAGAAGAAAATGCACTCTTGAGAAATTGTACTGAATTCAAAACTTGATTTTTATTTAAAAGAGGGTACAATAATATGCAGTTAAAATAATATATAGAGAGCAGAGGAGAGAAAGATATGTTTGGTTTTGGTCAACTGATTGATATTTTGAAGAAAAGCCCAAAGAAAATTGTGTTTACAGAGGGAAATGACCCAAGAATTTTAGAGGCAGCATCCCGTCTGCTGGCAAGTAATTTCTTAAGCCCGATTCTGGTTGGAAATGAGGCTGAGATTCAGAAAGCAGCAGAGGAGAGCGGATTTAATATTCGCGGAGCCAAGATTATCGATCCATTACATTTTGAAAAATTTGATGAGATGGTTACCATGTTCTGTGAATTAAGAAAGAGCAAAGGTGTAACACCGGAGCAGGCAAAAGGAGTTCTTTCACAGGCTAATTATTTCGGAACCATGTTAGTAAAAATGGGATATGCTGATGCACTGTTAGGTGGAGCAACCTATTCTACAGCAGATACTGTTCGTCCTGCGTTACAGTTAATTAAGACAAAACCGGGTAACAGCATTGTATCATCCTGCTTTATTCTGGTACGTCCTTCTGCAACCGGCGAGAATGAAGTACTGGCAATGGCTGACTGTGCAATCAACATTCATCCGACAGAAGATGAACTTGTTGAAATTGCCGGAGAAGCAGCAGAGTGTGCAAAGATATTCGGTGTAGATCCAAGGGTAGCGTTCTTAAGCTATTCTACATTAGGCTCCGGAAAGGGCGAGGATGTAGATAAGATGCGTAATGCTGCAAACAAGACAAGAGAAAAATATCCGGAGCTTCCAATCGAGGGAGAGCTTCAGTTTGATGCAGCTGTATCTCCAAGAGTTGCACGTACCAAATGTCCGGAATCCAAAGTGGCAGGACATGCAAATACCTTTATTTTCCCAGATATCAATGCCGGAAATATCGGATATAAGATTGCACAGCGTCTTGGTAACTTCGATGCATATGGTCCGATTCTTCTTGGATTGAATGCACCAATCAATGACTTATCCCGCGGATGTAATGCGTCAGAAGTATATTCCATGGCAATTATTACAGCTGCATTAGCTTAAACTGTTAGAATGAAAAGGTGACGGTATGCATAACGAATTAACACAAAGTGATATCAAGAAGATGGAAGAAGAAATTGAATATCGGAAATTAGTGGTACGAAAGAATGCAATCCGTGCTGTACAGGAAGCAAGAGAACAGGGTGACTTAAGTGAAAACTTCGAGTATTATGCCGCCAAGAAAGATAAGAATAAAAACGAAAGCAGAATTCGTTATTTAGAGCGCATGATTCGTACTGCAGTCGTGGTATCAGATGATTCTAAGGAAGACGAGGCAGGTATCAATAATACGGTGACGGTTTATATTGAAGAAGATGATATGGAAGAATCCTTCAAATTGGTGACTACCATGCGTGGAAATTCGCTGAAAGGATTAATCAGTATTGAATCTCCTATGGGGAAAGCAGTGCTTGGTCATAAGGTAGGAGACCGTGTCAGTGTGAAGGTAAATGACGATTACAGTTATGATGTTATAATCCGTAAAATTGAAAATACCGGAGAAGAGAACGAGAAAATCCGAAGCTTCTAAAAGATAATAAGAATAAGAATAAGAACCGGAAAACGGTTTAAAAAGGCGAGAAGAGGTCTGTAAAAGGTGATGCTTTTGCAGGCTTCTTTTTTTACTTTACAGGAAATTGCTTTCCTGTAAAGTAAAAAACGCTCCGCGAGGATGTACCAAGGTGTATCCTATTTTGTATATTTTGCACAAATTGTGAAATGGATTTTTGTGAATGAAAATGACGGAATATGATTGACTATGACGGTTTTTGAACGTATAATAAAACCATAGAAAGCAGAAAATAGAAAATAGGAATGGGAGGGATGATATGCTGACAGAGGAAAGATATGGAAAAATCCTTTCCCTGCTGGAAGAACAGGGCAGTGTTAAAGTAACTGAGCTGATGCAGCTTTTCGATGCTTCCGAGTCAACGGTACGAAGAGATTTGAATACTTTAGACGAAAATGGAAAGCTTTTGAAGGTTCATGGCGGTGCAATTTTAAGAGGAACAGTTTTTCATACACAGGATGATGATGTGCCACTTCGAAGAAACATGCATCGTGATGAGAAGGCAGCTATAGCGAAGTATGCAGCATCCTTAATTACAGCAGATGATTTTATTTATCTGGATGCAGGAACTACAACAGACTGCATGATTGATTTTATGGATGTGAAGCCATCCTGTGTGGTAACCAACGCAGTAGCCCATGCAAAACGGCTCTCTGAACTGGGATGTGAGGTTTATATCATCGGCGGAGAGTTCAAGGCATCCACAGAAGCTGTGGTAGGTGCTGAGGCAGTGGAGTCCTTGGATAAATATAACTTTACAAAAGGCTTCTTCGGAACCAATGGAATTAATGTAGAAAAAGGATATACCACACCGGATGTGAAAGAGGCTATGGTAAAGAAGAAAGCAATGGCAAATTGCAGACAGTGTTATATCCTGGGAGACAAGAGTAAATTTGCACAGATATCCAGTGTGACATTTGCACCATTTGCTTCAGCAGATGTGATTACAACAGGTCTTACCTTAGAATCTTATCGGAAGTATAAAAATATAAAGGAGGTGGAAGAATGATTTATACCGTAACGTTTAATCCGTCACTGGATTATGTTGTGGATGTAAAAACCTTCAAAACCGGTCAGGTAAATCGGACGGAACAGGAGAAAATGTTTCCGGGAGGAAAGGGAATCAACGTATCCATTGTATTGAATCATCTGGGATTAAAGAGTACCGCATGGGGCTTCTTAGCAGGCTTTACCGGAGAAGAAATCAGCAAACGCCTGGATGAAGAGGGGGTAAATACCGATTTCATTCAGGTAGAGAAAGGAATATCCAGAATTAATGTGAAGCTTCGTTCCACAGAAGAGACAGAAATCAATGGCCAGGGGCCGATGATCCGCAGCACAGATATCGAGAAGCTTTATGCCAAATTAGATACCTTAAAAACCGGAGATGTGCTGGTACTGGCAGGAAGCATACCGGATGTTATGCCACAGTCCATATATATGGATATCATGAAATACCTGGAAGGAAAGGATGTCATGATTGCCGTAGATGCAACCAGAGAACTTCTGGCAAATGTACTTCCGCTTCATCCATTCCTGATTAAACCGAATAATCATGAATTAGGACAGTTATTTGGTGTGACAATCAGCAGCAAAGAGGATGTAAAGAAATACGCAGCAAAGCTGCAGGAGCAGGGTGCAAGAAATGTACTTGTTTCCATGGCAGGTGACGGGGCTGTGCTTTTGACAGAAGAGGGAAAAGCTTTTGAGAGCGAAGCACCGGAAGGTAAAGTAAAGAATTCCGTAGGAGCAGGAGACTCCATGGTGGCAGGTTTCCTTGCAGGATATTTAAAGAATAAGGATTATGCGCAGGCGTTTAAGATGGGAGTCTGTACCGGAAGTGCCAGTGCATTTTCAGAAGAACTTGCAACGAAAGAAGAAGTAGAACAATTATTAAAGAATCATGCATTTCCATTTTAAGAAAAAGGAGGAAGGTATATGAGAATCAGAGATTTGCTGGCACCGGAAAGCATTCAGTTGAATGGCTCAGCAACCGGAAAGGAAGATGTATTAAACCAGATGGTTTCCCTGATGGTAAAGAGTGGAAAAATAGCAGATGAAGAGACTTACCGGAAAGGAGTCTTTGCAAGAGAGGAAGAGAGTACCACAGGAATTGGAGAGGGCATTGCAATTCCTCATTGCAAATCAGCAGCCGTAAAGAAACCGGGATTAAGTGCAATGGTATTAAAGAATGGGGTAGATTTTGATGCCTTAGATGGAGAGAAGGTTCATTTAATCTTCTTAATTGCAGCACCGGATACAGAAGATAATGTACATCTTGACGTATTAAGCCGTCTGTCTGTTCTTCTGATGGATGAGAATTTCACCAACGGATTAAAACAGGCTGCTTCGGTTGAAGAATTCTTAAAAGTCATTGATGAAGCAGAGTCTGAGAAGGAAGAAAAGGAAGAACAGAAGGAAACAGAAATAAAGGAACCGGAAGAAAATCAGAAAAAGATTCTTGCAGTAACCGGATGTCCGACTGGAATTGCCCATACATACATGGCAGCAGAAAGTCTGGAAAAGAAGGCAGCAGAATTAGGTTGCTTTATTAAGGTGGAAACAAGAGGCTCCGGCGGAGCAAAAAATGTGCTTACTGCAAAAGAAATTGAAGAGGCAGACTGTATTATTGTAGCAGCTGATACCAAAGTCCCGATGGATCGTTTTGCCGGAAAACCGGTTATCATCTGTCAGGTTTCCGATGGAATCAGTAAAGCAGATAAATTAATACAGCGCGCTATGGCAAAGGATGCACCAATTTATAAAGGCAGCGGCGAAGCATCAGAAAGTGAAAGCATGGGCGGAGAAAGCTTTGGACACAAAGTTTACAAGCATCTGATGAATGGTGTTTCCCATATGCTTCCGTTTGTTGTCGGTGGTGGTATTATGATTGCCATTGCATTCTTAATCGACAGCTTTGGTGTAGACCTTGCATCACTTCCTACGGATGAGCGTGCTAATTTTGGTACAATTCTTCCGGCAGCAGCATTCTTTAAGTCCATTGGAGGACTGGCATTTGGCTTTATGCTTCCTGTACTGGCTGGCTATATTGCCATGAGTATTGCAGACCGTCCTGGACTGGTAGTAGGTTTCGTTGGAGGAGCAATTGCAGCAAATGGAAAATCAGGTTTCCTTGGAGCCTTAGTAGCCGGATTTGCCGCAGGTCTTATCATCCAGTTATTAAAGAAAATCTTTGACAAACTGCCAAAAGGCCTGGATGGATTGAAACCGGTTCTACTGTATCCGCTGCTTGGTGTATTGTTAATAGGTGCATTGATGACCTTTATCATCGAACCACCGGTCGGAGCTTTGAATATTGCAATTAATACAGGACTGGCACATATGAATGGTGTAAGCTCGGTATTACTGGGAGCATTGGTAGCTGGAATGATGGCTGTGGATATGGGTGGTCCTTTAAATAAGGCAGCATATGTATTTGGAACTGCATCCATTGCCGCTGGAAACTATAATATTATGGCAGCCGTTATGATTGGCGGTATGGTACCACCAATTGCCATTGCACTTGGAACCTTATTCTTCAAAAATAAATTTACAGCAGAAGAAAGAAAAGCCGGACCGACAAACTTTATTATGGGATTATCCTTTATTACAGAAGGTGCAATACCATTTGCAGCAGCGGATCCGCTGCGCGTGATTCCAGCCTGTGTGGTAGGTTCTGCAATTGCAGGAGCAATGTCTATGGCATTTAACTGTACACTGATGGCACCACATGGTGGAATCTTCGTATTCTTAGTAATGGGTAATGCAATCTGGTATCTTTTATCATTGATTGTAGGTTCAGCAGTATCTTGTCTACTTTTGGGATTGTTAAAAAAGAAGATTGTATGATATAATAAGTGATGTACTCACAAATAGTGAGCATAAGCGAGTCAACATACTTGCAAATTAAAACTATGGTATAAAAAACGGGAAAAAATATAACTTTTTAGGAGGAAGAACATGAAGGAATTTACTTACACAATCACAGATGAGCAGGGAATCCATGCAAGACCGGCAGGATTACTGGTAAAGGAAGCTGCAGGATTTGCAAGTGCAATTACCATTGAAAAGGATGGTAAGAAAGTAGATGCAAAGAGAATCCTTGGCGTTATGGGGCTGGGTGCTAAGAAAGGTGCAGAAATCACACTTCGTGCTGAAGGTGAAGATGAAGATGCAGCAATTGAAAAATTAAGTGCATTCTTACAGGAGAATCTGTAAAGCCAGGAAGAATATTTAAGCTGAAGTGCATTTCGGAAAAGGTGTTCACAGCGATGAAAAGGGACCTGTCACTTATGATAAGTGGCAGGTCCTTTTATGATGATTTGTATTATTTTAAAATTCCTTAGTTATTTGAGATAAATGTCAATTCATCAGAGGAATAGAATGTCTCATAAGAATCATAATCACGTACTTCAAATTTAATAGAAGCATTGGTTACATCATCAATAGATGTAATATCATCATTTGCTTCAATTGACATAAAGGTACCGGTTCCAGGAAGAAGATATCCATATCCGTAATCATCCTGCATAAAGTCATTGATTGAGAAATCATCGGATTCAGCAACACAGGTTTTATCTGTAGTGTTCTCAATATAGAATACAAATACAAGTGTATCATCCCAACCGGTTGTTGTGCCGACATAATATGCATTGATGCCATTAGAGGAATCTAATGCAACTGCACCCGGAACAGAGGAAATAGAGAATGGGGTATAGGAATCGGAAAGATTGATATCCTGTACAACACCATCATCAATCAAAGTATCATAAGTATCAGAATCATAGAAGCTTACCTGAAGTTTAATATTATCAATGCTGTCAAAACCGGTTAAAGTGAAATCATCAGTAGAAATGCTAAGTTCTTCGTTGCTTTTTTTGCCGGCAGCGACGTCACCTGAAATATAACCATACATGGTTACACCATTGATTGCACAATAATCAACATTGATTCCAAGGTCGTTAGAAGTATTGTTTTCAACAGTAACTTTAATTTCCGGAATTACAGAATCATCATAGTAGCTGTATACAATACTGGTAGCTGTAATGGTAACATCATTAGCTGAGTATAATACAACATTATCTAAAGGAACTTCTTTGTCATCGCCATAGCTGTAATCACTGTCATCATAGTCATCACTATCATCTGAATCGGAATCAAAATCAAAGTCATCAAGATCAGATGTGATACCACTGTTGTCAAAAAGTTCTTTTCCGGCATTGCTTAAGGTTTTAGAAACATTGATAACTGCATATACAATAACACCGATAGAAAAGATGGTTGCCAGAATGGAAATAATTAATCCGGCAATTGCTGCACCACGAAGGTCACGGTTCTTACCCATTCCAAGAATGGAAAGAATGATAGCAGCGATACCAAGAATGATTCCGATAATTGGAACAAACCATCCGAAAGGTAAAGCAGCGATACCAAGAATCAGACCAAGGACACCAAAAACACAGGATTTTTTCGGTGCATCACCATTGAGATTGTAGGAAGGTGCTGCATTGTAGCTGTTTCCATTATAGGTGTTTCCATTGTTAAATGCCTGCTGTCCGTAATCTGGCTGATTGTAAGCCGACTGATTATAAGCGTTCTGATTAAAGCTGTTTGGATTATAATCGGTCTGGTTGAATGCCTGCTGCTGATTTGCATTTGGTGCATCATAGGTCTGAGGACCATTTTCCGGCTGGTTGTAAGTCTGCTGCTCAGGAGCCGGCTGACCATAGTTCATCTGAGCATTGTTGTCTGGGTTTGGAGTTCCGGCAGGTTCATTCCCGGAAAAACCATTTGGATTGTCGTTTACATTTTCACCATTTAAATTATACATAACTTTCTCCTTTTCCTATATTATGTGAATGGTTGCACTCTATTAAGGTATCATATTAAAGTCAGCTTGACAATGTTTTTCTTTTTTTTGCATGATTTTGCAAAAAAAATAGAAAAAATTTTATAAAAATACATTGACATCATCGCTTTACAGTGATAAACTAAGCCCAATTAATGAACTGAATAAATAAAATCAGTGAGCAAAAGTAGTACGGTAAATGATTTCTTTACAGAGAGCCGGCGTTGGTGGAAGCCGGTAAGATAGTTTATTCGGAATGGATTTGTCAGATGCAAAGTGAACAATAGTAGCGGATGCCGTTTTCCCACGTTACAGGGACGAGGATATCGAAGGAGACTTCTGTATCCAAGAGGTTATGTTTGAATTAGTGGCGGATATTTTCTAATTGAAAATATCCGCTTTTTTAGTTACTTGCAGGTAAAAAGCAGACATAGCGAAGATGGGTGGCACCACGCGATAAGCGTCCCTGACTGGAAAAGAACATTTTCCGGTCAGGGACTTTTTCTTTGCATGAGCAGCATTTACAAAGCCGGTTTATAGGAGGATGATTATGGTAAGAAACAGAAAAGTATTCAAAAAAACAGTGAGCATTGTCAATGAAAAATCAACAGACATGTACGAAAGTCTGGTAGGAGATAAAAAAGGCTTCCTGTTAGAAAGTTACGATAAGAATTATGACCGCTATACTTTCTTTGGCATGGAGCCGGAAGAAATTGTAACATCAAGAGGAAATGCACTGGTGATTACAAAAGCAGATGGCACAGAGGAAGTAAGAGAAGGAAATCCACTGGAGCGTCTGAAAGAATACTACAGTGAATTTCATATCGAAAAAGAAGACGAAGAGCTGTCCTTCTCCGGTGGACTGGTTGGAAATCTTGGATATGATTTTGTAAGATATTCTGAAGCGCTTCCGGACAATAACCCGGATGAAATCGGAATCGAAACCATACAGATGATGTTAATGACTTCTTTCCTTATGGTAGACCATGTAGCAGAAACACTGACCGCTGTAGTATTAGAAGAGCCTTCGGAAGAAGGACGAGAGCAGGCAATGGAAAAGGCAGGGCAGATGATAAAGAAAGCCATGGAGAAGAAGGAATGCAAACGGAACTTCTACCATGATGGAAAAATCATTAAGAAGTCGGACAGCATCGAAGAATATGGCGAAAAGGTAGAGAAAATCAAACATTATATCAGAGAAGGCCATGTGTTCCAGACCGTATTGTCACAGCGCTGGACGATTGAAACCAGACAGACCGGTTTTGAATTATATAAGGAATTAAGAGAATTAAATCCTTCTCCGTATCTTTATTATTTTAATTACGGAACCTTTGAAATAATCGGAAGTTCACCTGAGATGATTGTAAAGAAGCAGGAAAATAAAGTGTTCACCTGTCCGATTGCAGGAACCCGGAAGAGAGGAAAAGATGAAGCAGAAGACAAACGGCTGCGGGATGAACTACTTTCCGATGAAAAAGAGCGGGCAGAACATGTTATGTTAGTAGACCTTGCAAGAAATGATATGGGAAGAATCAGTGAATTTGGAACCGTAAAGGTAACACAGTTTATGGAAGTACAGAATTATTCCCATGTAATGCATATTGTTTCCCAGGTAGAGGGACGCAAGAAAGGAGAATCCCATCCATTAGATCTGGTGGCATCCTTCCTTCCGGCAGGAACCTTAAGCGGAGCACCAAAGATTCGGGCCATGGAAATCATTGATGAATTAGAAAGTGTACGAAGAGGCTTATATGGTGGAGCAACCGGATATATTGATTTCGGTGGAGACATGGATTTCTGTATTACAATCCGGACCATGGTAAAGAAAGGAAATGAGGTATACCTTCAGGCGGGAGCAGGAATCGTAGCAGATTCCGTACCGGAAAATGAATATTATGAATGCTGCAATAAAGTAATGGCATTGGCAAAGACTTTGGTTGAGGAGGAGAACTTATGATACTGCTGATTGATAACTACGATTCATTTACCTATAACCTGTATCAGTATATAGGAACTTTTACGAAGGACATTATCGTAAAACGGAATGACAAGATTACAATAGAAGAAATCCGCACCATGAACCCAGAACGCATCATTCTTTCTCCGGGACCAAAAGCACCGAAGGATGCCGGCATCTGTATGGATGTGGTGAAGGAATTTTATAAGACAATTCCAATCCTTGGCATCTGCTTAGGACATCAGTGTATCGGGGAAGCCTTTGGCGGCGTAGTGAGCTATGCAAAGGAATTATATCATGGAAAACAGTCCCTGATTGCCCATGACGGCACAGGAATCTTTCAGGGAATTGAAAGTCCGATTCAGGTGGCAAGATATCATTCCCTGGCTGTTCAGAAAGATAGTCTTCCGGAGTGCCTTGTGGTAACGGCGGAGACAGAGGATGGCGAAATCATGGCAATGCGCCATAAAGATTATCCGGTAGCTGGATTACAGTTCCATCCGGAATCCATTTATACACAGCATGGGAAGCGTATGATAGAGAATTTCTTAAACGGGAGGATATAGAACATGATATTAGATGAAATTGTTGCAGATAAAAGAGAGCAGCTTTTTCGGGATAAGCAGAAAACAGATCTGACCGTGATGCGGACATTAGCGGAAGAGAAGTTAAGAGAAGAGGCGGCAAAGAAAGAAAAGATAAGAAGCTTTTATCAGAATCTTGCCAAAGATGGACTTTCCATTATCGGAGAATTTAAAAATGCATCCCCAAGCCTTGGAAAGATAGAAAGCAGGATTACATTGGAAGAGCGGATGGAAGATTATACCGCTTCTGTGGATGCGGTATCCTGCCTGACAGAAGAGAAGCATTTCCTTGGAAATACTGATTATTTCCGGAAAGTAAGAAATCTGACTCCGCTTCCAATGTTACGGAAGGATTTCATGATTGAAGAATATCAGTTTTATGAAGCAAAAGCCATTGATGCAGATGCAGTATTACTGATAGCAGCAATCTTAGATGACAAGGAAATGTATGACTTTTATCAGCTGGCAAAGGAATTAAAGTTAGATGTACTGGTGGAAACCCATGATGAATGGGAAATGGAGCGGGCATTGAAGCTGGATGCAGACATCATTGGAATCAACAACCGAAATCTTAAGGATTTTACGATTTCACTGGAACGAACCAAAACACTTTCTAAGATGGTGCCAAAGGATAAACTTTTAATTGCAGAAAGCGGAATTGTAAGAGATGATGATGTGGCATATCTTGCAGATTGCGGTGTCAGTGGATTTTTAATTGGAAGAGCATTTATGGAACATGAAAATCCAAAGGCACTGGCAGCCCACTGGAAACAGGTTTATAAGGATGCTGAAAAGTAAGGAGAAATGGCATGGCAAAGATTAAGATTTGTGGCATCACAAGAGAATCTGAGACGGAAGTGCTGAACCGGATGCAGGTAGATTATGCAGGCTTTGTATTCTTTGAAAAAAGCAAACGAAACGTTTCGATAGAGCAGGCAAAAGAAATTAAGAAACATTTGAAGCCTTCTATTAAAACTGTAGCAGTTACCGTAAATCCGGCACTGGATTTGATAGATGAAATCATAGAAGCAGGTTTTGATATTCTGCAGATTCATAAGATGCAGGAATTCCCTGAAAATCTTAAAATTCCGGTCTGGGTAGCATGTCAGGTGCGAAGCAGGGAAGAAGCAGAAGAAATAAATGTTCCGGATGGTATTTCCGGCATTTTATTAGACGCACCGGAATATGGCAGTGGAAAGACTTTTTCCTGGCAGGATTTTCCAATGAAAAAAAGAAGGGAATGGCAGGAAAGAAGGATACCATTTATTTTAGCCGGCGGCTTAAGCAGTGAAAATGTAGAAGAAGGTATCCGGTTATTTGAACCTGATGTAGTAGATGTCAGTTCTTCGGTAGAAGGAGAACATGGAAAAGATCATAAAAGAGTAGAAGCATTTGTAAGAAAGGTGAGAGAACATGAATAAGAAGAGTTATTATGGAGCATTTGGTGGACAGTATGTAGCAGAATCATTGATGAATACTTTAAAAGAGTTGGATGATGCTTTTGAAAAGTATACAAAGGATGAAGAATTTTTAAAGGAAGTGGACTATTATCTTAAACAATATGTAGGAAGAGAGACACCACTTTATTTTGCCAGCCGTCTGAGTGAGGCATATGGAACAAAGATTTATTTAAAAAGAGAGGATTTAAACCATACCGGAGCCCATAAGATTAACAACGTAATCGGTCAGATTCTTCTGGCAAAGAGAATGGGAAAAACCAAGGTAATCGCAGAAACCGGAGCCGGTCAGCATGGTGTGGCAACCGCAACCGGAGCAGCTCTTTTTAATATGGAATGTACCGTATATATGGGAGCAGAGGATATGAAACGTCAGTCGCTGAATGTAATGCGTATGGAAATGCTGGGAGCTAAAGTAGTGCCGGTTACATCCGGAAGTAATACCTTAAAGGATGCTACGAATGAGGCAATTCGTACCTGGGCAAAAACCGCAGAGGATACCTTTTATGTAATCGGTTCCGCTGTTGGACCGTATCCTTATCCGAAGATGGTAAAATATTTCCAGAGCGTCATCAGCAAAGAAGCAAAGAAACAGATTTTAGAGCAGGAAGGAAGACTGCCGGATGTGGTTATGGCATGTGTTGGCGGAGGTTCTAATTCTATCGGAATGTTTGCAGATTTTATTGAAGAAAAGGATGTAAAACTGATTGGTGTAGAAGCTGCCGGAAAGGGAATTGAGACAGGGGAGCATGCCAGTGCCATGGCATTGGGCGAGCCTGGCGTATTACATGGTATGCGTTCCTATTTATTACAGGATGAGGATGGAAATGTGCAGCTTGCCCATTCCATTTCCGCAGGACTGGATTATCCGGGTGTTGGACCGGAGCATGCCCATCTTAAGGACAGCGGCAGAGCAGAATATGTTGCAATCAAGGATGATGAAACCATGGATGCATTAATGGAGCTTTGTAAATTAGAGGGTATCATACCGGCAATCGAAAGTGCCCATGCAGTGGCATATGCAAAGAAGCAGGCGAAGAAAATGAAACCGGATGATATTATGGTGGTTTGTCTTTCCGGAAGAGGCGACAAGGATGTAAATACAATTGCAGATTATCTTGCAGGAAAGGGTTATTTAAACTAGGAGGTGCAGCATGAACAGAATCGAAGAAAAATTAGCACAGTTAAAAGAACAGAACAAAAAAGCATTTATTACATATATGACAGCAGGAATGCCGGACTTTGATAAAATGCAGGAGATTATCCGCACTCAGGAGCAGGCGGGAACAGACATCATCGAGCTTGGAATTCCATTTTCAGACCCGGTAGCAGATGGCCCGGTTATTCAGGATGCTTCCTATCATGCCATCTTAAAAGGTGTGAATTTAAAGAAAGTATTAGAAGCCATGAAAAAGCTTCGCAGTGCAAAAATTGAGATTCCAATCGTATTTATGATGTATTACAATACTATACTTCACTATGGTGTGGAAGCCTTTGTGGATGCATGTATCGAAAGCGGAGTAGACGGACTGATTATTCCGGATCTGCCATTAGAGGAACAGGATGAGATAAAGGAATTTTTACAGAAGGAAAATGCACCGATTCTTATCCAGCTGGTATCTCCGGTTTCGAAAGACAGAATCCCTGAGATTTTAAAGGATGCAAGAGGATTTGTTTACTGCGTATCTTCCATGGGTGTAACCGGACAGGAAGCAACCTTCCATAAGAGTGTAATTGATTATCTTGGCAGTGTAAAAGAAGTATCAAAGATTCCTGTTATGATGGGCTTTGGTATCCGTACTGCAGAGGATGTTGCACCGATGAAAAATATTATCGACGGAGCAATTGTAGGCTCACATTTCATCAGACTGATGGAAGAAAATGATTATGATTTACAGGCAATTGGAACTTATTGTGGCACATTTAAAAAAGAACTGAATCAGTAAAGGAGAAATTTACGATGAAAGAATATATTGAACTGGTTGCAGAAGGAAAAGATTTAACAGAAGAACAGGCAAAAGCAGCAATGGAAATCTTATTAAGCGGGGAAGCATCCCAGGCACAGATTGGTGCTTTTTTAATGGGACTTCGTATGAAAGGTGAGACCTTAGATGAATTAACCGGGTTTGCAGGAGTACTCCGGGATAAGGCAGATACTATTTCACCGAAGGTTTCTAATTATGTAGATCTGGTTGGAACCGGTGGAGACTGTACTTATACTTTTAATGTGTCTACCACTTCTGCATTTGTCGTTGCAGCAGCCGGACTCCCGGTAGCAAAGCATGGCAATCGTTCCATTTCTTCAAAGAGCGGAGCCGGCGATGTATTAGAGGCACTGGGCGTAAATATTATGGCAGAGCCTGCAAAAGTAGAAGCCTGCGTGGAGAAAGCCGGAATCGGATTTATGTTTGCACAGCTCTTTAACAAATCCATGAAATATGTAGGTCAGGCAAGAAAGGAAATGGGTGTGCGTACGGTGTTCAATATTTTAGGACCTCTTGCCAATCCTTCCAGAGCAAAAAATATGGTGGTAGGTGTTTATGATGCAGCCCTGACAGAAAAAATTGCCCTTGCCATGAGCAGGCTTGGCGTTGAACGTGCCTTTGTAGTAAGCGGCAAAGACAATATGGATGAAATCACAACAACAACCGAGACCGTAATATCTGAAATCAAGGATGGAAAAGTAAATACATTTACCATAACACCGGAGCAGTTTGGTTTAAAACGTGCTTCTTTAGAAGAACTGCGTGGTGGTGATGGAACAGAAAACGCCGTTATCACAAAGAAAATTCTCTCCGGAGAAGAAAAAGGCGCAAAACGCGATATCGTATTACTGAATGCCGGTGCAACCCTGTATGTTGGTGGAGCAGCATCCACCATTGAAGATGGAATCACCCTTGCAAAAGAAGCAATCGACAGTGGAAAAGCAGCAGGGAAGTTAACGGAGCTGGTGAAGGTATCAAACGAAGCGTAGAAGAAACAAAACACTGAAAAAACAGATGAGTAACAGAAGCGAAAAACTTCGGAAATCGAAGTGATGTAAAGTACATAGTATTATTAATTGTCAACCTTGTGAAAAATACAGGTTGACAATTGGACGGCGCATACCCTATAATACCCTATGGATAAAAATCCTGTCTCTTATACACATCTCCGAGCCCACGAGACCGGAGCCTATCTCG
>ERZ1027065.598-NODE-598-length-15303-cov-4.912120_pt1 | contig 15303 bp, 9 predicted proteins | sample MGYA00519421_ERZ1027065 | MGnify/ENA primary metagenome ERZ1027065 (study PRJEB26926, sample SAMN06164495) | human gut metagenome | biome: ENVO:00009003; feature: ENVO:2100002; material: ENVO:00002003 | host: Homo sapiens | place: USA | collected 2012 ... | reverse complement strand
ATCCTATCATCAGATTAAAGTGTAGCTTCATTCTTTTCCAGAGTAAATACTCTGAATTTCGGTTGCCGTCAACACCTTGTCATATAAGCGGAACTGATCAAGCTGACCGGGAAAGTTCTTTGCCCAGGTTTGTGCTCCTGCACCCGAAGTAAGACTCGGAGTAGTGCTGAACTGAAATGCACCAACAGCCAAAGAAGCGCCTACATTATTAAACTTCAATTTCCCACAATCTGGCAATTCTTTGGTAAAGACACCCTCACCATTACGATAAACAGTAATGGTAGAAGTATTGCCATCATACACAAAAGCCAGATGCACCCATTCGCTACCAAAAATATCATCTATTTTTGCCTCAACCCATCTTTCATCATTCTCTTTTGCTGTCTGATTGAAGATATGAACCTTGAAAAATGCCTGAGTCTCGCTATTATTATTCTCCAAGAAGATGTCGAAGTTGCCCCAGAATTTAATAGAGTTAGGGATAGAGAACAAACCTTGCGCAGAAGTATTCTTAGTGGTTCTCATCCAGAAAGCTACAGTCAAATCACCGATAGTGGGCATGTTATTTTCCAATATAGAAGGAGTCTTGGCCAAAATGTAAGCATTCTCAGCACCTTGATAGGCCATGCCAGCGATTCCGTCTTCCGCAAACTTGGCATTACCGTTATCTGCTACCAAAAATCCCCATTCACCTTTATCCCGAATGTCCTCTTCATCAAAAGGAAGATACATCTTCAAAGGGGTAGTAGGTACTTCACCTGTACTCTCAGGGTAGTCGAAAGCAGGATGATCCATATCCTGAAAACAAGACTGCATACACAATGCAAACAGGCAAGAAGCCACAGATACTATATATTTTTTCATAAGTAGTTAGTACATTTATAGATTAATAATTGGGATTTTGAACCAATACACCATTCGACTTGTCAATTTCGTCTTGCGGAATGGGCAACAAAGCATGTCTGTCTTGATAACCGGTCTTGCCTACCGCATGAAGTACCTCTTTAGCAATACCCCAACGAACCAAGTCGTAGAAACGGTCGAACTCCATACCTAACTCAACACGTCTTTCATGACGAATGGCCTCACGCAGTTCATTCTGGTTGTTGGTCGTCACTTCCGGTAGAATTCCGATATTATTGCCACGAGCACGAGCGCGCACCATCTCCAAATAGTTACGGGCAGAAGATAAATCACCCAATTCACAAGCAGCTTCGGAAGCCATTAATACCACATCAGCATAACGTATCAGACGAATATTTACCCAATATCCTCCCTTTGTGAATTTCAAACGCATCGCCGGGTCCGTATATGCCTTCTTGTTAAAGTATTTAGCTATAACATCAGCATTCGAAATAGGTTTCTCACCATAAGGCTTGTTAGCAGGTATGGACTCTGGATCGTCCTTGCCGTTGCGTATAAAATAAAGCAAAGTTTCGTCTTTTCTCGGATCTCCCTCTTCAAAAGCATCTGCCAATTCTTGAGTAGCGGTGTGTTGCCCCCAACCGAGATTCCACTCGCCTGCGCCACGTACACCCTGAACGGAAGCAAACTGGCTTCCTATGTCATTAGAACCTGGTTGTGATTCTGTTGCCGTACATTGCAATTCAAAAACAGATTCACTACAGTTTTCACCTTTTTCTCGGAATATGTCTTCATAAGGTGTTTTCAGATTATATAAACCGGAGTTAATCACTTCTTCAGCGGCAGCCTTCATATTCCCCCAGTCATTACGCATCATGTATGTGCGTGCATGAAGAGAACGAGCAGCTCCCCAAGTGAGACGACCTACATAAAGTTGCTCCCACGTTCTGGGCAGACTGTTTTCGGCTTCCGTAAGGTCAGAATCTATTAATTCATATATCTTTGCCACAGAAGACTTTGGAACATTTGCCTCAGCTGCATCATAAACTTTAAAGTCAATCAAAGGCACTTCACCAAAAGCGCGTACAAGGTTGAAATAACAGAAAGCACGTACAAACAAAGCTTCCCCCTTATTGACGAGGTCACCTTCTGTCAATGACGGATTTTGGCTCATCTCATCAAGCAAATCATTTACCTTATGTATCAATGAATAGTTATCATTCCAATAACTCTTAATCATCCCATTACTTGCCAAATATTCAAAGTCATCGAACATCTTGCCGGTAGCAGCTCCATCGGACAATGTACTTCCTTTCTCTGCGTCCTCAGAACGCATACCGTGGATTGCCAATGCAGTATTGCCGCTTGTCAAATGAAAACCGCGCAACTTGGCATACATATTAAAAACCTGTGTTTCATAAGTACCACCAGTCAAATCATCCTCTGTCTGTTGTCCAAGCGGTTTTCTATCAAACATATCCTCACACGAAGTTAGTGCAAAGCTTACTGCTAAAAATGCTATATAATAAAATATCTTCTTCATAGTCTGTCTCTATATAATTTTAGAAAGTCAAATTAAAACCAATCGTATAAACTGTAGGCATAGGATAGCCTCCACCATCAATACCAAACGAAATAGCACTTCCGCCCACTTCCGGAGTATATCCTCCATTACGGCTCCAGGTCTTGGGATTCTGCACATTGGTATAAAGACGCAGTGACTGTACCTTGATACGATTCAACAGTCGTTTGTCAAAGTTATACCCCAATTCGATATTACGGATTCTGAAGAAACTGCCATCTTCGATGAAATACGTGGAAGCCTCCTGATTTATTTTGTGTGAAGGGTCGAGCAAGGGCTCCCAATTGGAAGTGCCCTCTCCATGCCAACGATTCAATTGCTCTGTGCGATAATTCAGTTGTGCATAGCTACTGCTTCCCCAATTACGGTAAATTTCATTTCCATAAACACCCATCATGTCAACAGTCAGGTCCAGATTCTTCCATCCCAAATTAACATTAAAACCGTAAGTAAAATCAGGAGTTGGATTACCTATCATTGTACGGTCATTATCAGTAATTTTGCCATTACCGTCAACATCAGCAAATTTCAAGTCACCCGGTGTTACCGAGCCAACCGAGTTAATCGGAGAGAAACGGATGTCGTCTTCGTTCTGATATACACCCTCAACCTTGTAACCATAGAAATAGCCAATCGGATAACCTTCGGAAACACGTGAGGGACCACTGATAATATTATAGTCTTTGTTTACCAGTGAAAGCACCTTGTTATCAATAGTGCTCAAATTAGCACCTAATCCATATCTCCAATCTTCCCCAATCTTGTCGTTCCAAGAAGCACTAAGTTCAAAACCGCGATTGCGAATCTCACCCTCATTCTGTAATCCGGGAACAGTACCTGCAATACCCGGAATGGAAGTCAACATATCTTTTGTTGTTTTGTTATAATAAACCGGAGAAAGCTGCAAACGATCATTGAACATATGCATGTCAAAACCTACTTCCCATGAATAATTACGTTCCCATCCCAAAGTAGGTGAAATCAGTTTGTTGGGGCCTTTACCCGCAATGATATTGTCACCGAACACAGCTGAACCCGAACTAACAATGGTGGCATATGCCGGATAACTGGAACCAGTATTCTGGCTACCCAACACACCCCAAGAGCCTTTCAACTTCAAGAAGTTAATTACATTCTGGTTCTGCATAAACTTCTCTTCGGTCATTACCCAACCGGCACCGAAAGAGTAAAAGTTGTCCCAAGTATTACCTGTCTTATAGAAAACAGATGAACCGTCCCTACGGAAAGAAGCATTAAGTAAATAACGATTCTTGTAGTTATACAATGCTCTGAACAAATAAGACATGGTAAATCTGTCACTCTGAGAACCGCCATTAGTTGCCGTAGATACATCGTCGATGGTAGAGAGCCACCATCTGTCCGGGTCGTCGCCCACCAAAATGCCGTAGCCCGCAAGCTGGCTGCGTCCACCACTCAAACTGGAAGACTCATTGTAATTGGTTGTAAGACCGGCAGTCAATGTCAATCCATGATTGCCAAACTGTCCGAGATAAGTCAACACATAGTCAGACTGTGCAGCAAGAGAGGTAGACTTGCTTTGGTTCACACTTTCTCTTTCAGTCAACCGTTCTTTCCCCCCCTCCACATCGGGATTATAAACATAAATCAGCGGAGAATATGAACGTCCCTGACTGGAAGCATAGTCCATAGAGAAAGTTGCTTTGAACGTAAGGTTCTTCAGAATATCTATCTCTCCGAACACATTACCTGCCACGCGATAGTTTTCAGACTTGTTGTGAGCACCGCGCAGCTCTGTTTCAATAAGAGGATTCCACACTTGTGCACGCTGGAAGTCGGGCAGCGTATGTATCAGTCCCGATTCAAGGTCATGAGTAGGAGCAATAGGAGCAGCCTTCAAAGCACCATCCACACCCTTTGCATCAGGATACTTGGCACGAACTCCATTAAGCTGGAAACCAAAACGCAGGAAATCGGTTACGCTATATTCACTGTTCAAGTTTACGGTAAACTTATTGAGCTTTTCCGTTTTAATGGAACCTTCTTCCATGACGTAACCCAAACCCAAATAAAACTTACTCTTATCCGTTGCACCCGTAATGCTCACATTGTTATTGGTCAGAAAACCTGTCTGGAATATCTCATTCTGCCAATCAGTATTACCAGTCCATTGAGTATAATCATAAGGGTCGCTTCCTTGAGATATCAACTGCTCGTTGTACAGCATCTTAAACTCTTCGGCATTCGTCACACCTACACGGTCATAAATAACCTTCCAACCCACTGAAGAGTTGATGTTGACCATCGTCTTCCCTATTTTTGCCCTTTTAGTAGTAATGATGATTACACCATTGGCACCACGCACACCGAAAATAGCCAAAGAAGAAGGGTCTTTCAAGATTTCCATAGATTCAATATCCGCAGTGTTCAGATAATTGATATTGTCCGTGAACAGTCCATCTACCACATAAAGGGGTTTGAAACCGTTAATGGAGTTCGTACCGCGAACACGGATTTCAGGGTCTTGTCCTGCACGACCCGTATTCACCACCTGTACACCGGCAACCTTACCCTGTATGGATGCCAGTGGATTGGTAGAAGGCTTAGAGGCAATCTCGTCCGCTTTCACAGTAACGATAGAACCGGTCAAGTCGCGTTTCTTGGCACTACCATAACCAACTACAACCACCTCATCAATGAGCTGGCTGTCCTCTTCCATCTTCACATTGATAGTTGAACGCCCATTTACGGCAATCTCCTGCTCACGCATACCTATATAACTAAAAATCAAGGTAGCATTAGATGCCACATCAACAATCTGATATTTACCATTTATATCAGTAATACTACCTTTACTCTCCTGCCCTTTCACACGAACAGAAGCACCGATAACAGTTTCGCCTGTCTTGTCCGTAACGACACCCGAAATCGTAATTTTGTTCTGTGCCATCGAAGTAATGGCAAACAATAACATCACACATGTAATTAGTAGATTTTTCTTCATTTTGTATTGATTTAAAATTCTTTTGCAAAAGTATAGAAGCAATTGATGTATGTCAAAAAACAAACTACCACAAGATTACCACAACCTACTCAAGCACTACAACGTAACTACTACAGCATTGTATAAAATACTAATTCCCAATAATATACACTAGGAAGTTATTTAAAAAATTATTCAGACTGCAGGCCTATCCAAATAGAAATATGCTGTTGAAGTTACATGATCTTGGCGGTAGAAATTAACAAATCCTGGCGGAAAGTCTTTATCCGTGATATGTAGGTCTGAATTTTCATCTAATAAACGATAGAATTTCAGTTTACCGCTTCTATCTATAGTAACCGGTACAAGAGGAACCTTCGCCTTGTACAGTTCGAGTACCTTTTGATATGGAGCACCTCCAATCTGCTGCAATGTAACTCTTATATCATGATGAAAATAAATCGGGTCCTGCACGTGGAAACGATACATACTCCACCAACAACTGTCCGCATTTGCAATCGGACAACCTTGATAACGGTGGGAATACTCGCCCTGCCCCCAAGCCGTACCAATATAGTCTTCAACTCCCGTACCACTCAATGTGGGAAATTCCTTATCTCCGTCAATGTAGAACTTGATTTCACCTTCTCCCCACCAAGTAGTTTCATAGGCCTTATTGGCAAAGATACCCAAGCTTACCCCCAAAAAGCGCCCCCTGCCCGATAGTTGGGGAAGAACAGTATAATCCACTCCCAACTTGGTGGATTTGTCTTCACGCCAGACAGCATGAAAATAGCTCATCTCCGAATCCCATTCCGGCAATTTAGTAAAGTTAATATCATAAAACAAGTGTGTCAGGTCCTCATCCGAGGTATTCACAAACACCACTTTGGCACCGGTGCGGTAAGGCATCGGAATACAACAGTTAAAAGAACGCTTCTCCGGATTAGAAAAGAAACAGTTCTCAAAACGAGATGTACGTGACAGCGGATTCCCAAAAAAATCTCCCAAAGGGACATCCACTGCCGGAACAACAGAGTTATCCCAATAAAACTTGATACGCAACGCACGAAGCATCTTAGGGTTACGTTTGCTGACTGTCAGCCAAATACGGTTAATGATCCCGGGTCCTTGCTGAGACAACAATACACAGCTGTCTCCCGCCATGATTCTGCCGAAAGCACTTCCTTTTGCACCTTTATTGGCTTGAGCTGCCGTTCCCTTGGCACCGGTAGGATTTTCAAAACTTGTCCACCGCGTTTCATGGCCTTCAGGCACTTTCCATATTTGGGCATGGCTCAAAAAAACAAACGAAAACAAGACTGATATAAGAACTATTCTTTTCATTTTTTTATATTTATGGCATTTATACTATTTCCCTTTATAAGGCAACTTAAAACTCTCACCGATAACGCTCCTCCTATACTTCGCATCGTAAATGCGACGATTATGCTCGGACACTTTACGCCTATAACCTTCTTTATACCTAAAATTACGGCTGACAGGCTGTGGTTCCTTCGGCTCCACTACTACGCGTCCGTTCCAAGTAGTCTGATTTGTACAAGGAGGCAAGGCAGCATCCCAAGCATCAAATTCGGCCAAAAGGCTGTCTGCCAACTCCGGATATTCACCACTCAAATCATAAACCTCTTCCTTATCGTCCTTCATATCAAAGAGCTGGATTTTTCTTGTACTTCCCTGATCGTTATAAACTAACTTCCAATCTCCTTTACGGATGGCAAAATCCTCATCCCTACGCCAGTAAAGCGTAGAATGCGGACGCTTGTCTATAGGCCACTCACTTTTCAGATAGGGTAAAAGGCTGACTCCATCCAAAGAATATTTCTGTCTGGAAGTTCCACCGACAGCCTGCATAACTGTAGGAAATATATCAAGACTGATTACCGGATTATCATAAACCATACCTTGAGGCAACTCCGAGGGCCACGACATTATATAAGGAACTCGAATTCCACCTTCATAAGTATCAGCTTTATATCCTCTGAAAGGTCCAGGACTTGACATGGTCGTATTACCTCTGTCTTTATATTCATAACCGGTGCTACACTCTATTCCCTGCCCACGAGGAGAACCATTATCACTGATAAGAATAAAAAGAGTATTCTCTTCCAAACCATTTTTTCTCAAACTTTCCATGACACGACCTATACCATCATCCAAAGCCAACACCATAGCTGCAAAAACTTTCCGGTCTTCATGATGGAATCGCCTCCCCTCAAGCCGATTCACATAGTGTTCGGGAACTTGCCAAGGCGAATGAACGGCATTATACGAAAGGCAAAGCAGAAAAGGAGAGGAAGCATGCTTGTCTATAAACTCCACAGCTTCACGTGTAAAACAGTCCGTAATATATTCACCACTTTCGTGCAAAGGGGGTTGAATCTCGCCATTCCGATACAAAGGGCAAAAGTCATAAAGTTCCACTCCCGGTTTATCTGTAGAACGATAATAATCATGGGTATCAGACCAAAAACCATAGAATTGGTCAAATCCCCTACGATTAGGAGATTGTTCGGGAGAGTCAGCCATATGCCATTTTCCGACAAATCCCGTAGCGTAGCCACAATCGCGGACCATTTCACCCAAAGTAGATTGCCCTTCGGGAATCTTTGCCCAAGGATGCAGATTGTTATAGAAACCAAAGCGTTGTTGATAAACTCCCGTCAAGATACCTGCACGAGACGGTCCACTTATGGAACAAGACACATACCCTTGGCTGAATTGTACTCCCCTGCGGGCAAGTGCATCAATATTCGGTGTCGATACGTCTACCGCCCCCTGATAACCTACATCCCCCCAACCCATATCATCGGCAATGACCAACACAATATTGGGACGTTGGGATTTATCTCTTTGCACATTGCCTGCATTACTCCCGCTGAAGGGGAGTAATGCAGCAACAGACACTAATGTACATGAAACTTTCATATTGCTATCAGCTTAACGTCCAAAGTCGCATACAGAAGCTTTAATCTTCATTTCCGCCTTATGCTTCTCTGCAAGTTCCACAAGCTCTTTCACTATTTCAGGATGTTTTTCCGAAACCTCATATTGTTCAGAAAAATCTTCTTCCACATTATATAAGAAAGGAATTTCCGGGCGTTCCCAAACAGCATGCCGGGTATAAGGATCGGTAAGGGTACTGAAATGAATCTTCCAAGGACCTTTACGAACTGCCAGTAAATGGCTGCCACGCCAATAATACATCTCATCACGTGAAGACTCCCTCTGTTCCCACAACATGGGAGTCTGATCCATTCCGTCAAGTGTCACTCCCTCAGGTAGAGGAATACCTGCCATATTTAAGAATGTCGGCAAAATATCCATTGTTGCCATCATGCCTTGCTGCGTACACGGCGCTATTCGGCCCGGCATACGGAAAACAGCCGGAACGCGGAGACCTCCTTCCCAACAGGTAGACTTCCCTTGACGTAAAGCACCGGCAGAACCTCCATTCAGGCGCTGTACCAACCATGGTCCGTTGTCACTGGTAAAAATGACCAATGTGTTTTCATCCAGACCATTTTCCTTCAAGGCTTTCAATACTTCACCCACACTCCAGTCCAGCTCCTCGACCACATCGCCATACAGCCCCCGGTTACTCCTGCCTTCGAAACGCTCGTTCGTATGCAACGGCGTATGGGGGAAAGTATGTGCCAAGTAAAGGAAGAATGGACGATTCTTATTCTTTTTGATATAGTCTACAGCATATTCGGTATAACGCCGTGTCAATTCTCCCTGCTCAGGCTTGATTTCAAGAACAGAATCCCCCCGCATCAATGAGGCAGGGCGCATATCGTTCGAATAAGGTATTCCGAAAAAATCATCAAAACCATGGTCAGTAGGCAAATAAGGAGAAAAATGCCCCAAATGCCATTTACCTACACAAGCGGTAGCGTATCCATTCTGCTGCAACAGTTTGGCAACAGTCACTTCATCTTGTCCCAATCCTGCTTTGGAATCCGGGAAAAGAACATCCCGTTTATCGCCATACAGTCCATTACGAACCGGTAACCTGCCGGTCATCAGTGCACTGCGGCTAGGCGTAGAAACAGAAGCGCCCACATAAAACTGTGTGAACTTCATCCCTTCCGAGGCCATACGGTCAATGTTCGGGGTATGTATGGTAGGGTTTCCATAGCACCCCAAATCTCCATATCCCATATCATCACAGAAAATCAATACAAAATTCGGCTGCTCCTTCTCCTGCTCCGAACTACAAGACGAAAACATCATTTGAGAAACCGTAGTAGCAGCCAATAATGGAAATAAACTAATTTTTTTCATTTCATGTCCTCCAACTATTTATTCGTCCCCCCAAAGGTCCGCTTTGTTCCCCTTGTTCTTTCTCCATTCATGACGCCATTTGTGTATCATCACATTGTTTACCATCGGCTTCAGCTTACGGCCCGCCTTGTCGGGAATGGCCGGGACAGCCGTCGCCTTGTCCTGATACCAGTAAGCAACGGTAGCCAGGTCGAGCGTCAGGCAATTGTTGTGTCCATGCTCGATGGTGGCTTTCAGCCCTTTCTCGAAGAAGACGGGATCTTGAATAAAGAACCGATAGACATGTGTACGCCCCAAGAATCCGACATCATTATTCACACGTGGATAGCCGAAGTAGATATGCTGGTAGGGCTCTTTCGGGCACCAGGCGGTGTTGAACAAATCTTCCGTACCGGTTCCTATCAAGGAAGACTGTTTTTCACCGTCGATGAACCACATGTCATCGCCTTCACCATACCACATGGGGGTAGGGCACTGTACATAATAGTTCAATCCCACAAAATGGCCCTTTCCCTTGATATCGGCAAACACATAATTGTCGGCTCCGTCCTTATTCTCCGTCTGCTTACCCACGGAACCCCACTCGGTCTCCCCTTCGGGAAGCGCTTCGGTAATCTCACGGTTAAACCACGCATGGAAACGTCCCATGTCCTTGGGCAGTTCCTTCATCTCCACATAGTCTATGTAGTAGTAGAAGGCGCCGATGTTGACATCCGTCTGATTCTCTATCTCAATGCGCGCACCTTTGGCAAAAGGCATGGCGAAATAGCTGCACAAACCCGTACCACCGTTGGGACCGGAAGAAAGGGCAAAAGAAGCATAGTTATACTGTTCGTTCCATCCCTGGCCGAAAAAGGGACCGATGGGGGACACGACAGAAGGCTCGTCGCTGCCGTCCCAGTACATCCGAAGGATGATGTCGTTACGGGAAAGCTGGCGCGGTCCCGGAGACATCGTTATCCAGATATGGTTGATTACGCCTGCCCCCTTGATGTCGGCCAAGACAGCCGTTTCGCCCGGCTTGATGGCCTTCAGGTGGTCACGGTTGTTGCCCGTACGGTCATAACTGCTGACACGGCGGTTGCGCAAGCCTTCCTTCATCTTGGCAAGGTCATACATTTCACTAGACATATTGGTCTGCGCAAAAGCGCTGCCTACTCCCATCAAAAGGGAGAATAAACCTACAAAAAACTTTTTCATCATGGTATTCTTCATTTTTCAAATTATGTTTTTCATCAATCTATCGGTTGTCACTTTCTTGTGGCATCCGACTTCCTTATCTTCTCCTCCAGTATCCGCGCCAGCCTGCGTGCCACTTTGGGATGCTGTTCATACACATTTGTGGTCTGGTATGGGTCTTCCTCCAAATTATAAAGCTGCACAGAGGGTGCATCCGGCTTTATCCGGGCATTTTCTATATCGCTGTTCACCCGATGGGTGAGCTGGAAAGCGGATGCCCCGCCCAAGTCATGGTCACCGACATTCTTTCCGGTAAATCCACCGCTGTTTTGCGCCGGAATATAGACCCACTTCCCTTTGCGAATGGAAAGATGGCTCTTTTGGGAAGGACAGATAATAATATGGTCCCGAATCATTTTCCCGGGATTTCCGATAAGGGCAGGAAGCATATTGAAACTGTCCGGCCCGTCCTGCTCCTGCAATTCATATCCTGTGAGGGCAGCCAAAGTGGCAAGCATGTCAACATTGGACATCAACTGGTTGGATACGCTGCCCGCAGGAATCCTGCCCGGCCAGCGGACAATCATAGGAATGCGATGCCCGCCTTCCCAAGCTCCGAACTTGAAACCAAGAAGCTTGCCGTTGATATGGTGTCCTGCCTTCCAAGCTCTCTGCCCTCCATGATTCAGCATTCCTCCGTTGTCACTGGTGAAGATGAGCAGAGTATTTCCCGCCAGCCCTTCCTCATCGAGGGTACGCATAATCTCGCCTACCACCCAGTCCAATTCATGGATTGAATCACCGTAAGGTCCTGCCTCACTGGTACCTACAAAGCGTTCGGCCGGTGTAAAAGGATGATGGATGTTGGTGGTAGCATAATACAAGAAGAAAGGTGAATCCTTATGTTCCTTTATCCACTGCACGGCCCGGTCTTTCAAAGTAGTGGCTACAGCCCTGTCTTTGTACAAACGGTGCGCAGCCGTGGCTCCACCAATAGAGTTGATACCGAATTTTTCATCGAACTCCTCCGTTTCTGCCCTCTTGCCTCTTACAAACGGGTCGTTGGGATCATAACCCACCACATGATGGTTCTCCACATAAACAAAAGGTGGATGACTGTTGAGAATAGGCACACCGAAGTAATAATCGAATCCCAATTCAAGTGGTCCGGGAGCCAGTTCCTTGTTCCAGTCCATCTTTTCGTCCGTACGGAATCCAAGATGCCACTTCCCCACGATGGCAGTGGAATAGCCGGAACGTTTCATCACATCCGCAATTGTGGTGCGTGCCGTATCAATTTGCAGAGTCTGATTCAGGAAGATTGCCCCCCAAATATCCTCACGGCAAGGATATTGACCGGTCATCAGTCCATAACGTGAAGGCGTGGAAACAGCCGAGGATGAATGAGCGTCCATAAAGCTACGGCCCTGCGATGCCAGACGGTCTATATTGGGAGTCTTGACCTTGGTGGCACCGTAACAACCAATGTCGCCATAGCCCAAGTCATCAACGTTGATAATGATTACATTGGGCTTGACCTCAGTGGAAGCCGGAGATTGCTGCGCGACGGCAGGCAAAACGCTGAATCCCATCCCTACTGTGAAGGAGAGAGACCCGGTAAGTAATTTGTGTTTCATATTTCACTCAATTTATCGGTTAATACAACATTATTAAGAATAGAACATCAATGAATCCTGAATATCTTTATCCCATTCAAGAACGTCATCCCTTTCACCGCCTCAAAGTTCACCGTAAGGTTTCCACCGGTTACGGCAACATGCAGTTTCTTGGATATGCAACGGTTCCCGCCTACTTCTATCGCCGGAGAGAAATGATTCAGCCAAGGTCGGTTGTTGACAGAAACATTGAAGACACTGCCGCGGAAATCGGCATTGTCTAGGGTAGCGACAGCTCCCAAATCGTAAGTCACCCGCTCGGAACGTGCGTTCAGGTCAGCAAAAAGAAGTTCTACTTCATAGTCGCCGTCGGGCAAGTCGAAGCGATAGGCCCTGATGTCCTTGCGTTTGGTCTGGAGCAAAGGAACATTACGGGTGTCTTTCACCTCGGCAGTGGTTCCGATACGTCCCGGAGAACGGCGGAAAATCTCTCCACCTATGTAGCCCCAACTTCCAGGAGTATAAGCTTGGTCGGGAAGCCAGCAAAGATCACTCTTGTCATCCGTAAAGAAACAGTTGCTGCCCACGTTCACTGCAAGTTCCAGCTGTCCGGAGCCGACTGCCGCGATATGGCGAGGCTGCATCTTCACAAAAATGTCCGAAACCTGCTCCACCTTCTTCCCATGGCAGATACCTGAAGCCACAAGCGTGTTTCGCCCCGCAACGAGAGGCACTTGCCACACTGCATGGCAATTCTCGATGCCTTGCACGGAGAGCTTCGTGCCGTTGACAGACAACTCCACCTTATCCAGATTGGAATACACTTTCACCGGATGTTCCACCGCTTCACCGTCCGAAACCACAGTCCGATGCTTCCAGTCATCCACAGCAATGTGCAGCACCGGAATATCCTTGCGCAGGAATGCCTGGAAATAATAGAACACATCTTTAGGACGGCGGTCATTGTACATCAGTCCTTTATTATTGATATGCGGCGTAGCCTCCTGGCGACTGGCAGAACTGAAATCAATGAAGTTCCACTCCGTGGCGCCCACTATGAACGGTCGCTTCATGATAGCGGGCAGATAGTATTCGAGGTACAACTGCTGCCATTGCATGGAGAAATCGAATATCTGCGGATCGAGCGACTGCAAGCGCGGGTCGGAACCGGCACCGAACTCACTGATTATTAACGGACGGTGCGGGTATTTACGATGCTCTTCGTCCACAAAGCGGTCGAAAGACTTGAAGTCGTTCTCATACCAGCCCTGATAAAGGTTCCAACCGGAAATGTCGGTGATATTGCTGAGACCGATTTTATTGTAAATCTGATTGCCGTGGTAGGCCATCGTACTCAGACGGTAGGGGTCTTCCCTCTTCAGAGTTTCCTCCAGATGCCGGGCAAGCGCCAAGGTATTCTCGTAGAAACCGTTGAGCCGTTGTTTCTTCACCCGATACTGCAGCTGGATAACAGCCTCGTTCATATACCCCCACATAATGACGGACGGATGGTTGTAATGCTGGCGAATCATTTCGCGCAAGGCGCTTGTGGCATTCGCGCGGAACTCGTCACCCAAAGCTATCAAATCTACTACCGGAATCTCCTCCCATACCAGCATGCCGAGTTCGTCGCAAGCACGCAACACGGCATCGTCCTGTGGGTAATGTGCCAGACGGACAAAGTTCACACCCATGTCTTTCAGCAACTGCATATCCCTGCGGTGCATCTCATCCGAAAGCGCTATGCCCATCGGCATCTGGTCCTGATGACGGCAAGCTCCCATAAGTTTCAGGGGTTCCCCATTCAACTTGAAGCCTTCCTGCGCATCCACGCTGAACCAGCGGACCCCCAAAGGGACACGTGTCTCATCTTTCAACACCTTGCCACGCACATCTTTCAAAGAAACTTTCACGCTGTACAGATAAGGGGAATCGGGCGACCACAACTGTGGCTTTTCCAACTGTAACCGTTCCTTGAAGGCGAACGCCCCGTCGGCATCTATCCGGACGCTGCGCAAAGATTGGGCTACGGTCTTCCCATCTGTATCCAGCACCTCGACGTCCAACTTCAACACCGCACGCCGCACATCACGGTTCACCAAAGTCCCACGCACACTGATTTCTGCCCTATCCTCACTCACGGAAGGCAAATCGACATAAATGCCCGTAGAGGCATAGTCGGTAAGGCTGATGTGCTGCTTTGCAGCACTGATGAGCCACACATTGCGGTAGATGCCGCCAAAGATGGTGAAGTCGCCGGACAAAGGAGGTATCCGGTCGTTCTGATTATTGACGTGCACCATCAGCAGATTCGGGGCATCGGTCCTTACTTTATCCGTAATGTCTACGGTAAAGGCAGAGTAACCTCCTTTGTGGGTAGTGAGCAGCTCGCCGTTGAGGTACACATCTGCCAGAGAATTGACACCATCAAATTTCAGGTAAAGCTGTTTATCCCGCATCTGCGCGGCATCCGTACGGAACTCTTTCTTATACCAGGAAGAAGCCCTGCGGTAGTTACGGGTAGAATAGGCATCCGCATTCCAGGTATGCGGCAGATGTACCTGCTGCCAACCTTCTTCATGGCGTTGCACTTCCTGCAACCGATTGTCATCACATGCGGCATAATACCAGCCGTCATTAAAACTCTGAACCACCCGCCCAGCATTGACAACCGGGTACATGGTGGACAGACACAATATTAATAAAAATATTTTCTTCATGTTTTTCAATAGATCATATTATCTTACACAAGTCAAGCAAATACCTGTCTCTTATACACATCTGACGCTGCC
>ERZ1027065.540-NODE-540-length-16572-cov-6.547618_pt1 | contig 16572 bp, 12 predicted proteins | sample MGYA00519421_ERZ1027065 | MGnify/ENA primary metagenome ERZ1027065 (study PRJEB26926, sample SAMN06164495) | human gut metagenome | biome: ENVO:00009003; feature: ENVO:2100002; material: ENVO:00002003 | host: Homo sapiens | place: USA | collected 2012 ... | reverse complement strand
GAACTAATCCGCCTCCAGCTATCATATCTTGGCAAGAGTATAGCCAATCTTGAAGCCAGGTATCAGAACCAGCAGTAGTTAAGAGTTTTTCTACTACCAGATTACCTACGGTAACTCTACCAGCAGTTTTTACATCCCTGTTTACATCTCCATGAGCAACCTGGTCAATCTCTATATCCGGAAGTTGGCAAGTCTGGAATAGGTATGTATTGATAGGGTGTTTTGGGAAAGAGATGCTCCATAGGAATTTCTTTCTAGGATTCTTTACTTTTGCTCCCATATTTTATGATTTTAATGTTATTCGTTTTCTGAAATGTTAACTGAATTAGAAGCTGCATCGATTACAATATTAATTGTAATTTCTTGCATAGGAACAATATCTTTGTACTTCAGGATTACTTTATACTTACCCTGACGGACATCAGCTTCATTATTTACAGAGAGTTCTGAATAAGAACCAGCATCCTGGTCGCCCATCCATGTGTACTCTGACATAGCATTTTCATCTACCAGATTATCCAGGATTGGTTTTACCTCAAGATAAATATTTTTCCAAGTACTCCAGATATTGGGTTCTTCCAAATATTTATTCAAGATAGGACGAAGAGTCTTCTTCAAGTACAGATTCAATCTTACGATTGAAAGGAATCTTTCTGAATCCTGTTTTACTTGAGAAGAGAAGCAATGCCATAACAGGGTTTGTTTACCAGAAGATGGAGTATCTTTGATTACAATCATGTTGGCATACATCTGAGCCAATTCGTCCAGTTCATTATAACGAGAATCACTACCATAGTTAGGACTTACTGGGCCCTGACCATCGTAAATTATTCCTCGGTTCATACCGGCAAATGACTTCCAAGGTCCATAGTTAGAAGCAGAAGTATCACCCAAACCGAAGATGGTACCCATTACATCGGAATTACTAAGTAATCCGAATTCGTTGTAGTACTTGATACCACCTGCAAAGTAGGCTACATATTTAGAGTTACCGATATTACCCAAACAGCTATTAATCCAGGTTATAATACTCTGCTTATTTCTAGGCTGAGTTCCCTGAGTATAATGGGTGGTGTATTTTGGTACTTCAATGTAGTAAGTATACTCTTGTAATTCAGCACACATTTCTTTAGCAGCCTTATGTACTTTTAGTACATCTTGATCTGTTTTCAAATGCTGATGGATATGAGAACATGATAACTGATAGATATCAGTGTAATCCTTTACCAAATCCAAAGAAGCAATCCATTCATCTGCAGTAGGATCAGCACCAGCAGTACCAAGTGTACCATTAAACATAACCTCTTCTGCAGTAGGTTCTTTACCTCCAACTTGGATAGTTAACGGATTATCGGTTTGGTCAATTGAAGTCTGAAGCCAAGATACTAAGTTCTCGAAAGATTTAATCTTATCGGTAGTAGTTACCATCTTAGGTTCCAGGTATGCAGAATTACTAGCAAAGTTACTTAAAGCCAAGTAATCTACAGAAGTTTTATTCTGAGCATCCTTAGTTTTGTAAGTAATTACTGGACCAGATTCCAAGATAGAACCATTGGCATCATAGATGTTATAGAAAACGGTATTCACCGATTTAGAGAAACCAACTTTGAAAGATTCTCCAGAACCAATGGGATCACCATACCCTTTAGTTACCAAACCAAAGCTTACTGTAGTATTTCCTGAAATAAATTTGAATATTTCTGAAGCTTGAACATTTTCAGTTATCTCCTCAGTTTCATCTTCAGTAGATTCAGCCTCTTCGGCTTTAGTAATAGTACCCTTTTTAGCACCTGCTCCCAATACACGAATAATTCTTAGCTTAGAACCTCCTACTAAAGCTTTCTCTATGTTAGATACAGAACCATCAGGTACAATCTCTTTACCAAATATTCTTTGGAATTGAGAGAAAGAAGTAATTAATTCTGAAGGATCATCATAGGGACCTTTTTCAGTTCTAGCCAAGAAACATGATACTCCTAAAAGTGGAGTAGTCTGTTGAACATTGTTGTTCTCGAACTTAAAAACAACTCTGGGTGATTTTGACATATCCTTGTGTTTTATAGGTTAATATATTTAATTAATACCAGTAAGTATCGTTACCTTACTGGTATTATTAGAAAATTAATCCTCTTTATTTTTAAATAAACCTCCGATAGCCTTAATCACATCATAGAAACCACATCCCGATAAACCAGCAGCTAATCCATAAATTAATACCTGGTAGAAAGGATAGTTTTCTAATAAGGGTGTAAGTTGTAATCCCCAAGCTATAATACATATGAGAATACCCACTAAGGCAGATATACCAATCTTAGCAAGTTTGTTGTCTTTGATAGCTGGGATTACCTTTAGTACCTGAGTAACCAAGGATGATACCAAAGTTACTATACCAGTAAAGGTACCAAGATTGATTACGAACTCTGAACCAGTTGAAGGTTCTACTTCTGTAGCAAACAATGACACTGGTAAAATGAGTGCCATCAGCATAAACACTAACTTTTTCATTTTAGTAAATTTTTGAGTTAAACATGTATATTGAGATTGAGCATCTCCTCGTCCTTTTGGTATTCGGGTCCTAGTAAAAGACTTATATCTCTTATAGGTAATAGATCCCCCATTTCTACCAGTTTTTCTGGTATAATACCATCTTTACATACATATTGATAGACCTTTTCCAATAACCCATGTGATTCATCGGGATGATCATAGAAATTACCAATCTCTATAAATAGGTTCCCAGTAGGAGCTATCCTACCTTTATCCCATTCTTCTAAATCATTGAAGTAAGGTCTTATATATCCTCGAGTAGGTAATGCTTCATGAAGAATAGAATGTAGTAATCTCATATCATTCTGAGTAGTTGCTACCAAATGAATATCAATAGTGATATCTTTAGTTTCGTAAGGGAACTCAGACATCTGATAATTGCCTGCATCTAATTTATCTCCAATGATATATTTCTCTACTCCGATATCTCCAGGATAATAAGCAGTGCTTTCTATAGTTATCCTGGGACATGTTTTAGGACCTCTTACCTGGTTATTACCTATACCGAATAAGTAAATGAACTTATCTATTGCTCCCTTATCTTCTTGGAATCTCTTTTCATTCTCTTGTGATAAAGGTAAATAATCTTCGGGGTTAAGTCCCATCTTCTTTTCTAAGAGAACATTCAATAGGCATATATAGAAGGTTCTCTCTACTATCTCTTGTGAATTTACCATAATTACCTCCTATCTTACTTTCATAACATAAGCCAATACGTAGTATGGTGGTCTATTCTCATGAGGTTGATTACCACCAGTTGGACCAGTTTGAGCCCCTGAATCATAAAATGGGTGTGGTCGGTTATTAGCATTATCTCCCCATTTGTGAGTTTCGATACGAATCTTATTGTATGAATGGGTATGGCTTGGCATTTCTTCCACAGTTAGCCTATGTTCTTTTTCTCCTCCAGTATTACCAATACTACTGTAATCTGGGTCACTAGAATCTACTCCAACTACGAACCTACCACTTAAATCAGGAACACTTATATAACCTGCCCTAGTAGAAGAAGTATTATATTTCTCACCAATGGCCTTATATAATTCGGGATATTCAGATATACTTACCTGACCTCCGTTACAGAGTACATAGTTCTCTGGAACTCCGGGGCCTGACCATAGTTTGATTATACCTATATCTCCCGAAGTTTCTTTTTTACCTTGTTTACAAGTTACACTTAGGGTTTTACCAGATTCCTCTTGAGTAAATATTACTTGACCCACTCGTTCATTATACATATTATCATTTAAGCTCATGATAATAGTAGTACCAGAGCCAGATATATCCCCAGAGTTTTCCCGGGTATAGTTTACACTAACTGGATCACCAACTTTCTTTCCATTGATTACCCTTTGTTTGGTAGATACAATAGTAACCTCTTTGCTTTCTCCTGTAGGCTCAAAGTATAATTCAGTAGGTGAAACCCTGAAAGCATATTCCCATTCATCTTCTCCTTTCTTGTGAATAAGCTTTACTTCTTTAGTTGACCCATCCACAGCTTCTACAATTAAAGTCTGAATTATATCCTTATCTGTAGTATTCTTTTCTTCCGGTGTTACTGTTATAACAGTTCTACCAGAACCTTGATTCTTGCTTATAGTGAATCCCATTATTTTCTATATCTCCTTATTTCTTTACGAAGTTCTCTTACTAGGGTTTCCTTCAGAACCTTCTTACCACCTACTTGTTCGAATGCGGGTTTCCATAATGGTCTTGGAGGTAAATTATCACCTCTAGAACCATATTCCAACATGATAGCTACTTGGTTCAAAGTTCTTTTACTAGTCCTATCACCCTTTCTGGTTTTCTTAAGATTAGTAGGTATACCTACGTAAGTTCGATTCTTCTGTTTTACTATTTGTACTGATCTCAAATACTGACCCGTATAATTCAAAAGGGTATGCTCTCCATAGCGTTTAATGGTATTAGCCGAGTGAGGATCCCAATGAGTTCCTCTTGGAGGAGTACCAGTTCTTAAACATTTTTTCACAAGTCTGAGAAGTTGATTGCCGAATTTCTCAGTAGCTCTATCATAGGCATTCTTCATGATAGATGGGATTTCGGAAATCAACTTCTCAGCTCTAGCCTGTTCTTTTGGGTCAGTATATATCTGTAAGTCTCCCAAGGGAGTACTTATAGTTATGTTTACTGACTTACTTGCCATCTGGATTTTCCTTCGGTTTATTCAAGCCCAGTGAATCCATCATAAGATTTATGGCTTGCTGTTGTGATTGTAATACTGATACTACATCTTTCCTGAATGAAGCGAATTCTTCATTGAATTGACTACCATTAGTGGGCTCCTTGTTTTCAAACATAGCAAGGATATTATCGCATTCCTTTATTATGTTCTCGTATTTACCTACATTATTAATAATACCAAGAGCCTGTGACCTTTGCAATGATACTTCGTTTACAATATTACTTCCAATTAGAGTGTAGTACACATTGTTATAAATACCCTCATTCCCATCCGAAGGTAAATATACGGTTACTGTACCAATGGAATCTTGAAGAACAATTTCTATAAGATTAGAAAAGCCATCACCATTTTCATTAGCTCTGGGTTTACTTTCTCCTACCTTTACTACTTTAGCTCGGTCAAAGATTGGGTACATTGATCTTCTGTCTCTTTCTAGAGTAAAGACTAAATCTCCTCTTTGTAATGATTTAAATTTCATTTCTTCCATAATGCATTATTTTTATTGATTAGACTTAATCCCATTTGAACCATACTGGGATTCTGTTTCATAAATTCTACTAGGTTCAAGAAATTATAGTATCCATAGATATCTATCAGTCTTTGTGCTTCATCGGCTACTCTCTTTGCTACCTCTAAATTAGGAGCCGGTAGTTGCATTTGGAGAGTAAAGGTTTGTAGTTTATTATCTTCTTCCATGTTTCTTACTAGATTAAAACGAAAAAAGGGAAATACCCACTACAGGTACCTCCCTTTTCCCTAATCAACTTTAATAGAAATTATGCAGTTTTATTACCTAAAGCCTGTACTACTGAGTTAATGATGTTCTGATCTCTTTGAGCATCAACTACTCGATTCAGTCTAGCAATTTCTTGGTCTTTTGCAGTGTTCTCAATCAAGCACTTAATCTCTTGCTGGCCTTTCATTACCTCGCAATGATTACGTTCTGCCTGAAGAGCCAATCTGTTTTCGGATTCTCTAACTAGGCCTTTAATTTCACAACAGCAAGTTGACTGTTGATGTTCCATCTGGCAAAGACGATCCATAACCCGGTTAAACTCTTCTCTCATTTGATCACGAGAATCCCGGATATCAGCATTAGTCTTATAACCAAGATCACAAAGGCCACGTTCAGTAGCAAAGCGATTATTAAGTATTTCTTTACCTACACCCTCTACTTGTCTAGATACTCCTGCAATTTCAGAAGTAACTCCACGAGCAGCATCTGAGATATCTTTGTAAATACCCGCTTTCGCTTCCTGAACAGTAGATTCTACTTTTTGGATATCAGCTTTTGTGTCATTGATTTTGTCCCACACAGAAACTGCAGCAGCACCAAAACCACCACCTACTAAAGCTCCACCGACAGCACCCCAACCGGAGCCCCATCCATGATTATTACAACATTCATCATTGTAACGATTACGATCCGCAACCACTACAGTACCTTCTCCAGATTTCACTTCCATAACAATTTAGTTTTTAAGGTTAATAATTAATTGTTTATTCATTGATAAATTAACTAGTGTTGTGTTTAGAATTAAATTATCTAAGATGGCCAAGAAGTATCCCAATGATGCATATTAGTACCTTCTTTAATCCCAAAGGTACCGATTGCTAACCATAAACCTCTTACAGAATTATAGGCCAATACATAAACACTATCTCCAATCCTTCTATCCTTAGTATTACTTTGAATAGAATTCACAGTTATTTTACCTTCTACTGAGTTTACTATAATACCTTCACGTATTAAGCTCATATCATACATAAAGTCAGAAGTATTGGGTATATTATCTGTATCAAATAATCCCCATCTATCTTCATCATTACCATTTGTAATATTTAAACTTAATTCCAATCTGAAATTATTATTTTTAGCTTCTTGAATTATTGTCAGAGTACAAGTTTTACCCGATTCTCCTTGAGTAAAAGTTATTACTCCTGTTCTAGATGAACTACTGTTATTAGTAGCTACCTTATATGTAACACTAGCACCTGAACCAGATATAGTGATCCAATCCACATTAGAAGATAAAGCCCAATTAAGGAATTGTTTACCATTCTTCCTAGAATATACTCGTACAGGTCTATTGTAGGATGAGTTTTCTGCTGGCCAGCCAGAATAAGTAAGAGAAGTACTCAAAGAATCCCCCAAGTTTTCCCTAATACCAAACTCATAAGTTGAAGCATTCTGTTGTGCAGTTTGTACTAGCTCTCTATCTAAACCATTGGGTTGATTAGCTCTAATTGTAAGAGTTCTGCCTGAGGTCTTTGAGTTCTCAGATATGGTAAGGGTTACTTTAAAATAATAACCACTCACATTAGTAATGGATTCAGTTACTCCAGAAGGCAAAATAAGAGTAGGTTTAATAGCTTCAGTAGAACTTAAAGAACCAACGTATCTAGACCTATAACTCTTTATATAAAAAGAAATATTACCTCCTTCGCCTCCAATAGTACCTATGGATAGAGTACTAGTTTTATAACCACTACTTTGTTGAGTACTATGTTCAAATACTATACCACTACTAGGATAAGTTACCTCAGCTTTGTTCTGAGTAATCGTTAATCGAACTGGAGTAGCTGAATCATAAGTAAATTCTACTACATAAGTCCTAGAACTGTTCTCATTAGGATTTGGTGCTACCCTAATACTACACCCAGTACTGGTTTTAGTAATAGTAATATCCGATGATGAACCTTCTACTACCCTAGCATTAGTATATTCGGATTTTATATTTTCTTGGTATACTCCATTCAAGTACTTATCATAGTTGGCATTTACTATCACATCAAAAGTTTGACCACTTCCAGATACATTCTTAGTAGTAGGTTCTATATACAGATGATCTACATGAGTTACTTGTCCTCCTTCCTGAGAAATTGAAAGAGTCTGGTCTGTAGCAGTTGGGAAATCGAAAGTAACCGTAAAATTTCTAGCAGAACCACTATTACTTGGGATAGAAATACTATTCCCACTAATAGAAGCCGGACTAGAAACTCTTACTGTAGCCGTTTCGGATTCTGTATAACTACTTCCTTGGCCATTCCAAGTATAAGTTCTACTTGCACTCTTAGCAGTTACATTAGATTGACCTCCACTGTAACTGAAAGAAGTTTTATCTACTCTACAGTTGTAACTCCATGAAGAATAAACCTTACTACCTGCTGCTTGGGTAAAGGTTGCTTGTATAGTTTTACCTGAATACTTCTGAGTCCAAATTACAGTAGTTGATTTACTATTAGTAGATGTATTGTTAGGTACGATTCTACCGTTATTACCCTCGTAGTCTGTGGTATACCAAGAACCTTCCGAGGTTTTAGTGACATCATTCACCAAACTTTGAGAGATAGGGGTATTAACTCCATTTACTTGCTTAACTCGATTAGAAGCATATGAACCAAATGAATATGTACCTCCAGTAGCAGGAGCATTAAAAGAAGGATTACCATTCGGATCATTCCACTGGAAAGTATAAATCCATTGCTCGGCATTGATATCCTCTAATTTGACACATTCATTGTTACCATAGCTAGCAGCATTGCTAATCACAATAACCTTGTCAACATCAGAATTCTTACCATTATTGAGTGCTAACAACTCAGCCTTGGTAGGGCACTCATTAGAGGTCTTACCAAGGCCGGTCTTATTCAGAATAGCACTCCAAGTTGCTATTTCTGCCATATTACTTATTGTTTAATTGTTTCTTAAAGTCTTCGAATTCTTTTCTCAATAACTTAACTCCCTCGAGAGCCATTACACTGAGCATTTCGTATTCTACCACTTTTACTTTTACATATTCCTGACCATCTTCTCCAACGAAAGTTTCGAATCTAGATTGGTTGGGTACTTGAGAAGCAGGTATAGTATTCTCTGATACCAACAGCGGTTCGATTTCCTCTAAGCTCTGAGCAATAGTTCCCACTTGGTATTTACCGTTCATCTTGAAGTGAACCGTAGGTATATTGCAGATTTGGTCCAGAGTATGGTTCAAATTCTCTACTTGAGATTTTAATCTACCATCTGATTCCTTCCAGAAACCAGAAGCTGCCGTAGTTTTAGCAAATACTACTTGGTCAGTAGTAGCCAATCCTAATTGAGCTCTAGTTACATTGTGAGGATTATCTTTTCTGTTTGCATGAGTACTTAAATCAGTCTGAGCTTTTGTACCTGCTGCCTTAGCATCGGCAATAGCTGCAGCCTGAGCAGTAGATACGGGCATGTCTGCAGGAGCTAAGTTCTGTACATTACCTAAACCTACCTGAGCCTTGGTTACACTATGAGGATTACTCTTATTGCCGATATGAGCATCTAAGCTTTCCTTGATTACTCTATCAGAATCTTGGATTAATCTCTCTAATGTAGTTTTAGCAGCATCAGTATAAGCCTTAGCTTCATTCAGGGTATTGGTAATGTCTCCATTCAGACCCGAGTTAAGTTTATTGAACATCTCCCGAGTCAATACTCCAGCTCGATTAGCATTAGCAGCTAGGATCTCTAATGTTTGTGTAGTAGCTTCACCATATATTCCCTCAGCTTTAGTAGATTTATTGATCTGTACCAAAACTTTATCTGTATTCTGAACTACTCCTTTACCAGAAATTATAATAGTACTTGGAATAGAATCAAATAATTTCTTATCTGCAGCAGTTTGTACACCAGCTTTTTCTGCAGTAGAAGCAGGTATATCTACCTGTTTATGAGGTTGTGCCGTATAATGATCATCTTGATCAGTTACAAATTGTTTACGATAATAATGATATTTTAATTGTACATAATCGGTATACGCTTGACCAAATTCTAGGGTATCTAGAATAGTATTTGGAATACTGTTGGTTATAGCAGTAGCTTTTCTACCTTTAGCACCATCATAAGCAGTACCAGTAACTTCTCCCAAAATCAGAGAAGAAGTATTACTATCTACAAATTGAGTACCTGACCAACGGAATTGATAGGGAGGTTCATCCGGAGTAATATTCAGATATATCTTACCCGATTCTCCAGTAATAGGGTTAGCATGGTCTGGGTCAGAATATAATTTAATATTGCTCAGCTTTCCAGTTTCACTGACATCATAAGTAGCATAACCCTCGATAACATCATCAACATAAGAAGGCAATTGACTAGATGGTACTAATCCATTACCATCCAAAGAAGCCAATCCATTAGCTTGGCCCTTAGTTGCTACAAAATCATCATGCTTCTTTTCTAATTTATTGATATTAGTTTGTAACTTACTCTCAAGTTCCGTATCTGCATCTTTTCTATCTTGGATTTCCGTATTAATAGTACCCATCAAGTTATTATCATATTCAGCACGGGAATCTGCCTCGTCCTTGATAGCCTGAGTGAGTTTAGTGTCCAATGCCTGGTCAGCTGCTTTTCTATCCTCGATTTCTTGGGCAAGAGAAGCTTCAGAAGCTTCTTTCAGTGCTTCAATTGCATCTTTTCTATCTTGGATTTCCTTAGCAATTTGATTAGGTAAAGTTTCATCTAACTTAACCTTATCCGCAGCAGACATGGTACCAGCTTTAGTAGTTGAAGCCACTGGTAAATATAAAATACTATTATCATCTTTATATACTCCTTCACTTACAGTCTTTCGGTTTACTAATAATCTAACAAGGTTAGCATCCGAAGCTGCTCCTTCTCCAACTACTACAGTCCGAGGAATAGAATCAAATAATTTCTTATCTGCAGCAGTTTGTACACCAGCTTTTTCTGCAGTAGAAGCAGGTATATCTACAGTGAAATCATTCGATTTCTGTATTCCTTCATCAGAATTATAGGTACTTCTATTTATGTTAGTAGTAACTACGCCTGCTTTAGGAGTATAGTTAGCTCCAGTGATATAATCATTAGGCATAGAATCCGATCTCTTCTTATCTGCGGCTGATTGAAGACCGGCTTTGGTATCAGTAGAAGCAGGAATAGCAAACTTATCAGACCTGGGTTCTCCATAAAGATTGCCCTCTTCTTTTACAGAACTCTTAAAGTTTACTTCAGCAGAAGTACCATTGATAACTGGGTTCGGGTCAATTTCTGTAATCACAGTCAATGGTAAAGCATCTGAAGTTGCTTCTTCAGCCTGTAACCGTGTCTCATGGTCATTAGTGACATTGGTAAACTTATTATCCAATGCCGTATCTGCATCTTTTCTATCTTGGATTTCCTTGTCAATACGTTTACCCAGAGTATTATCAACAGCAATTCTTGCAGCTTCTTCAGCATCGATATTATCCTGGAGAACTTTATCTGCAGCAATACGTTCATTACGTTCTGTAGTAAGATCCTGAGTATTCTTATCTACTTTAGCCTCAATACGAATATCCTCAGCCTTTCTAGCCTCAATTTCTGTATTCAACAGTTCCTTGATTTCAAGATAACCAGTACTTTGATTATTTTGAAGACCCTGGATTAATTCCAAGTTTCTCTGGATATTTGCCGAGTTCTGATTGATAAGAGCATCCTGATTATTAGCTCTTGCCAAGAGTTCAGTACGAGTTTCAGTAACATAAGTTCTTAAATCCTCTATTACCCTGTTAATACTATTACCCAGATTTATAAGCCTGGTTTCCAATCCATCATCACCCTCAATACGGTTTTGAATTTCGGTTTCAAGCTTAGTAGTTAACTCAGTAAGTTTCTGAGTCATGGTAGTAGCAAAGTTAGGATCATCTCCCAAAGCCTTAGCAATCTCTCCCAGAGTGTCAAGTACTTCTGGTGCAGAACCAATAATTTTCTGAATTGCAGCTTCTACTTGTTCGGCATTCTGATAATGGGAATCATTTTCCAACTGAGATACCTTAGTGATGTAGTTAGCAAATTCTTCAATGTTATCTAACTTATCTTTTAATAAGTCAGTAAAGTCATTTGAAGAAAGTTCTTTACCATCTACCTTATCTACTTTTCGGTTATTCAAATCCTCAATAGCCTGAACTCTATTGGATACTTCCTGAGCAACCTTGTTCTCTAACAAAGTATCTGCCTGAGTACGATTAAGAGTTTCTGTATCTATATTATTCTGAAGCTTGATATCTTCTTGTAGTCTACTATGAGCCTCATCACTGATATTTTTAGATATAACTGCCAAATCATCTTTGTGGTTTTCCATAGCCGTAGTCAGAGAATCCTTAATGGCTTGTTCAGCAGCCTTAGCTCTTTCTACTTCTGTTTGAATAGCAGTAGTGTTATTAGTTACTTTCTCTCTGAGCTCAGCTAAAGAACCAGTTACTCCACTATTAAGGCTATCTATTCTAGTACTTAAAGCATCATCTCCTGCCTTACGATCTTTAATCTCCTGGTCGATTCGAGCATTGATTTTCTCATCTTCATTTGCCCGGGCAGTAGATTCAGTATTTATCAAGCCAGTGAACTTATTATCTAATAAAGTATCTGCCGAAGTTCTATCGGAGATTTCTTTATCAATATTCTGTTGTAAAACAGTATCACCCGCTTCTCTCTTTGAAATTTCAGTATTCAAATCGATAATTACCTTATCTACCTGAGACTTAAGATTAGTATCAGCATTGGCTCTAGCTTCAGCTTCCGCATTAACCATACCTTTTAATTCAGCATAATCTTCAGCTTCCTTAGTAATCTGGTCATTCAATCGGTCAGTATTACGTTGGATATTTGCCTTGTTAGCATTTACTTCTGTTTGCAAAGCATCTATCTTAGCCTGAAGTTCGTTTTTAACAGTATTTACTGCATCCTGAATAGATAAAGCCAATTCTTGTATTTTGGTAGCATTAGCAGTTACTCTAGTATCTAATGCAGCATCTGCAGCCTTACGATCTGTTTCTTCTTTAGTGATAGCCGCCTGTAATGCAGCATCTGCATCTTTTCTATCTTGGATTTCCTTGTTCAGACTAGCTTGAATACCATCAGTATTACCAGTAATCTTATCTACCTCATTATCAACGTATTCTTTCAACTTAGCTTCAAGTGCAGTATCAGCTTCTTTACGGTCAGAAACTTCCTTATTTACATTAGCCTGTACCTGGGTATCAGCTTCTGTACGATTGGTAATTTCCTGATTCAACTGCTCAGTGATAGCTGCCAATTTCTTAGTAATTGTAGTAGCAAAGTTCGGGTCATTACCCAAAGCATCTGCAATTTCCTTCAAAGTATCAAGAACCTCGGGAGCTTCTCCAATAATCTTTTCAATAGCTGCCTGGAGATCTGCTTCAGTTTGATAACCCGCATCATTGATAAGCTGAGATACTTTTGTGATGTAGTTGGCATGTTCTTCAATGCCATCCAATTTAGCCTTGAGAATATCAGTAAAGTCGTTTTTAGTAAGAGAATATCCTTCTCTCTTATCTACCTTACGATCATCTAAACCATTATCTGCAGCAATACGTTCTTGTTTTTCTTGCTCTAGTTTTTCAAGCAATTCAGTTTTATTTGTACCTGCCTGAGTTTTCAAATCCTCAATCTTGTGGTCAAGGATTTCATCTTGAGCAATACGAGTTTCTTTTTCATTATCAATGTTGTTCTGAAGTACAGTATCTGCATTCTGACGGTTCTGAGCTTCTTGAGTAATGTTCTGCTGTAAACCATTATCTGCATTCTGACGGTCAGAAACTTCCTTTACAATCTGCTGATGTAATACTTCATCCTGAGCAGTACGAGCTGCAGCTTCGGCATTAATCTTGGATTCAAGTTCTTGGTCTGCAGTTTTACGATCACTGATTTCAGTATTCAGTTTAGATTCTAATGCTACATCTGCATTAGATCTTTCTGAAGTCTCGGTCAAAATCTTGTTGTTTAAGTCGGAAATATCCCTAGTATGGTCTAACTGTACTTGATGAACTGTTTCAGTTAATTTCTCATCAGCAGCTCTACGTTCAGCAGCTTCCTTTTCTACCAATTCTTTAGCATATTCTTTAGCTTCGGTTAAGTTATTATCAGTTTCTACTTCCAAATCACCAACCCGATCTTCTACCCTTTGAATACGAGCATTTATTGCTTCGATCATCTTAGTAATATCCTGTACTACTTTAGTGATAGTTGCATTCAACGTATTAACCGAGTTAACCAAGTTATCGTTCACAATCTTAATCTGAGAAGCTAATTCGTTTTCACGATCCTTAGCTCTAGTTACTTCAGCTTCTAATTGAGTACGTAATTCGGTTAATCGGTTAGTGATATTGGTAGCAAAGTTAGGATCATTGTTTAATGCTTCAGCCAATTCTTTCAATGTATCTAAAGCATCATCAGCACCATCTACTAAGTCATGTATATATTTCTCAACTTGTTCTTGAGTCTGATAATTCAAGTCGTTTTCTAGTTGAGAAACCTTAGTAACGTAATTAGCATGTTCCTCAATCCCATTCAGTTTTTCTAGCAATTCATCAGAGAAGTTATTTTCTGACAAATCCCAACCTTCTTTCTTATCTACCTTGTTTGCAATTGATAAGAAGAATGCCCAGAACTCTTTAAGAGTTCCAACAAAACCATGAGCCAAAGAGTCATCATAATAACCCTGTAATAGCCGTTGGTCAATTTCTTCGCAAGTGTAGTATTTACTAACGTACATATGTATATATTTTAAGGTGTTACTTTATTTTTTCCCAATAACAGTTCTGAGTTATTACCTCTGAAATATTCTTTTTCTTTACCGGCAAAAGCATTTAGGATATCATCTGGATCATCTGGGTTAACATCTCCTCCATCCTCGATATCTCCCATAACTACTGCATAATCGGGTAATTTCCTAACTCGGAACTTAATAACTTGGCCAAAGCCAATATGAGGTATATCTTTATCCCATACCTCTCCAAAGTAATCTTGGTAATTTGATACGAACTTCATACCAGTCATAGATTGCATGGTAGTAGCCGAATTACCAGTACCAGGCATTTCTATGTGAACTCCAGAAGGTCCATTCAAGATTATAAGATTACTGTCCCACCAATCCCCATCTACATTGTTAAGCTTGGTGAAACGTAACATTAACATTTTCATATCTTTATGGATTTTGTTCTACGAATTTGATTTTAGTATCTCTATCCCTTTTGAGGATTACCAAGAATACCAAAGCTTCATCCTTAGCCTGAGATACTTGAGTATCTCCAGAAGGTTTATATACTATTCCATTGATAACAAATCTATCCTCAGACCAGTTAAAGTTCCAATAACCTTCCTGATTGAGATATCCGATTTGTTCTATGTAATTCTTTGAAATAAGTATAGAAAGGTTCTCATCATCTAATTCTCCAGAAACTGTAGCTTTATTTATTGGCCAGTTCCTAAAAGCATTGTAGTAGCATAAAGCTTCTATGGGAATATTATAATATCTTGGGCTATCATCCTCAGCATGATTTAGATATTGATTAACATGTTTAGCCCAAGTAATTGTTTGTCTTCCAGCATCCCAGTCTAAGAAATCAGTGATAATCTTTTTATACCTATTCCAAGAATGGTTCTTAACCATTCTCCAAGGTTCTTTTGTCATGATTTCTTATCTATTATGGTTAACGAAGGTTTACTTGCTTTATTGAGAGGAGCTGTTGGATTAGGTCCTCCCAAAGGAGTTGGTTTTCGATGATTTACTACTCTTGGTACTACTAACCGTTCGATTTGATCACAGAATGGTAAGTATATCTCCAACCTAGATGCCAGCATACATAGATTCTTTCTTAGTTCATCCATATATCCTCCAGGTTGAATCATCTTTGAATAAGTACTCCATAAGCTAGATACACTTTCGGATATCTTATCATAATACTGTACCTCAGTAGGACCTGTAGTAATTTGCTTTATCCTATCTCCTCTAGCATGTTCTCCAGGTGAATCACCATCTTGGTCTGGTCCAGTGGATTCAGTGGAGATAATTTCTCTGAAACTGTTTCCTGCAACCAACAGGATATTTTGTATTTGTATATTGAGATAATCCCATACTGCCAATTCCATGATTAATTGGTTTTCTAGTCCCTCATACCATAATTCATCATTATATTTATCTGGTGGTATAGTATGATTTACTAGTGGGAAGATATATAATTGCCATTTAGTTATGTATGCAGTTTTATCTTCTATGGTCATACTCTCATGCAATTCTTTGGGAATATACCTATCTATCAAATTGTAAATGGTATCCTGAAGAGTAGTATGCCCATAATTACATACAACTACTGTTCTTGTACAAGTCAAATCTAATCCTTCTGAATTAGTGACATGTAAAGTTACATCATAAAATCCAGACTTCTCATAAGAGTAAGATTGATGTCTTCCACCATTGAAAACCTCTCCCTTATCATCGCCAAAGTCCCAGTCAAAAATGGATTTGGCCGGGACTTTGGTTAATACTCTAAATGAAACTTCCAGACCTGATGTTACATATGTGAAGTCTAGATTCTTTTTCATTTATATTCGGATTTGTTTATTCTTTGTTTTCTTCGAAATCTTCAAGTAAAACTTCAAGGATATCTTTTACGGTATCTTTCGGGTCAGCTTCGATTTCGTGTTTCTTAGCAATCAGCTTAGCTTCTTCAAGAGAATAGGCTTTGGCAATCTTACCAATCTCCATGCCTTTTGCAAACTGAGCAGCTAACTTCTTATCAAGCTTTTCGATATCCTCATCAGTATACTTGGCAGTTTTGTTCTTATCCGGAACTAAAACTAAGTGGCCAGAAACTAAAGCTTTCTGAATACGTTTTGTTCTGTACTGACGAGCAGTAAGTTCTCTCTCTTCGCCTTTTGCAATTGAAATACCTGTTACCTGGTCGTTAAAACTGTAGGCATTAGTTCCAACTGTTACAATACTGTCTCTTATACACATCTGACGCTGCCGACGACTAGTCGAGTGTAGATC
>ERZ1027065.522-NODE-522-length-17085-cov-9.041515_pt1 | contig 17085 bp, 5 predicted proteins | sample MGYA00519421_ERZ1027065 | MGnify/ENA primary metagenome ERZ1027065 (study PRJEB26926, sample SAMN06164495) | human gut metagenome | biome: ENVO:00009003; feature: ENVO:2100002; material: ENVO:00002003 | host: Homo sapiens | place: USA | collected 2012 ... | reverse complement strand
GATAGGCTCCGGTCTCGTGGGCTCGGAGATGTGTATAAGAGACAGTTTCATGTGTTTCTACGGGAAGAAAGCTTCCAAATAAACATTTCAGCCCTACATAAGCAACATACCCACCCCTTTCATCTGTGTGGATTTCTCTACTTTTACGGCATCGAAACAGTAACCGTAAATCATATATTTATCATGAAAGAGAAACAACTGATGAAAGGGGCAGCTTTTATGCTGCTAGCAGCAACTGTCATCCCGCCCGCACATGCCCAACTGAAAACAAATGCCGGCGTGCAATACCTGCTTTCCCAGTCGAAAGACATGAGCCAGGATTTTCTGGACCTCAGCAACACCTATTTCTTTGCCGACAGCCTGGTATCGTTCGACACCTCCACCGGCAAGGGGACTGTCCAGTGGAAACGCCAGCAACTGATGCCCCGCCAGGCATTCAATGCAAACACCTACCTGCACCAGCCCCTCCAGTCGCTGGACTTCCCGGAGACGGCCTACGACAACAATCCACAACTGACGTTCACCGTCGAACCGGTCAGCGAACGTACCCTCCGCATCCGTATGCTTACCTCGCCCATCGTACCGAAAGAAGATGCCGATGACCCCATGCTCATAGGAAAGCCTGCCGACGGACGCTCCTTCTGGAAAGCCGAGAAGACGGATAAAGGTACCCTGTACACCTCCCGATACGGCAGCCTGCTCATCGAGAATTACCCCTGGCGCCTGGTGCTGAAAGATGCCGACGGACGCCTGCTGACACAGACTCGTTGCTGGAGCGACAACGACTCCACACAGGTCAAGGTACCTCCATTCAGCTTTATCAAGCGCGGCTCGGACAACTCACGCAGCATCAATCCTGTATTCAGCCTCGCGCCGAACGAGAAAATCTACGGTTGCGGCGAGTCTGCCACCGCACTGAACAAGGCCGGACAGAAAGTCAACCTCTTTGTCACCGACCCACAAGGGCCCGAAACCCCGGATATGTACAAGCCCATACCCTTCTTCTTCAGCAACCGCGGCTACGGCATGTTCATGCACACTTCCGCCCCCGTGACCTGCGACTTCGGCTGTTCCTACATCGGAGCCACCAAACTCTTCATGGCAGACGAAGCGATGGACATCTTCATCTTCCTGGGTTCGCCGAAGGAGATGCTGAGCGAATACACCGCACTGGTAGGACGGCCCGAAATGCCCCCCTTGTGGAGCTTCGGCACCTGGATGAGCCGCATCACCTACTTCAGCGAAGCAGAGGGCCGCGATGTAGCCCGGAAACTGCGTGAGAACAAGATACCGAGCGACGTCATCCACTTCGATACCGGTTGGTTCGGCGTGGACTGGCAGTGCGACTACGCCTTTGCCGCCGACCGCTTCGACAATCCCCGGCAGATGCTCACCGACCTAAGGTCACAAGGCTTCCGCACCTGCCTCTGGCAACTCCCCTACTTCACTCCGAAAAACAAGTTCTTCCCCGAGCTGGTGGAACGCGGTCTGTACGTACGCAACGGTAAGGGGCAGCTCCCCTACGAGGACGTGGTGCTGGACTTCACCAACCCCGAAACCGTACAGTGGTATCAAGAGAAGCTCGGCAACCTGATTGAAATGGGTGTAGGCGCCATCAAAGTAGACTTCGGTGAAGGTGCTCCGCTGGATGCCATCTATGCCAACGGCCGTAGCGGACTATACGAACACAACCTCTATCCCCTGCGCTACAACAAGACCGTGGCCGAGGTAATCAAGAAGATACACGGTGAAAACATTATCTGGGCACGTTCCGCATGGGCAGGCTCACAACGCTATCCATTGCACTGGGGCGGTGACGCCGCAACCACCGAAACCGGTTTCGAGGGAACCATCCGCAGCGGCCTCTCCATCGGACTGAGCGGATTCTGCTTCTGGAGCAATGACATAGGCGGCTTCGTGACCCAAAGCCCCGAAAGCCTCTACCGCCGCTGGCTGCCCTTCGGCTTCCTCACCAGCCACAGCCGCGTGCACGGAGCACCTCCCACTGAGCCGTGGTACTACGGGAAAGAGTTCACAGACTATTTCCGCCGTTGCGCCGAGCTGAAGTACAAACTGATGCCCTATGTATACGCACAATCCAAAGAGTGCACCGAGAACGGCTGGCCGATGCTCCGCGCCCTGCTGCTGGAGTATCCCGACGACCCGGGTGCATGGCTGGTAGAGGACGAGTACATGTTCGGCTCCAATCTCCTCGTGGCCCCCATGCTCGAAGAGGGCAGCGGACGGGATGTCTACCTCCCCGGACGGCAGAAATGGATAGACTACCAGACCGGAAAGGTGTATGCTCCGGGATGGAACCATATTGAATGCGGCACCCTGCCCATCGTCATTCTTGTAAAGGACGGTTCGGCCATCCCCCATATCCCCGTGGCACAATGCACAGACCAGATGAAGTGGGACAAGATTACGTGGAAGAAGTATCTGGCAGACGAAAAGAAAGCCGAAGGGTTGCTCTGCCTGCCGCAGGACGGACGGTTGCAACGAATGTCCATCCCATAATCCCCTATCCTTTCATGTACGAGATGCGCATCTCAAGTTGCATGAAATATACATCTCGTACATCATGAGATGCACATCTCGTGCAGACAAAAGGTATAGATTGAGATAACAACCAAGAATGTTTGCTATGACAACCCACTACATTGAATCCATTAAACCCTAATGAACCATGAGAAACAAGTCACTACTCCTCATTTTCTCTCTGCTGCTTTGCCTGCAGACAAGCGCACAACAAACACAAGCCTTCCAAGATACCACGCTCACCGACGAACAGCGCGTGGAACATCTTCTTTCCATCCTGACATTGGATGAAAAGATAAACCTTCTTTCCACCGACCTCGGTGTCCCCCGCCTCAACATTCCCCGTTGCGGACACTACGAAGGACTGCACGGGCTGACCCTCGGCGGGCCTGCCATGTGGGGCGGACGCCAAAGAACGGAAGACGGGAAAGTAGTCCCTACCGACTGCCCCACCACCATATTCCCCCAGTCCTACGGTCTGGGCTCCACATGGGACACCGATTTGGTGCAGAAAGTAGCGGAACAAGCCGCTGAAGAAGCCCGCTACTACATGCAGACCACCGGTAACAAGCGTCATGCCCTCGTGATGCGCGCTCCGAATGCCGACCTTGCCCGCGACCCGCGCTGGGGACGTACCGAGGAGAGTTTCGGAGAAGATGCTTTCCTCACCGCCCAACTCACCATTGCCAGCGTACGCGGCCTGCAAGGCAATCATCCCCGCTACTGGAAAACTGCCTCTCTGATGAAACACTTCCTTGCTAATAGTAACGAGGACGGACGGGACAGCACTTCCTCCGACTTCGACACGCGGCTGTTCCATGAATACTACGCTTATCCTTTCTATAAAGGCATCACCGAGGGAGGCAGCCGTGCCTTCATGGCCGCCTACAACAGTTGGAACGGCATCCCCATGTCCATCCATCCCTGCCTCGAAGAGATTACCCGCAAGCAGTGGGGCAACAACGGTATCATCTGTACGGACGGCGGTGCCCTGAAACTGCTGATTGAAGCGCACAAGAGTTTTCCGAGCTTTGCGGAGGGTGCTGCTGCCGTAGTAAAAGCCACCACAGGACAATTTCTCGACGCATACGTTCCTTACGTCAAGGAAGCTCTGGAAAAGGGATTACTGACCGAAGTCGACATCGACAAGGCTATCCGCGGGAACATCTTCGTCGCCCTCAAGCTCGGCTTGCTGGACGGGGACAACTCCCGTAACCCTTATCTCTCTATCGGAAAGAACAGTACGGAGACACCGCCTTTCATGACAGCAGAAGCCCGCAGGCTGGCACGGGAAGTCACCGCCAAGTCCGTGGTGTTATTGAAAAACAAAAAACTCCTGCCACTCGATGCCGGAAAGCTGCGTAAAATAGCCGTTATAGGCCCGTATTCGGACAAAATCGTGCAAGATTGGTATAGTGGTACCCCGCCTTACGAAACAACGATTCTGAGTGGCATACGCAATGCTGTGAAAGAAGGAACCGAAATCATCCACGCCGAAGACAACCGCATGGGCCAGGCAGAAAAGGCTGCTGCAGCCGCCGACGTTGCCATCGTGTGTGTAGGAAACCATCCTTACGGCACGCGTGCGGACTGGAAGTTCTCTCCCGTCCCCAGTGACGGCCGCGAAGCCGTGGACCGCAAATCGCTGATGCTGCCCGATGAAGACTTGGTGAAGCTGGTGCTCAAGGCCAATCCCAATACCATACTGGTGCTCGTCAGCAGCTTCCCCTACACCATCAACTGGAGCCAGGAGCACGTGCCTGCCATCGTCCACATCACCCACTGCAGTCAGGAGCAGGGCAACGGACTGGCCGACGTACTCTTCGGCAAGGTGAATCCAGCCGGACGTACCGTACAGACGTGGGTGAAAGACATCACTGACCTACCCGACATAATGGACTACGACATCCGCAACGGACGTACGTATATGTACCACCAAGGCCCTGTGCTCTATCCTTTCGGCTATGGTCTGAGCTATTCCGACTTTACGTACGAGAAGATTGAATCCGTCAAGCAAGACAAGAAGAACATCCGCGTGACGGTATCAGTGAAGAATACCAGCGGACGCGACGGAGAAGAAGTCGTACAGCTCTATGCCAGCTATCCGGACTCCAAAGTGGAACGTCCTTCCAAGCAGTTGCGCGCCTTCAGGCGTATCCCCATCAAGGCCGGCGAAACCCGGAAAGTGACGCTTACCGTGCCCAAAGAAGAGCTCGGCTATTGGAACGAAGGAAAGCAGATGTTCGTTGTAGAACCCGGAACGGTGAAGCTGCTGATAGGGGCTTCATCGGAAGATATACGGTTGGAGGGAAAGATCAGGCTATAAGAATGAAAAAGCCATCCCTTAACATACCGACTATAAAAATTAGCGAGTTATGCCACAACAACGTGGCAAACCCGCTAATTACATATTTGCAAGCATAAATGAAAAGTACAGGGTCACTTTACAATAAACTCATATCTTCCTGCCGCCAGTTCCACCACCCGTACATTCTCGGCCTTGTCAGGTAAAGTGAGTGTAGCTGTACTGTTAGCGGGCACTGTAACTTCATAATGCACACATTTCCCTTTCCATTCCCAGCGAGAAACAATTTCACCGTAAGGCGACCGATGACGAGCTTCAAACCGTTTCAATCCCTTTATGAAATGGGGACGGAGCAGAATGTTTTGAAAACCAGGTTGCACGGGATCAGGGAAAATACCTCCCAGCCCCTTGTAGAACCAAGCACCTATTTCACCGAACATCATATGATTGTCCGAGATGTCACGAGTAGCCTGCAAATCCCAGTTCTCGAGCAGCGTAGTGGCACCGTTCACCATCCACCAACCCCATGAAGGATAAGTGTCCTGTACAGCCACCTTATAAGCTGTTTCAGCATAACCATTTTCGCTGAGTGCATTCAGAATAGCTTTAGCTCCTAATACACCCACATCCAAGTGAAAACCGTCCTCCTCTACCTTATGTGCCAAGTTAGCTGCCACTTTTCCTATCAACTCTTCGGGCACAATCTTCCATTGCAAGGGAACACTCAATTCGGTTTGTGAACCTTCGGCATAGATGCCTGTTTCTCGATTCAGGAACTTATCATTGACAGCTTGCTTTATCTCCTCCGACAAGGCATTATAATATTCGTAATCGGCCTGTTTGCCGAAGAGTTTGGCAGCAGCGGCCAAAATCTTGGTATCTACATAAAAGTAGACCGAGGAAGTCAGCTCTTTATTGGATTTTGACTTCACCGGCACCCAGTCTCCGCGCCCCCACGTAGTGAGATGATTGTTAGAGATACGCTCCACATAATCCACATAACGTTTGATGCTCTCGTAACAATCGCTCAAGGGCTTGCTATCACCGTAGAAGAGGTAGATATTCCAAGGGATGATGGCAATAGTACTAGTCCAGTCCAGCCCGTTGTCTGTACCATATCCCCATCCACCAGTTGGAATAATATCGGGCAGCACTCCGTTGGGCTGCTGTTCGTCACGATGGTCGGCCAACCATTTTTCGTAAACGGTAATTCCATCAAAGTTATAAAATGCTGCCTCAATGGCAAAATGACCGTCACCAGTCCAACCGTTCTTCTCGCGCTGAGGGCAATCGGTGGGGTAGCCCATCAGATTGGAAAGGTAAGAGTGATTGGCAGCATGGAGCAGCTTGCCTATCAGTGGGCTCGAAGATTCCAAGCTACCTACTGCCGGCACATCACTGTGCATGAAGTAAGCAATCAAGCTGTTTTGGTCAAGCTCAATAGGCTTATCTGCCACTACCTCCACATAACGAAATCCCTTGTAATTAAATCGGGGCATGAACTCATCCTCTTCTCCACTCAGAATGAGAATGTCCGTCTGAAAAGGGTCTTTCTCCTTATCGCCTCGAAAGTAGACATCAATGTTCGAGAGATCGAGGCGGCCATTTGGATGTAAGCGTTCGCCATGTTTGATTCTGACCTCCGTTCCCCGTTCACCCGAAACATGAATACAAGTCACACCGGACATATTTTGCCCGAAATCATAGATGTATGTTTTCTCGTCCACTTTGCGGAAAGAGACGGCGGGGAAAATCTTTACATTACGGATGGGATGTACTTGCTGGGCAGTGACATTGGAAGAAGGTACACTCCGATAGGCTACTCCGCGCCACTTGGAATCATCGAATTCCGGAGTGCTCCATCCTTTCTGCTCCAGACGTGCATCGTAGTGCTCGCCAGTATAGGTACTATTAAAAGTGATTGCACCCGACGCTGTCCGCCAACTGAGATCGGTGGGAATAGTCTCCACGCTTCCATCGGTGTAAGTAATGCGCAAGTCCAGACAGAAAGCGGGACGGTTGCGCCAAGGGGCACGGTCGAAGTCCCACACTGCTTTGGATTGATGGTTATACCAGCCGTTACCCAAAAGTACGCCAATAGCGTTGTCACCATTCTGTAATTGTGAAGTCACATCATAAGCCACATACAAGTTGCGGCGATCAAAGCGGGTATAGAGAGGGGCAAGGCAGTGGTCTCCTATCTTCTCGCCATTGATGTAAAGCTCATATAGTCCAGCAGCGGCAATATAAGCACGCGCTGACTTTACCTTTTTGCCGGTCTTGAACTCTTTTCGGAAGTAAGGGGCAGGCCCATAATGAATATCCTTGCCATCGCCAATCCAAGCACCTTGCCAATGTTGCATCCCCATCATGCCCGTTTCAAAGTAAGAGACAGGAGAAGCAGTCTCCTTATATTCCATGTCGCTGCAGATTACTTTCCAATAATATCTAGTGAAAGGCTGCAGTTTTTTGCCCGCATAGGCCACAAGCAGATTACGGGAATCGTTCTTTCCACTATCCCACATCCTGCCACAGCCATTGGCCACATTCAACGAGTCTTCGTCTACCACAATCCGCCAGGAAGTCTGCACAGCTCCCTGCCTACCATCTTCCATCCGCCAAGAAAGGCGTGGAACGGGATTATCCAAACCTATAGGTCTGTCAAGATGTTCGCTCCTCAGATCAACCAAACGAACCGGAGTCTGCCCTTGTACAGTAATGCAAGCAAAGAATGTGAATAGAAGCAGTATATTTCTTTTCATAACTCCATTGTTTATCTATTCCGTAGTAATCACCAGTTCCTTGCCCTCCCTCAGTTGGTCATGGGTGATAAAGTAACCGTCAATCTTTTTACCGTCATAAGTAATGTCAATAATCTTCTTGCCGCTTCCTTTCTTCACAATCGTAAAGGGACGGCCATTCAGATTGAACGTCACTTTATCGAACAAGGGAACAGTAACAATATATTCAGGATCGGCAGGCGAATAAGTGTAAAGTCCAATAGCATTGAGCACATACCACGAAGACATCTCGCCGGCATCATCCATCCCTGCATAAGCCAGCTTGTCGGCACCCATGTCATAGTAGTGGTTCATCAGGCTGTCGAGAATGCATTGGGCTTTCTCTTGTTTGTCTATGAAATAATAGGTGTAAGGAATGCTGTGTCCCGGCTGGTTTCCGTGACAATAGTTTCCGATGAATCCGGTCAGGTTGTGGGCCTCGTAACCTCTCCACGGTTCGCTGAATAAGGAATCCAGTTTAGCCTCCACCGCCTCTTTACTGGGATAGAGCTTAATCATGCCTTCGGGGTCGTGGGGGGCGAAGAAGAGGGCGTTCCATGCATTGGCCTCACGGTACATGTACTGGTAATAGGGATAATACGGATCGAAATCCTGAATCCAGCTACCATCGTCAATCTTACCTCTCCAAAAGCCGGTAGAGGGGTCGAATAGCGTCTTGTAGTTGTTGGAGCGTTCCATCATCAGCTTGTAGTTGGCTTCATCTCCCAGCTCCTTGGCTACCAAGGCTACGGCATAGTCATCGTAAGCATATTCCTGGGTCTTGGTCACAGCCCCTTTGTATTCGTCCCATGTGGGTACATTCACTGTGTCTTTTTCAGCAATCCAACCTCGCTCCATATACTCATCCAAATAGCGACGTCCTCCTTTACCGGGCACCGTAGCATTTTTCAGAATCAACTTATAAGCACGCTCCAGATCGAAATCATGCAAACCACGCAACCAAGAACCAGAAATAAAAGTGGAAGCGTGATCACCATGGAAGAAGGTGGGCATGTAGCCGTCACGCTTCTCACCTTTGTCAATAATAGACCTAATGATGTCAGTAGTCACATCGGGAGAAATCATACCTATGAGTACCAGTTTGTTGCGATAATCGTCCCAAAAAGAAGGGTCAGTGTAATAGTGGAAGCCGTTATTCACTACTTCGCCACGGACATCAGTATATTCATGATTCACATCACTACGCAAAGCCGGCCATTTAAAAGCATGGAAGAAAGTAGAATAAAACAATCTCTTTTCACGTTCCGTGCCACCTGCAACTTGAATCTTGGAGAGGAGTGCTTCCCAAGCCGCATCAGCTTCTTCTGCCACTTGTGCAAAACTTTTGTTCAACATTTCGGCCTTCAAATTCATTTGAGCATTCTCTATACTCACAAACGAGAAACCAGCCTTCACTTCCAAAGGTTCAACACCTTTGCTGTCGATAAAACGCAGCACAGCCACCTCATGTTTGTCGTCTTTTACCATTTCCACTTGGCCTATTTTATAGTTGGTCTTAGCGTAAAAGTAGATTTTACCGTCGCCATCCTGATAACCCGTGAACGTATTATCGTCAACCTTCTCAATCTTCCAATCACGGACATCATTATTAGAACGGCGGATGTCTACCAATAACGACTTATCGTCGCCCTTGGCGAAAGTATATTTATGGTAGGCACAACGCAAGGTACTGGTCAACTCGGCGTTCACTTTATAGCGTTCCAGATAAACTTGGTAATACCCCGGATGCGCAGATTCCTTCTCGTGACTAAACCCGGAGCAATAATTACCCGGAGCGATAGTTCCCACCACTGGCAACATGGGGACATGCAACAAGTTCCAATGCCCTTTAGCAGTATGTGAAAAACCATAAATCACAGTGTCCTCATATTGATAGCCCGCACCGCTACGAAACTGTGTAACGGGGCTGAGCTGCACCATTGCGTTGGGCAAGGTAGCACCCGGATAAGTTTCCGCACCCCATGTACGTGACTTTATTTTGCGCGTATACCCTAAGTCCTCAGGCTCCCACAAAGTAGCCGTACCCAAGAAAGGATTGACATATTCGGTTAATTTCTTCTGCGTACCGCCACAGCCCGTCAGAACAATCAGGGCGAACAGTAGAAATAAATATTGATTCTGTTTCATCTTTTGTGTTTATTTTATATAAAAAACTGTTGTCTCTAAAAACATTATTTCCAAAATAACTGCCAATTAAAACTGGCTCTAAAAAAAAATGTGCCGAAACCCAATAACCAGATTGAGTTTCGACACACTTTTAATTGCTAACTTATTTCAGGCTCTTTTCAAAGAGAGCTTTGGCTTCAATCAAAGTACAACCACTTGTCTGCGTAGTCAAATGGTTGTTACCGCTATTGTTCATTGCCCAGTTAGTATTATACAGCAAATCAAGTTTATTGATTCCCTTTCGCCACAAGATTTCAGCATTATTGTTAAAGAAAGTGATGAATTTCTTCTTATATATGGGGTCCAAATTCGGTTCCATAATCAACTGCACATAATAACGCATGAAAATACCCTTAAACAAACCTCCGTCACCATCGCCTTCATCACGAAGTAAATTATTTCCAGTATCTATCATGCTGCTATTACTGATAGCGAAATTGGCAGCCTTACGAGCATCTTTCAAATAGGACTCTTCTCCTGTGATCTTATACAGTTCATAAGCAGCACCCAAGAATGTACCTTGGTTATAAGAAAGAGAAAGTGTACTCAACTCACCCGTCTCACCGTTCACATTATCATAGATGGCGCCGGTAGCAGGGTTAAATAAATTTTCACGCTCCCATTTATAAATATTGACAGCCCAATCCAAATCCTCCTGATTCCCGTTAATACGGTAAAGACGAGCAGCAATCAAAGCAGCAGGGCCGTTGGAACAAGCATTTTTGCTCCATAGCTGGTCGTGAGTCCAAGCAATGCCACCACCTGCGTAATCGTTCCAACCGGTCTTGATTTCATTCCACATCTCTTGAGAAGTTTCCAGATACTTGTTTTCATCAGTAACTTCGTACAAGCGAATCATGGTGAGAGCAATCCACTCCATATCATCATAAAAGTTGTTCCAATAACTGCCACCGTTCTTTGCCTTGATACCGACATACCATTTGTCGAACAAGTCGCTGTACTTGCTATCTCCGGTACGATTGTAAGCATCTATCATCACATCCATAGCATGAGCCTGCGGCCAATAATGGAAATCCTTGATTGAACCGTCATTCCCGTAGTTGAAATAATTCTCTTCCGTATTCCAGAAACGATCTATCAGGGTCACAGAACTGCTATCGGCAGCCGCATCCCAATCTATGGTGTAAAGCCCCTTATCATACATATACTCATCTTCTATCTCGCACGATTGAAGTGCCAAAAGAAGCAGGGGCAGACAAAATAATATTTTTTTCATAATCTCTCCTTAAATTAGTTGGCCAATTCCACTTTATGAGTATAGTTCTCCACATTGAATATCACACTAATCTTGGTGATGGCACCCGGATTGTGGCCATCGGCCGCACCATCGAATTCATCGTTCAGTTTCCACTTCTGATCCCATTGGTTATCAGGAGTCTCCATAATGTAGAAATAAGGATCTTCGGGAGTAGCCGCACCAGGATTAGAGTCTGTAGTATTCTTGGTTCCCCAATACTGTATACTACCATCAGCATAAGTCATCAAGAACTTATAGCGTTGGTCGCGCCCCCATCCTTCTTGCTTGAACTCAATTTTATCCTGACCGCAGAACACACCGTTTCCAACATAAGGCAATTCAAAAGTTGCGGCACCACTCGGACAGAAGTAGAATTCCATCTTACTTACTTCCCTGACGGTTACAGATGCAATGGAGAAATCCATCTCAATGCGGTAAACTCCCGTCTTTTCTACGGTTGTCTCGCCTTCGCCTTCCATAATCTTATTGCCATTGATATAAAACACCTTGGCACCTTCGGCTGCTCTATCTACCAGTTTGTAAGTCTTTCCGCCTTCCAACTTCGTAAAGACTTCGAACTTATCCTTTTCGGGTGAAGCACACGCCACAGCCTTAGAAGCATCCATACCACCTTCAGTAGCACTTCCGGTCAAGTAAAGCTGTGCCGGAATCTCTTCAAATCCCACCAAGCGAGTGATGGTGAGCTTCTTGCTTTCCTTTGCCATTACAGAATTCAAACCTCTGGAAGCCATTACTGTCCAAACAAGTGTACCCGTCTCACCACTGTTCAATCCGGCAGCCGCACCAACCTTGTTCAATGTCTTGTGGCTGATGGTAGCATAGCTCAAAGAACCGCCATTGTCAGAAAGCACTTTGTAAATAGGCTTAGAAAAATCTCCACCTTCTTTATCGAATACCACTTCATAAAGAGGGGCACCGCTATCTTCAGCCTTGGCCGACTCCCATTCAAAGAACAGGCTGGCGCTGGCCGACGATTGCAAGACTACTTCCTTGCCGTCAGTGGGTTCATACAACTGATTTACTGAGGAAACTTTGGAATCCTTGTATTCCATGTCTTCCGTACAAGACGTAGCAAAGAGGACTGCCGAAAAAAGAGCTATTGTTGAGAATATTGTTTTCATTGTTCTATTGTTTTTAATGAGTTTAGATACACGTTAATTTCCATATCCTGGATTGTTAGGCGCCAGATTGGGATTCAAATTGATTTCACTGATAGGAACTGCCCAAAGGTAATCTCTTGCCTCTTCGAACTTGCGAGTGTCAAGCTTATTCTCGTCCACGAAGCTTGCACCGCGCACCTTGCCCGACAAGTATTCGTTGCCAGCCTTCCAACGCTTAATATCATACCAGCGCAAACCTTCCATCGCCATTTCTACACGACGTTCGTCGCGAATAATCTGCCTCATCTCTTCCTTGCTCTTTCCGGCAGGAAAGTTCAAGGCTGCATCGGCAGTAAATCCGGCACGTTCGCGGATGGGACGGATGGTCTTGTTCCATACCGCTTCAGTCATACCGCTTGTTTCGTGAACAGCCTCAGCATACATCAGCAAGATGTCAGCATAGCGCATAGTGATGATGTTCATACCGGAATTCTGATCACCGGAAGCCTGCGGATTATAATACTTACGGGTGAAATAACCGGTAGAAGTGCCGTTTCCACCACCATCGTAGGCATCGGTTCCCGAACCCGGACGAATGTTGATGACTACGTCTTTACTGCCATCGTCCACATTGCCACTCCAGTCATAGCCATCATAAATGATAGTAGCGGTGAGACGTGGGTCACGGTTGTCGTAAGGATAAGCAGGGTTATAATCTGTCCCGGCTTCACTGATAGTCTTTCCACTAAGCATCAGATAAGTATCTACCAATGATTGTTGCGGCACACGGTTCACGGCACGTCCGCCTCTTGACAAAGGAATCATGTCTACCATCTCACCCCAAGTAATCAAATTGGGTACATAAGAACGGTCCATGATAATCTCTTCATTATACTCATTGGCTTCATCAAAAAGCCCGGCATAATCAGGAAATAAGGCATAAGTACCATATTCGCCCTGTTTGTTCATCAGATTGTCGCAATAAAGCATCACATTGTTCCAGTCGCTATCCATCAAGTAGACACGAGCCTGCAAAGCACAAACGGCACCTTTAGTAATTTTGCCCTTGTCTTCTTCGGGCAATTGGTCGCGAGTGGGAAGCGCATCCTTGATGTCTTCCAATTCTTGGTGAATGAAGCTGATAATGGTTTCGCGGTCTGTACGACTTACACTCCGCGATTCTTCCAGCGTGATGTCCTCCGTAAAGAAAGGTACTGCACCATAAAGGTTAGTCAGACGGAAGTAGAGGCTTGCACGGATATAGCGTATCTCGGCAATCATACGTGCTTTAACAGATGCGTCCATGTTGGGTACCAGATCCACCTTTTCAAGGAACACGTGGCAGGTCTTTATGCCTCCGTAAAGGTCTTTCCATTCATTCTTGAAGATGTCGAGCGAGGGAGTAGCCATACCTTTGCGAATGGCACGTTGGTCGTCCACACTGCGACCGTCGTAAGCATTGTCACTCAAACTTTCATCGCTCCACATACGGCCTGCATTGTACATCTGGCTGTAAGCCATGTTCACCACATACTGGGCTTTGGTGGTGGAAGTCCAATAAGAGTTATCCGTAAATTTGTTTGTCGGTGCGTTCTCCATCTCGTTGCAACTGCAAAGCATCAGAACAGCCATTCCGGCAAAAGCTATATATTTTCTTAGTCTCATAGTTATCTGTTGTTTTTAGAATTCAATGTCTATACCGAAACCATAGTAACGGAGCGTCGGGTAGTTTCTACCAGAATTGGCGCCACTATTACCCATCTTAGAGTCGAACTCAGAAGATTCAGGGTCAATAAACGAGTTATTACTGAAAGTCAGCAAGTTTTGTCCGTTGACATAGATACGTGCCTTTTCCATGCCCACCTTGCGGCTCCATGTTTTGGGGAATGTGTAACCAATCTGCAAGTTCTTCAGACGCAGGTATTTTCCATCCATCAAGAATAGGTCGGAACCTTGTCCGTTTCCGTAGTTGTTTCTGTTGGAAGTAGAACCCGGAGCAGTAAGTCTCGGCCAACGTGCATCGGTGTTGGTAGGAGTCCAGAAATCCAGTTGATACTTATAGATATTATAAGAGTAATTGGCGTGGAACGGTTCAATCAATTCACCACGAAGCATCATGTCACGCTTGCCCACACCCTGCCAGAACATACCGAAATCGAATCCTTTCCATTCTACATTGTAGTTGAAACCGAAAGTAAGACGAGGGAAGGCATTACCCAAGATAAACTTATCCTTCGAGTCGATGACACCATCTTCGTTACGGTCTACAAACTTCACGTCACCCGGCTGTACCTTTCCACCTACAGGAATAGCCGATGCCTCAATCTCCTCGTAGCTTTGGAAAAAGCCGTCCATCTTGTAACCGTAGTAAGACTCCAACGGACATCCTTCACGGGTGATACGGCTCAACTCCTCTATTTGTGAGATTCTTTCGTGACCAGGGTACTTCAGCACTTCATTCCAAGAGTCACCAAGATTGAAGTTGAAGTTATGATTTGCAGCTCCCGTTTTCAAACGATAGTTGATAGAGAGGTCCCAACCTTGATTCTGCATCTCACCAATGTTGTCCATCGCCATATCCGTACCGAATACCGAAGGCACAAGGGGCTTCATTAAAATGTCGCTCGTACGCTTGTAGAAATAGTCGAACGTCACATTCAAAGCGTTATTGAAGAACGAAGCGTCTACACCCACGTTGAAGGTTTTGGTCTTTTCCCAAGTCAAATTATCCTTACCTAACTTAAAACCTGCGCCCGATACTGTCTGGTTGTTGTATGCGTAAGAGTTGTTGTACAGTTCGTAAACAGTAAAACGGTCATAAGTACCAATAGACTGGTTACCCAAGATACCAAAAGAAGTACGCAGTTTCAAGTCACCCACACGTTCCTTGTAAGCCTGCATAAAGTTCTCCTCGCTCAAACGCCAGCCTAATGAAACAGAAGGGAAGAAACCCCATCGGTAGTCTTTATGAAACTTGGAAGAAGCGTCATAACGGAAGCTGAATTCTGTATAATATCTGTCAGCGTAAGAATACCCCACACGTCCCAACAGAGAAGTCAGACTGGTACGGTTGGATTCATCTACAAATGTTTTTCCTGTGATGTTTCCCACAGTACTATTGGTAATGTCTGTACCGATACCCAAGTCGGGATCTACCCCCTTCTTCTCAATCTCATTGCTAGACGAAGTAAACGATTCATTGGTTACTCCAAAAAGCCCGCTGACATTGTGTTTACCGAATGTCTTGTTGTAATCCAACAAAAGTTGGCTATTAATAAGGTAAGCCGTATGATTCCAGTTACTGGTCCGATAGTCAGTATCTTTCACTGGACGTGGTTCGGTAGCCTCTTCATTCAAGTAATAGGATACGCCCAAATTGCGGGTAGAACGCATGTCGTTTATCACATCCGCACCCAACACTCCACGCAACTTCAATCCGTCAATAAGCCGGAATTCAGCATTGACATTAGCGTTCAGATAATTGTTACGATACTTGTTACGGCCACCAGCTTCCAATGCTCCCAATGGGTTAAATTCAGTCAATACATCATTTAACAAATATCTTCCATCTTCCGATTTCATTTTGTAATAATAATAAGTAGGTACACGGGCGGCATCCACTTCCAAACTCCCACCGGTGGTACTTACACTATTATTACGTGTATAAGCCAAAATAGCATTCAGTTTCAAACGTCCCACTTCCGTGCTAACATTGGTACGAAAATTATAACGCTGCACGCCAAAATCACTGTTGCCCACATAATTACTTTCCTGGTCATAATAACCCATGGACACCATGTAAGTAGTTTTATCACTACCTCCAGATACGCTTAGATTGTAATTCTGCTGTAAGGCTGTGCGGACTATCTGATCAAAAAACCAGCTTTCTTCATTTTGATGGGCAGCCAGGTCACGGATTTGATCGGGTGTATACAAAGGAGCCTCTCCAGCATTGGTGGCAGCTAAATTGCGCAAAGTAGCGTTCTGATAGCCTTTCACCGGAGAAAACAAGATATCCGGATTCTGCCATCCCATCATACCACTTAACCGAACTGTCGCACGCTGGTTCTTCTTACCTTTCTTAGTAGTAACCAAAACTACACCATTGGAAGAACGTGAACCATAAATAGCAGCTGTACCGGCATCTTTCAAGATGGAAATGTTCTCAATATCATTGGGATTCAATTTATCGAAACTACCGCCATCAGCTACCAATCCGTCTATGACAAAAAGCGGACTATTGTCATTCACAGTGCTGATACCACGAATATTAAAGTTAGTCTTACGATCATTAGGATTGCTACTGCGCTGCTGGATAACCACGTTGGGCGCAGCCCCTTGCAAAGCATCTGTCATGTTAGCCACGGGACGGTCTTCGATCATGGAAGCCTTTACCTGGTCTACAGCACCTACGGCACTCTTGCGGGTAGTAGTACCATAACCGATGACAATAACTTCATCCAGCACCTTGGTATCCTCCTTTAAGACAACATTCAATTGTTTTTGATTTTTCACAGCAATTTCCTGAGTGGCATATCCCACATAGGAAAAGACGAGAACATCTTGGGCACTACAAACAATGGAATAGTTTCCATCCACATCTGTAATGGTACCCACACCTTCTTTACCCTTAACAGTAACACTCACTCCAATCAGGCTTTCACCTGTGGCATCCTTAACGGAACCTCTCACCGTGGCATTGTTTTGCTGCACCACAGTAATAGTCTCCGCATGTGCATAAACCGCAGGAGCCTGCGCCAGCATAGTCACAGCAGGCAAGGCAATAAGCCAGAACTTATAGTTCCCACCTATCCGAGCCAGCAATGAATTTACTGTGTACACTCGATTCTTTTTCATATTCTTTAAGATCTGTCTCTTATACACATCTCCGAG
>ERZ1027065.518-NODE-518-length-17118-cov-6.044306_pt1 | contig 17118 bp, 15 predicted proteins | sample MGYA00519421_ERZ1027065 | MGnify/ENA primary metagenome ERZ1027065 (study PRJEB26926, sample SAMN06164495) | human gut metagenome | biome: ENVO:00009003; feature: ENVO:2100002; material: ENVO:00002003 | host: Homo sapiens | place: USA | collected 2012 ... | reverse complement strand
TCTACACTCGACTAGTCGTCGGCAGCGTCAGATGTGTATAAGAGACAGCAATCAGTTTGTTGCCTCCACTTCCACAAAAAAGAATATGCTCCCAACCAAAAACGGATCCTATTATTCCTGGAAACAGGGAAATGTTTTTTACACAAAAACTGGAACAGGAGATCCTGTTCTTCTTATTCATGACACAAATTCCGCCAGTTCATCTGTTGAGTGGTCAAAAATTTCAAAAAGACTTCAAAAGAAACATACGGTATATACCATGGATCTTTTGGGCTGCGGTCTCTCCGACAAACCAGGACTGAGTTATACCAACTATATGTATGTCCAGCTGATCACTGCTTTTATCAAAGATATTATAAAATCCAAAACATCAGTTGTAGCTTCAAACCTCTCCTCCTCATTTGTAATTATGGCAAATCAACTGGATGCCTCCATCATTGACAAAATGATTTTTATTAATCCGGTTTCCTTCCATTCCATGGATGCCATGCCGGATCAGCAAAGTAAACTAAAGCAAACGATCATAAATCTTCCTCTGGTCGGAACCTTTATCTATAATTTGCTCATGAACCCGAAGCGTATTGACCGTCAGTTCCGTTTTATCTATTACTGCAGACCTCAGCTGATTTCTTCCAAAACGAAAGATGCCTACTATGAAGCAGCCCATATGGACAACAGTAATGGAAAATACTTATACTCAAGTCTTCTTGGCAATTATATGAATATTGACCTTCGGCATGCTGTGAAAAAAATCACAAAACCTGTTTCTTTTATTATCAGCAGCGATATAAAAGCAAACTACAAAACAGCACAGGAATATCGTAAACTGAATTCTAACATAGACATCACCTATGTTTCCAATTGCAAATTGTATCCACAACTGGAGAATCCGGAAAAGGTTTACCAAATTATCGAAAACAAGTTATCCAATTAATTGGAAATGGACTGTACCTCAAAGGTACAGTCCATTTTTTATAACTCATCCATAAATGTGGATAACATCTTTTTTCCGCTCAAAGCAGTGGAAAAAAGCATAAATTACAAAGGATTTTTGGAGGGCATTCCGGCTTTTCTTGGATATTTTTTTGATGTACCGTTTGCCTTTGTTAAAGAAATGAATGCTCGCTGCGCCTCTCCAATAGAAAACTTATACACATCCTCAACTTTTCCTCCGAGAAGAAAAATAGCTGATTTTGCAGCTGCCACTTCATTTTCACACTCTCCCGATTTATAAGAAATAAACTTTCCACCCAACCGGACGAATGGAAGACAATATTCTGCAAGTGTGGATAAATTGGCAACCGCACGGGAAACACACAGATCAAACTGTTCTCTATATTCGGGCATGCGTGCCAGATCTTCTGCGCGGCCATGAACCGTATAGATCTCTGTCAGTCCTAACGCATCAATCACTTCATTCAAAAAAACAAGTCTCTTATTTAAAGAATCAGCCAACACCACATTTAATTCCGGAAAAACAATTTTTAATGGGATTCCCGGAAACCCCGCACCAGTTCCAAGATCTATAACTTTTAACGGATGATGAAGATCCACAACCTGTATCAGAGAAACACTATCTACAAAATGTTTCTCGACGACTTCATCAAAATCGGTAATGGCAGTCAGATTCATCACCTTATTTTTTTCGATGAGCATTTCATAATAAGTCATAAATTGCTGCAACTGCTTGTCTGATAATGAAATATTCATTTTTGCAAGCATAGACAGAAAATGGTCTGTATTATATTCCATAGAATCCTCCATTATTCTTGTTTTTCTTTTTGTTCATCCGGGTTTAACTTAAAAAATAAATCTGGATTTGAATATTTTAACTGTTCCAGATAGACCAGAAGAACAGAGATATCGGCTGGTGTGACACCCGAAATACGTGATGCCTGACCGATATTCAACGGCTGGAACTCACTCAGCTTCTGTTGTGCCTCGATTCGAAGTCCCGAAATTTCATTATAGTCAAATTTCTCCGGAAGTTTTTTCTTCTCCAGCTTTTTGAACTTCTCTACCTGCTTAATCTGTCTGCTGATATACCCATCATATTTGATCAGAATATTCACCTGCTCTGTTACCTCCGCAGGTAAATCCGGCCGGTCTGTATCAATTTCTGCCAGTTTATCATAATCAAGCTCCGGTCTGCGAATCAAATCAGAAAGCGTTGTACCGGTATGAAGTGGAATACTTCCATATTGCTCCAGTACATGCTGTACTCTCGCATTCGCCCCGAGCTTAACTTCATTCACGCGCTCAATTTCCTTTTTAATCAGTTCCTCTTTTTTGCAAACCCAGTCATACCGTTCCTGTGAAATCAGTCCAATTTCATATCCCTTTTTTGTCAGCCGCAAATCCGCATTGTCCTGACGCAAAAGTAAACGATATTCCGCTCGTGAAGTCATCATGCGGTAAGGTTCGCGGTTTTTCTTTGTGACAAGATCGTCAATCAAAACTCCGATATATGCTTCCGACCGGTCAAGAATCAGAGGATCTCTTCCCTTAATTTCCATTGCAGCATTGATTCCGGCAATCAATCCCTGACAGGCAGCCTCTTCATATCCGGAGCTTCCATTAAACTGGCCGCCACTGAACAAACCTTTCATTGCCTTAAACTCAAGAGACGCATACAAATTGTTTGCATCAATACAGTCATACTCTATCGCATATGCATTTCTTACAATTTTAACATGTTCCAGTCCCGGAAGTGTCCGGTACATTTCATGCTGAACATCCTCCGGCAGGGAAGAGGACATTCCGCCCACATACATTTCATTTGTACTAAGTCCTTCCGGCTCAATAAAAATCTGATGCCTGTTTTTATCTGCAAATTTTACCACTTTATCTTCAATGGACGGACAGTATCTCGGTCCTGTTCCCTCAATGATTCCCGCATAAATCGGAGAACGATCCAGATTGTTTCGGATAATTTCATGTGTCATTTCATTTGTATAGGTCAGCCAACAGGAAGCCTGCTCGATCTGCACATCCTCCGGATTCGTTGTGAAAGAAAACGGAACAACTCTTTCATCTCCAAACTGCTCTTCCATTTTTGAAAAATCAAGACTCCTTTTATCGACACGCGCCGGTGTTCCTGTTTTAAATCTTCTTGTCTGGATACCATGAGCAACCAGGGAATCTGTCAGATGGTTTGCAGCTGATAATCCATTTGGTCCCGTATGTGTAATCATTTCCCCGGTTAAGCAGCGCGCTCTCAGATAAGTTCCCGTACAAAGAACAACTGCCTTACATCTGTAAACACCTCCGGAAACTGTACGCACTCCGGTAATTTTCTGTTCTTCTCCCTCATGATATTCATCTTCCGGGAAAAACTGGTCTTTATTTGTTAATATCTCTGCGACTTCCGCCTGTCTGATGGATAAATGATCCGTATTCTGCAGGGTTTTTCGCATTTCTTTTGTGTATTCCGCTTTATCAGCCTGTGCGCGGAGAGAATGTACAGCCGGTCCTTTCGATTTATTCAGCATTTTCGACTGGATAAATGTTTTATCAATATTTTTGCCCATCTCTCCACCAAGTGCATCAATTTCCCGAACCAGATGTCCCTTGGAACTTCCACCAATGTTCGGATTACATGGCATTAGTGCAATACTGTCCACACTTACCGTAAACATCATTGTTTCCAATCCGAGTCTGGCACATGCCAATGCTGCCTCACAACCTGCATGCCCGGCACCGACAACAACCACATCATATGTTTCTTCAATATAAGGAATATTTTTCTTACCCATTTTTTTACCTGCTACTTTCCCATACAAAACTTTGAAAAGATTTCATCCACCAGATCATCCTCGACAGCTTCCCCGATAATCTTACCCAGCTCTTCATACGCGCCCATCAGATCAATGGAATAAAAATCTTCCGGCATGTCATCCTCAATGCTTTGTGTTACCTGATGTAAATGATCAAGTGCTACCTGAAGTGACGTTTTCTGCCTCATGTTAATTGCATAAACTTCATCATTAAAAGTAACTTCACCCTGGAAAAACATATTCCGGATCGTTTCTTCCAATTCATCAATTCCCTGATGTTCTTTTGCAGAAATCGGAATAATCTTTTTATCCAGAATATGCTGTACCTCTTCCACTGTGACTTTTGTGTCCAGATCTGATTTGTTTAATAAAACAATTGCTTTTTTATCCTGCAACAGATCCATGATCTCATAATCACTTTCATCCAGCTCTGTCGATGCATCAATCACATAGATTACGAGATCCGCCTTCGATGCATATGTTCTCGCCCGATCCACACCGATTTTCTCCACTACATCTTCCGTATCCCGAATTCCAGCCGTATCCATTACGTTTAATGTAATTCCATTCAGGTTAATCTGCTCTTCCAGGACATCTCTGGTTGTTCCTGCAATTTCCGTTACAATTGCCCGTTCCTCTCCCACCAGAATATTCAACAGAGAAGACTTACCTGCATTGGGTTTACCCACAATTACAGTGTTGATACCTTCCTTCAGAAAACGCCCATTTTCAAAGGTTTTGATGATTTTATCAATTTTTATAACCAAGTTATCCACAGTATTGTGTAAAGTTTGTGGATAATTATCCAGAGAAATATGTTCAGGGTCATCCAAGGCAGATTCTATAAAGGCAATTTCATGCAATATATCTGCCCGGATCTTTCGGATATCCACAAGAACTGCCCCCTGCAACTGGGAAAGTGAACTTTTCAGTGCAAATTCATTTTTTGCGTTGATAACATCAATAACGGATTCTGCCTGTGTCAGATCAATCCGGCCATTTAAAAATGCCCGTTTGGTAAATTCGCCGGGTTCTGCCGGCCGTGCACCATGTTTGATTACTGTTTCCAGAATTTTTTTCATAACATAGACACCGCCATGACAGTCAATTTCCACCGTATCTTCTTTTGTATAAGAATGTGGCGCCTTCATGAGTAAAACCATCACTTCATCCACCATCTCGTTATCGTCATAAATATATCCATAATGAATGGTATGACTTTCACATAAACTCAATTTTTTATGACCATATTTCGAACGATAAATCCGGTCAATAACCGGCAATGCGTCTTCTCCGCTGATCCGGATAATCCCAATTCCCGAAGGAGACATCGCGGTCGCAATTGCAGCAATTGTATCTGAATTCATAAGTCTCTCCAATTCTAAACAAAGGTGAATACCCAAAACTGGATATTCACCTTATTTTTTAACTCTATCAGTCAGTTCCTTATTTCTTTAATGTTACAACTACATGGCGATATGGTTCATCCCCTTCACTGTGTGTTGTAACATAACGATCATTCTGAAGTGCAGAATGAATGATCCGTCTCTCAAAAGGATTCATTGGTTCAAGAGAAACCGGGCGCTTGGTGCGCTTTACCTTGTACGCAATATTCTTTGCAAGATTCTCAAGTGTCTCTTTTCTTCTCTTTCTGTAATCTTCCGTATCAATCTTAACCTTATAATATTCATCGGAATGTTTGTTGATTGCAAGATTTGTCAGATACTGAAGAGAATCCAGCGTCTGTCCTCTCTTACCGATCAGAATTCCCATATCATCTCCCTTTAACTCTACTTCAATGATATGTTCTTCCTCATTTACTGCAACGAGAATTTCTACCTCCATCTTCATCGCATCGAAAATGGAAGATAAAAATTCAACAACATTCTCATCAATGGAAAATTTCTTACGAGCCTTAATTACTGCATTTTTACTTCCGATTCCAAGAAAACCGGTACTTCCTTTATCAAGAACCTCATACTCAAGCTGATCACTGGTTATTCCCAGCTGAACAGTAGCCTGTGTAATCGCGTCATCCACATTTTTAGCAGAAATCTCAATAAACTCCATATAACTGCCCCCTCTTATTTACGATTATTCTTTTCTCTAAATTCTTTTACAAGATTTGCTTTCGCTGCCATACTTCCCGGCTTTGCATTTGCTTTCGCTGCATTTGCCTTTTCAAGTTCCAGTTCCCTGTTTGCAGAAGAAACATTTGCCTTCGACTGGATGGATCTGGTATTCATTGCCGCTGCCTGACGGATGCGTTCCTCAGTAACGCCCATCTTCTCCCGTTTCTTTTTCACCTTTTCCTGATTCTTTGCAATAATATCCTCAAGATTAAGATTTTCAATATGCTTGTTGATAAAGAACTGCTGAACCGCACGGCACACGGCACTGGCAATCCAGTAAATACCGAGACCAACCGGTGTCACAAAACAGAAAAACAAAGACATCAGAGGCATCATGGTATTCATAGTTTTCATCTGTCTTGCCATCTGATCATTATCCCCACCTGCGGTAGCTGCGGTTGGCATCAACTTGATATTGATCACCTGTGTAATATAAGACAATACCGGAATCAGAACCGCCAGAATCACAAGCAGCCACGCATGACCTTCCATACTGCTTTTTATAATTGCCCACGGGGTATCCGAAATATTAAGCCCCAGAAAGTAATTAAAATGGTTCATATCATGCATTGTGGAATTAATCTGATCCGTAAGTGACGGAAACTGCTGGAAAATACTGCCGTCTACCGACTTATCCCACGCTGTGGATGGAAGCTTGTACACAATATCGGTAATATAATTGGCAAGATCCTTTCCCGATGCTCCGTTTAAAGTATCTGCAACATTTTTTATATTCAGTCCACTGGATGTAACCACATTAAATTTTGTCATTAAATCCGAAACTTTTTTCACAAACCCATCGGTATTCATAATTCCACCGACCAGACCATGAAACGTCTCGTTTCCGGAAATCGTATAAAAAGAATCACGCACACTTCCGATATATGCCGGAATATTATAAAATACACGATATAAAGCAAACAAAATCGGCATCTGGATAAGCATCTGGATACAGCTTCCGGATGGAGAAATACCATATTTCTGATATACAAGCTGTGTCTCCTGATTCATTGCCATCATGGCTTCCTGATCCTTGCGATTCTTATATTTATCACGAATCGCATTCAGTTCCGGCTGCATTTTCTGCGAAAGTTTCGAGAATTTCTGCTGCTGGATTGTCAATGGCAAAAGACACATATAGATCAAAATCGTCATGAGAACGATTGCAAGCGGTACACTGTTGATCGTACCACCGGAAATTTTTAAAACAATATCGTAAATTCCGCTCATGATCCATCCAAGAACCTTTGCAATCGGTCCGAGGAATTTTCCGGAATACGCTGTCAATTCAATCATGCCTGACATAAAAACCTCCATTTGGTTTATGGAACCGGGTCATATCCTCCCTTAGAAAAAGGATTACATCGCAAAATTCTCCAGGCAGCCAGTGCCCCACCCTTTATCGCACCATACTTTTGCACAGCTTCCAGTCCATAACAGGAACAGGTCGGATAATACGGACATTTCGTTGACTTCATGGGAGAAATATATCTCTGATAGAATTTAATACATGCAATAAGTAATTTTTTCAATAGAATTCCATCTTCTTTTCCATATTAATGTATTATTTTGTGAAGACCTCCAAGATGTTTCAGTGCGCTCGAAATCTGATGAAACGAAGCATCACGCGCTGTTCCTCTTGCGATGACTACAATGTCCAAACCACTATTGAACATGTCCTCCTGTAGCCGGTACCCCTCTCTGATCAGACGGGTCAAATGATGTCTTATAACACTATTTCCTACTTTTTTACTAACGGATATACCTAATCTGTTTTTGTCTGTGTGATTTTCCAGAACATACATAACCAATAAACGGTTTGCATATGAATTTCCTTTGTTATACACATTCTGAAAATCTTTACTTTTCTTTAATGATTCTGAGAACTTCATCTGAAAATATCCTCATAATAGAAGAAAAGACCACAATAATGTGGCCTAAGCTGATAATTTTTTTCTACCTTTTAATCTTCTAGCAGCCAATACTTTTCTTCCGCCTGCAGTACTCATTCTGCTTCTGAAACCATGAACTCTGGCTCTCTGTCTTTTTTTTGGTTGGAATGTCATCTTCATTTCGTATCCACCTCCTCTACGTTAAAAAACATCACTTAGCATTATATCAGAAAAACGCTACAAGTCAAGTAAAATCAAGGTTTTTTCCTAATTTAATGTTATAAACACTACATATAATAAGGAAGAAAAGCAGTCCACTATATATAGTATCCACGCTTTTCCACGAAATAATAAGTTATCAACAATTTGGGGATAACTTGTGGATAAACTGTCAATACCTCTTGGATAACTCTGTTTCCATCAACATCCATACCATACCTCCATATCCCTGAAACGCATTATTTCGCCTTTTATCCATATGTTTATATGTTAGTTTTGAAAAATATAAAAGGACGTCTAAAAAGTTGATTCTATACCGAAAATGGTGTATTATAGATAGGAATAGGATTATGGGATAGTATCCTTTTTTATAAGAATAATGTGGAGAAAAGCAGATGGATAAGATTATTGAAAAATGGGATGAAATTTTAAATACGGTAAAACAGGAGTACGAAATCAGTGATGTCTCCTTCGATACGTGGATTCGTCCCTTAGAAATCTTTGCCATTGAGGGAAATACTCTCTATATCCTGGTTCCTTCCGAACAGATGGCTTTAAGCTATATTTCCAAGAAGTACCTTGCACCACTTCGCGTTGCGATCGTGGAAATTACAGAAATTGAATATGAAATCAAATTCATCCTTCCGGAAGAAGCCAGGACGCTGAAATTAAACACAAAACCAGCAAAAGCTACACCTGCCGTAACCGCAGATGAATCTAATCTTAATACAAATTATACATTTGATACATTTGTCGTTGGTAATAATAACCGTTTTGCACATTCGGCTTCCCTTGCAGTCGCAGAATCTCCGGGAGAAGCATATAATCCGCTTTACATTTACGGCGGTCCGGGACTAGGAAAAACCCATCTTATGCACTCCATCGGGCACTTTATTTTAAACCAGAATCCGAATGCCAAGGTTATCTACGTTACATCCGAAGAATTTACGAATGAAGTAATTGAATCCATTCGAAACGGTAATGCTTCATCCATGACAAAATTTCGTGACAAATACCGTAAAGTGGATGTCCTTATGATTGACGATATCCAGTTTATCATCGGAAAAGAAAGTACACAGGAAGAGTTTTTCCACACATTCAACGCACTCCAGACACAGGGAAAACAGATTATACTGACATCCGATAAACCACCAAAAGAAATGGAAACCCTTGAAGAGCGTATCCGTTCCCGTTTTGAGTGGGGACTGATGGCAGATATCGGAGTGCCGGATTATGAAACACGTATGGCTATTCTCCGGAAAAAAGCCGAATCGGATAACTTTGACATTGATGATGAAGTATTAAGCTACATTGCAAACAACATTAAATCAAACGTGCGTGAACTTGAAGGAGCATTAAATAAACTTCTTGCTTATAACAATCTTGTCCACATTCCAATTACAATGGATATTGCAGAAAAGGAACTTTCCAACATTATCACGCCGGACAAGCCACGGGAAATCACACCACAGCTCATTATTGAAGTTGTTTCCGAACATTATCACATCTCTGTAGATCAGATGATTTCAAAGACAAGAAGCAGTGATGTTGCAAAACCACGCCAGATTGCAATGTATTTATGTAAAAATATGACCGAAAGTCCACTGGATACCATAGGTTCTTTACTCGGCGGACGCGATCATTCCACAATTATCCACGGTATCAAGAAAGTTACCGAAGAATACGAAAAAAACGAAACTACAAGAAATATGATTGAAACCATCAAAAAGAAAATAAATCCAAACTAAATGAGTTTCTTCCTATTGTAATGTAGTTTTATTTGCTTTTTTTAATTTCAACTTATTCACGTTTATCCACAGTGGATGGATTGTGCATGAGGTTCTTAACGTAAATCTCTTAAAATTTGTTCCACAGACGGACCTTAAGAATCCTCACACTTTTCACATGCTTTCAAGCCGGTTATCAAACGCCGGAAACCGCTTAACATCTAACATGAAGAGGCTTATTCACATATTAACAGCCCCTATTAAGACTAAGACGAATGTCTTAATATATTTTTATTTATACCAGGAGGGAGTTTTTCATGAAACTGATCTGTTCTAAATCAAATTTATTGCGCGGAGTAAATATCGTATCCAAAGCTGTTCCTACCCGTACAACTATGGCAATACTCGAATGTATTCTTATCGATGCTTCTACGAATGAAATTAAATTAATGGCAAACGATATGGAACTTGGAATCGAAACCCGTGTAGAAGGAGAAATTGCTGAACGTGGAGTTATTGCACTAGATGCAAAAATCTTTTCTGAAATTGTACGCAAACTTCCAGACAGTGATGTTATGATTGAAACAGATGCCTCTTTTAAGACGGTGATCTCCTGTGAAAAAGCAAAATTCAATATTGTTGGAAAATCCGGAGATGATTTTTCATATCTTCCATACATTGAAAAAAATGATGCAATCGTGATTTCCCAGTTCACACTGAAGGAAGTGATCAGACAAACAATCTTTTCCATTGCTGATAACGACAATAACAAACTTATGACAGGTGAACTGTTTGAAATTATTGAGAATGAACTGAAAGTTGTTTCTCTTGATGGTCATCGTATCTCCATTCGTAATATAGAACTTAAAAATAATTACGAAAATAAAAAGGTTGTCGTTCCTGGAAAAACATTACAGGAAATCAGCAAAATTGTTCCAGGTGGAGTTGATGATGATGTACTCATCTACCTGACGGACAACCATATCGTTTTTGAATTTGATACTACTACGGTTGTATCCCGTCTGATCGAAGGAGAATATTTCCGCATTGATCAGATGCTCTCATCTGCTTATGAAACGAAAGTTATAGTCAATAAAAAAGAATTACTTGATTGTATTGATCGTGCTACTCTTCTTGTCAAAGAAGGTGACAAAAAGCCGATCATTATGAATATCACAGATGGAAGTATGGAGTTAAAAATCAATTCTTTCATCGGTTCCATGAATGAAGATATCGATATCGAGAAAGAAGGAAAAGACATCCTGATTGGATTTAATCCAAAATTCTTCATTGATGCATTGCGTGTTATCGATGAAGAAAATGTAAGTCTTTATATGGTAAACCCAAAAGCTCCATGTTTTATCAAAGATGATGAAGGAAAATTCATTTATCTTATTCTTCCTGTTAACTTTAATAATGCTGCAAATTAGGAGATTACATGATTACAGTAAATATCCGTGAAGAAGACGAATTTATCAAACTTGGACAGGCGTTGAAAAAAGCCGGAGTTGTTGGTTCCGGTGTGGATGCCAAAATGGTTATTTTAGATGGGCAGGTTTCGGTAAACGGTCAGACAGAACTTCAACGAGGAAAAAAATTACATAATGGGGATGTTGTTACCTTTCAGGGTGAAACAATTCAGATAGTTCAATGATCATAAAATCAATCGAGCTGCGAAATTTTCGAAATTATGAAAATCTGGATATTCACCTGGATGAAGGAACCAATATTCTTTACGGAGACAATGCACAGGGGAAAACCAATATTCTCGAAGCTGCTTATCTGAGTGGTACAACAAAATCCCACAAAGGAAGCCGTGATAAAGAGATGATTCGGTTTGGTGAGAAAGAATCACATATCCGTACTGTCGTACAGAAAAAAGAAAAAGAGTACCAGATTGATATGCATCTTAGAAAAAGTGGATCAAAAGGCGTGGCTGTGAATAAGATTCCGATCAAAAAGGCAAGTGAGTTGTTTGGAATACTCAATATCGTTTTCTTTTCGCCCGAAGATTTAAATATTATAAAAAACGGACCTGCGGAGAGAAGAAGATTTATTGATTTAGAACTCTGTCAGTTGGATAAACTATATTTGTCAGATTTATCCAGTTTCAACAAAGTGTTGAATCAGAGAAACAAATTGTTGAAAGATATTTCTTTTCGCCCGGACCTTGTGGATACTCTTCCGGTGTGGGATATGCAGTTACTGGAGTATGGAACAAGAATCATCCGGAAACGAAAAAAATTTGTGGAGGAACTGAATGAAATTATTTCAGAAATCCATTCGAAAATTTCCGGTGGCAGGGAACATCTGGTATTAAAGTATGAGCCAAATATTACAGCTGATCTTTTTTCGGATGAATTGCTGCGGGCACAGAATCGGGATTTGAAACTCTGCCAGACAACGGTAGGGCCACACAGAGATGATATGCTGTTTTCCGTTGATAATGTGGATATCCGTAAGTTTGGCTCTCAGGGACAGCAGCGTACTTCTGCACTCTCTTTGAAATTATCGGAGATTGATCTGGTCAGGAGATCCATTCATGATACTCCGGTATTGCTGCTAGACGACGTGTTATCGGAACTTGACAGTAACCGACAGAATTACCTGCTGAACAGTATTGCTAAAATACAGACTGTCATTACCTGTACAGGGTTGGAGGAATTTGTAAAGAACCGTTTTTGTATCAACAAAATTTTCCAGGTGATAAACGGAAATGTTTATGAAAAGGAATCGGTTGAAGAGATATAAAGGAAAGGTTCATCCGTTGGATGAGGAGGAAATTGATGAGCGAATTAACAAATAATAATCAGGAATATGGCGCAGATCAGATTCAGATTCTTGAAGGACTCGAAGCGGTCAGAAAGAGACCCGGAATGTACATCGGAAGTACATCTGCACGCGGACTGCATCATCTGGTCTATGAGATTGTTGATAATGCGGTAGATGAAGCACTTGCCGGTTATTGTAAAAACATTGAGGTGACCATAGAAAAAGATAATTCCATAACCGTTGAAGATGATGGACGTGGAATTCCTGTCGGAATGAATCACAAAGCCGGTGTGTCTGCACTGGAAGTTGTGTTTACTGTTCTGCATGCAGGGGGAAAGTTTGGCGGCGGAGGATACAAAGTATCCGGAGGACTGCACGGAGTAGGTGCTTCTGTTGTTAATGCCCTCTCCGCCTGGTTAACGGTTGAAGTATATCATGACGGAAAAGTGTATATGCAAAGTTACAAGAGAGGAAAAGCGGATGGACCGGTAGCGGCAGTCCGGGACTGTGATCCACAACTTCACGGTACAAAGGTTCATTTTCTGCCGGATGCGGAAATCTTTGAAGAAACCGTATATGATTACAACACGCTCAAACAGCGTTTAAGAGAAACTGCTTTTCTGACAAAAGGATTATGCATTACATTAAAAGACACGAGGGAAGATAGTCTGCATAATCATAAATTCCATTATGCCGGTGGAATCAAGGAATTTGTGGAGTATTTAAACCGCGGAAAAGAACCGTTATATCCGGAAGTTATTTACTGTGAGGGAAATCGTGACGGAGTTTACGTGGAAGTTGCAATGCAGCATAATGATTCTTTTAACGATTCCACGTTTAGTTTTGTTAACAACATTATTACGCCGGAAGGTGGAACACATCTTGCCGGTTTTCGAAATGCGTTGACAAAGACGTTTAATTCATATGCGCGCGAAGCAAAAATTTTAAAAGACAGCGATGCGGCACTTACCGGAGATGATATCCGTGAAGGATTGACAGCAATTATCAGTATCAAAATTGAAGAGCCACAGTTTGAAGGACAGACCAAACAGAAACTCGGAAACAGTGAGGCACGTGGTGCCGTAGACTCTGTGGTTACGGAACAGCTGACATATTTTCTGGAACAGAATCCGGATGTGGCCAAAAATATCTGTGAAAAATCGCTGCTGGCCCAGCGTGCCAGAGAGGCAGCCCGCAAAGCACGTGATCTGACAAGAAGAAAGACAGCACTTGAGGGTACTGCCCTTCCGGGAAAACTTGCGGATTGTTCCGACAAAAATCCAAAAAATTGTGAAATCTTTATCGTTGAGGGAGATTCCGCCGGTGGTTCTGCAAAAACTGCAAGAAGCCGTGCAACACAGGCAATTCTCCCGCTTCGCGGAAAAATTTTAAATGTGGAGAAGGCAAGACTCGACCGTATTTATGATAATGCCGAGATCAAGGCAATGATCACGGCGTTCGGTACCGGAATTCATGAAGATTTTGATATATCCAAGCTGCGTTATAACAAAATTATTATTATGACAGATGCCGATGTGGACGGTGCACATATTGCAACACTCATGCTGACATTTTTGTATCGTTTTATGCCGGAGCTTATTAAGCAGGGACATGTTTATCTTGCTACCCCGCCGCTTTACAAAATTGAGAAAAACAAAAATGTCTGGTATGCATACAGTGATGAAGAATTAAACAATATTCTTGTGGAAATCGGGCGCGATCAGAATAATAAGATCCAGCGTTACAAAGGACTTGGTGAGATGGATGCGGAACAGTTATGGGAAACCACCATGGATCCGGAGCATCGGATTTTAAAACAGGTTATGATGGATGACGAAAGTTCATCGGAAATTGACGTAACATTCACGACTCTGATGGGTGATAAAGTAGAGCCGAGACGGGAATTTATAGAAGAAAATGCCAAGTATGTACAGAATCTTGATATTTAGGGAGGAGCAGATCAGTGGACGATAAAATATTTGACCAAATTCAACAGGTTGACCTGAAGAAAACGATGGAAACCTCCTACATCGACTACGCGATGAGCGTTATCGCAAGCCGTGCGCTTCCGGATGTCAGGGATGGATTAAAGCCGGTACAGCGGCGTGTCCTGTATTCCATGATCGAACTGAGTAATACACCGGATAAGCCACATCGTAAATGTGCGCGTATTGTCGGGGATACGATGGGTAAATACCATCCGCACGGGGATAGCTCCATTTACGGGGCACTTGTCAACATGGCACAGCCATGGTCGACCAGATATCCACTTGTCGACGGACATGGTAACTTTGGTTCTGTGGATGGAGACGGTGCTGCCGCCATGCGATACACAGAGGCAAGGCTTTCAAAAATTTCCATGCAAATGATTCGGGACATCAACAAAGATACCGTTGACTTTACCCCGAACTTTGATGAAACAGAAAAAGAACCTACCGTACTTCCGGCGCGCTACCCGAACCTTCTGGTAAACGGAACGACAGGTATTGCGGTCGGTATGGCAACAAATATTCCTCCTCACAATCTGCGTGATGTCATTCATGCCGTTGTGAAATTAATTGACAACGATATTGAGGAGAAAGAGACAGACATTGATGAATTAATCAACATCATCAAGGGACCAGATTTTCCAACCGGAGGTGTGATTTTGGGTACTGCCGGTATCAATGAGGCATATCGGACCGGCCGTGGTAAAATCCGTGTACGCGCTGTGACAGATATTGAACCGATGGATAACGGAAAAAACCGTATTGTTGTCACCGAACTTCCGTATCTGGTCAACAAAGCCAGACTGATTGAAAAAATTGCAGAACTGCACAAAGATAAAAGAATTGATGGAATTACAGATCTTCGGGACGAGTCTGACCGCGAAGGCATGCGCATTGTTATTGAGCTTCGAAGAGATGTAAATCCAAGTGTTGTTTTGAATTTATTATATAAACACACACAGATGCAGGATACATTTGGCGTTATCAACCTTGCGCTTGTGGATAACCAGCCAAAAATTCTGAATTTATATGAATTACTTAACTATTATCTCATTCACCAGAAAGAGGTTATCACAAGACGTACCAGATTTGACCTGAACAAGGCGGAAGAACGTGCGCATATTTTACAGGGATTGATCATTGCATTAGACAACATTGATGAAGTGATTTCCATTATTCGCGGAAGCCGTACAACTGCAGACGCAAAGAATTCCCTGATGGAGCGGTTTGGATTATCTGATGCACAGGCACAGGCAATTGTTGATATGCGTCTGAAGACCCTGACCGGTTTGGAACGTGAGAAACTCGAAAACGAGTATAAAGACCTCATGGCACAGATCACGGAACTCAAGGCAATTCTTGCAGATGAGAAAAAACTTCTTGCAGTTATCCGCACAGAAATTCTGGAAATTGCAGATAAATATGGCGATGACAGAAGAACCCAGATCGGATACGATGAGTTTGATATTTCCATGGAAGATCTGATTCCGGAAACCAATACGGTCATTACCATGACAAAAGTTGGCTATATCAAGCGCATGGGAACCGATAATTTTAAGAGTCAGCACCGTGGCGGTAAGGGAATTAAGGGAATGGAGACCATCCAGGATGATTATATTGTGGAAATGCTTATGACAACCTCCCATCATTACCTGATGTTCTTTACCAATATGGGACGTGTGTACCGGATTAAGGCATATGAAATTCCGGAAGCCAGCCGGACTTCCCGTGGAACCGCAATTATCAATATTATTCCGTTACAGCCGGATGAAAAGATTACCGCAATGATTCCAATCAAGGATTATGAGAAGGATAAATATCTGTTTATGGCAACAAAAAACGGAATAGTGAAAAAAACTTCCGTGCTGGACTATGAAAATATCCGGAAAACAGGATTGGCAGCGATCAGTCTGCGTGATGATGATGAATTGATCGAAGTAAAAATTACCGGGGATGATGAAGAAATTCTGTTATTTACCCGGTATGGACAGTGTATCCGGTTTAAAGAAGCCGATGTCCGTGCAACCGGTCGTACGACAATGGGCGTCATTGGAATGAACCTTACTGCCGGAGATGAAGTAATTGCCATGCAGATGGCTTCCCAGGGAGAGTCCGTCATGATCGTATCGGAGAACGGTCTTGGAAAATGTACACGGATCAATGAGTTTACAACACAGAACCGTGGTGGAAAAGGTGTAAAATGCTATAAAATCACAGAAAAATCTGGAAATCTGATCGGAGTGAAGTCTGTCGTAAAAGATGATGAACTGATGTTGATTACAACAGAAGGAATCATCATTCGAATTCGCGTAAATGATACGGCATTACTGGGACGTGTAACCTCAGGTGTAAAACTGATTGACCTCAAAAGTGGTGTGACGGTTGCAAGCATTGCAAGAGTCGTAGAAGATAAATCACTGATGCCACCGGAAGAGGAAGCAACAGAAGAAAATGAGACGGAAGGTGATCCATCATGATTCGGACCATACAGACAGAAGAAATCACAAGAAATATAAAAGAAATGTGCATGGAAGCGAATCATTTTCTTGCGGAAGATATGGAACCTGTCTCTTATACACATCTGACGCTGCCGACGACTAGTCGAGTGTAGA
>ERZ1027065.513-NODE-513-length-17222-cov-4.923574_pt1 | contig 17222 bp, 17 predicted proteins | sample MGYA00519421_ERZ1027065 | MGnify/ENA primary metagenome ERZ1027065 (study PRJEB26926, sample SAMN06164495) | human gut metagenome | biome: ENVO:00009003; feature: ENVO:2100002; material: ENVO:00002003 | host: Homo sapiens | place: USA | collected 2012 ... | reverse complement strand
GTATATAATAATTGGAGGGAAAGCACCGCATGCAGCAAGCACATATGCAGCCACAGAACGAACCCCAGGCAGAAACCAAAAAAAACTGTCTGACGGACCTGACGCTGCCCAAGCTGACGGATTACATTAAATCCATCGGCCAGCCAGCTTTCCGCGCCAAGCAGATTTTTAAGTGGATCCACCAAAAGCAGGCTACGGATTTTTCTGCCATGACAGACCAACCCAAAGCCCTGCTTGCCCAATTTGCACAAAACTGCACCCTGGCTGTGCCCACCATCCGCCGCCGCCAGCAGTCCAAAGACGGTACGGTCAAATATCTGCTTCAGCTTGCGGACGGCAACTGCATTGAAACGGTTTTGATGCGCTACCATTACGGCAACACTGTATGTGTATCCACACAGGTGGGCTGCGCTATGGGGTGCCGCTTTTGCGCCTCCACCCAGGCGGGCCGCGTGCGGGACTTGACCTCCGGCGAGATTGCTGCGGAAATTTATACCGCACAAAAGGATACCGGGGAGCGCGTTTCCCATATCGTCCTGATGGGCATTGGTGAGCCGCTGCACAATTTTGATAACGTGATGGACTTTCTGGACATTATCTCCTGCCCGGAAGGCGTCAATATCGGGATGCGCAACATCAGCCTTTCCACCTGCGGCCTTGTGCCCAAGATCGACCAGCTGGCGGAGAAAAAACTGCAGCTCACCCTTTCCATCTCGCTGCACGCACCCACCAACCAGATCCGCAGCAGTATGATGCCGGTCAACGATGCCTACCCGGTGGAGCAGCTGATCCAGACCGTGCGCCGGTATCAGGAGACCACCGGCCGCCGGGTCAGCTTTGAATATTCCATGGTGCGCGGTGTCAATGATTCTGATGTCTGCGCAAAGCAATTGGCAGACCTGATCCGGGGCATGGGCGCGCATGTAAATCTGATCCCCATCAACCCAGTGGACGGCAGTCCGTACTCCGCTACGGATGCAGCCAATGTGCGCCGGTTCCAGCAAAAGCTTGAAAGTCTTGGCGTAAACGCTACGGTGCGCCGCCGCCTTGGCAGTGAGATCAGTGCCGCCTGCGGCCAGTTGCGCCGCGACGAAATGAACGGCAAGGCATAAATAGAGGGAGAAACCTATGAAACTTGCAGGAAAAACGGACGTGGGGCGCGTCCGGCAGGACAATCAGGATGATTACCGTGCCGGGGAACTGCCCGGCGATGCAGCATGGGCGCTGGTATGCGATGGCATGGGCGGCGCACGCGGCGGGCGGGAAGCCTCGCAGTGTGCGTGCAGCGTCATCGAGCGCTGCTTTCAGGAGCAGTACAACCAGTGCATCCCCGGCGAAGAGGAGACTTTTCTGAAAAAGGCGCTGCTCAGTGCCAACCGCTATGTGTTCCAGAAGGCACTGCGGGAGGAGTCTCTGGCCGGTATGGGCACCACCGCTGTCTGCGCTCTGGTGCGCGGCGGCAATGCCTATCTGAGCCACGCGGGCGATTCCCGCGCCTACCTCTACCGGGATGGTAAACTGGCGCAGCTGACCCACGACCACTCCTATGTGCAGGAGCTGGTGGACTGCGGCACCATCACGCAGGAGCAGGCAGAGCATCACCCGCAGAAAAACATCATCACCCGGGCGCTGGGCGTGGATTACCGGCTGGAGCCGGAGTTCACCACCGTAGCGCTGCAGGCAGGGGATGTTCTGCTGCTGTGCACGGACGGCCTGACCAATGCCGTACCCACAGAGCAGCTGGAGCAACTGCTGCGCAGCGGGTCTTTTTACGATCTGCCGGACGTTCTGATCCGTACCGCCAACGAAAACGGCGGCCCGGATAACATTACCGCCCTGCTGGTGGGAGTAGAGCCGATGGAGGTGCGCCATGGATAACCTGATCGGTAAAAGACTGGACGGTCTGTATGAGGTGCAGGAGCTGATCGGCTCCGGCGGCATGGCCAACGTGTATAAGGCAGTCATGCGGGGACAGAACGGCCCTGTGCCCGCCGGGACTGTGGTGGCCGTCAAGGTGCTGCGGCGGGAGTATATGCACGACCCGGATCTTGTGCGCCGCTTTAAAAACGAATCCAAGGCCATCTCACTGCTGAATCACCCCAATATCGTTAAGGTGTACGATGTCTCGGTCAACGACCATCTGCAGTATATTGTTATGGAATATGTGGACGGCATGACGTTGCGGGAGTACCTCAACGAGCGGGGCGGCAAGCTTTCCAGCCGGGAGACCGTGCACTTCATCTCCCAGATCCTCAAGGCGCTGGAGCATGCCCACGCCAACGGCGTCGTGCACCGGGATATCAAGCCCCAGAATATTATGCTGCTGGATAACGGCCAGCTGCGCATGATGGACTTCGGTATCGCCCGCATTTCCCGGGCAGATAACCAGATGCTGGCCGGCAAGGCAATGGGCAGCGTGCATTATATCAGCCCGGAGCAGGCAAAAGGAGACGAGACCGACCGCACCAGCGACATCTACTCTGTGGGCGTCATGATGTACGAGATGCTTTCCGGACATCTGCCCTTTGATGCCGATGACGTGGTTGAGGTTGCCATCAAGCAGATCTCGGACGAGCCCCGCTCGCTGCACGAACTGGCACCGGAAGTGCCCTATGCGCTGGTGGAGATCACCGAAAAGGCCATGGCAAAGCTCCCCCAGAACCGCTACCCCTCGGCACGGGCGATGCTGGAAGCACTGGACACCTATGTGCAGAACCCCTCCGTGCTGTTTGAATATCAGTATATTACAGAAGAAGCGCCCGAAAAGGTGGTGAAACGTACCATGAACCAGAACCGCGCGATCCGTCAGAACGAACAGCCCGCACCCCGCAAAAAAGGCAAGGGAAAACCGGGCAAAAAACGCCGCACTGTCTTTTTGCCGGCCTTGTTCGGCATCACCATTGCCTTTGCACTGGCCTGCATGGCACTGTGCTGGATGATCCTGAACGACTCCTCCAACCTGATGAACAACAAGGCCGATGTCACCCTTGGAGACTATATCGGCATGACCAAGGATCAGGCCATGGCCACGGATCAAATCGCATCCGGCCAGATCTCCCCGGAGTGGGAAGAAGAGTACAACAGCAACTACGCCGCCGGTTATATCTATAAGCAGTCGCCGGTATCCGGCCGCACCGTCCGCGAGGGACAAAGCGTGACTTTGACCGTTAGTCTGGGCACCCAGTATGTCACCGTGCCGGACCTGACCAACTATGTGCAGACCGATGCCGAACAGCAGCTCAAGGCACTGGGCGTTTCGGTGCTGGTCACGCAGGCTGTGGATACCTCGGTGGCTTCCGGTGCGGTCATCCGCACCGACCCTGCCGCCGGTACGCAGGTGGCGGCAGGCTCTACGGTCATCCTCTATATCAGTCGTCCGCAGGTGTCCACCACCACCAAGGTGCCCTCGCTTACCGGCATGAGCGTGGATGATGCCCGCACCCTGCTGGTGCAGAACCATCTGGGGCTTGGCAGCCAGAGTGAAGAATACAGCGACCAGCCCGCAGGTACGGTGCTCAGCCAGAACCCTGCGGCAGGTACTACCGCAAAACTGAACAGCCGCGTAAACGTTGTGGTCAGCGCGGGCGCTGCACCGGTACAGGAACCGGAGCAGCCGGGTGGCGATGGCACTACTTCCGGCACCACGGGCGAAGGTTCTACCGGCGGTGAGAGCACCGGCGGCAGCAGCGAGCCGAGCTCCAGCAGCAGCTCCACAGGCGGCGGTATTCTGGACTGGTGGTCCTCGCTGTTGGGCTGACGGAGGATATGCATGAACGGTTATATCGTAAAAGGCATTGGCGGCTTTTACTATGTAAAAACGCCGGATGGCATCGTGGAGTGCAAACCCCGCGGCATCTTCCGCAAACAGAAGATCACCCCCGTGGCAGGGGATGAGGTGACGCTGGAGACCGAGAATGACGCAGCGGTCATTGCGCAGATCGAGCCCCGCAAAAATGTTTTTGTGCGCCCGCCGGTGGCAAATCTGGATGTGCTGTTCCTTGTGGCCAGCACCACCCAGCCTACCCCCAGCACGCTGGTTCTGGATAAGCTTTCGGCCATTGCGGTGGATAAGGGCGTGCAGCCGGTGGTGGTGTGTACCAAAAGCGACCTTGCCGAGGCGGATTTTCTGGCAAATGCCTATGCAAAGTCCACCCTGCCGTTTATCCGCATCGACTACGAAAGCGGTGCAGGTCTGGACGAAGTAAAGCAGTGGATCAACAGCAGATTGTGCGCTTTCTGCGGCAACTCCGGTGTGGGTAAATCCACCCTGTTGAACGCATTGCTGCCGGACGCCGCCCGCGAGACCAGCGCCATCAGCCAGAAGTTGGGACGCGGCCGCCACACAACCCGTGAGGTGACCATCTTTGAAGCCTACGGCGGACGCATTGCCGACACGCCGGGCTTTGCCAGTCTGGAGGCGAATCGTGCCGGGTTCATCCCCAAGGAGAATCTGGAGCACGCCTTCCCGGAGTTCGGGCCTTATCTGGGGCAGTGCCAGTTTACCGGCTGCTCCCACCGCAGCGAAAAAGGCTGTGCTGTGCGGGCTGCGCTGGCAGAGGGCAAACTTTCCCAGACCCGGTACGACAGCTACTGCGCCATGTACGACGAGGTAAAGGATGTCAAGGACTGGCAGCGCCCGAAAGTGTAATACGGAAGGAAGAATGAGATGTCCCGTTGTGTGATCCTTTCCGCCTGCCCGGTGCAGCCGGAATTTAAGCGCTTGCTGCGCAGCGATGATTTTATCATTGCCTGCGATGCGGGCTACCGCAACTGCGAACGGCTGGGCTGCAAGCCGGATATCATTGTAGGCGATTTTGATTCCGCTCCCTGTCCGCAGCAGAATGCGGACGATATCGTCGTTTTACCCCACGTCAAGGACGACACCGATACCGAGTATGCCGCAAAGCTCGCGGCGCAAAAGGGCTTTGACGAGGTGCTTTTGCTGGGCGCACTGGGCGGCAAGCGGGTGGAGCACACCCTTGCAAACCTGTGCACCGGCCTTGGGCTGGAGCAGCGCGGCATCCGCGCTGCCTTGCAGGACGAGCGCTCCCGCATCACCTTTGTGCTGCCGGGCGAGAGCCGCCGCTATCCCAAGGAGGAGTTCTTCTACTTCTCCGCCTTCCCCATGGAGGGACGCGCCGAGGGCGTGTATGAAAAAGGCTCCTTCTATGAGTTAGAGGATGCCGTGCTCACAGCAGGCTATCCGCTGGGCGTGAGCAACGAATATGCCGAAGGATCGGACTGCATCACCATCAGCACACGGCAGGGCGCGCTTGTGGTGGTGGAGACCATCGCAGATTAAACCTCTTCCCGGAACATTTTTGCCCGTCAGACGCTATAATGGGGTAAACATGAGCGAAAGGCGGGGTGGAGATGCAGGTAGTGGTCATTCGCAGCCCGAAAGCGCTGTGCGGCATTCTGCGCAAGCTGTTCGGCATCCGCAAAGAGAACTGAATCCAAAAAAGGCCGGTGTGTGGCAAAGCTGCTGCACACCGGCCTTTTACTGCCGGCATACCGTCGCCTGCTGCCGCATACACTCTTACGGAAACGGACAGGGAAAGGAGCACACTGCACATGGAACTGAAGATATTCCGGGACACGCTGCCGCAAGGCGGGGCAGGCTGTACCGTAAAAGCAGAACTTCCGCTGGAGACCGATATCCGCATCTCGGATGACCTGCCGCCGGTGGGTAAGCTGGTCAAGTGCTTTGTCCGCCCGGTTGTTCTGCAGCGGCAGTTGCAACCGGGCAGACTTACCTTAGAGGGCTATCTGCGCTGCACGGTGTTTTACCAGAGCGAAGCAGAAAAAGACCTGTGCCAGACCGAGCAAAAGCTGCCCTTCACCCGGCAACTGGAACTGCCGGAGCTGACCTTTACCGCATGGACAGCCGTGGTGGAAGGGCAGACAGAGTACCTCAACACCCGCGCAGCAGACCCGCGCCGTATTGAGGTGCGGGGTGCCTATGGACTGGTGGTCACGGTGCACACCCAGTGCAAGACCGAGGTGATCACCGCACTGGCAGATGGCGGCATCGAGCAGCAGCTGCGTACATTGCAAGGCGTGCGCAGTGTAGCTGTGCTGGATAAGCTTGTTACCTTAGAGGGAGAGCTTGTCTTTGCAAAGCCCCCCGCGGCTGTACTGGATATTACCGGCAACGCCTGTGTGGCAGAGGTAAAGCTGCTTGCCGGTAAAGCTGTGGTCAAGGGGGAACTGCGGGTGCAGTGTGCATGGCGGGCAGAAGGGGACACTGCCCTGCAAAGTCAGGCGGCGGCACTGCCCTTCCAGCAGGTAATAGATTTAGAGGGCATCACCGAGGACTGCCGCTGCCTGTGCGTGGCAGAGCCGGTGGGCTTTACCCTGTCGCAGGCAGAAAGCGCCGCCGCCCAGCTGACGGCAAATGTCATGCTGCACCTGCGGGCATGGCGCAGCTATCAGCTGCAAGTGGCAGTGGATGCTTTTTCCACCCGGTTTGAAACGGAACTCACACCGCAGCCACTCGTCACAGAGCAGTTGCTCTGCACCCTGAACGATACCGCCACCGCCACAGGCTCCGGACCTCTTCCGGATGCAGGGGCGCAGCTGCGGGCCTGTTTTGTGCACTACGGCCCCCAACAGACCGTCCAAAAAGGGGAGGGCTGGGTGCTTGCCGCCAAAGCAGTGGTAACTGCCCTTGCAGAGAACACCCTCGGCGAGCTGGAAAGCTACGAAAAAACCTTGGAGGTCGCTGTCCCGCTGCCCATCACGTCGCCGGAGGGAACAGTGCTTGTGTCGGAATGCTGGTTGAGCACTGAGAACGTGCAATGTACCTGTGCGGGCGGTACGCTGGAGGCTACTATCACAGTGCGGGCAGAGGGCACGATTTTAGGCTGCACCACCAGCCCGGTCATCGGCAGCATCACCCTTGGCGACCCGCTGCCCGATACCGACCCCGAGATCGCCTTGCGTATCTACTACGCACAGGCCGGAGAGGAGGTGTTTGCAGTGGCCCGGCGGTTCCATGTAGCCCCGGCGCAGATTCTTGCGGCGAATCAGCTGGAGGAGGAACTTGCCTGTCTGCCGCAGGCACAGCGGTTGCTGATCCCGGTCACCTGAGCTGCAAACTTAACTGTACCCCTTTCCCGGATGGCACAAGCTGCCGCACCGGGGAGGGGCTTTTTTGTTCGTACTGCGTAGAAAACACAACGCAAAGAATTACTGATTAAGCCGGCAAAGGAAATTGAAAAACAGAACGAATCAACGTTATAAAATATAATGAGTATACGTTTAGTATCTTGCGCTAGTGATTAAAAATCAACATTTGATGTGTACTGATATCGATTTCAACGTACGAGAGCACTTTAAAAATACGATTTGTATTTAGCGCTTTGCAGACCATCCATGGATGTGGTATACTAAGGAAGATACAAATGCAAACGACTACCGCTCGGCTGCTGTGTCCGGTGTACAGCACTGTTTCTGCCGGGAAAGCAGCACGGCGGGCGGCAAAATGATATCGCGGGAGAGTGGAATATTTGGAACTGGAACAGGCAAAAAAGCGTGTGAAAGAACTGCGCGCAATTATTGAGAAAAACAACCGGCTTTACTACGATCAGGATGCGCCGGAGCTGGAGGATTTTGAATACGATGCCCTGACGCGGGAGTTGAAGGAACTGGAAGCACGATTTCCCCAGCTGGTCACAGCGACATCGCCCACCCAGAAGGTGGGTGGCACCGCCAGCAGCAAGCTGCCCAAGGTGACCCATGCCGTCAAGATGGAAAGTCTGCTGGATGCGTTTTCCTTTGACGAGCTGCGGGACTTTGACCGCCGCGTACGCGAGGCCGGAGTAGAGCCGGAGTATGTCGTGGAGATCAAGATCGATGGCCTTTCCTGCAGCTTGGAGTATGAGAATGGACAGCTTGTCCGCGCCTCCACCCGCGGTGACGGCGTGGTGGGTGAGGACGTCACCGCAAATGTGCGCGCCATCCGCAGCATCCCTAAGACCCTTAAAGATGCACCGGAGTTTCTGGAGGTGCGCGGCGAGGTGTATATGCCACACAAGGCCTTTCAGCACCTGTGCGCCGAGCAGGAATTGCAGGGTGCAGCACCCTTTAAAAACCCCCGCAACGCAGCAGCCGGTTCTTTGCGGCAGAAGGACGCCCGCATCACCGGCAGCCGGGGGCTTTCTATCTTTGTGTTCAATGTGCAGCAGATCCGGGGCAAGACCCTGACCAAGCACTCCGAAAGTCTGGATTACCTCAAGAGCCTTGGCCTGCCGGTATCGCCGCGCTACCATGTAGTGCGTGATATCGAGGACGCCATTGCCGAAATCGAGAACATCGGCCAGAACCGTGCAAAGCTGGATTTTGACATGGACGGTGCCGTTATCAAGGTGAACGATTTTGCGCAGCGGGAGCTGATGGGTTCCACCAACAAATTCCCGCGCTGGGCCATCGCCTTCAAATACCCGCCGGAGGTCAAGGAGACCACCCTGCGCAGCATCGAGGTGGCTGTGGGGCGCACCGGCGTGCTTACCCCCACCGCCTGCTTTGACCCGGTGTTTCTGGCAGGTACTACGGTAGCCCGCGCCACCCTCCACAACGAGGACTTCATCCGGCAGTTCGGGCTGTGCATCGGGGACACCATTCAGGTGCGCAAGGCGGGCGATATCATCCCGGAGGTCATCGGGGTCACCCATCATGCAGAGGGAGCTGAACCCTACACTATGCCCACGGTCTGTCCCTCCTGCGGTGCGCCGGTAGTGCATCTGGAGGACGAGGCTGCCCTGCGCTGCGTGAACCCGGAGTGTCCGGCACAAGCACTGCGCAATATCATCCATTTTGCCTCCCGGGATGCCATGGACATCGAAGGTCTGGGCGAGGCAGTAGCCACCCAATTGGTGGAAAAGGAACTGGTGCATTCCGCAGCAGATATCTACACGCTGACCCGGGAACAACTGCTGGAGCTGGACAAATTCAAGGAGAAAAGCGCGGACAATCTGCTGCAAGCTATTACCGCCTCCAAGCAGAACAATCTGGATAAACTTTTGTTCGGCTTTGGCATCCGCAACATCGGCGATAAGGCAGCCGCGCTGCTGGCAGAACATTTCGGCACACTGCAGGCCATCCGGGAAGCCACCGCTGAGCAGATCAGCGAAATCGACGGCTTTGGCGGCGTGATGGCGCAGAGTGTGGTGGAGTTCTTTGCCAAGGAAGGCACCACCGATCTGGTGCATCGCCTTGCAGATGCCGGGGTCAATATGCAGTGGAAGGGCGAGCCGAAGGGAGATAAACTGGCGGGCAAAACGCTGGTGGTCACCGGTACGCTGGAGACCCTCTCCCGCAACGAAGCCGAGGCGCTGATCGTGAAAAACGGCGGCAAAGCCAGTGGCTCGGTCTCCAAAAAAACGGCCTATGTGGTGGCCGGTGCAGCGGCTGGCTCCAAGCTGACCAAGGCACAGGCGCTGGGCGTGCCGGTGCTGACCGAGCAGGAATTTCTTGCTATGCTGCAGGATGCTCCGGCAGAACAGGAAACGACTTAAAGCGCCCTTTTAAATGCCGGAATACAAGTAATTTCAAAAGCTTCTGCAATGCTGTTGCAGAGGCTTTTTTGTTTGCCCGTTCCCGGTTCCCGGTTCTAATGACGCACAAAGCGCATACAATGCTAGCACAAAGCTTTCGTGGAAGGAGAAACCAAAGTGGACGAGTATTATCAGGCTGTCAGAGCCCTTCCCGCTTGGCTTGCATCGCTGCTGGCACAGCTGCCCGTACAAACGGCAGTGCGCATACAGGAGCTGCGGCTGCGCACTGGCTGTGCGGTCACATTTACCGTACAGGGGCGGCAATGCTCTGCTTCGGCACTGCCGGGCTGCCCTCCAAAGCTGGCTGCAATAAGGCTGAATGCACTGCAAATAGAAGAGATATTTCACACCCTTTGCAATGGCTCGGTGCACACCCACGAAAGGGAGCTTGCTGAGGGCTACCTGACCACTGCTGTCGGCAACCGCGTGGGCGTGGCGGGGCAGTTCGTGCAGCGGGAAGGGCAGTGCATCGCTCTGCAAAAGGTCACTTCGCTCAACCTGCGGATCGCACGCAGTTGTGTTATCCCTTTGCCGCCCGCGCTGGACAAGCTGCTGGAACAGCACTTTACCGGGCTGCTGGTGGTGGGAGAGCCCGGCAGCGGCAAGACCACCCTGTTGCGCACTATCGCCCGGACGCTGGCCGAGAGGCAGCGTCTGGTGGCAGTGATAGACGAGCGGGGCGAGCTTTTCCCGCCGGAAGGGCCGCTTCCGCCGCTGGAGCGCATTGGCGGGGTGGATAAAGCCCGCGCCGTCCAGATGGCGTTGCGCACGCTGGCACCACAGGTGATCCTGCTGGACGAGTTGGGCAGTCTGGAGGAAACGATGGCACTGGAGCAGGGCTTTTTCAGCGGGGTGGATTTTATTGCCAGTATCCACGCGCCGGATGCTGCACAGGCGCAGTGCCGCCCGCAGGTGCAGGCTTTGTTGCAGCGCGGGATGCTGCGGCGGCTGGTCATCCTTGCCGGGCGGAAGACACCGGGTTGCATCCGGGAAGTGTGCGCCGTATGAGCAGCTTTCTGCACGGGCTTGGCCTGCTTTTGCTCCCGCTGTGCGGCTGGCTGGCGGGGGATGCGGTACAGGCTCAGACAACCCTGCATCTTGCTGCCTTGCAGGGCACCATCACGTTATTACAGCGCATCCGGCAGGAGATACAGTACCGCCGGGCAGACCTGCAAAGCCTCTACCGGCAGCTTTGCCGCGAGGGGCTGTTGGCGCAAACTCCCGGCGGTACATTGCAGCAGCTGCCTGCGCCGGAACAACTCTCTGCGGCAGAGCGCGCCTGTTTTACAGAGTGCTTTTGCGGTATCGGCCGCGCAGAGGCTGCACAGGAATGCGAACGGCTTAGCTACTATACGGCGCGGTTCGAGGACTATTTACAACAGGCACGCCGCACAGCACAGCGGCAGGCCGGTTTGCCGCACCGTCTGGGGTTGGCTGGCGGTATGATGCTGGCGCTGCTCTTTTGGTAAAAGCTGTACAGAACAAAGGAGAAACGGATGGATATCGAACTTGTGTTCAAAATTGCGGCCATCGGCATCATCGTGGCAGTACTCAATCAGCTGCTCATCCGCTCCGGGCGGGAGGATCAGGCCATGATGACCACGCTGGCGGGGCTTGTTGTGGTGCTCTCCATTCTGGTCAAGCAGATCAGTGCCCTGTTTGCCACGATCCGGTCTTTGTTTGCGCTATGAGTGCGGCGTTTCCGGTGCTGATGGCGCTGCTGCTGGCAGCCTTTGCGGGTATTCTATTGCAGCGGTATTCCCCGGCGTTTGCACTGCTGCTTTCGCTGGGTGCTGCGGTGTGGCTGCTGCTCCGTCTGGCACAGCCGCTGCGCGGGGTACTGCAAGCAATGGTACAGCTGGGGCAGCGCACCAATGCGCAAGCCTTTTCCTGCCTTTTGCGCAGCGCGGGCATCCTGTTGCTGGCAGATTACGTCCGCACCCTCTGCGAGGAAGCAGGAGCAGGTACTCTTGCATGGTGCGCCGGGCTGGCGGGGCGGTGTCTCGTACTGGCAGCAGTATGGCCGCTGCTGGAACAGATATTCCAGACGATCTGGGGGCTGGTGGGATGAAAAAACGCGGCCTTATCATTTGCATGGTAATACTGAGCATCCTGTGCAGCAAAACCGCTCTGAAAGCTGCGGCGGCAGAGACAACGCCGTGGCAGACCTATCTCGACAAAGCACCTGTACAGGCCGAGCAGTTTGCGGCAGACCCGTTTGGCACCCTTGTGCGTTTGTTTGCCGCTGAACCGGTGCAATTGCTGCGGGATACGATGCAACAATATGCCGATGTTCTGCTGTTTTTGTCGCTGGCAGCTGGACTTGCATTTCTCTTGCAGGACACTGCCGACAGAGCACTGCTGGAGCTGGCGGCTGCCGGCGGCTGCGGCGTTCTATTGTGGCAGGAGCTGGACAAGCTTGCCGCTGTCCTATGCACCCGGATGGCCGGGTGGAAAAGTTATCTGCTGGGCTTTTTGCCGGTATACAGCGGCGTGTTGGCAGCTGGCGGTGAATGGAACGCCGGAGCGGCTGCAAACGGCTTTCTGCTCACGGTGCTGTGCTTTATTGCACAGGCGGTCACCCTCTGGCTGCAGCCGCTGCTGCGCAGCTACCTTGTCATCAGCATGGCCTGTGGCATCAGCTCCCGCAAAAGCCTGTCCGAGGGCTGCACTCTGACCGGGCGGCTGCTGCGGCAGGCCATCGGCTGGGCAGGCAAAGCGTTCGCCGCTCTGATGAGCATTCAGCGCGTAGTCACGGTGCAGCTGGATCGTTCAGCCTCCCGTCTGGGACAGCTGCTGACCGGCAGTGTGCCCATTGTAGGGCAGGCGCTGAGCAACGCGGCAGATGCAGTGCTGGCCGGGATGCAGTTGCTCAAAAGCACCCTTGGCATTGCCGCATTGCTCAGCATCGGGGCAGAATTTGCGCCCTTGTATCTCGGGCTGCTGATACATCTGCTTTTTCTGTCCTGCTGCGGCTGGCTTGCCGGGATCGGCGGGCTGGAGTATTGCCATAAGCTGCTGCAATGCTTTGCCGAAGCCGTGCGCTGCATGGCGGCTGTTACGGCCTTGTTTTTTATGTTGTTTGTGGTGGGCATCGCACTGCTGATGCTGACAGGGGGTGGTTAGATGCAGGCATTTCAGCGGGCCGCGGCAGTATTCTGCATGGCGTGCATCGGGGCGGAGCTGGTCAGTTTTTTTGCTGGGCAAAGCTGGGCAGGCCGGTGCATAAAAGCCGCAGCCGGGTTATATATTTTAGCAGTCCTTCTTGCGCAGCTGCCACGGCTGCCGGGCAAGGTTTTGACCGCTTTTTCAGGGAGCACAGCCCCGGCGGTCCTGTCTGCGATGCAGTCGGATACATTGGAAACGGATATCCTGACCGAGACAGAGACCCGGTTGGCGGAGTACTGTACCGCACAGTGCCGCCAGCAGTTCGGGCTTGATGCCAGCGTGACGGTCACGCTGGAAAAAGCCGGGCAGCAGGTCGTGGTAAAAAAGGTTGTTGCTGCCTTCCCGGCGGGCTGTACCGCTGCACAAAAACAGGCGGTGCTCAGCTTTTTGCAGCAGATGCTGGGCACCGCTCCTACGGCGGCGGAGGAGAGTGCACCATGAAAAAGAACGAATTGCTTTCCGTTTTCCACGCTCTGCAAAGCGGCAAAAACCGCACCTCGCTGGCGGTGGTGGTCGGTGTGCTGGCAATGCTGCTGCTTTTGCTGTCGGAGCTTTTACCCAGCGGGACCACGCAGAAAGCGGCGGTATCCACCGCCCAAACAGCTACCGTCAGCCAGTACCAGGCCCAGCTGGAGCAGCAGCTGGAAGAACTGATCAGCCAGCTGCAAGGGGCGGGGCACACCACGGTCATGGTCACTCTGTCCGCCGGGGAGGAGACTGTCTACGCAGTAGACACCCAGACGGGGGATATGCAGCAGCAGGAGACGCACGTTCTTTTACAGGATGGCTCTGCGCTGGCTGAGACAACCTATCTGCCGCAGGTCTGCGGGGTTGCCGTGCTGTGTGAGGGCGGGGGAGATGTCCGGGTTGCAGCCCGCATTACTGAGCTGCTGCATTCGCTGTTGGATCTGCCCGCGAACCGCATCTGCGTGGAGCAACGCAAGTGCTGAGCTGCTGCTTTGATCGAGTACCAAAACTATTTACCCAAAAACAAAGGAGGAAGCGTTTTATGAGAGCACTTTCCAGAAACACCCGCAGGGTCACCGCCCTGACACTGGCGGCGGCGCTGGTCATTGCCGTCTACTTAAACTGGCAGTATGCCCGGGCAGACATTACTCCGCAGACAGAGGACGACACCCTCATGGTCTCGGCAGAGCCAGTGGAGGCAGAAGCGGAGACTGCCATCACGGATGCGCTGCCCACAGAGGCGGAGGCCGCCTCCGGTGTCAATAAAAATTATGGCGAAGCACAGCTTGTCAGCGTTGCAAACGACAGCGGCACCCGCTTTTTTGAACAGGCTCGTCTCAAGCGGGAAAAGGCACATGACGAAGCCATGGATACCCTGCAAAAGAGCCTGAAGTCCTCCTCCCTGACAGCGGAGGAGAAAAAGGAGTACACCGCACAAATGGCGGCAGGGCTGGAGGATCTGAACGCAGAAAACGAGATCGAAACGCTGGTGCGCGCCAAGGGCTTTGCGGATTGCCTGTGCTTTTTGCAAGCAGGGCGGGCAGACCTGACCGTGATGACAGCGGGTGAGCCGCTCACGGCGGCGCAGGTGGCACAGATCCGGGATGTGGTGATGAACAAAAGCAGCGTGACCGCCCAGAATATCACGGTGGTGGAGGTAAAGTAAGCACTCTTTATCTATGCGGATATCCCGGCGGCGCAGGCGCAGCTTTTCTTGCAGGCAGAAAGCTGTATGCACTGCCGGGATGCCATTCCGTGCTGATTTCCATCTTCTTTTCCAAACAAGTATTGAAATTGCCCCCGCATTGATGGTATAATAACTCTATCAAAAATGAATGCTGCGCGCCTTTATGCACTGTACAAGGGCGCGTTTGAACACAAAAGGCAGGCACGGCAGACCGGTTTCAGGGTTTTGAAACCGCTGCAGGAGCAGCCTTTGGATGGAGGACAGCACAATGGATTTACAGAACATGGATCTTCAGGGCGGCAGCCTTCAGATTTCGACCGAGGTCGTGGGTAAGATTGCCCGCTGCGCCGCACTGGAAGTGGACGGCGTTGCCGAGGTGTCCTGCGGCGTGCAGAATAAAAAGCTGAAAAGCCTGCTGGAATCTGCCAGTATCCAGCCGCCTGTGGTGGTTGAGATGCGGGACGGCACGGCCAGCATCACTCTGCACCTGATGATGCAGTTCGGCGCACGGATTCCCTCTGTGGCTGAAAAAGTACAGGAGAACGTCAAGTCTGCCGTGCAGAACATGACCAATGTGACGGTTAGCCGCGTGGATCTGGTCATTGCAGGCCTTGCCGAAGCGCAGTAACAAATTCAGCAAAAAATCATATCAGAAACGATCCTCCTCCCGGTACGCCCGGCGGGGAGGGTTTGTATTGCGAAAGGAACATTATGGAAAACATTCTGCCCCGTAGAGAAGCCCGTGAAAACGCCTTTTTGCTGGCATTTTCGCAGACCTTTGGTGACATTCCTCTGGCCGAGGCACTGTCCAACCACGCTGAGAACGACGAGGAGCATCCCGTGGACGCCTTCAGCCGTCTGTTGCTGAACGCCTACTACGATCATTCCGCAGAGGTGGATGACGAGATCCGCTCCCATCTGCGCAACTGGACTATGGAGCGTCTGCCCCGCGTCAGCCTGACTGTGCTGCGTCTGGCCGTGGCCGAGATGCTGTTCGGCGGCGAGAACAAGCCCGGCGTTGCCATCAATGAGGCTGTGGAGCTGACCAAGAAGTACGGCGCGGGCGAGGACTATCAGTTTGTGAATGGCCTGCTGGGTGCTGTGGCACGCGACCACGGCCTGAGTGATGAAGCCGTCGCGGAGTCGGCTGAACAGTGAGCCGTTATACGCTCGGGGTCGATACAAGCAACTATGCAACCTCTCTGGCAGTTTTTGATACAGCCGGGGAGGTTGTTTGTGCAAAAAAGCGCTTTTTGCCGGTAAAAGCCGGGCAGCTTGGTCTCCGGCAAAGCGATGCACTGTTCCATCATACAGCAGCTCTGCCGGAGATGCTGCAGGAGCTGGCGCAGGAATTCGACCTGACAAAAATAGATGCCGTAGGTGTTTCGCAAAAGCCGCGCCCGGTAGAGGGCAGCTATATGCCCTGTTTTCTGGCTGGTGTCAGTGCGGCGACCGCCTTTGCGGCGGCACGGGACATTCCGCTGATCCACACTACCCATCAGCAGGGTCACGCTGCTGCGGCGCTGTATGCCGCAAAGGGTGAGGCACTGTTCTCCCAGAAGGTGCTTTTGTTCCATATCTCCGGCGGCACCACGGATCTTTTACTGTGCGATCAGGTGCGTACCATCACCACCCTTGGCACCAGTACCGATCTGTACGCCGGTCAGGCGGTGGACCGCGTGGGCGTGCGGCTGGGCTTTGGCTTCCCCGCAGGGGCAGAGGTCTCCCGCCTTGCTGCGCAGTGCGCCGAGGATATCCGGCCTAAGTCCAGCGTAAAGGGGCTGCAATGCAGCCTTTCTGGGCTGGAAAATCAGTGTAACGCCCTGCTTGCGGCCGGAAAAGCACCGGAATACGTTTGCAAGTACTGCTTGCTCTGCGTGGCAGATACCGTTGTCCGCATGACAAAGGCTGCACAGAAGGAATACCCCGGTCTGCCGGTGGTCTGCGCCGGTGGTGTGATGAGCAGCGATATCATCCGCACATGGGTGCAGCAGCGTTTGCCGCAGGTCTATTTTGTGCCAGGGCAGTATTCAAGTGATAATGCCATCGGCGTATCCATTCTTGCTGCGCGGGAGGCCGGTCTATGGCTGATGTGATCTCGGTATCCGATCTGAATCATTATGTCAAAACGCTGCTGGATGTCAACGATGGGTTGTTCGATCTGGCCCTGCGGGGTGAGATCGCAAATTTTGTGCAGAACGCCCGCAGCGGGCACTGCTACTTTTCTCTGCGGGACGATGCCTGCAGCGTAAAGGCGGTGATGTTCCGCACCGATGCCCGCCGTCTGGCGTTTCGCCCGGAGGAGGGGATGCGGGTCGTGGTACGCTGCCGCGCTACCCTCTACGAGCGGGACGGTGCGTTTCAGGTCTATGTAAACGAGATGTTTCCGGATGGTCTGGGCGCGGCACAGCTTGCGCTGGAGCAGCTGAAGGCCCGGTTGGAAAAGGAAGGCCTGTTTGACCCGGTATACAAAAAGCCGCTGCCTGCATACCCCGAATGTATTGGTGTCGTCACCAGCAAAACCGGAGCGGCGCTGCAGGATATCCGCAACGTGATCAGCCGCCGCTGGCCGTCCGTTCGGCTGCTGCTGTGCCCGGTAACGGTGCAGGGCTTTGAGGCTGCCCGGCAGATCGCCGCAGCCATCCGCACGCTGGATCAGAGCGGGAAGGTGGACGAGATTATCGTAGCCCGGGGCGGCGGCAGCAGGGAAGACCTGTGGGTGTTCAACGCTGAGGAGATCGCCCGGGCGGCATTTCGCTGCAAAACGCCACTGATCAGTGCCATCGGGCACGAGATCGACTACACCATTCTGGACTTTGTAGCCGACCAGCGTGCTCCCACAC
>ERZ1027065.505-NODE-505-length-17462-cov-5.258057_pt1 | contig 17462 bp, 15 predicted proteins | sample MGYA00519421_ERZ1027065 | MGnify/ENA primary metagenome ERZ1027065 (study PRJEB26926, sample SAMN06164495) | human gut metagenome | biome: ENVO:00009003; feature: ENVO:2100002; material: ENVO:00002003 | host: Homo sapiens | place: USA | collected 2012 ... | reverse complement strand
ATGTAAACGTTTGCGCACATGTACTTTAACTGCATCACTTTAGATGTAATACTCCAGACGATTGGTATTTTCCACCGAAGTACAGCTTTCTTATTTTTATAACCAGATTTCATCCTTGAAAATAATCTTACGATAAGTCTCAAAATGTAACCACTTATTGAAGAAGTCGCTGGATGGTTTTTCACCTGCTGCAGCCAGCTCGTCTAAGAATGCCTGTGCATCCTGTGCAGATGTAATGGCAACGGCAAAGCCTCTTCCATTGATAACCGGAACATTGCTGTACTGATATTCTGCCAGCGGCGCAATCTTTTCTACCTTGCGTCCACGAACCTGTACAAAGATTCTTTCTCTTAAGATGACAATATCGAAGTCATCCGGATACTGATAGCTTTCTCCGCTTACCGGGATTTCATCTCCAATGGTATAGGTCTTCTGAACCGGACGTACCTTGGCAATCGTCATGCTCTCAAGGTTATAATAGAACTCTTCAAAAATGTCTCCATTTCCCTTAAGGCTTCCATATACAAAAGCTGCTTTTAAATCCTTGCTCTCATCTACGGCAGCATCTTCTACTACACCGCAGGCAGAAGTCATATTGGAAATACGGTCAATCAGAATCAGCTCTCCTAAAGTCTTATGCTTTTTGAATTCATCAATGACAACCGGCTCCTGCAAATCAAGGTCACAGACTGCAATCTCATTTTTCTTAAGCTGTCCTGCCGGAATAAATTCACCGGTATTTACATCAATCTTGTACTGGATGTTCTTTAAGATACCAGGAATCTGCTTTGTTCCAAGTTTTACCAGATAATCGGTTCCCGGTGTCAGCTCCTCATCATCCATCCAGAGAATGGTTGCAGTGAAGGATTTGCTGATTGGCAGATTATTGCCGGATGCAATGACACAGCCTCTGGATACGTCTACTTCTTTATCAAGCTGCAGTGTAACCGGCTGTCCCATAAAGGCACTCTGGCTGTCTTTATCTCCTACTAAAATGCTCTTGATATGCGCACGCTCATTGCTTGGCAGGGTAACGATTTCGTCTTCGACTTTTACTTCACCGGATTCAATCTGTCCCTGGAATCCACGGAAAGTATGGTCCGGACGGCACACTCTCTGTACCGGCATATAGAAGCCCTCTTCCTGCTTCTTCTCTGTTACATCTACTTTTTCAAGGTATGGAAGCAATGCCTCTCCCTTGTACCAGCTAATTTTATCGGATTTGGTTGTTACATTATCACCTTCTGTTGCAGAAACCGGAATAATGTAAATGCTCTCTAACTTCAGTTCGTCTGCTAATTCTTTAATCTGTGCTTCGATTTCTTTGAAACGCTCTTCGCTGTAGTCTACCAGATCCATTTTGTTTACTGCAAATACAAAGAACTTGATTCCCATTAATGCACAGATTCTGGCATGTCTTCTGGTCTGTACCAGTACCCCCTGTTTTGCATCAATTAAGATAACTGCAAGGTCTGCAAAGGATGCACCAACCGCCATGTTTCTGGTGTACTCTTCATGACCCGGTGTATCTGCTACGATAAAGCTTCTGTTGTCTGTTGTAAAATAACGGTATGCTACGTCAATGGTAATACCCTGCTCACGCTCTGCCATCAGTCCGTCCAACAGAAGAGAATAGTCAATTGCTCCACCGCGGCTTCCTACTTTGGAATCTAATTCCAGTGCTTTTTCCTGGTCTGTATACAAAAGCTTTGCATCATAAAGAATGTGTCCAATCAAAGTGGACTTTCCGTCATCCACACTACCGCATGTAATAAATTTTAATAATCCACTCATCTTAGAAATACCCCTCTCTCTTTCTTCTTTCCATACTGCCTGCTGCTTCGTTATCAATGACACGGGTAGTTCTCTCGGAAGATACTGCACTTAAAGTCTCATCGATAATTTCATCCAATGTAGTTGCTGTTGACTCTGTTCCTCCGGTCAAAGGATAGCATCCTAAGGTACGGAAACGTACACTCTTGTACTGGATTTCTTCTCCCGGAAGCAGACGCATACGGTCATCATCCACCATGATAATGTTTCCATCACGATATACTACCGGACGCACTGCTGCAAAATATAGTGGTACAATGTCAATTTTTTCACGTTTGATATACTGCCAGATATCAGTCTCTGTCCAGTTGGAAATCGGGAATACTCGAATGCTTTCGCCTTTATTGATTTTAGCGTTGTAAAGCTTCCACATTTCCGGTCTCTGGTTCTTCGGGTCCCAGGCATGATTTTCATTACGGAATGAGAAAATTCTTTCCTTTGCACGGGATTTTTCCTCGTCTCGTCTGCCACCGCCAAATGCTGCAGTAAATCCATATTTATTTAGTGCCTGTTTCAATGCCTGTGTTTTCATGATGTCGGTATATGCAGAGCCATGGTCGAATGGGTTAATCCCCTTCTTTACACCATCTTCATTGATATACTCTAACATTTCAATGCCAAACTTCTTTGCTGTCTCATCACGGAATTGAATCATTTCCTTGAATTTCCATGTGGTATTTACATGCAGGAATGGAAATGGCGGCTTCTCCGGATAAAATGCTTTCATGGCAAGATGCAGCATTACGGAGCTGTCTTTTCCAATGGAGTAAAGCATAACCGGCTTCTCGCACTCTGCGGCCACCTCTCTTATGATGTAAATTGCTTCTGCTTCCAGTTCATCCAAATGTGATAATTCACCCATACTTACCTCTTTCTGCCACCATGTGGCGATTTATTAATATTGATTCGATTGTTTTCTGTCAATAACGATGGTTTCTACGCTGCCATCCCGTTTCTCTATCTTCCAGTCCAGATATTGTTCCCGGCTTGCTACACTCATCTTACTTCCCATGCCGCCCATATCTGCACCCAAGTAAAGTGCTATGGCATCTACCTTACATTCCTTAATGCAGGAACAACAGCCCCAGCAGTCCTTCGGATACAGCATACATGCCTTTCCGTCAGAACCCATTCCAATCAGTGTTCCCGGACAGACCTGACTGCATCTGCCACATCCCACACATTTGCTTTGATTAATAGCTATGCTCATAGGTCTCACCTCGCTTTACTAATTCCCGGAAGAGCACTTGGATTTTTCCATTTTCTTTTCTGGTATTCACATATTTTAACCACTCATCACTCTTATCCGGATAATCTAAGTTTTCTGCAAAACTGTGCCAGCGGGTTTCCTTTCTGGCTCTCAGATGATAAATCAGTGTCTCACAGACCGTCAGCCGGTTCTTAAGCTCATAGACAAACATCAGCTCATGCATATTGGAAGCGCCAAGCTCCTTCGAAAGTTCCTTTAACTTTTCGATTTTCTCTTCTGCCAGATTCAGCTGGTTTTCATTAAACTGATAATGATTACTGATTCCACCTGCATAGGTATCCATTACCTTCTGCATAGCTTCCTCTAACTGTTCTGTATCATATAAACCAGACTGATTTGTTAAAATCTTATCATACTCTTTTATTTTTTCTTCAAATCTGCTATCACAGAATGCTTTCTCTTCTCCGGTCATTTCATGGCTTGCAGCATTTTCTTTTGCAAGGTCTTCTACCATTGCCTTTGCTGCAATCTCGCCCTCGACCATGGCTCCTGTTACATATTTCTGTGGACAGCCTCCTGCCACATCTCCGGCTGCATACAGCCCGTGAATCGTAGATTCTCTTCTGGTGTCAACCCAGTAACCACTGGCGGTATGTCCACCTACCACATACGGCTCGGTTCCTTCGATTTCCACATTCTGCTCACTTGGGTTCTTTCCCTGCTCAATCCATTTTAAGGTCTGGCCCGGTGCCATGTTAAGATAAGCCTTCTTTAAGGAATCGTCCTGCTCTGCACTGATTCCTTCTGTTCGAAGATAACATGGACCATGTCCTAATAAATTCTCTTTTACGGTTCCATACACACGCTGTGAAGTGGTAAGTCCGTATTTTGTCTCATATACTTCGCCAAGAGCATTTACCTGCTTTGCCCCCACACCCTGTGCAATGGTTCCGGTCGGTGCGATGGTATCTTTGCAACGCAGTGCAATAAAACGCATTTCAAAGGTGGTCATCTCTGCTCCCGACTCAATTCCCATGGCATAACCGGCTCCGGTATTAAATGGCGGATACCACATCTTATGTCTGGAGAATCCCGGATTGTTCGGCCGGTAAAGACCGGATGCTCCACCGGTTGCACAAAGCACTTTCTTCGCCCGGATTTCTACTGCTGTCTCATTTTCAATGGAAAATCCCACTGCACCATAAATCCTGTTCTCCTTTACCAGATAATCGGTAATTGCCACCCGGTTTAATATGGTAACATTCAGCAGTGCTTCTACTGCAGAAGCAAGTAACGGCTTGATATTCTCACCGTTGATTTTGATATTCCGGTTTCCTCTTGCCACATATTTACCATTCTCATCTTTTAAAATGACAAGACCAATCTTCTCCATTTTCTCTGTTACACGGTTTAAGCCATCCGACATGGTAAGAAGTAAATCCTCTCTTACGATGCCGTCTGCATCCTTTTTGGCATAATCCACATAGTCTTCCGGCTTTCTGCCCTCTACGATATATGCATTAATGGCATTTACTCCGGCTGCAAGACAGCCGCTTCTTTTGATGTTGGCTTTCTCTGCAATGATAACTTTCGCATCGGACTGTTCTGCAATGGTCAGTGCTGCATAACAGCCTGCGGTTCCACCGCCAATAATTAAAATGTCTGTATCCAATATTTTCCTGTTCTTAATTTCCATAGCAACTTAGATGTAGAATACATCATCCTCCTGCATTTCTTTATTTTCACAGAGATAAGTCCGCTCTTTATCCAGTACATATAACCGGTAAATCAAAAGGCTTACCTTCTCTCCGATTTCAAGACTTTCTTTTTCCAATGGCCATTCACAGATTATCTCTATGCCGCCTACGTCTACCGTAACATCCAGACGGTTTCCACGGAATACGATATCCTTTACAATGCCATCCTGAGATGCACTCATATAGCGGTCAATTTTGCCAAATTTATGTATCTTTACAAATTCCGGTCGGATGACTGCTTTGGCTGCACCCTCGATTTTATCAAATCCATGCAGTTCTTCGTAATGTTCCACCAGGGAAGAACGTCCAATAAACTGTGCTACAAACGGAGTATCCGGTGTATTATAAATCTCTGCCGGTGTTCCAATCTGTTCGATGGTTCCGTGATTAGTAATGATAATCTCATCTGCCACCTCAACGGCTTCATCCTGGTCATGGGTTACGAAAATGCTGGTGATTCCAAGCTTTGTAACCACACTGCGAAGCCAGAGTCTTAATTCCGAACGAACTTTGGCATCAATTGCTGCAAACGGTTCATCCAGAAGCAGTACCTGTGGTCTTGGTGCCAATGCCCTTGCAAAAGCAACTCTCTGCCGCTGTCCGCCGGACAACTGGTTCGGATACCGCTTCTCCACACCGGAAAGTCCGGTAATCTCCAAAAGCTCCGTTACCCGCTTCTTAATTTCTTTCTTTGGCACCTTCTGAAGCTCCAGTCCAAATGCCACATTGTCATATACCGTCATATAGCGGAACAATGCGTAGTTCTGAAAAACAAATCCGATGCCTCGTTTGGAAGCCGGTACATCATTGACCCGTTTTCCGTCGATGTAAATGTCTCCGGAATTTGGCATTTCCAGTCCTGCAATCATACGAAGCAGTGTTGTCTTTCCACTGCCGGATGGTCCAAGCAGTGCCACCAGTTTTCCTTTTTCAATGCCAAAGCTGACATGATCAGAAGCTTTAAAACTGCCATATTGTTTGCATATATCTTTCATTTCAACATACATATCAGCGGCTCTCCCTTCTTGTTTTTGCCCGATATTCCAGAATATTTCGAAGGAATAATATAATAACTGCCAGAATAACCAAAAGCGAGGATACTGCAAATGCTGCAGTAACGGACTGCTCTGTACCCGACATATATAATGCATCGATTTCCAGTGGAAGTGTAAAGGTCTCTCCTCTTGTCTTTGACAGAGCATTGACCGCACCGAACTCTCCCAACGCTCTCGATGTACAAAGGATGACTCCATAGAGCAATGCCCATTTCATCTGTGGAAATGTAATCTTAAAAAAGATTTTCAGTCCGCCGGCTCCCATCAGGGCTGCTGCTTCCTCTTCGTCCTTGCCCTGGGCATTTAAAACCGGAATCACTTCCCTTGATACATAAGGGAATGTTACAAATACCGTTGCTAAAATAACACCCGGAATTGCAAAAGCGATTCTGATATTCGTTCCAAAGAACTGGTTGATTGCCCGGATAAATGGATATGTCCAACCCAGTCTTCCAAATGTCATCAAAAATGCCAGTCCCACGATAACCGGTGAAATGGAAAACGGAATATCGATTAAGGTTGCCAGCATCTGTTTTCCTCGGAAGGAAAACTTGGTTAAAAGCCATGAAACACATAATCCAAAGAATGTGTTAATCACCACCGCTGCCACTGTTGCAATCAGAGTTACCTTTAAAGCACTCTTTACATAATCTGTCCGGATGGACTGCATGTAAAAGGCAAATCCTTCTTTTAAGGAACTTGCAATGATGCAGAGCAGCGGAAGAACCAGCATCAGGAACAGGAACAGTACACTGACTGTAATCAGAATATGACGCGTACTTTTTTTTCTTTTTTCCAGTTTTTCAAGCTCGTTCATACTTTTCTCCTTCTATAACTGATTCGTGCGTTGTGCCTGCTTCATCTGAATGATATTTACCGCAAATAAAATAAGAAATGATATGATTAACATAACCAGTGCAATTGCTGTTGCAGAGGCATAATCAATATAATTTAATTTCTGCATAATGACATAGGAAATTACCTGTGTATGCTCCTTGGCACTGTTGCCGGATATGTAGATAACACTTCCATATTCTCCTACCCCTCTGGCAAATGCCAGTCCAAATCCGGTTAAAATTGCCGGCTTCATCTCAGATAAGATTACTTTGAAAAATGTTTTCGAAGGTGTTGCTCCAAGGATATAAGCTGCCTCTTCATACTGTCCGTCTAATTTTTCCAATATGGGCTGAACGGAACGCACAACAAATGGAATTCCTACAAATACCAGTGCAATGACCAGTCCCACATGGGTATATGCTACTTTTATTCCAAGAGCTGCTAACGGCTTTCCAATGATTCCGGTGTCGGCATACATCTTTGATAAAGTAATACCCGCAACTGCAGTAGGCAGTGCAAATGGAAGTTCAATAAATCCATCTAAAATCCGTTTTCCCGGAAAATCATACCGGGTCAGCGTCCAGGCTAATATCACACCAAATACCACATTGATACATGCTGCTAAGAAAGAACATCCGATGCTGGTGGCAAATGCATATAATACATTTGACTTGGTCAGAAGTCCGAAAAATTCTGACGGAGATAACTTTAAGGAATATACCATTACGGATGCCAGTGGAATCAGTACAATCAGTGAAAGCATTGTAACTGTAATTCCAAGCGTTAAATGAAATCCCGGTATGACTCTGATTTTTTTATTTTTACGGAATCGTCTTTTCATACTTGCCTCTTCTTCTAGTAGTTATATATCTCATCGAACCAGGCATCATCATCAAAATAATCTTTGTATGCCTGATCCCAACCACCAAAATCATCAATGCTCCAAAGTGTCATCGTCAGATCAAAGGTATCTTCATATTCCTTTAAAATTTCCTGATTGGATGGACGGTAACCATTCTCTGCGGCGAGCCGCTGTGCATCATCTTCATATAAATAAGATAAATATGCTTCTGCCACATCTCTTGTTCCATTGAAATCTACATTATCATCTACCACTGCCACACTGGGCTGTGCTAAGATACTGACCGTCGGAGAAATCAGTTCATATTCTCCCGGATAATTCTTAAGTACTGTCATGGCTTCATTTTCCCATGCAATCAGAACATCGCCTTTTCCATTTTCCACAAAGGTGGTTGTGGAACCTCTTGCTCCGGAATCCATCACGGAAACGTTGGCATAAAGTTCTCTTAAAAATTTCTTTTGTTCTGCTTCACTGTAACCCTTTTCCTTCGCATAGCTTAATGCTGCCAGAAAGTTCCAGCATGCACCACCGCTGCTCTTCGGGTCCGGTGTGATTACTTCAACACCCGGTTGAATCAAATCATCCCAGTCTTTGATATTTCTCTCATTTCCCTTTCGTACCAGAAAGACAATGGTTGAAGTATATGGTGCGGATTCATCCGGGAACTGATCCATCCAGCCCTCATTAATCAATCCGGTATCCTCTATCAACGAAATGTCATGTGCCAGTGCCAGTGTCACCACATCCGCATTACAACCTTCCACTACGGAACGTGCCTGCATGCCGGAGCCTCCATGAGACTGGATGACTTCCACTTTTTTTCCGGTTTCTACTTCATAATGCTGTATGAACATTTTATTATATGCTTCATAAAACTCTCTGGTGGGGTCATAGGAAACATTGGTTATGGTAATGACATCACTCTTTTGTCTGCCACATCCACTGAGCAGCAACATCATGACTGCAAGTAAAAGTGCAGTCATGCGGTAACGATATGTAGTTTTCTTTCCCTGCTGTTTTCTGCTCTTTTGCATGTCACCCAACATTTCCTTTCTATCTCTTTTCATTGATTTTATAATTCGAATAAAGAGGTGGATAAATACCGCTCTCCGCTGTCCGGCATTAAGATAACAATATTTTTATCTTTATTATCCGGTCTGCCTGCCAGTTCTTCTGCTGCATGTAAGACTGCACCGGACGAGATTCCAATCAGGAGTCCATCCGTCTTTGCCACTTCTCTTGTGGTATCAAATGCCACATCATTATCTACCGGAATAATCTCATCAACCAGTGACAAATCCATAACCTTCGGAATAAATCCTGCGCCGATTCCCTGTATCTTATGTGGTCCCGGTTCTTTTCCGGAAAGAACGGCGGAAGTTGCCGGTTCTACTGCCACAATCTTAATGTCTGCTTTCTTTGCCTTTAAGCCTCTTGCTGTTCCGGTCAGTGTTCCACCGGTTCCTACAGAAGCTACAAAAATATCTATCCTGCCATCTGTATCCCGCCAGATTTCCTCTGCGGTAGTAAGCTCATGGATTTTTGGATTGACCGGATTTTCAAACTGTTGCGGAATAAATGCATTTCCATATTCTTCTTTTAACTGGGCTGCCTTCTCAATTGCGCCCCTCATGCCAAGCCGTCCCTGGGTCAGTACCACTTCTGCCCCCAGTGCTGTTACAATCTTTCTTCGCTCAACACTCATGGTATCCGGCATGGTTAAAATCAGATGCAGCTTCTTTGCCGCACATACAAATGCCAGCCCGATTCCGGTATTGCCACTGGTCGGCTCTATAATAACGGTCTTGCCATTAATCAGCCCGTCTTTTATTCCCTGTTCTATCATTGCTTCTGCCACACGGTCTTTTACGCTGCCCAATGGATTAAAATACTCAAGCTTTGCTAAAAGGTGTGCCGGAAGATGCTTTGCTTCCTCGTAATTTTTCAGTTCCAGTATTGGTGTATTACCAACTAATTCTGTCAGAGATTGTGCTATTTTCGCCATTTCCTTTTTTCTCCTTTCCTGTAACTATTTACCATAATACCCTATAATTCATATATGGTCAATGGGAAATGTAAGAAATTTTTTTCAGGACCTCGTTTTTCCGAAAAGTCCTGAATTTTTTTCTTTTTCTTACTCCGGTAAACGGACGGTATCTCCTACCACAATCACTGCCGGCATTGGAATCTGTTTCTCCTGCACTTCTTTTTCGATGGTAAGAAGTGTTCCATAGGCTGCCCGGCTGCTTCCATCAGAAGTTCCATGAATTACTGCTACCGGTGTCTCTACTGCTGCACCGCCGTTTTGTAATTCTCTTACAATCTCCGCAAGTCTTGTGTATCCCATCAGAAAGACACAGGTTCCATCCATGGCAGCCATTTTGTGAATCTCATCTTTTAATGATTCCTCATCTCCGGCAAAATGCCCGGTCATTACATGAAAGCTCCGGCTGACCTTCCGCTCCGTCACCGGAATTCCGGCAAGTTCCGGCACTGCAATGCAGGAGGAAATGCCGGGAATTACTTCTGTTTCAATGCCTTCCTCCGTCAGTGCGTCTACTTCTTCATTTCCTCTGCCAAAGACAAATGGGTCACCGCCTTTCAGCCTTACTACATGAGCACCTTCTTTTGCCTTCTCTATCAGCAGCATATTAATCTCTTCCTGCTTCATGCTGTGTCTGCCACTGCGTTTTCCTACACAGATTTTTTCACAGTTTTCAATGGTAAAATCAAGAAGCCTTGTATCAATTAACGCATCATAAATCAGCACCTGTGCTTTTCTGATTTCCTGCATGCCGCGCAGTGTTATGTAATCATAGGACAGACAACCGGCTCCCACCAGAACCACCTTTCCTGGGGATACTTTCCTGACCGGACAAGCTTCTTTTCCGGATTGTGCCTCCTTATCCGAAAGTGCTTCTTTATCTGCAAATGCTTCTTTTAGGGTTTTGCTTTGATAATTTTCCAGTAAAATTTCGCATTCAGTTTCTGTCAGGGGACGTCCTTTTTCCATACACACATCCGCTAAATCCATCAGAAAAGCAGCTCTCTTTTTGTCATCTTCGATTGCCATTTTTGCAAAAGGACGAATCTTTTCAAGATAATCCAAGATTTCTTCCATCCGCTCCGGGATGTCTGCGCTTAACCGGGCACGGAACGTGGTTGCTACTCTTGGACTTGCTCCTTCGGTAGAAATGCCGATACTGAGCTTTCCTTCCCGAATCAGTGACGGGAACAGGAATCCACATTTTTCCTTATCATCTACAACATTTACCAGAATATTCCTCTCTTCACAAAGCTTTGCAATCCTTGCATTCAATGTTTCATCCGAGGTTGCCGCAATAACAAAATCCATTTTTTCCAGATTTGTAGTTTCAAAATCCCGCTCGGATAAAATAAGTTCCGACGTATCTTCGTTCTTTTTTCTTTTCTCTTTTATTTCTTCGGAAAGTTTCCAGATTCCATCATCAATCTTTGGTGCAACAACCAGAAGCTCCGGTTCATAAGGCAGCAGCTTTCTTACCTTGCGTTCTGCTACAATACCGCCACCGACAATCAGTCCTCTTTTTCCTTTTAGTTCCACAAAAAATGGAAAATATCCCATCCCGCTTCTCCTTTATTGCCTATACTCTGTCACTTAAGTTTCTGCGTCTTAGTTTTCCTGATATAAAATGTCTGCCAGTTCTTTATACGCTTCTCCCCAGCGGGCATTTGGTTTCAGGTTGTAAAGCCGTTTATCCAGTACATAATAGTGATTCTCTTTCACTGCAGTAAGACTGCTCCATACCGGACTGTCAATTAATGTTTCCTGCACATTTTCCAGTGCCGCATCTGTATCGGTTCCCTGTGTAGTCACGAAAATATAATCCGGATCTGCGGTTACGATTGCTTCAAGGCTCAGATTATCCAATAATCCGCTGTCGCTGTCTGCAATATTCACACATCCCAGATCCTTTAACAGCTCACCACCTACGCTGCCTTCACTTCCTTTGGCTTTTACACCACTTGCTGCTGCACGTAAAAATAATACGCTTGGATGGGAATCATCTACCCTTGCCTTGATTTCTTCAATCTGTTTCTGAACCTCAAGTCCGTTTTTCTCATATAAATCTTTTCTTCCGGTAATATCTGTACAAATGTCTAACATCTGAAGATATGCGTCAAAATCAGATACATCAAAATATGCTACTGTAACGCCTGCTTCTGTCAGCATATTTTCCATCTCCACATTAGAAGTAGTATTGGTGCTTGCAATTACAAGATCCGGCTGTGCGGCAAGTAATGCTTCTGTATTTGGCTCCTGAATACTTCCAAGATTTACCACATCATCTCCTAAGTCAAGGTCTAATGACTCCCAGGAGTCATTGGCTGTTGCCACCAGTTCACCACCGGATAATAACCAGACATCTGCAAAGCTTCCAATCATGGTTGCCACACGGTCATGGGAAGTTACGGTTACATCTCTTCCCAGTGCATCCTTAAAAGTAACCGGATTCTCTTCACTGGCTCCCTCTGTCACTTCATTTCCTGCTTCTGTCACATTTTCTGTACTCTCAATTACCTCTGTCACAGACTGCTGCTCCGTGCTTAAGTTCTCCTTTGTATCCTTATTTCCACATCCTGTCAGTGCTGTAAACATTAATGTTACGCAAAGACCGAGTGCTGTTATTTTTGTTCTTACACTTCTGTTCATTTTTTCTTTTCATCCTTTTCCTATTTATTTACTATGAATTGTATTGTACTATATTTTTTTGATTTGTCAAGATAGAAACGGTCTTTCCGTTAAAAGAATAATGGCACAGTCTATCCGCTCCAATACAAGCATAAAGCCTGCCGGAGCACTAAGAATTTCGATAGCATCTTTCATCAGTTCCGGCAACCGGCGCATATTCACATCCATGTTCAAATGCGCCTCGCTGGCACTTCCCTGTGCCAGCGTTGCCTGTTGTCGGACGAAATTCCAAGTGCTCCTAGCAGACTTTATAATGTATTTGTGGCGGACAGACTGTGCCGCTATTCTGTCAAACAAAAAAGAGACCTCTTTCCGTCCTACAGAATTCAGTCTCATAAAAATCAGTCTCTTGATTCAATCATAATCAATATTCCGTTTTTTAAATCTATCACCGCTTCGTCCTCTACAATTTCATTGCTGACGCCCAATGTATTATCACTGGTAAATGCGGCATCCTGCAGAGGATATTTCATTCCGGTCAATGTTACTCCGGTTACTTCTGTTGTAAGAGGAAGTAAGGATACATACTTTCCGAACTGCTGACTCTTTCGAAGAACCGCGCGCTCTTTCAACAGGCGAATCCGGTTATGGGAATCTATGAGAAAGCATGGAATGTCTTTTGCCAGCGGCTGCATCAGAAGCTGTATATTACCTAACACATGGTCAAGCCTTGTGCCGGTGCCGCCCAATATATGGATTTCACTGCTGTTTCGCTCCATAGCTTTTCCGATGGCAATTTCAGAATCGGTATAATCCTTCTCCGGCTGATACTGGTGCCACTCAATGCCGCTTTGCCGTCGAAATGCTTCCAATATGGTTTTATCTGCCGAATCATAATCTCCTAATATGACATCCGGTTTTATCTGATTGCGGTAACAGAATTCCATGCCACGGTCTGCTGCTAAGATACAATCCGGTTTTACCCTCTCTATATAACTTAATGCAAATGCATCCTCTATGGTTCCGCCATTGATAATCAATGTTTTCATCTTATTTACCACCATTAATGAGATTTAAGAAACATCTGGTGTTCTCTTCCGCATCTCCGCCAAAAACTGCGCTTCCGGCAACAATAATATTTGCTCCTGCATCCATCAATGTTTCAACATTGGAAAGGTTTACGCCGCCATCCACTTCAATATCAAGCTTCAGCTTCCGCTCCTGCACCATTTTCTTTAACTGACGCACTTTATCGATAGTATAAGGAATCAGCTTCTGTCCACCAAAGCCCGGATTTACTGTCATAATTAATACCATATCCACTTTTTCTAAAATATGTTCAATGGCAGTTAATGGTGTAGCAGGATTTAATGCTACTCCTGCAATGATGCCACGTTCCTTAATAGCTTCAATGGTCCGGTCTAAATGCTTACAGCTTTCTGCATGCACCGTAATCAAATCGGCTCCACAGTCTACCAGCTCATCAATATAACGGATTGGCTCATCAATCATCAGATGAACATCAAATATTTTATCGGTGCATTTTCGAATGGAGCGGATTACCGGCATTCCAAAAGAAATGCTTGGCACAAAGCTTCCATCCATTACATCGATATGAATGTACTGCGCCCCGGCTTCATCTACCGTCTTAATCTCTTCTCCTAATTTACTAAAATCTGCTGATAAAATAGATGGGGATAAACAATTCATCGTCTGATTCCTTTCTGTATCTGATATTTCTTTCGTATCTTATTTGGCTGTACTTTATTTTCGATATCCTATTTTCTATCTCTTCTCTTTCGATACTCTAATTATTTAATACTTCTTTCTGTCCTTTAATTCTCCATAGAGCTGGCAGTAATTTTCATAACGCACCGGATGAATCTTTCCTTCTGATAAAGCTTCTTTGACTCCGCAGTCCGGCTCATTGATATGGGAACAGCCCTGAAATCTGCAATACGGTTCAAAGGCTGCAAACTCCGGATAACAATCCTGCAATTCTTCCTTCTCCATTTCCGGAAGATAAAGAGAACTAAATCCCGGTGTATCCATAATATAACCGTCGCCCTTAAGCTGAATCAGTTCCGCATGTCTTGTGGTATGACGGCCGCGCTCTATCTTCTTACTGATTTCACCGGTCTCCATACAGGCTTCCGGTGCCAAAAGATTAATAAGTGAAGATTTTCCCACTCCGGAAGGTCCTGCTACCGTTGTAGTCTTTCCTTCTAATATTTCCTGAAGTTCTTTCAGTCCCAGTTCCTTTTTTGCACTGACAAAAAGTATCTTGCAGCCGCTTGCTTCATAAATAGCTGCAATCTCCTGCTGCTGTTCCTCCGTAATCAAATCACACTTATTAAAACAAAGGATTACCGGAACATCCTGCCGTCCCATCATTACCAGAAAGCGGTCTAAAAGATTAAAATTCGGATTGGGACTTGCCGCCGCAAAAATCAAAAGAGCCTGATCCACATTGGCAACTGCCGGACGAATCAGTGCATTTTTTCTAGGAAGAATTGCTGCGACATTTCCGGTCTTCTTTTCTTCTGAAATAATATCAATCTCTACATCGTCTCCCACCAGCGGTTTCATCTTCTGCTGGCGGAATATTCCTTTTGCCTTACATTCATAAATTCCGGATTCCACTACATGAACGTAGTAGAATCCGGAAATTCCTTTGACTATTTTTCCCTGCATGTGCATCCTTATTTTTCAGTAAAGTTTACAGAGGTCGATACCACATTGGTTCCTGTTGTACCATCTTCGTTGGTATATGTCCAGTCAACCTCAAGGGTACCGCTGCTCATATTTTTAATATTATCTACATTCACAGAACCAGGTGTTGTTCCCTCGAAGGTTGTTGTCCAGAGGGTACTTCCATCAGAACCTTTCAGTGTAACGGTTCCGCCAATGTAATTCTTACCATCCTGCGGTACTGCTAATGTATCACTCTTATAAGAATAATATGTGGTCTTCTTGCCCAAACTGATGGTCAGGGTAACGGTTGTTCCACGGTCAACAAATTTACCATTTACCGGATCCTGACTGATAACAAGGCCTTCTGCCACATCATCACTGTAATCGGTCTTGGTTGTAACATTTAAGCCTGCACCGGTTAATTCGTTTTTCGCATCAGATTCTGATTTTCCTCTGACATCCGGTACCTGTACGCTTTCAATACCACGGCTCAAAATCAGGGTAATGGTATCACCCTTCTTCGCATTGGTTCCGATATCTGGTGTAGTCTTGATAACATAATCCTGCTGTACGGTATCGCTGTAATCATAATCCGTGCTTACCTTAAAGCCCATATCCTCTAATTTTTTCTGTGCTTCCGAAGACTTATAACCGGCTACGTCAGGAATCGGAACATCTCCTGCTCCGCTGCTGATACGGACAGTAACGGTATCGCCAGCCTTTACAGATTCACCCTTCTTCACACTCTGCTCGGCAATCTGTCCTTCCTCATAATCATCAGAGGAAATCTCCTCGCCTTCTTCTAACTTGATATCAAGCTTCTTATCTTTGATTTCATTCTGTGCTTCTTCAAAAGTAAGACCACGCAAATCAATCATTTCGATTTTATCTTCGGTGTCTGTTTCGGTTTCTGTTGCAATCTCTGTCTCGGTATCATTTTTCTTGTTGCCGCCAAATCGGAAAATTCCAAGGATATTACCAACCAGGCAAATGACGATTCCTACGATGATAACTGCAGCGACAATTCCCATAATAGTAACTGCTTTTTCCATCTTCGGATTGAGAATTCCATTCTCCTTCTCCTCATCCTCTGTTAATTCATCCTCATCCGGTTCTTCTTCCTCTCCTGCTTCTTCCTCTTCATCATAGGAAACTTTTCCGGAGCCTTCCCGGATCTGCTCTAATTCATCCTGTCCGATGACTCTTGTCTTATCATTGCTGCCAAGTGGAACCATGGTAACAAAATCTTCATTCGGACTAATCAGACATTTCTTTAAATCAATCAACAGTTCACCCATATTCTCATAACGGCGGTCCGGGTTCTTCTGGGTACATTTTAAAATAATCTTCTCTAAGCTGATTGGAAGGTCCGGTGTATACGCAGTTGGTGGAACCATTTCTTCCTGTAAATGCTGGATTGCTACCGCAACCGTAGTATCTCCATCAAAAGGAACTCTTCCGGTTACCATTTCATACATGACAATTCCAAGAGAATAAATATCACTCTTGCCATCTACGAAACCGTTTCTTGCCTGCTCCGGAGAAGAATAATGTACGGAACCCATAACATCTGAATTAATGGTGTTGGAAGTTGCTGCACGGGCAATTCCAAAATCGGTTACCTTTACTTTTCCTTCTGTGGAAATAATAATATTCTGTGGCTTGATATCACGGTGCACAATATTCTTATTGTGTGCAGCCTCAATACCTCTGCCTACCTGAATGGCAATGCTGACTGCTTCTTTGTAAGTCAGTTTGCCTTTCTTCTCAATATATGTCTTTAATGTGATTCCATCCACATACTCCATGACAATATAATGCATGCCGTTTTCGCTTCCGACATCATAGATATTTACGATGTTTGGATGCTCTAATCCTGCTGCTGACTGTGCCTCCGTACGGAACTTTGTCACAAAATTAACATCTTCACTGAATTCCTGCTTTAAAACCTTAATTGCCACAAAACGTCCTAAGACATGATCCTTTGCCTTATAAACATCAGACATTCCGCCTGCGCCTATTTTCCCAATAATTTCATAACGTTCTGCGATAAACATTCCCTCTGTTAACATATTTTCACCTCATCCGAAAATGGTTTTATTACAATTACTGTAATGTTGTCTTTACCGCCATTTTCATTGGCAGTCTTTACCAGTCTTTCTGCTTGTTCTGCAATATCACGCTGACTGAGCATAATATTTCTGATATCTGCATCCTCTACCATGTTGGTTAATCCATCGGTACACATAAGTATTTCATCTTCCGGATCCAGATTAATCTCAAAGAAATCCACATCCACTTCCGGGACTGCTCCGATTGCCCTTGTAATAATGTTTTTATCACGGTGATTCCGGGCTGTTTCTTTGTCCATCTCACCCATCCGCACCATTTCTTCTACCAGCGAATGGTCTTTCGTAATCTGCCTGATTTCCTGATTTACTACATATAGTCTGCTGTCTCCCACATTGGCAACCGTAAGCACGTTGTCATGAATCTGTCTCTTATACACATCTCCGAGCCCACGAGACCGGAGCCTATCTCG